>R16__coassemble_967_pt1 | contig 52794 bp, 49 predicted proteins | sample R16__metabat2_low_PE_015 | metagenome-assembled genome bin R16 | reverse complement strand
GAACCCTTGGGGTCAGGCTCAAATTCTCAAAAATTCGAGACAGGTCGTCTCAGAAAAATGAGAATTTGAGCCTGACCCCAAAGTTTCACCCGTTTTACTTTAGTACTTTAGCGTGCTAAAGTGAATGCCAGCACGAGACGACTATTGACAGGGGAGGCCGAGCGTGGAGCGCGATCTGGCAGATGAGGAGTACCTCGCCTACGAGCTTGGCGAGCTTTATCAAGCCGCGGGCTGGCGCCGTTTCCGCATGCGCAAATTCGAGGAGTACGCCTTTTACCTGAAGAATCGCGACTTTCTCTCCTCGCAGCAGGTCATCACTTTCACCGACGCCGACGGCCGGCTCGTCGCCCTCAAGCCCGACGTTACGCTCTCGATCGTGAAGCGCTATGACCCAGACAGTGCTGGCGTGCAGAAAATGTTCTACAACGAATCCGTTTTCCGCGTACCGCGCGGGCAGCGGACTTTCCGCGAAATCCGCCAGGTTGGTCTCGAAGCTCTCGGTGATATTGACGGCGAAACCCTCGCCCAGGTTGTCGAGCTTGCGGCTCGCAGCCTCCAGCTTTTCGGGCGCGAATTCGTGCTTGAGATTTCCGATCTTTCCCTCATGAACGCGATTTTCGATGCGCTCAAACTCCCAGCCGCTGCGCGCGAGGAATTCTTGCAAGCGATCGAAGCGAAGCAGGCGAGCGTGATCGCGCAGATGTGTGAGCGCCTCGGTATTGACGAGCAGGCTTCCCAAGGGCTCATCGCGATGGCGCGTTTCTATGGCACGCCCGCCCAGGCGCTCGAAGAGTTCGAAACCCTTCTAGGGAGCGGTAGCACCAAAGCAGCCTGGCGCGCCTTCGCCGAGAAGATTGCCGAGTTGCAGGCCTCGCCACTCGCCGCGAATTACCGCGTGAACTTCTCGATCGTGGCCAATATGACTTACTACGACGGCCTCGCCTTCAGCGGGTACGTCTCGGGAATTCCAACCGCCCTGATTTCGGGCGGCGAATACAACCGGCTGATGCGGCGAATGGCGTATGACGCAGGTGGCGTGGGCTTCGCCGTCTACCTTGATACCGCCGAGCAACTGAGGAGCGCAGATGAGTAACGACATTCGAGTGGCACTCCCCAAAGGTCGTCTCGGCCAGTCCGTGTACGAGGCTTTCGTGACGGCGGGGTTCGCCGAGGCGCTGAACCCAGACGATTCCCGCAAACTGATTTTCCGCCACGAGCCCTCCGGCATGCAGTTCTTCTGGGTCAAGCCTTCGGACGTAGCGATGTACGTAGAGCGCGGCGCGGCGGACGTGGGCGTCGTGGGCAAAGACATCCTGCTCGAGAATAAGCCAGACGTGTATGAGCTGCTGGACCTTGGGATCGGGAAGTGTGCCTTCGCCGTCGCTGGTCCTGCAGATTTCGAGGACGATCCAGACCGCGAGCTGCGGGTTGCGACCAAATTCGATCAGACCGCGCGCGACTATTTCGAGCAGGTCGGGCGCGATATCGACATCATCCACCTGAGCGGTTCGGTCGAACTCGCCCCGATCGTCGGTCTCTCGGACGTCATCCTCGACATTGTAGAAACCGGCAGCACGCTGCGCGAAAACGGCCTCGTGGTGCTGAAGCGGATCCACGAGATCAGCGCCAGATTCATTGCAAACAAAGCGAGTTATTCGTTCAACCACCACAAGATTCAGGAATTAGTCGCGGCGATGGAGCCACTTGCCAAGGAGGCACGATGATCAAGATTCTCGAGATGAACTCCGTAAACGAATCGGAGATCTTCACGCGCAGCCAAGCAATGGCTGATATTTCGGATGCGGTGGCCGAGATTATCGAGGCGGTTGCGACTCGCTCAGACGCTGCACTTCTCGAATTCACCGAGCGCTTCGATGGCGCGAAACTCGAGCAGCTCGCCGTCACCCCCGAAGAGTTCGAGGAAGCTCGCGCGCAAGTCGATCCCGAGCTGGCCCGAGTGATGCGGGAGGCGTACCAGAACATTTACGACTTCCACGCGCGTCAGGCTCGCAATTCCTACGTGGTGAGCGACAAGCCAGGCGTCGTGCTCGGGCAGAAAGTGATCCCGATGGCGAAGGTCGGGCTCTACGTGCCCGGTGGCACCGCTGCCTACCCGTCCACCGTGCTCATGGACGCGGCGCCTGCGAACGTCGCGGGAGTCGGGGAGATCGTCATGGTGACGCCGCCCGGTCCAGATGGCAAAGTGACTCCAGCGATCCTCGTCGCGGCTGAAATCGCTGGCGTGAGCGCCGTCTACAAGGTTGGCGGGGCGCAGGCGGTGGCTGCGCTCGCCTACGGCACCGAGACGATTCCGCAGGTCGACAAGATCGTCGGCCCCGGCAATGCGTGGGTGGCCGAGGCGAAGAAGCAGGTCTTCGGGCAGGTGGCGATCGATATGATCGCTGGTCCGACCGAGATTCTGGTGATCGCCGATGGCGCCTCGAATCCGAGGTTTGTGGCGGCGGATCTGCTCTCGCAGGCGGAGCACGACGTAAACGCCACGGCAGTGCTGGTCACTGATAGCGGCGAGCTCGCCCGCGCGGTGCAGGCTGAGATTGAGGTCCAGCTTCCCGAGCTTGAGCGCGAGCAGATCGCGCGCGCCTCGATCGACAACATGGGCAAGATCATCGTGACTGATAGCCTCGCTGGTGCGATCGACGTGGCCAACCGCCTCGCGCCGGAGCACCTTGAGCTCTGCGTCGATAGCCCCTTCGACTATTTGGATGCCATCAAGAACGCCGGCTCCATCTTTATGGGCCGCTACTCGGCCGAATCGCTCGGCGACTATCTCGCCGGTCCGAACCACACGCTCCCGACGCTCGGCACCGCCCGCTTCTCGAGCCCGCTCGGCGTAGATGACTTCGTCAAGACCTCGCAGTTCATCTACTACACCAAAGAGGCCTTCATGAAAGTCGCGCGCGACGTAGACCTTTTCGCGCGGGCAGAGGGATTGACGGCGCACGGGCGGGCGGCCACGATCCGGCTTGAGGAGGGGTGATGAGTCGCTTCCTGAACCCAGCTTGGGCCGAGCTCGAGCCCTATGTGCCTGGCGAGCAGCCCAAGGGTATGGATCGCCTGATCAAGCTCAACACCAACGAGTCGCCTTTTGGCCCGACTCCTTCGGTCGCCGAGGCGGTGGCCGCGGTGGTCAGCGGGCTGAATCGCTACTCTGATCCGGGGATGAGCGAGCTGCGCGCGGAGCTCGCCGCGCTTCATGGATTGCCGCCAGAGTGCGTGATGGTCGGCAACGGTTCGGATGAGATCCTCGCGCTGGCGTTTCAGGCTTTTGCGCCAGGAGCGGTGGCTTTCCCGGACGTAACCTACGGGTTTTACAGTGTGCTAGCTGGGCTTGGGCACTTGGAAGCGAAAGTCGTAGCGCTGCGCGAAGATTATTCAATCGCCGTGGAGGATTACGAGAGCATCGCCGCTGCGGGCATCCCGATCGTGATCGCAAACCCGAACGCCCCGACTGGTTTGGCGCTCGGGCTCGCGGAGATTGAGCGGCTGGCTGCGTTCAATTCCGATTGTCTGGTGATTATTGACGAAGCTTACGTAGATTTTGGCGGCGAATCGGCGGTGGCGCTCACGCAGCGCTATCCGAATCTGCTGGTCACGCAGACTTTCTCAAAGTCGCGCTCACTCGCGGGCGGCCGGCTCGGGATGGCCTTCGCAAATCCTGAGATCATCGCAGATTTGGACCGCTTGCGCTGCGCCCAGAATCCTTATGACGTCAATGCAATGACGGCGGCTGCTGGGCTTGCCACCTTGCGTGACGACGCCTTGGTCCAGGAGCGCTGCGCCCAGGTCGCGAGTCTGCGCGGCGCCGTCACCGAAACCCTTCGCGAACTCGGAGCTCAGGTGCTCGAGAGCCGTGCGAATTTCATTTTCGTCCGTCACCCGCTGGTGCCAGGCGAGCAGATGTATCGCGAGCTGCGTCAGCGTGAGATTTTGGTGCGGCATTTTGGCGCCGAGCGCACCAAGGATTTTGTGCGCGTCACGATCGGGAGCGAGTCCGATATGGCGGCGTTTGTGAGCGCGTACGCGGAAATTGTGAAGACTTCTGAACTGTAAGGCTGGAGAAAGGGCACAACCATGACTGCAATGAATGAGCAGCGCCTCCCGCGCCTCGCGCAGGTGGAGCGTAAGACGAACGAGACTGATATCAAGGTCGATCTTAATCTCGACGGCACCGGACAGGCGCGCATCGATACCGGCGTTGGTTTCCTCAACCACATGCTCGAGCTTTTTACGCGGCACGGCGGCTTTGACCTCGAAGTCACGTGCAAGGGCGATACGTGGGTGGACGATCACCACAGCACTGAGGACGTGGGGATTGCGCTCGGGCAAGCCTTCGATCAGGCGCTCGCAGATCGGCGCGGAATCAACCGTTATGCGAGTTTGATGCTGCCGATGGACGAGGCGCTGATTCGCGTGGCGGTGGATATTTCTGGGCGCGACTGCCTCGTGTATGACCTGGACATTCCGAGCGCCAAGGTCGGTACCTTCGATACTGAGCTGGTGAGCGAGTTTTGGCTCGGCTTCGTGCGCCAAGTTCGCATCGCACTGCACATCAAGAAGCTTGAGGGCGTGAATTCGCACCACATTATTGAAGGCTGCTTCAAGGGTGTGGCACGGGCGCTGCGCGAGGCGGTGGCGATCGATGAGCGTTTCGCCAGTAGCGTGCCCTCCACCAAGGGGGTCCTGTGAGCGCGCCAGAGATTGCGATCGTCGATTACGGGGTCGGCAATATTTTCTCGCTGCGCAGCTCCTTTGCGGCGGTGGGGTATGGTGCCACGCTCGCCAAGACGCCCGAGGAGTTGGAGCGCGCGGACAAGATCGTGGTGCCCGGCGTTGGGGCGTTTGCTGCGGCGCGCGAGAAGCTCGCTGCGACCGGTATGGACGAGACGCTCGTCCAGCTCGCTGCGGCAGGGCGCCCGATTCTAGGGATTTGCCTCGGGATGCAGATGTTTTTCGAGCGGAGCTTCGAGAACGGCGAACACGAAGGTCTCGGGCTGCTCCCTGGAAATGTGCGCCCGATTTCTGATGCTCTTGACGGCGCTGGGCTCAGTCGCGAGGAGCGCGCGGAGCTGAAGGTGCCGCACATCGGTTGGGGCAAGCTGCACCTGATCGATCCTCAGCACCCGCTTTTCCGCAAGTTACGCGAGGGAGATTACGCCTACTTCCTGCACTCGTATTACGCGGCCGACTGCGAACCGGTTCAGATTGCCACGACTGATTACGGTCTGCCGCTCACGGCTGCCGCAGCGCGCGAGAACGTCATGGGCTGCCAGTTCCACCCTGAGAAGAGCGGCGATCTTGGCCTTTCGATTATCCAAGCCTTCTGCGAGGAGGTGCAGTGATGAAGATTTATCCAGCGATTGACCTGCTCGGTGGGCAGGTCGTGCGGCTGCGCCAAGGCGATTACGCCCAGCGCACGGTGTACGGGGAAGACCCAGCTCAGGTGGCACAAGAGCTGGCGGCGCAGGGCGCCGAGGCGATTCACGTTGTAGATCTCGATGCCGCAAAATCCGGTACGCCGGAAAACCGTGAGGCCGTGCTGGCCATCAAGCAGGCCTCAGGCGTGTTCTGCGAAATCGGCGGTGGCATCCGCAATATGGAGACGCTCCGCTCGTACGTGGAGGCCGGGATCGATCGGGTGATTCTGGGCACGGCCGCCGTCACCAATCCCGAGTTTTTGGCTCAGGCGCTAGAGGAATATGGCGAGCACGTGGCTGTGGGCGTGGATGCGAAAGACGGGATCGTGCGTACCGCTGGCTGGCTCGAAGGCTCGGGGCTTGAGGCCCGGGAGTTTTGCGTGGACCTCGCGCGGCGCGGAGTGCGCACGCTCATCGTCACTGATATTTCGCAAGACGGCATGATGGCTGGCACAAATCTCGAGCTCTACCGCGCACTGCGCGGCGCACTCTCGGTGGAGATCGTGGCGAGTGGCGGGGTTTCGAGCCTTGATGACGTGACGGCGCTCGCTCGCCTCGGGCTTGAAGGCGCGATTATCGGAAAGGCGTACTACACCGGTGCGATCGATCTGCGCGCGGCGATTGCGGCGGGCGCGAAGGAGGGCAAATGATGGCACACAAGCGAATCATTCCGTGCCTCGACGTGCGCGATGGGCGAGTGGTAAAGGGCGTGAACTTCGAAGGCCTCGCCGACGTGAATTCGCCGATTGAGCTGGGCAAGTTCTACTCCCAGGTAGGCGCAGACGAGCTGGTTTTTTACGATATTACGGCCTCGGCTGAGGGGCGTGCGCTCTTCACCGATATTTTGCGCGAGACGGCTGCGAACGTTTTCATCCCGCTCACAGTCGGTGGTGGTATTCGCTCGGTTGACGATTTCGCGCGCGTGCTGGACTGCGGGGCAGACAAAGTATCGGTGAATTCGGGCGCGATCGCAGATCCGGACTTGATCGAGAAAGCGGCCGTCAGGTACGGCGACCAGTGCGTGGTGCTCTCGGTGGACGTGAAGCGCGTGGACGGAGAATTCCACGTGTTTGCCCGCGGCGGGCGCGACGATACTGGCATCGACGCGATCTCCTGGATCGAGCGGGGAATCAGCCTCGGCGCGGGAGAGCTCTGCATCAACTCGATCGATACCGACGGCGTAAAAGGCGGGTTCGATCTGGAGCTGATGGAGGCGGTTGCAAGCGTGGCGAGCGTGCCGGTGATAGCCTCTGGCGGCGCTGGGAAAATTCAGGATTTCATTGACCTCTTCCGCGAAGTGTCGACGGTTGACGCCGGTCTCGCCGCCAGTATCTTCCACTTTGGCGAGGTTTCGATCCCAGAACTGAAAGAGGTGCTCGAGCGCGAGGGTGTGGACGTGCGGATCGCGCGCGAGATCGATATTGAGGTGAGCACCCGATGATCGTCACCGCTGAAAACCAGCAGCTCGTGCGCTTCGACCAGGCTGGGCTGGTGCCCGCGATCGTGCAAGACGCGCGTACTAAGCAGGTGCTCATGCTGGCTTATATGAACGCCGAATCCCTCAGTCGCACCTTGACTGACGGTCTCGCCTGCTTCTGGTCGCGCTCGCGGCGCGAGCTCTGGGTGAAAGGCGCGACCAGCGGGAACTACCTGCGAGTCTTGGACGTACAAGCCGATTGTGACGCCGATACGCTACTGGTCGCCGTCACCCCAGACGGGCCCGCCTGCCATACGGGCACGACTTCGTGCTTCGACGTCACTGAAGAAAATGTGCGAGCAGAAACTGCGGATAAATAAGGAGAAGGGTATGGAGAGCGAATTTGGTTCGGACGTGGTGGCGCAGCTTTACGAGTTGCTGCTCGAGCGCCAGCGCAATCCCAAGGAGGGCTCGTACACGAACTACCTGTTTGACAAGGGACGCGACAAGATCCTCAAGAAGGTCGGCGAGGAGTCGACCGAGGTGATTATCGCGGGTGCGAAGGACGACCGCGAAGAGCTCGTCTACGAGCTGGCGGATTTGGCGTACCACGCGCTGGTGCTGATGGCCGATGCCGGAATCACGGTCGATGAGCTGCGCGGCGAACTCGCAAGCCGGCACGTGATTGACCACAAAGTGAAGCAGGAGCGGATGCAATGAAGCCCGCCGAGGTCTATGAGCTCTTTTGGGAGCATCCGCTCGCGACTGACCTGCACGTTCATTCGACGTACAGTGACGGCGCCGGCTCGCCAGACGAGATGGTCCAGGCGGCGATCGCGCAGGGGATGACTCGCATTGGGTTCTCGGACCATTCCTACACGGCCTTCGACTTGGGCTATTCGATGACGCCTGAGAACGAGCCGGATTATCGCGCGGCCGTGCGGGCGCTCGCGGACAAGTATCGCGGGCAGATCGAGGTTTTGTGCGGGATCGAGCAAGATATGTACTCCGAGCCGGCTTGGGAGGGGTACGACTACCTGATCGGTTCGGCGCATTACGTGGAGGTTGACGGCGAATTTATCTCGGTCGACGACACTCCCGAAATCTTGGAGGCGGGTTGCGCGAAGTATTTTGACGGCGACTACTTGGCTCTCGCGCGCGAGTATTATCGGGCGCTGCCTGGGCTGGTGGAGCGCACGCGGCCGTCGTTTGTTGGGCATTTTGACGTGGTGGCTAAGTTTAACGAGAAGCGCGGGTACTTCGACGAGTCCGCACCTGCGTATGTGGAGGCGTGGAAAGAGTGCGCCGATGCGCTGCTCGACCAGGGCGTGATTTTTGAGGTCAATACTGGGGCGATGACGCGTGGCTGGCGATCGGTGGCGTATCCGGCGCCGGCGATGCTGGATTACTTGTTGGAGCGCGGGGCGCGGTTTGTGCTTTCCTCGGATTCGCATAGGGTTGATACGCTGTGTGCGCATTTCCCTCAGTATTTTGGGAAGCTGGAAGGCGCGAAGAGAGGAGCGGAGCGATGACGATGCCTGATCCGATGGATACCGCGCTGGTTGAGCGCTTGTGCAGGGCGTTTGCGGGTTTGGAGAGTGCGGATGAAGCGCGTGCTTTTTTGAGCGATTTGTGCACTATTAAAGAGGTGCAAGAAATGGCTTCGCGGCTCGAGACGGCGCGATTGCTTTCGCAGGGCGCGAGCTATCAGGACGTGCAGGCGCAGGTTGCCACTTCGGCCGCTACGATCGCGCGCGTGAGCAAGGCGCTGAACTACGGCAGCGGGGGATACCAGCGCGTTTTGGAATGAAGCCTTGAGCTTTTGAACCATTGGGGTCAGGTCCCAATGGTTCATTTTTTCAGGATTGATCCATTGGGACCTGACCCCAATGGATCATTTTTTGTCAGCAGCGGGCTTGTCGTTATGCTGGTTGCCATGACGACGCCTGCGGCTCTTTCATCTCGGCAACAAACCCAGCTGCTCCCCATTCTCGCGCTAGTGCTTGGCGTGGCAATGTGGGGCTCTACTTTTGCAATGCAAAAAGACGTGCTTACCCGCATGAACGGCTATGACTTCCTCGGGATCCGCTTTGCGATCGCGGGAATTGTGGCGGCCGCCGTCTTTTGGAAAAACCTGCGCCGAGCCGACTTTGGCACGTGGCGCCGCGGCATTATCCTCGGTTTGCTCTACGCAGCCGCACAGGAAGTGCAGACCATTGGGCTGGCCCTGACTTCGGCTTCGGTCACCGGATTCCTCACTGGCCTGTACGTCGTGCTCACGCCTGTTGTGGTGCTGCTGATCTTCGGCGTGAACCAACCGCGCCGGATGTGGTTTGCGGTTGCGTTAGCTGGCGTGGGGCTGGCCGTGATGAGCTTGCGCGGCTTTTCGATCGGCTTTGGTGAAACCATCGTACTCGCCTCGGCGGTCATGTACGCATTTCACGTGGCTTATATCGAGCGGTACGTGGAGGGGCGCGACCCAGCTGCGCTTACCGCGATTCAGATGATTGCTTTGGGCGTGGTGTGTCTTGCTTTCGCTGTGCCGGAGGGGATCGATCTTCCGACGGGCCCGCTGGCAGTGCGCGACTGGGTCGTCATTGTCTATATGGCAGTTGGCACCGGCTTGATCTCGCTGCTGTTGCAGACGTGGGCGCAGGCGCGCATGAGCGCCACTCAAGCCGCAGTAGTCATGACCGGTGAACCGGTGTTTGCCGCGATCTTCGCCGTCCTTCTGATTAACGAGACCCTCACGCCGCGCACGCTGATCGGCGGCGGCCTGATCGTGGGGGCGATGCTGCTGAGCCAAGTGCAGATGCCGCGTCGGCGCCGCGAACGGAGCGCGGAGCAGGCGGTGGGCGCCGCGTGAGTTTTACCCGCAAGATTTTGTCGCTCGCGATCCCGTCGCTGGGGTCGTTGCTCGCCGAGCCGCTGATGGTGATGGCGGATTCGGCGATGGTGGGAAGCCTCGGCACCGAGCCGCTCGCGGGGCTCACGCTGGGCAGTTCGGTCACGATGCTGATCGTGGGGATGTGTATCTTTTTGGTCTACACCACGACGGCGATTGCCTCACGCAGGCTTGGAGCGGGCGATGAGCGCGGGGCCGTGAAGGTTGGGATTGACGGCGCCTGGCTGGGTTTGCTTGTCGGTTTGGTGCTTGCGGTGGCGGTTTTCGTTACGGCGTCCTGGATTATGGCGCTATTCGGGGCCGAGCCTGAGGTGGCGGCGCAGGGCGTGGCCTATTTGCGCACGGCTGCGTGGAGCCTCATTGGCATGATGCTGGTGCTCGCGGGGACTGGTGCGCTGCGCGGGCAGCTTGATGCGCGCAGCCCGTTCGTGATTTCGCTGGCGGGCGCGGCGGCGAACGTGGCGCTTAATGCGGTATTTATTTTCGGGTTCGGGCTGGGCGTGAGCGGCGCGGGAATCGGTACGTCTGTGGCTTCGGCTGGTATGGGCGCGGCTTTTGCTTGGAAGATTGGGCGCGCAGCGCAGCGCGTGGATGCCTCGATTCGACCGGAGTTTGGTGGTATTTGGCGGGCGCTTGGCGGGGGAGTGCCGCTGATGATCCGCACCGCCACCATGCAGGGCATCATTATGGCCACGCTCTGGGTGGCCGCGAGTCAGGGGACAGTGGCCGTGGCTGGTCGCCAGATCGCCGCGACGACTTGGAGCTTCACGAGCAATCTGCTCGATGCGCTCGCGATTGCGGCCCAGGCGCTGGTGGGCTTTGAGCTCGGGCGCGGGGATTCGAGTGCGGTGCGTGCGCTGGTCACGCGCTTGACCAAGTGGGGCGCCGGCGCGGGCGTCGTGATTGGGATTGTGGTAGCTGTGGCTGCGCCGTGGTGGCCGATGGCATTCAGCGCAGATTCGGCAGTGGTGCGCGCCGCTATGGGAGCGCTGCTGGTGAGTGCGCTGGCGCAGCCGCTGGCGGGCGTGGTGTACCTGTACGACGGCGTGCTCATCGGGGCGAACGACGCATGGTATTTGGCAAAAGCCGGACTGGTGAATGTGGCGGTATACGCGCCGGCGCTGGTGGCGGTGTGGGCTTTCGCCCCCAGCGCCGGCGCGGGCCTTGTGTGGCTATGGGCGTGTTACTGCTTTGTGTTCTTTGGCTCTCGCCTCGTCACCCTCGGCTGGCGGATCCGCACTGATAAGTGGATGGCGATTGAGGGCGCAAAGTGAACCATTGGGGTCAGGCTCGAATTTTCATTTTTTCGAGACGCGCGCGTCTCAAAATTTTGCAAATTCGAGCCTGACCCCAATGGTTCAGCTCGCTACAGCTTGTTCGCGGCAGCGATGAAGCGCGCGGGTGACTCGAAATGCAGCGGGCCAATGCGCAGACCTTGCAGGCCGGCCTGCCTTGTAATGACCCTCTCTATGCCCGCATCCAGCGCACTCGCGGCCAGCGCGATGTGAAACGGATTGGCGTGCAGCCGTGGATTTCTCAAAATACTTGCCGTAATTGCCGCCCTGCGCGGCGAGGTTTGGCTGATCTTATGGAAATCGAGGAGCGAATAGAACTCTCTTAGTGCATGGTCCAACGCCATAAGCTGCCGCTCTGGGCGAGGAAATGCACCCAGAAATGCGAAGGTTTCGCTCATCGTACTCGAGGAAATGAAAAGCGAAAAGGGCGCCGCTGTCGCTCTGTGTAATGCCTGCGCGGAATTAGTTCTAGGAAGCAGAAGTGCGCTGAGCACGACGCTCGAATCAACTGCAACCCGTCGCGCCTCTGGACCCGCCGTCACGCAAGTAAACCGTCGCCGTCACTAATCTCATTATCTGCAGGGCTCTCAACCTCCGCCGCGGACGCATTCCTCGCAGCGCCGCGGTTGTACTTCCGGAGCTCTCGAATCAGCACATTCACGTGGTGCGGAGTGTGCACCCCAGCCCTCCGAGCGATCATCTCGAATCGCCGTTGCGCCATAAAAAGTGCCGCAGCCGAAGGCGAGACCATCATGATCCGCGCCGGCTCAGAGTCGTCGTCCCTCAGAAAATACACGTGCGACGGCGTAGAAATCCCCAAAATCTTCCGGACCGCAATCGGAATCGTTACTTGCCCGCGGTTACTTACTCGTGCAAACCCCTCAATATGCATGACAGCCCCTGCGCGTAATTTGTCCAATTTTTCGTTTCATAATAAAAGTCCTCTGAACTGCGCAGATGTAAAAAATTCTTGGTTTCTGTTATTCAGAAAAAAGGATTACCGATTTTTCCGATAAGTCAGTTTTGTCCAGCCGTTCAAGGTTGCTTGCTGAGATTTGTTGATGGCGCTGCGTGCAACCAATGTACGATTGCAACGGACCTGAAACGACTTCGGCAATGGAGGCAAAAATGGCACGATGGGCGCTCGTCACTGGTGCGTCAAGTGGTATCGGTGCAGCTACAGTGCGTGCGCTGCGCGCGGAAGGATATGAAGTCATCGCCAGTGCTCGACGCGAGGACCGCCTCGCCGAACTCTCCGAAGAAACCGGCTGCATTTACGTCGTCGCCGACCTCACCACCGACGAAGGAGTTGAAATCCTCGCCGAAGCAGTCGAAGCGGCAGGCGGAGTGGACGTACTGGTAAACAACGCCGGCGGCGCACTCGGCACCGACCCAGTCGCCGAAGGCAAGCTCGACGAGTGGCGCGCGATGTACGAGCTCAACGTGATTGCCACCCTCGCCATCACCCAAAAGCTCCTGCCCGCGATGCGCGAGCGCGGGGGTGACGTCGTGTTCATCCTTTCCACCGCAGCCATCGGCACCTACCCAGGCGGTGCCGGTTATGTGGCAGCGAAGCACGCCGAACGCCAGATCGCCGACACTCTCCGCCTCGAACTCATGGGCGAACCAGTGCGAATCATCAGCATCGACCCTGGCATGGTCAAGACCGACGAGTTCTCGCTCAATCGCTACCACGGTGACGCCGAACTTGCGGCAGCCGTATACGCGGGCGTGGATGAGCCACTCGTTGCGGAAGACATCGCCGAATGTGTGCGCTGGGCAGTGCAGTTGCCGGCGCACGTCAATATCGATTCGCTGGTCGTGCGCCCAGTCGCGCAGGCGAGCAATACGATGGTTGCGCGGCGCAAGTAACACGCAATTCCTACCCGTCCCACCACGGCATGTGTATTAGCGCGAAAACGGACAAGTCCATAGAATTCTTGTTATGCAACCGCCCGTGATTTTCTTTGATATCGATGGCACGCTCATCGACTTCCGCACAAAAGTGCCTAGCGAACGCACGCTCTCCACTTTGCGTGCTCTCCAAGCTCGGGGTTCGAAGATCGTGATCGCGACCGGGCGCGCGCCGATGCTGGTACCGGAGTTTGACGGAGTCGATTTCGACGCTTTCCTGACTTTTAATGGCTCCTACTGCTACTCGGCATCGGACGAAGTGCTGCTCAGCGTGCCAATCCCGAGTTCGGCGGTGCGTAAGGTAGTCGAGAATGCCACTCGCATTGGGCGCCCTGTCGCAGCGGCCCTAAAAGACCGAATCGTCGCAAACGGCGCCGACCAGGACATGATCGACTTTTTCGCGATCAGCAAGACGCCAGTTCCATACACTCCAGATTTTGATGAAGTGGTGGAGAACGAGCCGGTTTTCCAGTTCATGCTGGGCGCGCGCGAACCCGAGTACGAGGCGCTCGTGGCTGGTGTGCCGGAGGCCAAGGTAATGGCTTGGTGGCACCGCGCGGCAGATATCATCCCTGCACAGAGCGGAAAAGCCGCGGGTGTACAGGCAATTTGTGAGTATTTCGGTGCCGATCCGCAAGAGGCGGCGGCGTTTGGCGATGGGCACAACGACATCAGCATGCTCCAAGCGGTTGGGCACTCGGTAGCGATGGGGAACGCCTCGCCCGACGTGCAATCAGCCGCATTGGCGGTGGCGGATTCGGTGGATCGCGACGGCGTCTACCATTACTGCCTTGAACAAGGCTGGATCGCCTAGCCCCAACAATCACACCCCAAAACAAGAAAGCGCGACAGAAAGGCACCCAATGGCATCAGTGCGCACCCAAAAACCTGCAGTTTTGCTCGTCAATTTAGGCACGCCTGAGAGCCCTGAACCACGCCATGTGCGCACATTCTTGCGTACATTCCTCTCGGATTCGCGCGTGATTGAGATGCCGAAGGCGCTCTGGCAGCCAATCCTTGAGGGAATTATCTTGCGCGTGCGCCCGAAGCATTCGGGTGAGCTCTACCAGTCGGTTTGGGATTTGGGCGAAGTTGAGGGGTCGCCGTTGGCCTTTTGGAGTGAGCGCCAGCTCGCCGAGCTGCAGAATCGGCTGGGCGTCGAGGCACATGTGGAGCTCGCGATGCGCTACAGTGAGCCGACAATTCCGCATGCGCTCAGCGATTTGCGTGCGCGCGGGTTCGAGCGAATTCTCGTGGTGCCGATGTATCCGCAGTATTCAGCTACCACGACTGCTTCGATTATCGACGAAGTGGCGCGTTGGCTGCTCGGCCAGCGCGACCAGCCCGAGATCCGCACGCTGCGCTCGTTCCCCGAATCGCCTGCATATGTTCAGGCGGTTGCGAAGGCGGTAGAGCAATACTGGACCGAGCATGGTCAGCCGGATTTCGCTGCCGGCGACCGTCTTTTGCTGAGTTTCCACTCGATTCCGGAGGCGATGCGCAAGGCGGGCGATCCGTATCACGATGAATGTGAGGCATCGGCCCGTTTGATTCGCTCAGCGCTCGGGCTGCAAGACGAGTACATGCTGACCACCTACCAGTCGGTTTTCGGGCCGGCAAAGTGGATCGGACCAGCCACGATCGATACGGTGGGCGAGTTGGGTGCCAAGGGCGTGAAGCGGGTTGACGTCGTCTGCCCTGGTTTCACCGCGGACTGTCTCGAGACGGTCCAGGAGATCGACATGCTCAACCGTGATACGTTCCTCGAGGCGGGCGGGCAGGAGTTCCACTATATTCCGTGGGGTAACGGCGCCGAGCCTTGGATCGACGCGCTTGAGTATGAGGTGCGCACCCGTCTCTCGGGCTGGATTCACTAAACCAGCGCGATTGCAAGCAATCTCACGCACGGGAGTCTGGTCCCGCTTTACGCACTGCCCTGCGCCTGCGTTACACTAAGTGGCAGTGGCGACGATCCGGCCATCACCGGGGAGCTTCTGGAAGAACGGCTGCGCGCCGAAAATTAGAATCGGGACCTGGTCCCAATGGTTCATTTTCGACAAGCTTTGCGCGCTCAGCTCATTAGAACCAGACGAGTCGGCTCCGTAAGAGCCTAAACGAAGCGGCCGCGCCGCGCGCACGTGCGCAGAGCGGCAAGCGAGGTGGTACCGCGGCGAAAGTCGTCCTCGCCGAGAGTCTTCGGGCACGCCCACAAGGCGCACCCGCAATAGATGAGGCAGAGGAGACGCAATGGCGAATCAGGATCGGTATCCGCTCCACCGAGCAGATAGCGGCGTAATGGCATCCCCGAATCTTCCAGCGCTTGAAGAGGACGTGCTGGCTTATTGGGATAAAGACAAGACTTTCCAAGCATCGGTGGATGGGCGCGATCCGGGCGAGCATGGCTCGAACGAGTTCGTTTTCTACGATGGCCCTCCTTTTGCTAACGGCCTGCCGCACTACGGCCACCTGCTCACGGGTTATGTGAAGGACGTAATTGCCCGTTTCCAGACCCAGCTCGGTCACCGCGTAGAGCGCGTTTTCGGTTGGGATACCCACGGTTTGCCGGCAGAGCTGGAGGCCGAGCGCATCCTCGGCATCACTGACAAGTCCCAGATTGAAGAGCTGGGCATTGAGAAGTTCAACGACGCTTGCCGCACTTCGGTGATGACCTATGCCGAAGAATGGAAAGAGTACGTGACTCGTCAGGCGCGCTGGGTGGATTTCGAGAACGGCTACCGCACCTACTACCCGAGCTTCATGGAGTCGGTGATCTGGGCGTTCAAGGATCTTTACGATAAGGGCCTCGCCTACGAGGGCTACCGCGTGCTCCCATACTGCTGGAACGATGGCACTCCGCTTTCGAACCACGAGCTGAAGATGGATGACGACGTCTACCAGGATCGCACTGACCAGACGGTTACGGTGGGCTTGCGTCTCGAAACTGGCGAGCTGGCGCTGATCTGGACGACGACGCCGTGGACGCTTCCCGCAAACCTCGCGGTCGCCGTCGGGCCAAACATCGACTACGTGCGTGTGAGCCCGAAGGAGGGCGAGCTCGCTGGTGAGACGGTGATTTTGGCGCAGGCGCTGGTTGGTTCGTACGCCAAGGAGCTCGGCGAGGATCCTGAGATTTCGGAGCCGTTTAAGGGTAGCGAGCTGGTTGGCCTGAACTACACCCCGATTTTCGGCTATTTCGAGCAGGCGAAGGCTGAGGGTATCGCAGCCGGCACTGCTGACGAGCCAGGGCACATGGGGCCGGGTTCGAACGCGTGGACGATCATTGGCGCAGATTATGTCTCGACTGAAGACGGTACTGGCCTGGTGCATATCGCTCCTGCGTTCGGTGAAGAGGATATGAACGCGGGTCTTGAGTACCACATCGGTATCGTGGTGACGGTTGACGGCGACGGCAACATCACCCCTGACGTCACCGATTACGCGGGTAAGAACGTCTTCGAAGCGAACCGTTACGTGATTGCTGACCTGCGCGAAGGTACTGGGACGATCGCGGATCGCCCAGCCGATAAGCGCGCGAAGTTGGTGCGCGTGGCAAGCTACACGCACTCCTACCCGCACTGCTGGCGCTGCCGCAAGCCACTGATTTACAAGGCAGTGAGCTCGTGGTTCGTGAAGGTTGGCGAGTTCCGTGACCGCATGGTGGAGCTGAACCAGCAGATCACCTGGATGCCAGAGCACATCAAGGACGGTATTTTCGGCAACTGGCTCGCGGGCGCTCGCGACTGGTCGATTTCCCGCAACCGCTACTGGGGTACCCCAATTCCAGTTTGGAAGTCGGATAACCCTGAGTATCCACGCATTGACGTGTATGGCTCGTTCGAGGAGATCGAGCGCGATTTCGGTCGTTTGCCACGCGGGCGTGACGGCGAACCGAACCTGCATCGTCCGTTCATCGATGAGCTGACCCGCCCGAATCCGGATGATCCGACGGGTAAGTCCACGATGCGTCGCATCCCAGACATTCTGGACGTGTGGTTCGACTCGGGCTCGATGCCGTACGCGCAGAAGCATTACCCATTCGAGAATGGCGAGTGGTTCGAGAACCACTACCCAGGCGATTTCATCGTGGAGTACATCGGCCAGACGCGCGGTTGGTTCTACGTGATGCATGCGCTGGCGACTGCGCTTTTTGACAAGCCAGCCTTCACCTCGTGTATTTCGCACGGCATTGTGTTGGGTAACGACGGTCGCAAGGCTTCGAAGAGCCTGCGCAACTACCCAGACCCGATGGAAATGTACAACACCTACGGTTCGGACGCGGTGCGCTGGATGCTGATGAGCTCGCCAGTGCTGCGCGGTGGCAACCTCGTAGTGGCAGAAGAGGGCATCCGCGAGTCGGTTCGCCACGTAATCCTGCCGCTGTGGAACACGTACTACTTCTTCACGCTCTACGCGGGTGCCTGCAACAAGGGCGAGGGGTACGTCGCGAAGGCGCTGGATCTTTCGGGCGCGGACGGCGGCGCTTCCGTACTCGCCGAGCTGGACGTGATGGATCGCTACCTGCTGGCCCGCACGAAGAAGCTTGCTGATACGGTGCGTGAGCAGCTCGAAGGCTTGGATATCCCGACGGCGGCGAGCGCGATTCGCGATTACGTAGATCTGCTGACGAACTGGTACGTCCGCACCTCCCGTGACCGTTTCTGGAACGAGGACACTCGCGCTTTCGACACGCTCTACACTGCGCTCGAGGCGCTGATGCGCGTGACGGCTCCGCTGCTCCCGCTGCTCGCTGAGGAAATGTGGCGCGGTATCACCGGTGGTCGCTCGGTGCACTTGACCGATTGGCCGGAGTTCGGTGAGGCTGTGGCGAACGACGAGCTGGTTGCCGTGATGGACGAGGTGCGTGAGGTAGTTTCGAATACTCACGCGCTGCGCAAGGCCCAGAAGCTGCGCGTGCGCCTGCCGCTCGCGAAGCTGACTGTCGTGACCGACAAGAACCTCGCTCCATTCGCTGAGCTGATCGCTAGCGAAGTGAATGTGAAGCAGGTGGATGTGATCGGCGCTCAGGAGTCGGGTCTCGAGGTACACCAGAACTTGGCGGTGCTGCCACGCGAGCTCGATCCTTCGGTCCGCAAGCTGACTTCTGCGCTCTTCAAGGCTGCTCGTGAGGGCGATTGGGAGCTCGCAGCAGACGGCGAGAGCGTCGTGATGCACGTGGGTGACGGCGTCACCTTGGCTCCGAACCAGTTCGAGTTGACGACGGCTGTAAGTGCTGAAGAAGGCTCGGTTGCTGCAGTTTTGAGCGACGGCGTGTTCGTGGTGCTCGATACGGTTCTTACTCCAGAGCTCGAGGCTGAGGGCTACGCGCGCGACGTAGTGCGTGCTATTCAGGATCAGCGCAAGGCTGACGATCTGAATATCGCGGATCGCATCAAGCTCACGCTGCGCGTGCCGGACGATAAGCTCGCGGCTGTGGAAGCCAACTTGGACATGATCAAGACTGAGACGCTTTCGGTCGAGGCTGACGTAGCCGGCGGCGCTGAAGGCGTGGAAGTTTCGGTCACTCCAATCAACTAAACATCTGGCAGCATCAAATTTCCCCACGTTCGGAAATTTGATGCTGCCTTTATGCGTTTTGCAGCTCAGAATCAACACATTCGTCACAGAGTCGGGAAGCGGAAAATGAGCAACAAGAATCACGATGAATTGCACGGCGGGCAGCTCGAGAGCGGTCTGGATGACGACGTCACCCCAGGTGGCGTGGACGATTTCGATGAGGCTTTGGCGGCGATTCTGAGCTCGGGGCTGGTCATCGGCCCAGATCCTTCGATCCTCGACGAGGTGAAGGCTTCGCCGGATCCGGCGGCGCAGTTGGCGAATGATGCAGCGCTTGACGCGCGTGTGGAGGAGATTTACCAGGAGATTATTCGACGCGCTCCAGAGCATAAGGTACAGCCAAGCTTGGAGCGAGTGCGCTATGCGCTGGAGCTGCTCGGCGACCCGCAGCACGACTTCCGTTCGATTCACATTACGGGCACGAACGGCAAGACCAGCACGGCCCGCATGATCGAGGCGCTGCTGCGCGAGCAGGGGCTGCGCACTGGGCGCTTTACGTCGCCGCACCTGAATTCGGTGCGTGAGCGGATTGCGATTGATGGTCATGCGATTGCTCCTGCAGATTTTGTGGAGACCTGGGAAGAGATCGAGCCGGTTATCAACTTTGTGGACCAGTGGTCGGTCGATAAGGGCGGCCCGCGGATGAGCTTCTTCGAGGTCTTTACCGTGATGGCTTATGCGGCTTTTTCTGTGGCCCCGGTGGACGTGGCCGTGGTGGAAGTCGGCATGGGTGGCGTGTGGGACGCGACGAATGTGATTTCGGCGGACGTCTCCGTCTTGCTTCCTGTGGCTCTCGATCACACCCGCTGGCTTGGCAATACCGTGGAGGAGATTGCCAAGGAGAAGCTAGGGATCGTCAAAGAGGGCAAGGTGCTGGTGAGTGCTATCCAGCAGCCGAACGTGCTCAAGCTGGTGAATGAGCGAGTTCGGGATGTGCGCGCTGAGCTGCTGCTCGAGGGTCGAGATTTCTCGGTGCTCGGGCGCGAGGCGGCGGTGGGCGGTCAGCTGGTTTCGGTCAAGACTCCAGCGGCCACCTATGAGGACGTGCCGGTGGCGATGCTCGGCGAGTATCAGAGCGAGAATGCAGCCGTAGCGATTATGGCTGTAGAGGCGTTCCTTGCCGGACGGTCACTGAGCGGCGAGGTAGTGGAGCACGCGTTGATGAGCACTCGTAGCCCTGGGCGTCTCGAAGTGGTCAAGGGGTCACCCGTGGTGATTGTTGACGGCGGACACAATCCGCATGCCGTAGCGGCTACGGTTGCTGCTTTGAACGAGACCTTCCCTGGGCCGCGCGTGGCTGTGTACAGCGCGATGGCAGACAAGGATATCGAGGGCGTGCTCGGTATTATGGAGCCGGCGTTTGCGGCGGTAGTGGTGACCCAGATGGAGGGGCCACGAGCTGAGGACGTGGACGAACTCGCAGCTGTAGCGCGCGGCGTATTCGGCGATGATCGCGTGCGGGTTGAGCCTGATTTGGGCAACGCGATTACGATGGCGGCAGATTTGGCGGAAACCGCGGACCCAGATGCGATTGCTCCAGCTTCTGTGACTGTGCTGGGCTCGATCCAGTTGGCGGGCGATGCTCGCGAGCTGCTCGGCGCTCGCAAGGTTGACGAGGAGTAGGGTGGGTGTGCGGATCAGGTGCGATACTTGACCCGCACAGCACTGTTCGCTCTACTCATCTTCCTCAAGTAATCTCTGTGCTTCATCGGAGCTGATCGGTCTCCCAACGCTTACCACAGGGAGATGTGTGAGAGCATCAATCTCGAATGTGTTTTGGCCATCTAAAGATGTGAGACCTCTAAGAATTAGTTTGGCAGCGGCAGATGGAATAGACAGCTTTGACTCATGCGCGAATCTCGCAACTTCGTTATAGACCGATTCGGGAAGCTCAAACGATACTGTCACATTTGCATCATACATATTGAGCTTCCTCCACCGTTTCGGTTTGCGCAAACGTGTCCTCCCAGTAGGCGAGGGAATAGAAATCTTCGGGCGGGCTGGTACTTAATCCTGCAGGCTTTGTTGACTCGTGTCGCGGTTTGGACGTGAGATGCCAGCCGTGGCAAAACGGGCAGCGGTAGTACCGCTGTTCTCGGCGTTTGCTCTCGATCCCTAACTGGGCATCCATTGCCTGTGTCTCGGTTACCCCTGTCAAAGCTGTGAGCGCATGGAATTCACTTACGTATCGCCACTTCCCGGTGGCGCGGCATTTTGAAGTCTGTGGTCGCCTGTAACGCGGCGCCGTCACCCGCTGCGACTGGCCATCTCTCGACATTTCGAATTCCTTTCTCTCGTTGTGCCTCCACCGTATCGCACGCCTTATGCGAATTTTCGCGGCCGTTTTTTAGGGGGGTGGGAAGGCAGGGGCATCGGCGGTGGTCGTGGAGGATGCGAAAGTGGTCATTGAGTAAAGTGCCCCTCAGACCAAAAGCCACGAAAATTCGCCTAAGCCACTTGCTAGTGTGGAGCACATGAGAAAACTGTTTATCATGCGCGGTTGCCCAGGTTCGGGCAAGAGTACTTTGATTCGCCGGCTTGGAATGGAGCGTTGCGCTCTGGGCTTGGACCAGGTGCGTGCGCTCTTTTCGGGCGACTACGGCACGACCGATGGCGATACTTCGTTAGCGCTGCGCAATCAGAAGGAGATTGCACAGGTTACTTACGATGCGTTGAGTCATCGGCTCGATGCGGGCGATCTGATTTTCTGGGACGCCACTGTGCTCGACCAGCGAGACGTGACGCGCCTAGTGGGCATGGGTGTTACCTACGGATATCAGTGTTTTCTCGTTGAGATGCAGCACGGCTTGAGCTGGGAAGAGATCCGTGAGCGCAATAGCGGGCGCGGGGCTGACAAGCTGGAGGAGCAGGCGCTGCGGGCGATGTATGAGCGCGGTTTGGCGCAGCTCGATCCGCAAGGTGCCCGCGTGATTGAAGGTCCGGAGGCGGAAGCGGTTATCTCTCAGCTACTTCGTGAGGGTGACGTCGCCCAGAGCTTTGACGCCTACGATCGGGTTGTCGTAGTGGGAGACGTGCAGTCCTGTGCGGATGCGCTGGGTCAGGCGATCGAGGAGTTTGGTCCTCTCGACGATCCTCGCACGGCGTGGGTCTTTATCGGCGACCTCTTTGACCGCGGCCCCGATGCTGGCGGCGTATTTGCAGCGCTCTCACCAGAGCGGGAGAACGTTTATCTGGTTGAAGGCAATCACGATACGAATATGCGCAGGGTGGTGTACGAGACGGCGCGCCGCCTTCGCTCGTACCCCGAGACTCGCGCCTCGCTCGAGCAGATCGAGGCTGCGGGGTTTGCCAAGAAGGACGTAAAAGCGCTGCTCGCACGCATGGTGCCGTGGCTGTATTTCACTTTCCGTGGGCAGGACTATATCGCGACGCACGGTGGCGTGGACTTTTCGCATGAGGGTGACGGCGCACGCTCCAGTAGCGGCGAAGGCACAGGTATCGCCCCGAGCCGGCATGCTGTGCGCGAATACATCTACGGCACGTCCGGCCGTCAACTGACCTACGTAGGCCAGACGGATTATGGGATTGATACTGGCGATTTCGCAAATCCGGCAGTGATCCAGTTCCACGGCCACCGAAACGGCGATGGAGATATTGAGCCACGCGGCTTTACTCGCGATGGGCAAGTGTACGTGCTGGAAGCGAAAGTGGAGCATGGCGGTCAGCTGCGCGTCGCCGTCATCCATAATGACGCCACTATCTCCACCCATGAGTACACAGATCGAGAAGTGGCTCGGCAGATGGCTGCTGAGGAGAGCGAGAGCGTAAAGGACCCGCTCGTTGCGAAGCTGCGCCAGAGTCCGTGGGTGAGGGCGGTGGAAATCGGCAATGGGATTACTGCTTATAACTTCACGCGTGAGGCGTTCTCGAAGGGCAAGTGGGACGAGTCCACGATCGCTGCGCGCGGGCTGTTTATGCGCGGCGATGAGGTCGTGGCGCGCGGCTACGAGAAGTTCTTCGAGGTGGGAGACTATTCGGGGCATGGCTTTAGCAAAGCGGACGTGCTCGGCGGAGTGTTTGAATATCCGTGTCGGCTGAGCCGAAAGGAGAATGGCTTCCTTGCGCTGGTGGCGAGTGTGGATGGAAAGCTTCGTGTCTTTTCGAAGTCGGGGTTCACTGACTATTCGCAGGCAGCCGAGGAGCTGTTGCGCACGAAGCTGGCAGGGCGGGAAGACGAGCTGGCACGCAAACTCGCGCAAGCGGGCGTTACGCTTGCGTGCGAAGTAATTCTTGCGGCGGATCCGCACATTATTCGCTACGAGCAGGAGCGGATTGTGGTGCTCGATGCGATCAAGAACTCCACGGAGTTTGCTGTGGAGGATAGCATCGCGCAGGGCGTGTGCGCAGAGTTTGGGTTGGAGCGCGCTGCACATACGATGATCGCTGATCCTAGCGAGTTTGATGTAGCGAAGCTTGCCCAAATGCCGGGCGAAGGTTTCGTGCTGCGCGATCGCGCGGGGCGGATGGTGAAAGTCAAGACGCAATACTATCGGCGTGGGAAAGGGCTGCGCGCGGCGCTCGCGAGAGTAGTTGCTGGCAAGGCGCGTGCGCTCCCTGGGAAGTTCGCGGACGAAGAGCGGGCGCTCAGAGCACTCGAGATCTGGGGCAACTGGGACGACTACATGGTGCAAGGCATCGGCGATCGCCAGATCCTCAACCTCCCAGTGATCTGGGCGGCAGTGGCGGATTACCTAAGCGAGACCGCTGGCGACGGATCACCAACGCCTATTGCAAACGCACGTGATCTCATTGATAAAGGCCTGTGGGGGTGGTGAGCTCCGCGAAGGCAGCCTCGCTCACCGATTAATCGAGCGGGCCATCCGTGAGACGGTGTGCCGCCGGCCACGAATCGCATCGCTCAGCGCCATGAAGTTCTCGACTGGCGCGAGCCCGCCGTAGCCCGAATCGCCAAGGTGCTGGATGTCTACGCCGCAGATCTTGTTCTGGATAGCGATCTGCGCGATCGTCTCGGGACGGGCGCTCTCTTGCGACGTGCCCATCGCCGTCATCACCAGCGCGCCAGCTGCGTGTGCTGCCGTCACCGCTTCGCGGCACTGCGCCGCATCGAAACCTGGCACTGTACCCACTGCCGGCACGAGAATCACGTCGGCGCCCGCTTCGACCAGTGCTTGCACGGTGGCCGCATCGGTGACTGGCTCATTTACACCAGCGCCATGCATCTTGCCCGCGATCACAAGACCGGAGAAATGTTCCTTCGCCACCCGCACGGTTGCGAGGATCGCCTCATTGGTGACGCCGGTGCCCGGGTTCCCGGTGAAACATACGAAGTCTGCGCCCAGTTCCTCGAGGCGGGTCATCGTGGCCGCTGAAGCCTGACGGCCCTCCGGCATCTCCTGCCTGCTCTCCAGCATCGCAGCGCTCGGATCCACTGGTTCCAGGTTCACGCCAATCGGCGCTCCGGTGAGGCGGTGCAAGACGCTCACGAAGTCGGCGTTTTCCTCCTCCGAGAGCCCGAAAATCTGTGGGTGAAACACGTCGAGCAAATTCAGCAGAATCAGATCAGCGCCGAAAGCGCGCGCAATCTCGGCGTTGGTGATGTCGAGGATCGTAGGCGGATAGATCACGATATTTTCGGAGAGCAGCGTGCGCCCCTCAGACGCCTTGATCGCCTGCTTCAGTTCCGCCGCGCTCATTGCCAGCGCCTCGCTCGCGTTCGCGCTCAACAGTCGCTTCGCCATCCTTGCCTCCCGATTTGGTAACTCACCACGCTGCTAACAGAATAATCGAAGTTCACCTGGCTCGGCGGGGAATCGTGCGTAAAAGCCAGCGTCATTCGCTGCTAGTACCAGCCTACGAATCTCCAAAATGTGACGCGCATTACCATAAAAACTGTCAAATATGTGAGATACGTCAAAAATGTGAATTGTCTGACAGATGCGGCCATCGTTGAAAACCGCTCCCCATAGCTACCAGCGCTTTTGCATACTGCCTGCAAAGTTTTTCATCCCGAAATGTCGCGTTTAGGGAAATAGTCCGTAATACGTCTGACAAATCGGCGTAAACTCGCAGTTAATTCCAGAGGATCGAGATCGATGCTCTTGAAGCCACGTAAGTTTCTTCGAAACTGAGTCTGCACACAAATGGGGGAGTGGCGGCCGTATCGTCACGGATCGCTGCTCCCTCATCTGCACTTGAAACATCCTCAAAGGAGCGGATACATGTCTATCTCACGTCGCACCAAGGCGACCGCCGTCGCCGCATCCACGCTGCTTGCACTTGCAGCATGTTCATCGGGTACCGATAACGCTGGCGGTACCTCAACTGATGCTCCAGCAACTGACTCGGGCACCCCAGTTACCATCGAGTATCTCCACCGTCTGCCAGATGGCGAGGGAATGACTCTTGTGAACGATATCGTCGCTCGCTGGAATGAAGAACACCCAGATATCCAGGTCAAGGCAACCAAGTTCGACGGTGCGCCAGCTGACCTCAATGCAAAGGTCAAGACCGATATCGATAATGGCGTAGCCCCATGCTTGTTCCAGGCTGGTTATGCAGACCTCGCGGGCCTTTACGTTGACGGTACGGTACAGGATGTTACCGAATTCGCCAAGCAGTACGCCGATAAGTTCGGCGAAGGTCCATTCAACTCGATGGCGGTTGATGGTAAGTTCTTCGGTCTCCCACAGGATACCGGCCCGCTCGTCTACTTCTACGACAAGGCTGAGTTCGAAGCTCTGGGCTTGACGGTTCCAACCACCGCCGCAGAGTTTGTGGAGACTGCAAAGGCTGCTGCCGAAAAGGGTAAGTACATCGTTTCTTACCAGCCAGATGAAGCTTCCCAGATCTTCTCCGCTATGACCGCAGCTGCTGGTGGTCAGTGGTTCGGCATCGACGGCGACTCCTGGACTGTGAATGTTGCTGACAAAGGTTCGTCGGCAATCCAGAAGTTCTGGCAGGATCTTCTCGATGCGGATGCAGTTGCTGTAGTTGGCCGCTGGACCGAAGATTGGGGTCCGCTCCTCAACGACAACAAGCTCATTGGTACCATCGGCGCTGCTTGGGAAGCCCCACTTCTTCAGGGTGACATGGCTGGTAGCGATAACGAGGGCAACTGGGCTATCGCGCAGCTTCCTGATTTCGGTGACGGCGCCGCCTCCGGTCCAGACGGTGGTTCCGGTGTAGTTGTATCCAAGACCTGCGAGTTCCCACAGCAGGCAATGGAGTTCAACGCTTGGTTCAACACTCAGGTGAACGACCTCGCATCGCAGGGCCTCGTCGTCGCTGCTACTGAGCAGCCAAGCGCTCCTGCTTACGCAGCCTTCTACGGCGGTCAGGATGTGCTCGCTGAGTTCACCAAGGCGAATGACGCGATGAACGCATTCACCTTCATCCCAGGCTGGGCATCGGTTATGACCACGCTCAATACCGATTCGGCTGGTGCGGGTGATGGTTCCAAGACCGTCTCTGACGTATTCATGGCTGGTGCCGAGACTGCAAAGCAGGCACTGACGAACGCCGGTCTGAAGGTCGCCGAGTAATTGGCAATTGACTAAACGCACACGCACCTAAAGGTGCATCAAGTGTAAGGAGGTGAGGGTAGATAATGTGCAGCAGTGCCATCTCTACCCTCACCTTTTCTTTGTAAGTGAGAGCGGAAAGCAATGACATCTCTAGCCCTACCCAAAGAATCCGCGAAGGGTAATCTTCACGGGAAGGATGATACTGCGTCAAGGTCGAAGTCTCGTCGCGCAGCTCGTGAGGCTCGCACTGGCTGGATCTTCATGGCGCCGTTCACGATCCTCTTCATGTTCATTTTTATCGTGCCAATTTTGGTCTCGATATATCAGTCCTTCTTCCAGCAAAAAGTCGTTGGTGGCGGACCTTTCGGCGGGGGAGAAAGCCAGAACGTCTTTGTTGGTTTCGACAACTTTATCTACGTTCTTACATCAAACGGGTTCTGGACCGGCATCGGTCGCGTCCTCATTTACACCGCCTTCCAAGTGCCGATCATGATCGGTCTTGCGCTGGCGCTTGCGCTCCTCGTTGATTCGAAGATCCTGCGTCACGTATCCGCCTTCCGCCTTGGCTACTTCCTTCCTTATGCGGTGCCAGGCGTAGTCGCGGCAATTATGTGGATGTACATCTATACGCCTACCGTCTCTCCACTGCATTCAATATTTGACCTCTTTGGTTGGGATTTCCCGATTAATTTCTTTGGCGAGCATATGATCCTCGCTTCCATGGCGAATATGACCACATGGACCTTCGCGGGCTACAACATGCTCATTTTCTTGGCTGCACTCCAAGCGGTCCCGAATGATCTCTATGAGGCCGCGCGACTCGATGGTGCAACCGGATGGCAGATCATCCGCCACATTAAGATCCCGATGGTTCGTGGCGCTGCCCTCCTCGCCATCCTGCTCTCCATCGTCGGCACGATTCAGCTCTACAACGAGCCAGAAATCATGAGCACCACGAACACGTGGATGGGCCCGGACTATGTGCCAATGATGATGGCTTTGAATACTGCTAAGGATGCGATGACGCCTTCGGGCACCGGCCCAGCATCGGCAATCGCAATCGTGATGTCTTTGATTGCGGGTGTGCTGGCCGTAGGCTACTTCCTCGCCGAGCGAAAGGTGAACGGCAATGACTAAAACAATTGCATTGGCCGATGGTCGTGAGCTCCGCCCGTCCAAAGATGGCATTCAGTCCCGCGCATTTGCCCCCAAGCGGCATACGAAGATCATCATTGCAATCGTGATGCTCTTCCTGTTTATCTACTTCATTTTCCCGATTTACTGGGTGATTATCGCATCCACTAAGACGAACCCTGAGCTCTCCCAGACTTTCGGTTTCTGGTTTGCCCCGCACAATGAAAGCACCGCGTCTGGTTCGCTCATTGAGGCGATCCAAGCGAACTACAGCTCCCTAAGTGAGTGGACTCGTGGCTACCTCTGGCGCTGGATCGGCAACTCCCTGCTGTATTCGACTGCTGCAGGCGTGATTGGCACACTCGTCTCCATCATGGCTGGATATGCTCTGGCGAAATTCAATTTCCCGTTCAAGAACGGCGTCACCGGTATCATCATGGCGGGCCTGCTCATGCCAGTTGCAATTCTGACCGTTCCGCTTTACGTGTTGTTTATCCAGCTCGGGTTGAACAACACGATCGCCGCGATCATCCTCCCATGCTGCGTGTCGCCGTTTGGTGTGTTCCTTGGGCGAGTCTACGCGCAGAGCTCGGTTCCGACCGAGCTCATCGAGGCCGCGCGAATCGATGGTGCCGGAGAGTTCCGCATCTTCTTCACCATGGTCCTTCGCATCCTCTCTCCGGCTATGGTGACCATCTTCCTCTTTATCTTTGTGGCCACGTGGAACAACTTCGTCCTCCCGCAGCTCATGATCTCCAGTGACGAGCTCAAGCCGATCACCTTGGGCCTCTACGGAATGGCGAGCTACTTCAACCCAGAGTATGGCCCGATGATGATGGCTGCCCTGCTCGGCGTGATCCCATTGATCATTCTCTTCCTCGGTCTCCAGCGCTACTGGCAGGCCGGCCTCGCAGCAGGTGCTGTGAAGGGCTGATAAGACTTAACGTCAAAACGCACGATTACATACAAAGGAAACACATGTCTCACGGTCGCTTTACGATTCCCTCGGAAGCAAACTTCGCAAAAGAATCGAAAGAACTGATCCAGCGCTGGGGCGCGGATGCAATCCGTAATTCTGATGGCACTCAGCTTGACGAGGAAGCAATCGCACTCGGCCTCAAGGTGTATGCAGCGTACTTCCCAACTCGCGGGCACAACGAGTTCATTCGTGAGCGTATGGAGGACGTACCTCAGGTCTTCTTGCTCTCGGATCGGGTGCTCGCTGAGTCTGAAGAGGTGGACGTCCACATCATGGCGACCTTCTTCGACGAGCAGCTCAAGCCTAACCGAGACGCCGACCCACACACCTACTGGGAGGTCATCGACCGCACAGCGAACGTCGTCGTCCCGACCGAACAGTGGGAGCTCGATCCGGATGCAGACGTCGTCCACATCCATGGAGCTTCGCCAATGCATGAGTACACGGTGAACTTCTTGGCATACGTGATCTGGGATCCAGTCGAGATGTACAACCACCTTACGAATGACTGGGGCGATAAAGAGCACGAAATCGCCTTCGACGTACGAAACCCTGAAGTGCGGGACTTTGTCTACGAGACGATGCGCACGTGGCTCGGCGACAACCCGCATGTAGACGTCGTACGCTTCACGACGTTCTTCTACCAGTTCACCCTGATCTTCAATCACCAGCGATTGGAGAAGGTCGTGGATTGGATGGGCTACGCCGTCACCGTATCTCCGCGGGCCCTTGAGGACTTTGCGAAGAAGTACGGCTATCGCATGCGCTCGGAGGATTTTATTGACGGCGGAAGCTACGGCTCTTCGTTCGTCATTCCGTCGCGCCGTCAGCGCGACTGGATCCAGTTCACTCAAGATTTCGTTCACGAAACCATGGGTCAGCTGATTGACGACGTACATGCGGCTGGTAAAGAAGCCATGATGTTTCTCGGGGATCAGTGGATTGGTACCGAGCCATATTCGGCCGGTTTCGCTGAGCTTGGGCTCGATGCCGTAGTTGGTTCTATCGGTGACGGAACTACCACGCGCATGATCGCCGATATCCCAGGCGTGACGTACCACGAAGGTCGTTTCCTGCCATATTTCTTCCCGGATTCCTTCTATGAGGGTGCAGATCCGTCGATTGAAGCTTGGGACAACTGGCGCAAGGCGCGCCGCGCGATCCTGCGTTCTCCAATCGAGCGCATGGGGTACGGCGGTTACCTCTCGCTGGCATACAAGTTCCCGACCTTTGTGGAGGCAGTTGAGCACATCGCTGACGAGTTCCGCGATATTTATGCTCATTCCGGTGGAAAGGGCGCGCAGTCGCATTTGACGGTTGCGCTGCTGGATGCGTGGGGTGCGCAGCGCTCGTGGCAAGAATTCACCATTGCGCATGCTCTGCCATACAAGTATTCGCGCTCCTTCTACGGCCTGCTTGAATCGCTTTCGGGCATGCGCGTGAACGTCAAGTTTATTTCGTTCGAAGACGTACTGGCCGATGGTATTGATCCAGAAATTGACGTGATCATCAACGCCGGTCCGCGCGGTACCGCCTTCTCTGGCGGCGATGCTTGGGAGAATCCTGATCTGGTCGCTGCTTTGCGCGCATGGGTGCGCTCAGGCAAGGGCTTTATCGGTGTGGGCCAGCCATCTGCTCAAGAGTTTGGTGGGCGCGTCTTCCAGCTCGCCGACGTGATCGGCGTGGATCAGGAAAACTACCGTACGCTCAGCGTGGATAAGTACTTCCCAGAGGTGACGACGGAGCACTTCATTCTCGACGAAGTAGACGTAGAAACTACTGATTTTGGCGAGCCAGTGCCAAACACGTATCCGATCTCGCTCGAGACCAAGGTGCTCAGCGCTCGAGATGGCCAGATCCAGCTTGCGACTGCTGACTACGGTAACGGGCGCGGCGTCTATCTCTCGGGCTTGCCGTATTCGGCCCGCAATGCTCGACTCCTCGAGCGTGCGCTCTTCTATGCGGCGGGCAAAGAGGAGGAATATCGCGCTTGGTCCTCGACGAACCCCGAGTGTGAGGTGGCGTACTTCCCGCACAGTGAGTCCTACGCCGTCGTCAATAATTCCATTGACCCGCAGCGCACGAAAGTCGTACTGCCAGACGGTTCCGTCCATGAGTACGACCTCGCTGGTTCGGGTATTGAGTGGGGAGAATTCGCGGAATAATCGGAAAACTCGAGAACTCTGCAAGGTGAAATTATGGAACATTCGCGAATTGCTGAAGTGGCAACGCACTTCGATCTCGGAGGTGATCTGCTAGAGATTACCCCTATCGTGCAAGGGCATATTAACGCCACTTATCGCATTGCTACCTCCGGCGGCTCCTATGTATTGCAGCGCATTAACACGACTGTATTTAAGGATCCGGAAGCGTTGATGCGTAATATTGCTGCGGTTACGTCCTACCTGCGCGAACGTGGGGAAGAGACTCTAGAGATTGTCCCGACGGCGGATGGTCGCCTAGCGTACAGCGCTGAGGACGGCGTGTACCGCGTGTACGTAGAGATTCAGGACGTCATTTCGTACAACTTGGTGACCGATCCAGAAATCGTGCGCAAGGCCGGTGCGGCGTTTGGGCGATTCCAGAACGAGCTCGCTGATTTTGATGCATCCCAGCTCGTCGACACGATTCCAAATTTCCACAACACGCCTTCGCGCTACGAAGCCTTCGAGGCGGCTGTCGCTGAAGATGTAGTGGGACGTGCCGAGAGCGTGGCCGAGGAGATCCAGTTCTTGCGCGAGCGCAAAGCGGATTACTCGGTCGTGGTAGATGCGATCGCAGATGGAAGCGTGCCACTGCGAGTGACGCATAACGACACGAAGATCAACAATATTTTGATGGACGCCGAGACTGGCAATGCCCGCGCGATTATCGACCTCGATACCGTAATGTCTGGTTCACTTCTCTACGATTTCGGTGACGCGCTGCGCACTGGTGGAGCGACAGCTGAAGAGGATGAAAAAGATCTCTCTAAGATGCACTTTGATGCGTCGCTTTTCGAGGCATATGCGCGTGGTTTCGTTGGCGAACTCGGCGACACGATGACCGACCGAGAGCGCGAATTACTCCCGTTCAGCGTCAAGTTACTCACCGAAGAATCGGCGCTGCGATTCCTCACTGACTACTTGCAGGGAGACGTGTATTTCGGCATTCATCGTCCGGAGCACAATTTGGATCGTACACGCACCCAGATTGCTCTTGTGAAAGATATTGAACGTCAAGAAGACGAACTAGCAGCCATTATTGCAAGGAGCTAACGTGCTAACTCGCGTGTACGAAAAGATCGATGCGCTCGTTGATTTTGCGTTCAAGCATCTCGAGCTGGATGAAGCAAATGGAGATTGGGCGCGCAATCAGATCTTTGCGATCTTCGGTCTCGATTCCTATCAGCCAACGGGCGCCAGCGCGGATCCGAGCGCAGACGTGGAAACGTTGGTGGGGGAGTACACGCAGGCTGCGCTCGATGCGGGCATCCTTCCCGAGGAGAGAATCGGAGCTGTAGCTGATCAGACGATGGCGATCCTGTCGCTCAACCCGGCTCAGCTCCAGGCTCGTTTCGCCCAGATCCGCGAAGCCGAAGGTGCTACGGCAGCCATGGATTGGCTCTTCGAATATTGCACACACAACTACTACGTACGTAAGGCGCAGCTCGATCGAAACCCGCGCTTCGCCGTCGATGATCTGATCGTGACGATCAACCTTGCCAAGCCTGAGTTCCGTTCCGCAGCGAAGGCGCAGGCGGGTAATGCAGTGGCCGGCGGCTACCCGAAGTGCACAATCTGCCACGAAAATGAAGGTTTTGCTGGCCGCGTGAAGTACTCGCTGCGCACGGTGCCGATTACGTTGGGTGGACAGAAATGGTTCTGGCAGTACTCGCCGTACGGGTATTTCCACCAGCACGGTATCGCCGTGAACTATGAGCACACGCCGATGCACGTCGATCGCGGCACTTTTACCCGATTGATGGATTTCGTTGACCAGTTCCCGGATTTCTTCCTTGGTTGCAACGCGGCGCTGCCACGCATCGGCGGCTCCGTCCTGAGCCACGATCACTACCAGGGCGGTCGTGGTCCGCTCCCGATGCAGGAGGCCGTAGCGTGGAAGACCTTCGAGATTGAAGAGTTTCCACAGGCTAAGGTTGAGATTCTTGACTGGTACAACACCGCCGTGCGCGTCGTTTCCAAGGACCGCGCAGCAGTGGAAGAAATCTCGGATCGTATTTCCCACGCTTGGGTTTCGTACCGCAACGAAGAGTTGAGCATCATTCCAGGCGATGGTGACGACGTATTCTCGGCCGTCTCGCCCACGGTAGTTCTCACCGACCGCGGCTATGAGATGTCGATTATCTTCCGCTCAAATATTGCTTCGGAGGAGTATCCGGAGGGGATCTTCCACGCTCATCCGGAGTTCCACGCGATTAAGCAAGAGTCGATCGGACTGATCGAGGCACAAGGGCTGTTCATTTTGCCTGCGCGTCTTGTGCGCCAGCTCGGGGTGATTGAGCGAATTCTCGTCGATGATTCGGAGGCGAGAGCTGAAGGCATCTTGTCGGGAGAAGGTCTGCTTACCGGCGAGCTTGAAGAGTTCAACATGGTGTTTGGCGAGCTGCGAGAGCGCGTTGGTGATTCGCACGATCCGGAGCTGATTAAGGAAGCCGTGCGCGCAGAGCTTGGTTCGGTCTGTGCTCGGATTTTGGGCAATACCGCTGTATTCAAAGACAAGAATCAGACGGTCGAATTCTTGCTCGACCTCGGATTCTCTGAGTGCTGAGGTGCTCGGGGTAATACGCGAAAGCTGATACGTAACGTAGGGTGCGACCTGCCCCTCCGCCGTCACCCTCAGTCTTCGATGCGCGCGATAAATCTGGCGGGCACGGAGTCTGCCAGCCAGACCTTGTCGTTGCCGGGATAAAAGGCGACCCCTGCGCGAAACGCCTCCGCTGCGGCGACCTCGAGGACCGCTGGGTGGGCGTCACGTCTGGCTCCCACGAGCCGAGCGGTTTCGACGTCAACGGAAAGATGCACGTACTGGCGGCTCATCGGCTCGAGACCGGCATCCAGAATCGTGTCCACCAGCCGGCGAGGCGTGCCGTGGTAGAGAATTTGCGGCGGCTGCGCAGGTTCTTTCGCCACCTTCTGCGGGGTTGAGTGGCCGTAAAGCGCGCGGATCTTATCGCCCACGATCTCGTGACGCTGTTTGCTAGACGTGCGGATGACTTCCCGGAGGTCCTCGAGAATCACGGCGCGCACGCGGTCAACGCTCTCATTCAGCGCCACTAGCAGCTGCTCAACTGGCACAAACCCCGCCTCATCCAGCTCCAGCTCATACTCCCAAGGCGCGTGGCGCAGCGCGTAGGAGATCTCCTTGCTCAGTGCTTCGTAGTCCATGGCTAGCACGCCTCCAGATCTTCATCGAAAAACCAGTTAGTTGAGACGCGATCACCGTAGTCGAGAGTGTAGTAGAACGCTTCGCGGTTAAAGTGCCACTGAACGTCCTTGACTGTAGCCAATCGTCCTGATCGTTTCACTTGCACTTTGTCTCCAACGTGGTGACAAGGAGTACCAAGGAGATTGTATCCCTGGCGGTAGATTTCGATCTTGTAAACACCGTTTGGCGACTGGAGCGTAACGGCAGTCGTATTCTCTTTAACGCAGAGAAGGTGCGTTCTCCACCAACCTAAATCGTCGTAGTTTGCGAAGCTGGGGTCGCTGCAAGAAATCACCGATTCGTTGTTAGCGATGATGCCGTATGTGCCTATTAGGTTGCTCATGAGGCCCTCCATTTTGAATCCTTGTGGAACACTTGTTTAGGGAGACGCCGTAAAACTTCCTCCGCGGATTCTAGTGACTCAACTGGCGGTCGGTAATGCCCACTGGTACAGAGGTCGCTGTTAGTTGATAAGTTACTCTCGTATCTCTGCCTTCACATGTTAAAAAAGCGACCGATTTTTAACATATTTTTCGCATGTGTTAAGTTGAGTAACATTTTGATTTGGTGCACGTGGCGTTTCAGGATTCCCGTCAACGGTGCTTATGGCTCACGTGATTTCCGCCGAACGTGCCTACACTAGCTCCATGAGTAATTGGATCGCGCCGCCGGACGTGCTTGGGGCTCCGGCCTTCGTCGCCGTCGATTTTGAGACGGCGAATCGCAGCGGGGGAGTGTCCGCCTGTCAGATCGCGTTGGTGAAGGTCGAGGACGGGCAGGTCGTCGATCGGTTGGCGACTTTGATTAAACCTCCGGCGGGCTTCGACCGCTTCGAGTTCACGTATATTCACGGCATTCGGGCGCGGGATGTGCGTGAGGCGCCGGCGTGGAGCGATATTGCTGCTCAGGTACAGGATTTTGTGGCGGGCGCGCCGGTTTATGCGCACAACGCCACATTCGATAGCAAAGTGTGGCAGGACCTGGATCAGTACTTTGCAACGGAGACTTGGCCGAGCGAGTTTTATTGCTCTTACCGGACGGCGAAGCGTCTCGTTCCGGGCCTGCCCAACTACAAGCTGCCCACCGTCACCCACGCGCTCGCGCCGCACTTTACCCTGAACCACCACGCCGCCGCCTCTGATGCAGAAGCCTGCGCCCTGATCATCGCGGCACTGCAGAATCTGGTTTATTCCTGAGCGGGGTAGACGGTGACGTGGTTGGTGAGGTCGGTGATGCGGGCGGGGAAGTCGCGGTAGTCGATGGTGATGGCATCGTGGTAGCGGCGCGGTCCGTCTTTGACGATCTTTGTGATGTCGAATGAGCATTGGTGGAACTCATCGAAGCGTGGATCATCCTCGTCGATTTCGAGCTCGCCAAGGTTGTCGCTCTCCCATGAGGAGAAGAATTCCGCTTCATAAGCCTCACCGTCGCTCCATTCCAGTAGAAAGGCGGCTTTCGGGTTTTTTATGCAATATCCGATCGTCGGTATAGTCTGCTGCCATTCAATATCGTGAATAATCATTATCTGTTGCCCTCTCTTGTGCCCTCTCGTGGTGGTGCTGGCACCACGTGGCATCCGTTTTTCGAGTAATGGATTGTGCCCCAGCTTACAACTTTTGGTCGTCAACCAATGGAAGTCGGCTAGGTACTCCGAAGAGCGTATTTAAGTAGGTACTTTTTGCACCTATCCCCATTTTTCTTCTCGGGCGATGCACAAAAAGTGCATATGAAGAAACGCGCTGCGAGAGTGCACGCATCTTGAGGGCTACTTTTTGTTCGATTTCGGCTTTTCAATACGAATGAAACACGAAAACTCGCCCTTAAAACGCGCTCCGTCGCAATCTCCATGCTGATCAACCTCAGTGCCACAGATGTTGTAGCCTTATGGGGCACGATTCGAGGTGAACATGGGAAGCATCAGCATTGCACAGGCGCGCGAGCTGCTCGCAGAGTTGGCGCGCGATTTTGCGCCGATCCTCGCGAAGGCAAGGGTACGCGAGATTCCGCCGCTCGCCGTTTCTAGGTCGAAGCAACGCCTCGGCGAGACTGTCTGGGCGCGCACGGGCGTGCATAGCTGGCGTGCCGATCGAATAAAAGTCTCGGCTTATCTTCTCGCGCAAGGGGATCGGGCCGCCGTGCGCAGCGTGCTGATCCACGAGCTGGCGCACCTCGCAGCCGGACCAAAGCATGGCCACGATGATCGGTGGCGGTCGCTGCACCGCGCAATGGGTGGCGATGGCAAGCGGCTCGCCACCATCGAACTCGCTGCTCCCCACAAATACACGGCGACCTGCCCGCGCTGTGGCCACCAAGTGCATTTCGACCGCCGCTGGTCGCGCCCACATTCCTGTGCTCGCTGCGTGCCTGGCCGCTTCGACCCCAGCGTGGTCCTGACCGTGGTACAGAACTATTAAAACCACTTATGATTTGTTAAGAGCGGACGATCGGAGATGCCGAATGAAGATTCTTATAGATATAGACGAAGACCTACTCCAACGCGCCATGGATCTTTCGGGGATTTGGGCGGTAGATGCGGTGGTGGACGCTGCCCTTAAAGAGTTCGTGCGTAAATATGACGCAAGTGATTCCATCGGTCAGCAGCATATATCCGAACTCGATGAGGACTAGCGCGTGCGCCAACTGTTTATTCTGCGAGGTTGCCCAGGGGCGGGCAAGACCAGTCTCATTCGCGAGCTGGGCGTGGAGCGTCATGCGCTCGGCTACGACCAGTTCCGCCGGCTCTTTTCCTCGGACTATTACACTCTTGACGGCGACACCTCGCTTTCCATTCGCGGCGGCCAGCGGATCGTTGCCATCACACACGAAGCCCTCGCTGCCAGGCTCAACCAAGGTGACCTGCTCTTTTGGGACGCCACCTCACTGGACCAGCAGGGACTCGATGAGCTGATCGACCTCGCCACCCGCTACGGCTACTCCATATATATTATTGACGCGCAGCGCGGCCTGACCTGGGAGGAAATCGTCGCCCGCAATGCTCAGCGCGGGCCCGACAAACTAGCCCTTGATCGGCTCCGCACGCTTTTCGAAAAAGGGGCCCAGAGCGCCGTCACCCCGGAAAACGTGCCAGTGCTGACCGCCGCCCAAGCGCGCGAACAAGTCCCGCAGCTGCTCCGCCTCGGCGACGAGCCGACCAATTTCGACCAGTTTGAGCGCGTGATAATCGTGGGCGATATCCAGTCCTGCCCGGGTGCACTCGTGAAAGCGCGCGAGGCGTTTGGTGGTTTCGGGGATCCTCAGACCGCGTGGATCTTCGCCGGCGATCTCTTCGACCGTGGGCCAGACGCCGCGCAGGTGGTCGAGCTGCTCCACCCGCTGCCCGCAGATCCCAGCAATCCCAACGTTTTCTTAATTGAGGGCAACCACGATACGAATATGCGCCGCGTCGTCAATCGCATCGTGACCACCACGAAAAAGCATGCCCCCACGTGGGAGTCGCTTGCCCAAATTCGCGCCGGCGGTTTCGAGGACTCGCACGTACAGGACCTGCTGGGGCGGATGCGGCCGTGGCTGTACTTCACGTTCCGAGGTGAGCGGTACATCGTGACGCACGGCGGGATCGATTTTTCGCACGAACCAGCCGTGGACCTCAGCCTTGGTGCCGAGCCGATCCACCCGAGCCGGCATGAGGTGCGCGAGTATATCTACGGCACTTCGGACCGCGCCCGCACCTACATCGGCGAAACCGACTATTGGGTCGATACCGCCACTTTCGCGCACCCGCAGATCATCCAGTTCCACGGTCACCGAAACCTCAAGCACCCCCAGCCACCGCGCCCAGTGACGGCGAACGGGCGGGTTTTCGATCTCGAGGGTCGCGTGGATCGCGGCGGTGCGATGCGGGTCGCCCAAATTCTCGGCGACGGCGAAATCCGGACTTTCGAGTTTGTAGACGACGAAGCAGTGGCGGCTTTCGCCCGCGCGCAGGCTGGGGCTGGCGCGCAGGACGGAGCGGGTGATGAGTGACTTTTCCGCGTACTTTCAGGCTTTGGCTGCGCTTGATATGGCGGTCTTAGAGCCGGTCGAGGTGGGGCCGCACGAGAATTGTGCCCTCGACGAGGTGCTTGCCCGTGCACTCGGACGCGGGGAGTGCGGGCCGCATCTGCGAGTGTGGGTCCAGCGTGCGCCACAGATCGTGATCGGCTCGGGTCAGTCGGTGGCCAATGAGGTGGACGAGGCGGCGTGCGAGCGGCGCGGTATTACGATTTCGCGGCGGAGCTCTGGCGGGGGAGCGATGTTTATGCTTCCAGGCGATGCGATTACGTATTCGGTGGTTGTGCCCACGCGGGTGCTTGATGGCCTGAGCTTCCAGGATTCTTACGAGCTGCTCGATGCCTTCGCCGTCGCTGCGCTAAACCGGTTGGGCGTGCCAGCTTTTTACGTGCCGATTAACGATATTGCGACCAGCCGCGCCAAGATCGCGGGCGCTGCGCAGAAACGCTTCGCTTCCGGCGTCACCCTGCATCACACCACGGCTTCGTACCAGATCGATGACGCGATGATGCGCGAATGCTTGCGAATCGGTGCGCCTGCGGTGAATGAGCGCGGGCATCGCTCGGCCGCGAAAGACGTAGACGCGATTGCGAATTACGTGAGCGAATCGCGCGAGCAGGTGATCGCAGCGCTAGTCGAGGAGTTTAGTAAGCGTTTTGATGCGCGCCCGGCGCGGGTGAGCGAGCAGCATCTCGCGGCCGCGCGCGAGCTCACGACCAGCAAATACGCCACCCCCGAGTGGATCTACCGCATTCCGTAAGTCGGACAGGAGTCGGGTGTTCTGTCCCAATCTGGCTCACTCGGTCGGGTCGTCGAGGTCCTCGAGCAGGTGTAGGTGCATCCGGGTGCGGCGCACGTGGTAGCGCATAATGGCACCGGCCTCTTCGCCGTCACCACGCGCCATAGCCTCCGCGATCAGCTTGTGGTCCACGTTCGAGACCTGAATCCCAGTCTGGCCGAAGGTGGCAAGGATATATGCGCGCCGATAGTAATAGGTGCGGTCCCAGAGGTTGTGGACCATCTGGCCGAGCACGAGGCCTGAGTGCGCCGAATAAGTAAGGTCGTGGAATTCGCGGTCGATTCGGGAAAACTCTTCGGGAGAGGCCGTCTCCATCGCCGCCACCATCGCGTAGAGCTGCTCGGTCACCTCAGGGGTGATGTAGGGCGTATTCATGCCGATCAGCATCGGCTCAATGTTTTCGCGAATCTCGTAGAGCTCGCGACATTCTGCGAGGCTCAACTTCGCCACCCGCGCGCCCTTGTTTGCGACCAGAGTCACCATCCCCTCGGAGGCGAGAATCCGCAGCGCCTCGCGCACGGGCACGCGCGAAATCCCAGTCTCGCGGGCAATCAACTCCTGGCGAATGTGCTGCCCGGGGGCGAAACGGCCGTCAAAGATCGCTGAACGCACGTAATCCGCCACTACGCTCGCGGCTTCACCCTGGCTCGCGGCAGCCTCGCGAGAGACTAATTCGAGCGGGGATTCAGTGATGTTTCTCATGACGATATTTTACTTCCAGTCTCTGTTTCGTTGGCGAAATTGTATACAATCGGTAATTAGAAAAGGAAGTTATTACGTAAAACTGGTGAGGTTCTCGAGATTTTCGAAGCTTGGGAATAAACCAGTAAAGCCAATAAGTTCCCTAAATATCGGGCCAAAAAGGCAGCCGCGGGAGGGGAGACCTCAAAAATCGCCGCGAAGCTGGCCCAGCAGAAAAATGAATACAATCGCTCAGGGCTGCGGAAAGACCCGCGATCTACGAGCGAAAAGTAGTCGAGAAGAAAGGCACAACAGATGCCAAAGCGAGCAAAACTCAGCACCGGTGTAGAGTGGATCGAATTCCAGGCCACCGAAGCTGACTGGAAGAAGGCAGACGCTGGTCTCCTCGTGGGGATGCTGGCCCAGATGCAGATCATTCGCAGCTTCGAAGAGGCTGTACTTCAGGTAGCCGGCCAGGGCCTCGTGCACGGTCCGGCGCACTCCTCGATCGGCCAGGAAGCTGGCGCGGTCGCCTCGATCATCGGCTTGCGTTCGAGCGACGCCGTCAACGGTTCGCACCGTGGCCACCACCAGTTCCTTGCCAAGGCGCTCACGCACCTGCACGGACACGACTTCAAGGTGGAAGACCTCATCTCCGACGACGTCAAGATGGTTCTGCACCGCACGCTCTCTGAAATCCTCGGCCTCTCCGAAGGTTTCTCGCACGGGCGCGGCGGTTCCATGCACCTTCAGTGGCTCGAAGCTGGAGCGCTCGGCACGAACGCCGTAGTCGGCGGCGGCGCCCCAACGGCGACCGGTAACGCTTTCGCTCAGAAGCACGCTGGCACCGACGACGTCACCATCAACTACTTCGGTGACGGCGCAGCCCAGATTGGCTCCGTACTCGAGTCCTTCAACCTCGCCGCGGCTTGGAAGCTGCCGGCAATGTACTTCATTGAGAACAACCTCTACGCGATCTCGACCAGGGCGGACGAGGTCATGGCCGATACTCGCGTGAGCGTGCGCGGCCAGGGCTTCGGCATCCCAAGCTGGCGCGTAGACGGCATGGATCCGCTCTCCACCTACCTCGCAACCATGGAGGCTGTGGAGCACATGCGTGCGGGCGAAGGTCCGACCATGATCGAGGCGGATGTGTACCGCAACTTCCACCACAACGGTCCGTTCCCGGGTTCCGCCTTTGGCTACCGCACCAAGAACGAAGAGAAGGAATGGAAGCGCCGCGACCCAATCGCGATGCTCCGCGACAAGCTCGGCGAGCTCGGCTACCTCAGCGACGAAGAGTTTGCTTCACTCAAGAAGCAGGCCGGTGACGCGATGAAGGAAATCCAGGCCGACATCATCGAAGACGATCCAGACAAGAAGGGTCGCAAGCGCATCAAGCCAGAGCTTTGGCCAGATCCGAAGTTCGCTGACGTGGGCATCCGCTCCGACGCGAAGGAACTCGAAGGCCTCCCGGTCAAGGAGCCAAAGGACGTGCCATCGAGCAAGGAAGGCAAGTTCGTCGATGCAGTGGCAGCCGTGATGGACCGCCGCATGGAGCAGGACCAGTCGATCGTCGTAATGGGTGAGGACGTAGCCCACCTCAACGGCGGTACCGACGGTGCAACCAAGAACCTCCTCGAAAACCACGGCGCCGAGCGCGTAATCGGCACCCCGATCGCAGAGAACGGCTTCATCGGTCTCGCACTTGGCGTGGCCCTCGACGGTCGCTTCAAGCCAGTCGCCGAGCTCATGTACGCCGACTTCATGTGGGTGGCAGCCGACCAGATCTTCAACCAGATCGGCAAGGTGCGCCACATGTTTGGCAACAACAACGAGGTGCCGCTGGTGCTGCGCGCCCGCATGGCAATGGGTGACGGCTACGGCTCCCAGCACTCGATGGACCCGGCTGGCATCTTCGCCACCGCTCCAGGCTGGCGCATCGTGGCCCCATCGAACCCAGGCGAATACGTGGGCTTGATGAACGCCGCGCTCGCGCTCAAGGATCCGGTGCTGGTGATCGAGAATACCTATCTCTATGGCACCAAGGGTGCAATTCCGGACGACATGGACTACATCCTGCCACCAGGCAAGGCTGGCGTACGCCGCACCGGTGACGACCTCACCGTGCTGAGCTACCTGAACATGGTCGACATCTCGGGCGCTGCGCTCGATCGCACTGGCATCTCCGCCGACCTCATCGACCTGCGCTGGCTCGACTTCGCTTCCCTCGACTGGGATACGATCGGCGAATCGATCAAGAAGACGAACAACGTAGTGATCGTGGAGCAGGGCGCCCAGGGCACCGCATACGGCAACCGTCTCGCATCCGAGATCCAGCGCCGTTACTTCGACTACCTGGATCAGCCGGTCCAGCAGATCACGGGCCTCGAGGCGTCGCCGTCAATCTCGAAGGTTCTGGAAGACGCGGCAAACGTATCTGAAGACGACGTAGTGGCTGCTTTCGAGCAGATCCGCAAGAACTGGGGAGGCAAGTGATGGCAACGATTATTCGACTTCCAATGCTGGTAGCTGGGGAAGAGACGGCGGTGCTCACCGCTTGGCTCGCAAACCCAGGTGACGAAGTAGGCCCAGACAAGCCGATGGTCGAGATTGAGACCGAGAAGGCTTCGGTGGAGTACGAGCCGGAAGAAGAGGGCATCTTCGCGGGTGCGCTCGCCGATCTCGACGCTCCAGTGGCTGTGGGTGCGCCAATCGCCGTGCTCGCTGCTGCAGGTGAAGACCTCGACGCTGCACTCAAGGCCGGTCAGGCCGAGGCTGCGGCTGAGGGCGGCGCTCCAGTAGCGGCTGCTTCGGAAACTTCCGATAGCGCCGGTGCGCAGGAGATCAGCGACGAAGCGCGCGCAGCTGCGAGTGCAGAGGCGAACGCTGCTGCTATTGCTCCTGAAGAGCCTGCTTCGACCCCAAGCGCTGATGCGGTTGTGCCGGAAACGGTAGCGGAGGCTGGTGCTGCTGAGGCTGGCCGCGGCGAGAACGGGCGACTCTTCGCCTCGCCGATCGTGCGCAAGCTCGCCAAGGAATCCGGCGTCGATTTGGGCGAACTCGCGGGCAGCGGTCCAGAAGGCCGCATCGTACGCCGTGACCTTGAGGCTTACTTGGCTAACCCGCCGGCAAAGGCCGCTGCGCCAGCTGCTCCTGCAGCAGCTCCTGCGAAGGCTGCTCCGGCTCCGGCCAAGGCTGCTGCATCGAAGAGCAATGCGCCTGGCAACGAGTCCGAGCTCGTGCCACTGAGCGGCATGCGCAAGGCGATCGCCCGCCGTCTCACCGAATCCAAGACGACCGTGCCACACTTCTACATCACGGCCGATATCCGAATGGATGCAGCTCTCGCACTGCGCAAGCAGATGAACGAGATCTCGCCAACCAAGATTTCGGTGAACGACATGGTCATCAAGGCTGTGGCTGGCGCGCTGCGCGAGGTGCCGAAGGCCAACGCGATTTGGGCTGGCGACGCAATCGAGTACTTCAAGCACGCCGATATCTCGGTGGCCGTGAGTGTGGAGGACGGGCTCGTCACTCCAGTGCTGCGCGGGGTGGATACTATGGGTATCGCCGGCGTCTCGGAGAAGATGAAGGACTACGCTGCGCGTGGCCGTGAAGGCAAGCTCAAGCAGGATGAGATCATGGGCGGCAGCTTCTCGATCTCGAACCTGGGCATGTACGGCACCAAGCAGTTCAACGCGATCCTGAACCCACCGCAGAGCGCGATCCTCGCGGTTGGTGCTGCGAGCAAGCAGCCAGTGGTGAACGAAGCAGGCGAGATCGAGGTGGCTTCGGTCATGACGGTCACGCTCTCTGCTGACCACCGCGTAATCGACGGCGCGCTCGCTGCTGAGTGGGTCAACGCTTTCAAGAAGCTGATGGAAAACCCAATGAGCATCCTGCTCTGAGGTTGATTTGGCTTGAAGAGGGGCGAAGGAGTAATCCTTTGCCCCTCTTTTGTGTGCCTCGGAGCTACAGGGATGTTTCGGGCGTCAGGTGTGGTGATTCGCATCGCTAGCTGCGTGGAATTGGGTCTGCGCTTGGTAGAATCGCAGGCATGAGTGAACAAACTTTGATTCTGATTAAGCCAGACGGCGTGCAGCGCCAGTTGACCGGCGAAATTTTGGCCCGTATCGAGCGCAAGGGCTACCTCATCAAGCAGCTGAAGATGGTGAAGGCCACCGAGGCTCAGCTCGAAGCTCACTACAATGAGCATGTGGGTAAGCCGTACTATCCAGCACTTGTGGAGTACATGGCTTCCGGCTCGATTGTGGCGGCAGTTGTGGAAGGGCAGCGCGTAATCGAGGGCGTGCGTTCGCTCTCCGGTGCGACCGATCCAACCAAGGCTCTGCCTGGCACGATCCGCGGCGATTTTGGTCGCGATTGGGGTACGCGCGCAGTGATTAACCTGATCCACTCTTCGGATTCTCCAGAATCGGCGGAGCGCGAGATCGGCATCTGGTTCGCTGAATGATGCGAGGCGATTTCTGAATAACTTAAACGTGGGGCTTCTCGGCCCCACGTTTTGTTTTGTCAGGTCCCGATTCTCGGCGCGCCCGCGCGGAATGAGAATCGGGACCTGGTCCCAAAGTCTCACAAATTCATCTAGGACCCAAGTCATCGAAAGTGTTTTTGTCTGATATGAGACAATTGTGGCGAAGCGCACATAATCTTGCAAGGGTTGAACACTTCGTACAGGCAAATAGCACTTGTCGGACGAATCTAATTGTGTCATTATGAAGGGGAATTCATTTCCAGGTGTTACTGGTCCGCAGGCATCACTGGGCACATGTGAATGTTTAACTGTTGCGCGATGTGGCGCAGCGTAAGCATGCAATGGGGGTGCTAGTGTCTGAGTCCGATTTTGAGGTACTGCGGGTGTTGAACAACAACGCCGTAGTGGCTCAGCGTCGCCAAATGGGCGTCTCGGGCGAAGAAGTGGTGCTCCTCGGTAAAGGAATCGGATTTGGGGTCGCAACCGGCGCCATTATTGATCCGAATCGGGTACAAACCAGCTATGTAGCTCTCGACTCCACAAAGGCTTCGATCCTGCATCAGCTCTCTGCCCGCGATCCCGAAATCTTTGACGCAATTACCGCAGCCGTGGCGCTGGCCGAGGAAGTACTCGGCGGGCTCGCACCTTCGGTTTACCTTGCGCTCACAGACCACATTGCATTTGCGCTTGCTCGTATAGAGCGCGGCGAGCTCATCGAAAGTCCGATTCTCCCTGAGATTCGCGCGGTATACCCCGAGGAATTTCAGGCGGCACAAATGGTGGTTGCAAAGCTGAACAAAGCACTCAGCTCGCAGCTTCCAGTCGACGAGGCGGCCTACGTGGCCATGCACCTGAACGCCGCTCGTCTCGGCGTTTCCGTGAAATCTCCATTAGGCCATGCCAATTTCTTTGCCCAACTCCTCGATGGCACCAAGCGCGAACTTGGCCTCGGTGCTGCATCTCTGGATGACGGCGAACTGATCGGCATGCTGATCGGCCTGCGGGCGCGCCTACGGGCGGACGCTCCACGCCACATGGAGATCGAGGCGCTGATCCGCCGTGAACTCCCTCAAGAGTACGCGGCAGCGGAGAAGCTGATCGCCAAACTGGCTGAGCCTGAAACGGTCTCGGCAAAGTGGTCAGGGGAGAGTGCTTTCCTTGCGGTGGCACTCCACTCGTGGAGTCAGAGTCGAGCTGAAGGACTATCGGAAGCTCCTTAGTGTGAATTAATTAAAGCTCAACGAATTATTCGCAGCACTAATGAAAGGAAAAGAAAATGGGTGGAAAGGTCTTTGGTTCCCTCCAGCGCCTCGGTAAGGCGCTCATGGGTGCCGTGGCAGTGATGCCAGTGGCCGCTATCCTCATGGGTATTGGTTACTGGATCGACCCGAATGGCTGGGGCGCAAACAGCATCGTGGCTGCTGTGCTCATCAAGGCTGGCGGTGCGGTACTCGATAACCTCGGTTATCTCTTCGCCGTAGCTGTGGCTTTCGGTCTGGCTAAGCAGAGCAACGGCGCAGCAGCGCTCTCTGGCTGGTTGGGCTACAAGACGGTTATGCTCCTCATCGGTGAGGCTTCCGTCGCTGGTTACAAGGGCGTAGACGTCGCCGCTCTCGAAGGTCAGGCAAAGCTTGACTGGGCAGCACAGGGCTGGAGCGCTATTAACGACAAGAACGCTCTTATCGGTATCTTGATCGGCGTGCTCGCTGCGTGGACGTACAACCGCTTCCACACCACGAAGCTGCCGGACTTCCTGGCGTTCTTCTCTGGTCGCCGTCTCGTCCCGATCCTCACCTCGCTCTTCGCGATCGTGTTCTCGGGCATCCTCTTCATCGTATGGCCACTGGTTTACTCGGTACTCTTCGCTTTCGGTCAGTGGATCGTGAGCATGGGCCCGATCGGTGCTGGTATCTACGGCATCGCAAACCGTCTCCTCATCCCAACTGGTCTGCACCACGCTCTGAACCAGATCTTCTGGTTCCCAGTTGCTGGCATTAACGACATCGGCAACTTCCTCGGTGGCGCTCAGACCATCGAGGCCGCTAAGGCTGCTACCGACGCTGCTGCTTGTGCGGCTCTCGGTGCTGCTCACTGGACTGGTAGCGCTTGCGAGGTCGTTGGTTACGTAGGTATGTACCAGGGCGGCTTCTTCCCAATCATGATGTTCGGTCTCCCAGGTGCTGCTCTCGCTATGTACCTCACCGCTAAGGATTCCAAGAAGAAGGTTGCTGGCGCTCTCATGTTCGCTGGCGCTCTCGCTTCGTTCTTCACCGGCGTGACCGAGCCTCTCGAATTCGCCTTCATGTTCGTGGCACCAGCCCTCTACGCTGTACACGCAGTGCTCACCGGTATCTCGGTTGCTCTCGCAGCTGCCTTCCACTGGACCGCAGGCTTCGGCTTCTCCGCTGGTTTCGTGGATATGGTTCTCTCCTCGCAGAACCCAATGGCTTCCAAGTGGTACATGCTCCTCGTCATGGGTGTGGTGTTCTTCTTCATCTACTTCGGTCTGTTCTACGTACTGATCAAGAAGTTCGATATGAAGACCCCTGGCCGCGAAGACGAAACCGCTGACGACGCTGCAGCCGCTGGCCCAGTGGACAAGTCCGCTGCTGCTCAGGCTCAGACGATCATCAAGGGCCTCGGTGGCATGAGCAACATCGACGTGCTCGACTACTGCGCAACCCGCCTCCGCGTCACCGTGAAGGACGACGCTCAGGTGAACGAAGGCCAGATCAAGAGCGCTGGCGTGCCAGGCCTGATCCGCCCAACCAAGGGCAACGTACAGGTCGTGATTGGTCCAAACGTACAGTTCGTCTACGACGAAGCTGCTCGTATGCTTGAGACCTCCGGCGCGACCCTTAACGGAGAGCAGGAAGCCTGATGTTCGGTTTTGGCAAGAAGAAGGTAGCGCTCGCTGCTCCTTTCTCGGGCACGGTAGTGCCGGTGGAAGAAGTGCCAGACCCGATGTTTTCGGGCAAGATGCTGGGCGACGGTTTCGCCGTCAAGCCTAGTGACGACGCACATGAACTCACCGTCACGGCGCCGGCTGACGGCAAGCTCCTGAAGGTCTTCAAGACTGGCCACGCATTCGCGATGGTCACGAGTGAAGGTCTGGAGCTGCTGGTCCACATCGGTCTCGAGACCGTAGAGATGAAGGGCGAAGGCTTCACCGTACTTGCCGAAAACGGGCAGGAGGTTACGGCTGGAACCCCCGTCGTCAAGGTGGATCTTGACGCCGTGCACGCCGCGGGTCGTGACCCGATCACGATCGTGGTGCTCACTAAGAAGGGGCAGGTCAGCGAGGTATCCGTACATTCGGGTGCATCGAGTTCCAAGCCTGCTGCTGAAGTAACGCTCGCATGATCGGCGCTAAGCGCTGACATCAAGCCCTGGGGGTGGTGCGAAACGAATGACGCACCGCCCCCAGTGGCGTATAAATGTATTGATGTGATTATCGACTGAAGGAGTCAATGATGATTTCGAAGACTGTAAAAGTAGGTTCCCCGAACGGTCTGCACGCACGTCCAGCTGCCGTGTTTGCAAATGCTGCTGGCGAGTACGACGTAGAGGTGACGATCACCAAGGACGACGAGTCGGCAGACGCAGCGAGCTTGCTCGAAGTGATGACGCTCGGCGCAGAATTTGGTGACGAAGTGACGCTCTCCACCGAGGACGACTCGGCAGGCGACGTCATTGAAGCACTCGCAAAGCTCATCGAAGAGAATCAGGAAGCCTGAGCATCATGCCAGAGCAGGAAATTATCGGTTTAGGCGTGTCAGCTGGTTCGGTCTACGGGCCGGCTGTGATCGTGGTGAATTCTATTGAGGTTGATCCTCATGAAGCTCCATCCACCGATGTAGCGGCAGACACCGCGCGCGTGAAGGGTGCGATGGGAGACGTCTCTGCTGCTTTCGCTGCGCAGGCGGCGGATGCGGATGGAGCTATTTCCGAGATTTTGTTGGCCCAGTCCGCTCTGGCAAAGGACCGCGGGCTCACGAAGTCGATTACTAAGAAGCTCGGCGGCGGCCTTGGTATCACTCATGCAGTGCGCGAGGCTGTGGACGAGTACGCTGCGCAGCTCACCGCTCTCGGCGGGTACATGAGCGAGCGCGCTGCGGACCTGAGCGATATTGGCGACCGCATTATTGCGCGCCTGCGCGGGCTTCCGGCTCCAGGCATTCCGGAGCTGATGGAGCCAAGCGTGATTATCGCACGCGATCTTTCCCCAGCTCAGACGGCGAACCTCAAGCCTGATATGGTGCGTGGCATCGTGACGTCGGAGGGCGGCGCTACCTCGCACACCGCTATTCTCGCGGCGCAGCTTGGTATCGCGGCGATCGTGGGCGCTAAGGGCGTCACCGAGATTCCGGCTGGCACGATCGTTGGTCTTGACGGCGGATCGGGTCACGTATGGGTGGAGCCGAGCGAAGAGCTGCGTGAGCAGTTGGATCGCAAGGCACGCGTGCGTGCAGAGATTCTGGCGAACTCGAGCGGCGCGGGCATGACGAAGGACTCGCACCCAGTGATGCTGCTGGCCAATATTGGCACGGTGGCGGATGCTGCGGGTGCAGCGAAGAAGGGCGTAGAAGGTTCGGGCTTGTTCCGTTCTGAGTTCCTCTTCCTTGATCGTGACGACGCTCCGACGCTTGAAGAGCAGACCGAGACTTACACTCAGGTGCTCAAGGCTTTCGGTAGCCGCCGCGTAGTAGTGCGCACGCTGGATGCTGGTGCTGATAAGCCGCTTGCGTTTGCTAGCCAAGAAGAGGAAGAAAACCCAGCACTTGGTAAGCGCGGCTTGCGCCTGTCGCAGGTCCGCGAGGATCTGATCGACACCCAGCTGCAGGCTCTGGCAGCTGCTCAAGAGGCGACTGGCGGCGACCTGTGGGTGATGGCACCAATGGTTTCCACTGCCGACGAAGCAAAGTGGTTCGCCGATAAGGCGCGTGGCTTTGGGCTCAAGCGCGTGGGCATCATGATCGAGGTGCCTTCGGCTGCGATTCGCGCACACCAGATCATGAAGTACGTAGACTTCGCGTCCATGGGTACGAATGACCTCACCCAGTACACGATGGCTGCCGACCGTTTGAATCCAAACGTGGCGGAGCTGAACTCGTACTGGCACGGCGCCGTGCTCGACATGGTGAAGGCTGCGTGCGATGGTGCGCATACGAACGGCAAGTACATTGGCGTGTGCGGCGAGGCTGCTGGCGACCCGTTGATGGCGCTGGTGCTCGTTGGCCTCGGCGTTGGTTCGCTTTCGATGGCGGCCACGAAGGTGCCGGCAGTGCGCTTCTCGCTCTCTCGCCATGATTTCGCTCAGTGCGGTGCAATCGCACAGGCGGCGATCCGGGCTGAGAACGCTCAGGAAGCTTACGAGGCTGTGAAGAGCATGGTCGATCCAGACGTGCTCGCATTGCTCTAACAGAATTGAGACTTTGGGGTCAGGCTCAAATTCTCATTTTCGCTCAGGGGTTCGGTTGGAAAACCGGACCCCTGAGCCATTATTCCCAGCAAAGGTCCGTTATGCCCTAAACTGATACGGTGTACTTACGGAATCTCACGCTGCGTGGTTTTAAGAGCTTTGCTAGCTCTACCACGATGAAATTTGAGCCTGGCATCAATGTGGTTGTCGGGCCAAACGGTTCCGGAAAATCAAACGTAGTAGACGCGCTCGCGTGGGTAATGGGCGAGCAGGGGGCCAAGAACTTGCGCGGCGGCGCAATGGCCGACGTCATTTTTGCAGGGACGGCGAAGCGCCCAGCTCTCGGGCGCGCCGAGGTGAGCCTCACGATCGACAATACCGACGGCGCCCTCCCCATCGATTTCTCCGAAGTCACCATCTCGCGCACCCTTTTCCGTTCGGGCGGGTCCGAATATGCCATCAACGGCACGCCATGCCGCCTGCTCGATATCCAAGAATTGCTCTCGGATACGGGCATGGGTCGCGAGATGCACGTGATTATCGGCCAGGGCAAGCTCGATCAGGTGCTGAGCGCCACCCCAGAAGAGCGTCGCTCATTCATTGAAGAGGCCGCGGGCGTGCTCAAGCATCGCCGCCGCAAGGAAAAGGCGCTGCGCAAACTCGACTCCATGCAGGGCAACCTCACCCGTATTGAGGATCTTGCAGCTGAGCTTCGCCGCCAGCTCGGTCCGCTGGCCCGCCAAGCTGCCACTGCTCGGCGCGCACAGGTGATCCAGAGCGACGTATACGACGCAAAAGCCCGCCTGCTCGCCGATGATCTCGCTCAAGCTCAAGCTCGCCTCGAGAGCGAGGCAGTGGACGATACGAACGTCACCCGCGAACGCGAAAACGTAGCAGCCGAGCTGCGCGCCGCCCGCGATCGCGTCAATGAGCTGCAGATGCAGTCGGATCTGCACGAGCCGCGCGTAGCCCAGCTTTCCGAGCAGTATCAGCGCTTGAGCTCACTGCGTGAACGGCTCCGCTCGCTGGCGGATCTCGCCCATGAGCGCGAGAACTCCCTGCGCGCCGTCACCCCTTCGGCGAATCGCGGCGAGTCGCCCGAGCATATTCGGGAACGCGCGGCGCGGGAGCGCGAGGCGGAAGCCAAGCTGCGCGAAGAAGTTTCGCAGGCGCAGGAGACTCTTGAAAGCGCGGTAGCAGCGCGGGGGAGCGCAGAGGAGCGCGAGCGTGACGCCGATTCGAGGCTCGCAGCCACCAGCCGCTCACTCGCTGACCGGCGCGAAAGTGCGGCGCGTCTCGCAGGCCAGATCTCCGCCGTCAAGACTCGCCTCGAATCTCTTGAGGCTGAGAAGCAGCGCGTGGCAAGTGCGATGACACAGGCGCAGGAGCGTCTCGAATCGGGTATGGCTGAGGTCGACCGGCTGGAGCAAGACGCCGTGGCCCGCAGCGAGTCTGACGATACGCTCTCGATTGCTCACGAAGAGGCAGCGCGCGAGCTGCAGGCTGCGAAGGATGCGCTGGAGCAGGCGCGTGAGGATGTGGCGGCAAAGCAGGCGCTCGCCGTCCAGTGGCAGACGAAGGCCGATACGCTGGAGCTTTCACTCGAACCTGAAGACGCGAGCGGTTGGGTCACCCAGCATCACCGCAGCGGCGTGCGCGGTCTTGTGCAAGATGAGTTGCAGGTGCGCGGCGGCTGGGAGAGTGCGCTGGAGACGGCGCTGCGCGGGCTTGCGGGTGGCGTGCTTGTGGAAGACGTCGACGCCGCAGTGGACGCCTTGCGTGCGGTGCGCTCCGAGCAGGCGGGGCACGTGGAGCTCGTAATCGCGTCCGACAATTCTGCTGATCGTGGCAAATCTGAGGCAGACGTGCAGGCGCGGGCGATTCTCGAGGCCAGCGGGCTGAGCGAGAGCGAAGCGATGCTCGCTAGCGATGCGCTCGAGTCGGCCGGCGCGGCCTCGGCTTTGGGCACGTTGCTTGAAGGAACGATTCTCGCCATTGATCTTGTGGTCGCGCGCCAACTGGTGGCAGCGGGTGCCGAGCGGGTGGCGACGAGTGGCGGCGACGTCGTTGGTGCTACCTGGGCGAGTGGCGGCGAGGTGCAGGTCGCGGCCGTGTTGGCCCGCAAAGCTACATATGAGGACGCGCGGCGCCAAGCGCAGAGCGCAAAGCTCGCACACGAGCGGGCGCGAGAAGCGAGCGAGGCGGCGCAGGCGCATTTGGCCAATGCCCAGCAGGAATTTGACTCGGTGGCCAGCGAACTTGGCGCTCGCGATTCGCAGCTTGCGGCGGTGACGGCGCAGCTCGGCGTCATGCGCCAATCTCTCGATGCGGCCCGCAAGGAGATCGACCGCGATAATGCGCGTATCGCAGCCATCGATAAGGACTTGGTTGCGCGCGAGCAGGAGCGCGAAAAGCTCGCTGCGCGTCAGGCTGAATTCGAGCACGATCCGAGCGATCTCGCCGCTCAGGTGAGCGAGTTGACGGCGCTGCAAGACAAGGCGCATGAGGCTACAGTTTCGGCGCGGCGCGTTGAGACCGATGCAAGGCTCGCGCTGCGCACGGCAGAGGAGCGGTTGCGCTCCGTGGAAGGCCGCGCGGATTCGCTGGAGCGCACGGCGAAAGCGGCGCAAGAGCGTATCGAGATGGAGCAGCGGGCGGCGGCTCGGCGAGCTGAAGCGGCGAAGTACGCGGCCGGCGTCGCGGAGAAGGCCCAGCGCGCTCAGGTGGTGAGCGCAAGTCTGGCAGTTTCCGTGGCGGCAGAGCGAGACCGCGCGAGTGCGGCCGGTGCGCAGCGGCGCGCAGAGCTGACTCAGGCCCGTGACCAGGTGGAGAAGATTGCAGCTCGGGAGCGTGACCTTGCGGATATGGCGCATCAGCGGGAGCTTCTGCTGGCGCAGCTGCGCCTCGGCTTTGACCAGCTTGCAGGGCGGGCGCTCGAGGAGCTGGGCATGGATGTGGAGACTCTGATTGCGGAGTTTGGTCCGCACCTGCCGGTGCCAGTGAGCGAGGACAAGTCGGTGCCGTTTGTGCGCGCTGAGCAGGAGAAGCGGCTGGCGAAAGCGCAAAAGGATCTGGTCAAGCTTGGCAAGATCAACCCGCTAGCGCTCGAAGAGCATGCGGCTCTGGAGGAGCGGCAGAAGTATTTGGCGGAGCAGCTGCAGGATTTGCGGCGTTCGCGCGAGGATCTGCTCACGATTGTGAAGGATATTGACGCGCGGGTTTCGCAGGTGATGGAAGAGGCGATCAAGGACGTTCAAGAGGCGTTTGTGGACGTCTTCGCGCGGCTCTTCCCAGGCGGTGAAGGGCGGGTCGTCGTCACGGATCCAGACTCGATTCTCACCACTGGCATTGATATCGAAGGCAGGCCGGCGGGCAAGCGCGTGAAGCGACTGTCGCTGCTCTCGGGCGGCGAGCGCTCGCTTACGGCCGTGGCGTTCCTCGTGGCGATTTTCAAGGCGCGTCCGTCGCCGTTCTACGTAATGGATGAGGTCGAGGCGGCGCTCGACGACGTGAATCTTTCGCGCCTGCTTGAGATTTTCAAGGAGCTGCAGATGAGCTCCCAGCTGCTGGTTATCACGCACCAGAAGCGCACGATGGAGATCGCCGATACGATTTACGGCATCGCGATGCGCGAGCACGGGGTGACCAGCGTGATTTCGCAGCGTATGGCTGACCTGCGCGACGAGTGAAAATGAACCATTGGGGTGGCGCGAGAATTTTTAAAAAATTTTAAAAGGCACGGGGGAAAAAAAAAAAAAAAATAAACCGACACCACAAAAAAAAAAAAAAAAATAAAAA
>R16__coassemble_960_pt1 | contig 55388 bp, 63 predicted proteins | sample R16__metabat2_low_PE_015 | metagenome-assembled genome bin R16 | reverse complement strand
AAAACGGTCCGTACACCAAAACTCTATAACTCACCCCCTGGGCTCAGGATCTATTTTACATTTTCTTCCCCCGCGCGCTACTAATTTTTTATAAAATTCGACCCGCACCCCAAGGTTTCAAAAATATGGCTTAGAGAGCCAGCTTGGTCTTGACGACCTCAGCAAGGTGCTGGGCGACTTCGTCGGCCTCTTCCTGCGTGGCAGCTTCGACCATCACGCGAATGAGCGGCTCAGTACCCGAAGCACGCAGCAGCACGCGGCCGGTTTCGCCGAGCTTTGCCTCCGCCTGTGCAACTTCCTCGGACACCTCATCGGTACGCGTCTTGTCCACATTCGGCACGTTGATAAGCGTCTGTGGTAGCTTCTTCACGAAAGACACCATCTCAGCCAAGGACTTACCCTGCTTGGCGACCTCGCTCGCGACCAGCACGGCCGTCAGCGTGCCGTCACCCGTCGTCGCCTGGTCGAGATTGATCACGTGGCCACTCTGCTCCCCGCCGATGTTGTAACCATGTGCGAGCATGGACTCGAGCACGTAGCGGTCGCCAACCTTCGTGGAAATCGTCTTGATGCCCTTTTCCTTCATGGCGAGGTGCAAGCCAAGGTTGCTCATCACCGTGAGCACGAGGGTGTTGCGCTTGAGACGCCCCTCCTCTTTCATCGCCACGGCGAGCATGCCCATGATCTGGTCGCCGTCCACGAGATTGCCCTCGTGGTCCACTGCGAGGCAACGGTCCGCGTCGCCGTCAAAAGCAAAACCAAAATCAGCACCGGTCGCGACCGTCAGCGCCTGCAGCTGCTCTGGGTGCGTTGAACCGGCCTTGTCGTTGATGTTCCTGCCATCTGGAGCGGCGTTGATGACGACGACGTCTGCGCCGAGCTTCTGGAAGACTCGTGGGGCGACGTCGCTCGCGGCACCATTCGCGCAGTCGAGCGCGATTCGCAGCCCGTGCAGGTTACGCCCTGCTCGGATCAGGTGATCCATGTAGACTCGGTCGCTCACGGTCGCAGCTTCGCTGATGAAACCTACGCCCTCACCGGTCGGGCGATCCCAGTCTTCACCGAGCACCGACTCGATCTCGTCCTCTGCAGAGTCTGGGAGCTTGAATCCATCGCCATTGATGAACTTGATGCCATTGTCGTGGAATGGGTTGTGAGAAGCGGAGATGACGACGCCGAGGTCGTAGTCTTCCTCAGCCGTAAGATAAGCGACGCCAGGAGTCGGAATCTCGCCGACATGTTCTACGTCCACACCTGCGCTCGCAAGACCGGCTGCTACAGCCTGAGCAAGCAGGCCAGAAGACTGGCGAGTGTCTCGGCCGATAATAGCGCGTGGCCGATGGCCAAGATTATTCTTGGCGAGCACTCGCGCCGCCGCCTCACCGAGCTCGAGAGCGAGCGGTGCCGTCAATTCCTTGTTCGCGAGGCCGCGCACGCCATCGGTGCCAAAAAGCCGAGCCATATATTCTCCTTTATCGAAAAACAAGAACCAAACACAGTTTAGTGTACGCCGAGCGGCGCGTGCGCTAACTTCATCCGCTTTGCGGTTGAGATTTTGCGCCTATGTCCCTCCCACAGGCGGGATACCCTCAAAATCTCAACCGCAAAATCCTCAGGACAAGAAAAACGGGGGCAAAGCCGAAGCTTTGCCCCCGTCCCACAAAATGTGTGCCAGATCAGCGCTTGCTGAACTGCGAAGCCTTGCGGGCCTTCTTCAAACCAGCCTTCTTACGCTCCACGGAACGTGCGTCGCGGGTGAGGAAGCCAGCCTTCTTCAGTGCTGGGCGGTTCGCATCGCGATCGATCTCGTTGAGCGCGCGAGCGATACCCAAGCGCAGCGCACCGGCCTGACCCGATGGGCCACCACCATTGATGCGAGCGATTACGTCGAAACGGCCCTCAAGGTCGAGGAGCACGAACGGCGAATGCACGAGCTGCTGATGAATCTTGTTTGGGAAGTAATCCTCGAGCTCACGCCCGTTGATCTTCCATGCGCCGGTGCCGGGCACGAGGCGGACGCGAGCGACAGCCTCCTTGCGACGACCCAAGCCATGCCCTGGAGCAGTCAAGGACGCACCCTGACCCGCTGCCGGAGCTTCAGTCTCCGAGGTATACGAGCTTGGAGTAGCTTCCAGCTCTTCAGTTTCCACAGTGGTCTCAGCCACGGTTCTCCTTAAAATCTAATCTCTGGCAAGCCGAAGCACGCCACATCACTGGATAGCTTTGGTCAGCTCGTAAGGTACTGGCTGCTGAGCCGTGTGTGGGTGCTCTGCCCCACGGAATACCTTGAGCTTGGTGAGCTGCTGACGCCCAAGACGGTTCTTCGGGAGCATACCCGCCACTGCCTTGAGTACAGCCCGCTCTGGATGTACGTCGAGGAGTTCAGCATAGGAGGTAGCCTTCAGGCCACCCGGATAACCCGAGTGATGGTATGCCATCTTCTGCTCGCGCTTGGAACCGGTGAGAGCGATCTTCTCTGCGTTGATCACGATGACGTAATCGCCGGTATCAGCGTTTGGAGCGAAGTTTGGCTTGTGCTTCCCACGGAGCAGGGTGGCAACATGCGTTGCCAAACGGCCAAGGACGACGTCAGTAGCATCGATGATGTACCACTTCTTCTCAACGTCGCCGGGCTTTGGTGTATACGTGCGCACTTGCGTAGCCTTCGTTTCTCTTGTCTGGAACCGCCCGTACTACCTGCGATATGGCTTGTGCAGTGAAGATTGAGCGATTCTTGATTCACAAAATCTTGGTCATTGCGCGGCGCGGCGAAGATGAGTGGGACGATATCTACGCATAGCTCACGCAACGTCTTGTTATTTTAATCTCGAATCACCACTGCCGTCAAAGCTCTTGGAGCTGCTGTGAGCGGTTTCATTGAGACGGCGAAGCCTCGAGTTTCGGGCTGCGAGCCAGTTCCAGCACCAAACCGGCGGTTATCCAGAACAGCACGGTGACGCCGTTATTCTTGAAAATCAGACCTAGATCGAATAGTGAGAAGAACACGCACCCCACGACGAGCGCGACCAGCAGCGCAAACCTCGGATCGAATCGCCCGACCAGTGCGCGGCGCACCACGTCCCGCAGCGACAGCAGGAAGAACACCACCATCGCCGCTGCGCCCACTGCCCCACTCGAGACCAACACCAACAGCGGCATCGAGTGCGGGTGGTAGATTACGCCGTCGTTAAAAGCTTCCTCATGCTGCGAGCGGATGAAGTCCACGATGAAGAGGTCAGAGTGGTTCTGAGAAATATAGGTATTGTAATTGCCCGGCGAGAACCCGAAGAGCCCGATTTCACGCCACATAGAGAGGTAGTCACCCCAAATGGTGAAGCGGTTGTTGGAGACGTCGTCGCCACCAGTATCGCTGCGCTCCAGCACTTCCTCGGCGCTGATTTCTTCAGACGACGCTCGCCCGCCTTCCATAAGGACGTCCAGTCCAAAGATTTTCGCTCCCTGCACAACTGCCTCGACGCGCTGCGAAGTAAGCTCTTCGGAAACGACGATACTAGGCAATTGAGCGAGTGCGATCTTCGAACCGTTCCAGAGGCCAAGGCTCGCTGCCACACCCAGTACGCCAATGCCAATTGCAGCCACAATCCGCACGAGCGGCTTCGCCTGTTTCGGGCGCGAGTGCGTGAGCCATCGGTCCGCGCCGTAAACGCAAATCCAGACACACGCCGCCGCGAATGCCACCTCAGCAGAGCGCGATCCCGAAAGAATCATCGTCGCCCAGAACAGAACTGCCGCCGCCCCGGCGAGGATCCTCAGACCCATCACGCGCGCTTTGAACGCCCAATATACGCAGACGAGCATCAATATGAACGTGATCGTGGCTGCGAAGTTGATGGTCATGAAGACGCCGAAGAGACGGTTTTCAAGAAAGCCCTGGCGCGTCCACTCGCGTGCAAGATCCGCACTCGTGCGCTGCATATAGCCGATTTGCCACAGATACGTCAGCAGCGAGAGGACCGAGGCGACCGCCCAAATCGCGCTAATTACAGCAAGAACTCGTGACAACACGCGCCCTGCTCGCTTCGCTCCTACACGCTTCGCATAGGAGAAGAACATAGTCGCCATCACGAATGCCGTGGCGATGAGTTGCACATTACTGGTGAAGCCCAAGCCGTACGTGCGTATCGCACCAATCACGGCTGCGCCGCACATAGCAATCAGCCACCACGTGTACTTCGCACTGAGCGCGACCCGCGATATACAGAGGTCCACAATGAGAATCACGAGGCCGAGCGCGCCTAGCACGCTGCGTGCATAGCGCAGCGGCGAATCGGCGATCCACGCCACGACCGGAGCAATCATATATAAGGTCATCGCGACCGCTGCCAGCACCACGTAGATTTCTACGACGCGATCAATTGCGCGGCGTGCTTTCGTCACGTCACTCATCGCGCGGCTCCCCACGAAACACTCGGGCACGTTGAGCCTGAGCCTCGTACTCTTCAGGATCGGGATATCCGACTTCCTCCAGCGTCAATGGATGCGGCGGCGCAACGATCACTTGCCCATCGCGACTTGCCTCGACCAGCCGAACCGCTGGCCAATCAATCGGGCGAGCGCCGCGGCCCACCTCAATGAGCGTGCCCATGAGCGTACGCACCTGAGAGTGGCAGAAAGCGTCGGCTTTCACGCGAGCCTTGATTGCGCCGTCACCCTCCCGAACGAACTCGCACGCGAGCAAGGTGCGTACGGTGGAGGCGCCTTCGCGGGGTTTACAAAAACTCAAGAAGTCGTGCTCGCCGAGCAAGGGCCGCGCCGCCTCATTCATCGCGTCTAGGTCGAGGCGTTGATCGAGCCAGAGCACGTCTCGCCGGCGCGGATCCCAATTCTGTACGCCGTCTGCAATGCAATAGGAATACTCGCGCCAGAGGGCCGAAAAACGGGCATCAAACGTATCAGGCACCGCGCGCGCCGATCTCACAATCACGTCGGAGAATCCACGAGGTCCGCTCGCACCGCGAGCCAGCAGCGCGTTCAATGCGCGAACCAGAGCCACACCCGGTTCCCGATCAGATCGCCCAGGCAGGCGCTCCCACACGCTCGGATCGACGTCAAAATGAGCCACCTGCCCGCGCGCATGCACGCCCGCATCGGTGCGACCAGCCACAGTCAGCGGCGCAGGCCCTCGCACAATCGCCGCGAGCGCAGATTCGAGCTCGCCTTGCACGGTGCGCTGGCCGGGCTGCGCAGCCCAGCCGTGAAATGCACTGCCGTCATATGCAATATCAAGGCGAATTCTCATGTGGCAAGTATAATCCGAGAGTGCCTAAACGACCTCACCCCGCAATCGCGCACGCGCCCCGCGCTCGGCGCGCGCACATCAGCAGGCGCGTACTGCTCGGCGCGTTCTTCCTCGCCTTCACGCTCATTGCAGGGATAACTGGGCATTACTCGCTCGCGCAGGCTGGGGCGCTCGGCGGGCGAATGTGGCCCGTGCTGCTTTTCGCTATCGCGATGAGTGCGGTGGCCGGACTCGCACGCCAAGCCCACTTCTTCCACGCCAGCGCTCACTACGTGCGGCGGCTGGCTCGCGGCTCCGACCTTGCCCTTTTCCTTATTTTCTGCGGACTCGTGATCCTCTGCACGGTATTTCTCTCGATCGATACAGCTGCCGTGATGCTCACGCCCGCAGCCGTGGCTCTGGCAATGACTGAGGGGAAGAGCACAAGACCGCTCACCTACGCCGTTATTTGGTTGGCCAATACCGCTTCGCTACTGCTGCCTGTCTCGAATCTCACGAACCTGCTCGCGCTTCAGCGCGGTGACGGCGCCGGCGCCCTTGCCACGGGCACCCTCGGTTTCGCGGGGCTTACGTGGATCCCCTGGCTGGTGTGTGCGGCGATGCCGATCCTCGCCATTCTTGTGCTGGAATGGCGCGAGATTTCCAGCCCTGGCCGCACGCGCGAGCCGCTCTCTGCAGATCGAATTCCAGAGCCAAATCCCGTGCTCATGCCCAGCGAGCGCGAGGAGCGTGCCGAGATCCGTGACCGTGGCCTCTTGATTCGCGCCAGCATTATTATTGCGCTGCTCTGCCTAGCGCTCGCACTTGGCGTTACCCCGTGGATCGCGGGCACTCTTGCGGCAGTCGCACTTGCGCTTTCCACCCTCGCCACCCCAGGCGTAAAACTGCCCAGCGGTTTGATTCCAGTGAAGATGATGACTCTCGTGATTGGCCTGTTCTTCGCCACCGACGTGTGCGCCAGTCTCGCGCGCAGCGCGTTTGGCGCACTGGAACTCACCAACCCCGCGCTCATCGCAGGTGCGGGCGTGATCGGAGCGAACGCCGTCAACAATCTCCCCGCCTACCTCGCGCTCGAGCCCGCGGTGAGTGGCGCCCAAGGTCTGCTCGCGCTGCTCATCGGCGTCAACGCCGGCCCGATCATTACACCGTGGGCGTCGTTGGCTACGCTCCTGTGGTACGAGCAGCTCGTGGCTGAGGGGCAGGGCGTGAACTGGTGGCGTTTTATCCGGCACGGTGCGATTCTGGCGCCGCTCACGGTTGGCGCCGCGGTCGCCGTCAGTCTCAGTATGTAACCCTCTCCAGTCCGCACTCTGGGCCTCTCTTGGGTTCTGTGCGTACCTCACCTATGCTTCCAGCGTGGCTCTAATGAAAAACGTTGACATTCCAGGTGTAGCCCCTATCTCGAGCGGTAAGGTTCGCGATCTTTACGATTGCGGCGACCAGCTGCTCATCGTCGTCACCGATCGCGTGAGCGCGTTCGACGTCGTCTTCGATCAACTCATTCCCGACAAAGGTGCCGTGCTCAACAGCATCAGCGCCTTCTGGTTCCGTAAGCTCGCGCACGTGATCCCGAATCACATGGTGAGCACTGACCCCAAGGATTACCCCGAGCCTTTCAACGCCGCCGGCGAGCAACTCGAACGCCGTTCGATGCTGGTGAACAAACTCGAGATGGTAGAAGCGGAGTGTATCGTGCGCGGCTACCTCGAGGGCTCGGCACTCAAGAGCTACCGCGCAGATGGCACGATTAACGGCGTCAAGATGCCGGAGGGGCTGCGCCAAGGCGACAAGCTCCCCGAGCCGATTTTCACCCCGTCCACCAAAGCCACCAACGGGCATGACGAGAACATTTCCGTCGCTGAGCTCGCGAATCGTATTGGCAGTGAGACGGCGAAAGCTCTCGAAGAGGCCTCGCTGCGGCTTTTCGCCGAGGCCAGTGAGTACGCGGAGAGTCGCGGGATTATTCTTGCCGATACGAAATTTGAATTTGGCTACCGAGACGGCGTGCTGCACCTCGGCGATGAGGCATTTACCCCAGATTCCAGCCGTTTCTGGGATGCCGAGACTTGGGAACCGGGCCACGCTCAGCTCAGCTTCGACAAGCAGTTCCTGCGCGAATGGCTCGAGACTCTCGACTGGGACAAGACCTATCCAGCTCCAGAACTCCCTGCAGACGTAATCGAAAAGACAGCAGCGCGCTACCGCGAAGCCTACGCCCGCCTCACCGGCGAATGAGACTGAGAAGGACTGACATGACGGATTTCAAAGTCGCGATCATCATGGGCTCGCGCTCAGATCTCGAAGCGATGCAGGAAGCGGCGAATGTGCTGCAAGAGTTTGGTGTGGAGTACGAAATGCGCGCCCTCTCTGCGCACCGCACTCCTGCGGCGGTACAGGAGTTTATTGGCGGCTTGGCAGATCGCGGTTTTGCTGCCGTGATCGCTGGTGCTGGCGGCGCCGCCCACCTCGCCGGAGTCTGCGCGTCGCACACTCACCTTCCTGTGATTGGCGTGCCGATGCGCACCTCCCTCGCCGGCGGCCTCGACTCGCTCCTCTCTACGGTGCAGATGCCACGCGGCATCCCAGTCGCAACCACGGCCACGGGTGGTACCGGTGCGTACAATGCTGCGCTACTCGCCGTCTCGATGATTGCGCTGAGCGATCCTCAGATGCGCGAGAAGTACATAGCCTTCCGCGCCTCCCAGACCCAGAAGGTGCTCGACCAGAGCGTGATCGACTAATCCGCGAGAAAGAAGCTCATGGACATTCGCCTAGCAGTTCGCCGCAAACCTGAATTTCGAGAGGACGAGAAGGCGCTGCTTGCGGCCCTGAATCGGCTCGAAAGTGTAGTGATTGACAGTCTCGAGAGCATCCACCTCTACGACGTATTCGGAGCAGATGACGAAGGGCTGGATCTCGCAGCCTTGCGCGAATCGGTGGTGTGCGATGCGCGCGTGGATGAGCTGATCTCAGATTCAGATTTGGACCAGCGCCTGAACTCCTCGTCGCTGCATCCGCTTGCGGTAGAGCCACTTCCGGGCCAGTACGATCAGCGGGGTGACGCCGCCGAGCAGGCTCTGCGCCTGCTTCGCCCTTCGTCTCGGGCCCGTATCTACACCAGCGAGCTTTACCTCTTTGTGCCTGCTTCCTCTGATTTTGCTCCCGTAGCTCGATATCTCATCAACCCTGTGGAGGCGCGCGAAAAAGATCTGAGCGTGCTCGTTGAGCCTGATATGGGTGCGCGCACCGAGCTCGCACGCTTCGATGGTTTTCTGGAACTTGATCCGGCTGGCCTTGAGGATTTGCGCCGCGAGCGCCACATGGCGATGAGCACCGCCGACTTGCAGTGCATCCAAGACTATTTCCGCTCCGAAAACCGCACGCCGAGTGAGGTGGAACTCGCCGTACTCGATACTTACTGGTCCGACCATTGCCGCCACACGACTTTCAACACCGAGCTCACCGAGATTCGCAACGAATCAGAGCAGTTCAAGGACGAGCTCGATCAAGCTCTCGAACGTTGGAACGAGCTGCGCGCCGCCAATGGACGAGCCGACCGCGCTCCGACTTTGATGGACCTGGGCACGATCCTGGCCAAAGATTTGCGCCGCCGCGGAGTACTTACGAATCAAGAGGTCAGCGAAGAGATCAACGCCTGCTCGGTGCGTGTGCCCGTCACCCCGCTTGGCAAGCAGCCCGGCGAAGCCGACGAACCGTGGCTGCTCATGTTTAAGAACGAGACTCACAACCACCCGACTGAGATTGAGCCTTTCGGCGGCGCAGCTACCTGCCTCGGCGGCGCGATTCGCGACCCGCTCTCGGGCCGTTCCTGGGTCTATCAAGCGTTGCGACTCTCGGGCGCTGGGGATATTAATACGCCGCGTGAACAGACCCTCGGCGGTAAGCTTCCGCAGGCAGACATTTCTACTCGCGCTACGCTCGGCTACTCGAGTTATGGCAACCAGATAGGCCTCGCCACCACGGGCGTGCGCGAATTCATCCACCCAGGTTATGTAGCGAAACGGATGGAGCTCGGAGCAGTGGTGGCAGCCGCGCCCGAGGCAAACGTGCGCCGGCTCGAACCTGAAGCGGGCGACGTCGTCATCATTCTTGGCGGACGCACCGGACGCGACGGGATTGGCGGGGCGACCGGCAGTTCCAAAGCCCACGACGAGCACTCGCTCACCACTGCGGGCGCGGAGGTACAGAAGGGCAACCCGGTGAATGAGCGCAAGATTCAGCGCCTGTTCCGCCGCGCGAGCGTCGCCCAGATGATTGTGCGCTGCAATGATTTCGGCGCTGGTGGCGTAGCCGTGGCAGTGGGTGAGCTCGCGCCGAGCCTCGATATCCACCTAGAGCGCGTGCCGCTCAAATACGCGGGCTTGAACGCCAAAGAGATCGCAATTTCCGAATCTCAGGAGCGCATGGCGGTGGTTGTGCGCGCGGCGGATGCGCAGGCTTTCATCGATGCTGCAGCCAGCGAGAATCTCGAAGCAACCGTGCTCGCCGAGGTCACCGATACTGGCCGGCTGCGCATGTTTGACGGCGACGCGCTCGTTCTCGACCTCTCGCGCGAGTTTATCGAGACGAACGGCGCCACCCGTACCCAAGCCGTCACCCTGCGCGACCCTGAAGTAAGAAATGGGACCAGGTCCCGATTCTCATCGGTGCTGGCTTCGCTTCGCACCGAGGCTGCAAGTTCCCAAGAGGGAATGATTGAACAGTTCGACTCAACCGTCGGGCGCTCGACCGTGCTCATGCCCCTTGGCGGTGCGCTGCAGAAAACCCGCGAGACGGCGAGCATTCAGACCCTTCCACGCCTGGGCGGTACAGACACCGCGAGCATCATGACGTACGGATATTCACCGCGCCTCGCCGATGAATCGCCGTATTTGATGGGCGCATATTCCGTGGTTGAGGCGCTCACTGCGCTTACCGCGGGTGGCGCCGATCCGCGCGACGCATGGCTCACCGTGCAAGAGTATTTCCAGCGCCCTGACGATCGCCCCGAGGTTTGGGGCACTGCTACCCAGGCGCTGCTTGGCCTGCTTGAAGCGCAAGATGCGTTTGACGTAGCGGCTATTGGCGGCAAAGACTCGATGAGCGGGAGCTTTACGACTGAGTCTGGCGAGGAGCTGCATGTCCCGCCGACACTCGTGACCTTCGCCGTGGCTGCCATGGATGCGAAGCGCGCCGTCTGCGCCACGCTCCCCTACGAGCAGGCAGACCTCTACTATCTTCCGCACGTCCCACTCGCCTCTGGAAAGCCGAACTACGCGCAGCTTCGCGAAAACTTCGCGGCCTTCCACGAGATCGCAGCAGCTGGTGGCATTATCGCCGCCGCACCAGTTGGGCAGGCGGGCCTCGGCGCCACGATCGTGAATATGTGCGCGGGCAACGACGTAGGTTTCTTCGCCTCGTCCACTTCTGCGCGCCTCTATCTGCGCGCAGGCCATGAGGCTGTCCAGCTCGCACGCGTCCCACTCGGTGGAATCGTCTTCGCAGTGGATCCGATGATCAACGTGACCCCGCTCTTCAAAGTCGGCGGTGAGCTCGGCGTGCGCCCAGCCGGCGACCCGCGCCCGCAGGTTATCTATCTCGGCGCCACCACCGACAAGAACCACACGATCGACTTCGGCTTCGAGCGGTTTACCGTGCGCGAGGCTCTCGATGCGGCCGAGGAGCGTTATGCTCAGGTCTTTCCACTCAATGACGGCGACGGCTCGGGGGACGGCGTAGACTCCAGTAGCGCCGCGAGCTCCGGTGACGACGCCGTCACCCACGAAACTGCGCCAACTCGGAAGCCGACTGTGCGCCGTCACCCTGCTGCGCCTGAAACCGACGAGGCTCAGGAGCGGCCGCACGTGCTGCTGCCCGTTTTCCCAGGCACGAACTCCGAGTACGACATGGCTGAGGCTTTCGAGGCGGCGGGGGCGAGCACCGAGTTTTTGGTGATTCGCAATCTCGAGAGCGAGATGCTCGCCGAGGATACCCGCGCGTTCATCGCCAAACTCGCCGATCCGAAGACCAAGATTTTGGCGTTTTCTGGCGGTTTTTCACTCGGCGACGAGCCCGATGGTAGCGCGAAGTTTATGGCTGCTTTCCTGCGTTCGCCGGCCGTGGCGCAGGCGGTCATGGACTTCACTTCAGATGCGAGAGGCGGGCTGGTCTTGGGCATCTGCAACGGTTTCCAAGCCCTGGTGAAGTCGGGATTCTTGCCATATGGCGATCCTTCGCGACTCGCGGAAGCCTCGCCGACGCTCACGCACAATCGCCAACTTCGCCACGTCTCGCGCATTGCCACCACTCGGCTGGCGACTGACCCATCCGCTTCGCCGTGGCTCAGTGCTTTCGAGCCTGGCGAGGTTTTCAAGGTTCCCGTGAGTCACGGCGAAGGTCGGTTTGTGGTGAGCGAAGCCGAAGCGGTAGAGCTTTTCGCTGGCGGTCAGGTGGCGTTCCAATATGTCGACGCCGCGGGTGAACCTACGATGATCGCGCCCGAAAACCCGAACGGGTCGAGCTTTGCAATCGAAGGGATCATCTCCCCGAACGGCAGGATCCTCGGGAAGATGGGCCACCCTGAGCGCTTCCGCGAGGGGCTCATGCGCAACATTCCTGGCATTGCACCCCAAGATATTTTCGCGAGCGCCGTGGCAGCGCTGAAGGAGGCCTGATGAGCACTCAAGAACGGACCACCACACCTGACCCTGTGTCCCACCCCGCCTCGGTCGCGGGCGAAGCCTATGCGGCTGCGGGCGTAGATCTGGAGCGCGGCTATGAGGTCGTGCGCCGCATCAAGAACGACGTAGAGAGTACGCGGCGCCCAGGCGTGCTGGGCGGAATCGGTGGCTTCGGTGGCATGTTCGATCTAGCCGCCGCAGGCTACCGCGAGCCGGTACTCGTGAGCGGCACCGACGGCGTGGGCACCAAACTCATGCTGGCCTTCGCGACCGGCATCCACACCACCATCGGCATCGACGCCGTGGCCATGTGCGTGAACGACGTAATCGCTCAGGGCGCTGAACCGCTGTTTTTCCTCGACTACATCGCAATTCCCAAGGCTGACCCGCAAGTCGTGGCTGATATTGTGCATGGCGTATCGGAGGCGTGCCGAGAGAGCGGTTGCGCACTGATTGGCGGCGAGACGGCGGAGATGAACGATCTCTACGAGCCGGGCACCTACGATATCGCCGGTTTTTGCGTAGCCGCCGTAGAAAAGTCGGAGATGATCACCGGCGAGCGCGTGAAGCCCGGCGACGTACTGCTCGGGCTCGCGTCCTCCGGCCCGCACTCGAACGGTTACTCCCTGCTGCGCAAGATCTTCTTCCGCGATCACGACTTCAGCGCGGACACCCCGCTCACAGAAGTCTTCGACCGCGCGGGACTGAAACTTGAGACCAGGTCCCGATTCTCACTCGGCGAGGCGCTGCTGACCCCAACCAAGCTCTACGTGCAGCCGATCCTCTCGCTGCTACGCGCGGGTATCGACGTGCACGGCATGGCCAACATCACCGGCGGCGGCTTCTTCGAGAACGTGCCACGCATGAGCCCGCAGCCGCTCGGATACGAGATCCAAATCGGCTCGTGGCCAGTGCCAGAGATTTTCGCACTCACCGCTGCGCTCGGCGGCCTAAGCAGCGACGCCATGCACAACGTGTTCAACATGGGTATCGGTTTCGTGCTCGCACTGGATCCAGATCAGGTTGACGGCGCCCAAGCGATTCTCGCGCAGGCGGGCGCCCCGAGCTACCGGATCGGCGCCGTCACCGAATCGGGAGGGGTGACGCTCCATGAGTGACGTCGTACTCCCCGACTCACTGATCCTCACCCCGAGCGCACTGGCCCCGATCCCGAGCCGCGTGAATCTCGCTGTTTTTGCTTCGGGTACTGGCACGAATTTTCGAGCGATTTGTGAGGCTGCCCGCTCGGGGCTCTTGGACGTAGCCGAGCCGATGCTACTCGTCTGTAACCGCGACTGCCCTGCTATGCAGATTGCTGAAGAATTTGGCGTGCCCGCAATGGTTATTTCTCCTAAGGATTTCGAGACCGCCGAGGCGTGGATGGCGGCGATCACTGACCAGCTCCATGCCTACGAGATCGACTTCGTAGCACTCGCAGGTTTTTTGCGGATCGTAGGGCCACCGCTGCTGGATGCATTTGAGAACCGGATCCTCAATCTGCATCCTGCGCTGCTCCCCGCTTATCCTGGGCTGCACTCGATTGAGCACATCTGGCGTGACGCGCACGGCAGCGACGAGACACTGGCCCGCGAGGCTCGGGATGCGGCCGGCGTCACCGTGCACCTCATCGACTCGGGCATGGATACTGGGCCGGTGCTGCGCCAAGGCGCGATCGACCTTGACCAGTTCGGGAGCGTAGAGGATTTCGAAGCGGCCGTCCATGCCCTCGAACACGAACTTTTCCCAGCGGTTATCGCGGATTTTGCACGCAATTTCTCAAGTGACAAGGAGTAGTCATGCGGGTTCTCGTTATCGGCGGTGGCGGGCGCGAAATGGCGCTTGTGGAGCATCTCGTAGCCCGCGGGCACGACGTGTGGAGTAACGGCGGCAGCGAGGCTATCGAGCGTCTGGCTCCTGCGCTGCCCTTGGACCCTAAGTATGCCGAGATCGGCTGGCCGGAGGTTGCGTTTTCGTGCGAGCGCGAAGAGATTGACTTGGCGATTGTCGGCCCGGAGGCTCCACTTGCTGCGAAGATCGCGGATATTTTTGAAGAGATCGAGGTGCCGACCAAGATTTTCGCGCCGCTCGCTGCTGCGGCTCGCATTGAGACTTCGAAGGCGTATGCCAAGCGGGTGATGCAGGATGCGGGCGTCCCTACTGCCGAGTACAACATGTTCACTTCCGATGCTGAGGCGCGTCTTTATCTGGGCAATCCGGCGTTGAGTTATCCTCGCGTGCTCAAGGAAAACGGCCTGCGCGCCGGCAAGGGCGTGACGATTTGCGCGAGCGCCGAGGAGGCTTTTGCCGTACTCGACCGCATCGAGGTCAGCCCCGAGAATCCATTGCTCGTGGAAGAGTTCTTGGATGGCTTCGAGTTTTCGCTGATCGTCATGGCGCACGGCCGGAGCTACGTTGCGCTCCCGGTAGCTCAGGACCACAAGCCGATTGGCGAAGGAAATCGCGGTGCGAATACTGGCGGGATGGGCGCCGTCAGTCCGGTACCGCGCGTCACGGATGCGCTCTACCGCGAGGCGATCGAGCGCGTGATTGAGCCGACTTTGGCGCAGCTCGATGCCGAGGGCAATCCTTTCACTGGTTTTCTTTACGCTGGTCTGATAGCCACTGCCGATGGCGTAAAAGTCATCGAGTTCAATGCGCGCTTGGGAGACCCCGAAGCTGAAGTGATCCTTCCTCGCATCGAGGGTGATATCGCTGAAACCGCGCTCGCGCTGCTCGCGGGTGAGTTGCCGTCGCTCCCAGTGAGCGAGGACGCCTGTCTCGGCATCGTGCTGAGCTCGCCCGGATATCCCGCTCAGGTGACGGCGAGTCCAGAGATTCCACCGGCCCTTTTCGCTGCGGTGCAGGCGGACCCGAACCTCGGTTTCGTGCACATGGGCACGCGCTTAGCCGATCCAGAGAAGGATCTCTGGCAAGCTCACGGCGGTCGCGTTGGTATCGTGACGGCGCGCGGCGCGACAATCGCCGAGTGCCGCGAGCGTCTCCTCCCAGTTCTCGAGGAAACTCTGGCCGACTCCCCTCTCTACTACCGCCGCGATATCGGCACGTTTGCCCAGTGAGAGAATGAGACAGTGGGACCAGGTCCCGATTCTCATTTTTGAGTTTTCTTCGTGTGCTCCTGCGCAGTTTTGTCGAGTTCCCGCACCGTAGCTAGATACGCTTCTTCCACGGGTGCGAGCGTCTCCGCTTGGAATCTCCGATACTCTCGCTCAGCCTTTTCCATCGCCTGCTTGTGAGTAACTCTGCCCGCTCCTTCCAAAATTGGGCGCTGGCCCGTGGCGAGCACCGCCTCCAATTGCGAGACGTAGTCGCTCATGTGCATCAGCTTATGCTCAATAGCGTTAATCTCAGCTAGGTCAAAGAAACCAGAGACAAGCCTAGACAGTACCTTGAGTTCATCCTCATTTAAATAGTTCTTCGCGACTCGAACCTCGGAAAGAACCGGCAGATCACCCTTGAAAGTCGTCAACCCCATGAACGGAGAATTGGCATCCGCGCGCTCATAGATCAGCTCAGCCGCAGTGTGCCCGTGAGTGGCATAGTGCAACTTGTTCTGCACCATCTTGAAGAACGCTACCGATTCACCACTCGCAGGATCGTAATCCACACTCGTGGCATAGAGGTCAAGCACCTGACGATAGAGCACCTTCTCCGAAGCGCAAATATCGCGAATTCGGTCGAGCAGCTCTTTCCAATACTCTCCACCGCCATGCCCTTTCAGCCGCTCATCATCCAAGGTGAAGCCTTTAATCAAATGCTCACGCAAGACGCCCGTAGCCCAGCGCCGGAACTGTACGCCCTGCGGAGACTTAACTCGATAGCCTACAGAGATAATCACATCGAGGTTGAAGTAACTGACTTGGTAGGTTTTACCATCGCCGGCAGTTGTTGCATTTTTTGCAACAACTTCCGCTTCATCGAGCTCACCTTCATCAAAGACATTTTTCACATGTCGCGAAATAGTGGACTTATCTCGTTGGAACAATTCAGCCATCTGATCGAGGGTCAGCCACACGGTCTCGCCCTCGAGCCGTACCTGGATCGCCGAATCGCCGCTGCCACCCTGATAAATTACAATCTCGCCCAGATCCTGGTTATCCATGCTCATCACTCCACTTCCGCCTTGGTATCGTTCTGCCCCAATCCTATCGGGCGGCTCATGCGAATTTTCGTGGCCGCGATGCCTTAACAAGTGAGAAACGGGACCTGGTCCCAATTCTCAGTCCCGATTCTCGCTCATCATCACACGAAAACCGCTGCCTCGTAATAGGTACTTCCGCGCTTGAGCCTTACAATTATCAAGTCCCGTTCCCCCAACGAAGAACTGGTATGATCCTCGAAAACTGGCTGAAAAAGCGCTCATACACGGACCCCGATCGACTCGCACTCGTGTACGAAGGCCACGAATGGACCTTTGCTGAGCTCTACCAATCCAGCGCACAGCTGGCCAAGACGCTCGCCGAGCCGCTCGGGCTGGAGGCACCTCATGACCTGCCCAAAGACCTGCGCGTCGGCATGCTCTGCGATAACTCGCCAGCCTCCTACATCACGATTCTCGCCTTCATGCATCTCGGCGTTCAGATCGTTATGCTCAACACGCGCCTCTCGGTCGAAGAGTTGAGCTACCAAGTACAAGATGCCCAGCTAAACCACATTTTCTTCACCTGCGACGCCGAAGCCAAGGCTCATGCGCTCCCCTCCCAGTCGCACGAAATCGAGACCCTTTACCGCGCCGCCACCGAAGCCCCAACGGCCGAAGACGTCAACCTTTGGGTGCGCCCAGAATTCGACCTCGACCAGGTCATGAGCATCCTCTACACTTCCGGCACGACCGGCAACCCTAAGGGCGTGATGCAGAGCTACGGCAACCACTTCTGGTCCAGCACCTCAGGCGCACTCACCAGCGGTATCACCCAATCCGATGCTTGGGTGTGCACCGTCCCGCTCTTCCATATCTCTGGCCTCTCAATTCTGGTTCGAGGTCTCGTGTACGGGATCCCCGTCTACCTCTTCCGCAAATTCAACGCCTCCGCCGTGAACGACGTGCTCCTCGCGGGCAAGGCGAGTATCGTCTCCGTCGTCGCCTACGCCCTCACCAAACTGGTGGCAGACCTCGAAGAGCGTCGCTCATCCGGCACCGCGCAAAGCTACCCAGCCAGCTTCCGTTACATGCTTCTCGGCGGCGGTTTCTTCGAAGACTCGTTGCTCGAGCACTGCGAACGCCTTGGAATTCCCGTCATCCGCTCCTTCGGAATGAGTGAAACCTGCTCGCAAGTGATCGCAACCCCGCTGCGACCGGACCACTACAAACCGGGCTCCTCCGGCGTCCCGCTCTTCCCGAACCAACTCCGCATCGCTTCCACCGATCCGGACGGCGAAGCCCAGACCCTCCCTGCAGGGCAGGTTGGCGAAATCCAGATTAAAGCCCCAGCTCTCTGCGTCGGCTACCTCGGCAAACCTGAGAAGTACGCCGCCGCGTTCACGACCGACGACTGGTATCGCACCGGCGATATTGGGCTCATGGACGGCGATGGCTTCCTTTTCGTCAAAGCTCGCCTCACCGACCTGATCATCAGCGGCGGAGAGAACGTCTACCCCAGCGAAGTGGAGCACGTGTTTGCCCGCCACCACGCAATCGCTGAAGTCGCCGTCGTCGGGCATGAAGACGAGGAATGGGGCCAAGTCCCGTGGGCGTATCTCGTCCTGCGCGAAGGCGAAGAATGCCCGAGTGACGACGCGCTCATCAGTTTTGCCCGCGAACACCTCGCCGGCTACAAGCTACCCAAACGCTTCATCTGGATCGATGCTCTTCCCAAGACGTCGATCGGCAAGATTCAAAAATTCAAGTTGCTATAAGGAGCACTTTCATGAGTATCCTCGAGGATTCTGGGCTGGAGCTCGTTGAGGCGAGCACTAAGCGCGTGGTATATCGCTACGAAGTCTCTGAGCCGCTCACGCAGATTCACGGCATGCTCCACGGCGGCATTAGCGCCGCGATTGCTGAGCAGGCTGCGAGTATCGGTGCCACCGAAGCAGCACCGGACGGTTTTATTGCACTCGGCACGGCGCTCGAGACGCATCACCTGCGTCCAGTTCGCGTCGGAACTCAGTGCGAAGCGGTCGCGTTCCCTGAGAGTGACGGCGGCCGCCTCCAGGTCTGGAGGGTCGAGCAGCGGATCGTGGAGACGAACGAGCTTTTCAATATCTCGACCGTAAGCCTCTACCTCAAGCGCGTGCCCACTGCAAACAACTAAAAGGCGGTTTCACCACTTATGACATCTCAAATTGCCAAGACCGGCGCTTCTATCAATCTCCTGCGCCTTCTGATCGCTGCCGTGGTCGGTACCGCAATTGCGCTGCTACCGGTCCCAGACGCCGTCACCCCAGAAGGCTGGCGCGCATTTGGACTGTTCGTAGCTTTCATTCTCGGGTGCGTACTCAATGCGGGGAAGATTGGCGAGCTTGCAATTCTGCTGATTTGTGCGCTGATCGTGACCGGCGCGATGCCAATCAACACCCTGCTCGGCGGCTTCGGCAATTCCGCCGTCTGGCTCGTGCTCTTCGCTTTCTTTGCCTCAATTGGATTCCGCAATACGCAGCTGGGATATCGCATCGCTTACGCAATCATCGCGAAAATCGGCAATCACCCGATCACCCTTGCCTATGCCATTAGCCTGTGTGACCTGCTGATTGCGCCGTTTGTGCCGAACACGAACGCGCGCGGCGCTGGCATTCTCTTCCCGATCACCAAGGCGCTCGTGGAGGCGTCGGGCTCGAAGGTCGAAGACGGCACCCAAGGTAAAATCGGGCAGTTCTTGTTCCTCACCAGCTTCCACCTCAACCTCATTATCGGTGGTCTTTTCTTGACGGCGATGAGCACGAATCCACTCGCCACCGAGATGCTTGCCAAGACTTTCGACGTGCAGATTTCGTGGATGCGCTGGTTCGTGCTCGCAAGCCTGCCGATGCTGCTGACGCTCGTGGTGGTGCCGTGGATTATTTACTGGCTCAACCGCCCGACGCTCACGCGTGAAGAAATGCGAGTTGCTCCTGAATTCGCACGCCGCGAGCTCGCGAAGATGGGGCGCGTAAGCCGCGATGAACTAATCATGGCCGGCGTATTCCTCGCGATGATCGTGCTCTGGACGATTGGCGCCACGATCGGTATGGCCACTACAACGGTCGCAATCCTCGGCGTTGCGGCGCTTATGGTGGCACGCATCGTCTCCTACGACGACGTAATCCGCGAGGCCAAAGCATGGGATATTCTCATCTGGCTCGCACCACTCATCGCGATCACAGGCTACTTGGCTGAGGCTGGCGTAATTGACTGGATCGTAGCGCGCGTACAGACGCCGCTCACTGGCCTGCCTGCCGCCGCGACCTTCGTTATTCTCGCGCTAATCTACTACTACATCCACTACCTACTCACCAGCCTACTCGTACACATTCAGGCGTTCTTCCTGCCGTTCGTGGGAATTCTGGTCGGCTTGGGGATGGATCCGCTAGTCGTGGGCATGGTCTTCGCGCTGCTCACCTGCGTCTCCCCTGGCACCACTCACTACGGCACCGGCACCGCCTCGATTTACTATTCAAGCGGGTACGTGACGCAGAAACAGTGGTGGACCACCGGCTTTGTCGCATCGATTGCGGAGATCCTGATCATTGCAGGCCTCGGCTTCGCATGGATGAGCGTGATCGGGTGAGACGGTGAGACGGTGGGACCAGGTCCCAACGTCTCATCCACAATAAAAAGCTGGGGTAAGTGAGAATCGGGACCTGGTCCCAACGTCTCACTTACCCCAGCTTTTTGCTATTGAGCTAAGAGTCAGTTCTCTTCAGTCTCGGTGGCCTCTGCCTCTACGGCTTCGGTCTCCTCAACCTTTGGCTCCTCATCCTCAACCTTGATCGGTTCTGGAGCAGCCTTCTTGGCCTTCTTCGATACTGGCTCGAGCACGAGCGAGATCTCAGCCATTGGAGCGTTGTCGCCCTTGCGGTTTGGCAGCTTGGTGATGCGGGTGTAGCCACCGTCGCGATCAGCAAACTTTGGTGCGAGCTCTTCGAAAAGGATGTACGCGGTCTCGCGATCCTTGAGCGTGCGCAGAGCCAAGCGGCGGTTGTGAGTATCGCCCTTCTTAGCCTTGGTGATCAGCTTCTCGATGTGTGGACGCACGCGGCGAGCCTTCGCCTCCGTCGTCACGATCGACTCATGATGGATGAGCTGCCTGCACAGATTCGAGATAATCAGGCGCTCATGCGCTGGGGAGCCTCCCAGGCGCGGACCTTTAGTTGGCCTTGGCATTTGTCTTTTCTCCTATAAAAAGTATGGTCTCAATCGGGTGATCTCAGAGCGCTGCGTCATCCGAGAAAGCTACCTGGTAGCTATCCTCGGCACTGAAGCCACCAGCGAAAGTCGCCGGCGAATCCTTCAGATGCAAGCCAAGCTGAGCAAGCTCAACCTTCACATCTTCAATCGACTTAGCACCGAAATTACGGATATCCAGCAAATCGGCTTCAGAACGCAGGATCAGCTCACCAATCGTATGGATCCCCTCGCGCTGCAAGCAGTTCTGGGAACGTGCTGGCAGGTTCAGAATCGTGATCGGGCGCTGCAGGTCCGAACTCTGGGTCTCCTGCACTGGAGCTTCCTTGAGTTCAAGGCCTTCGACCTCTTCGTTCAGCTCGGTGGTCAGACCAAAGAGCTCAACGAGAGTCTTACCAGCGGAAGCGAACGCATCGCGCGGAAGCATGGAAGCCTTGGTTTCGACGTCAACAATCAACTTATCGAAGTCGGTGCGCTGACCCACGCGGGTAGCCTCAACCTTGTAGCTCACCTTCACGACCGGCGAGTAAATCGAGTCGATCGGGATACGACCAATCTCGGCCTCTGGATCCTTGTTCTGTGCAGCGGAGACGTAGCCACGTCCACGCTCTACAGTGAGATCCACTTCCAGCTTGCCCTTCTCATTGAGGTGAGCAATCACCAGATCGGTATTGTAAATCTCCACGCCTGACGGAGGAGTGATATCGGCGGCGGTCACAACCCCCGGCCCCTGCTTGCGCAGATACATCTGAACTGGCTCGTCATGCTCGGAAGTCACCACGAGTTCCTTCAGGTTCAGAATAATCTGAGCAACATCCTCTTTCACGCCCTCGATGGTCGAGAACTCATGCAAGACACCATCAATGTGCACGGAGGTGACTGCCGAACCAGGAATCGAGTTCAGCAGAGTCCGGCGCAAAGAGTTGCCAAGCGTGTAACCAAAACCAGGCTCGAGCGGATTGAGAGTGAAGCGGGAGCGATGCTCCGTAATCTTCTCTTCCGTCAGCGTAGGACGCTGTTCAATGATCACTGTGATTTCCTTTCACGAGCGCCCACTATATGACGCTCATTTCTTCCCTGTAAGCTGTGCTCTTTTGGAGCTTGTCCTGGAGCCAAGCTCACAGGCGCATTCGTAGGAATCAAACGCGACGGCGCTTTGGTGGACGCACGCCGTTGTGAGCCTGAGGGGTCACGTCGGAGATCGACGTCACCTCGAGACCGGAAGCAGTAAGAGAACGAATCGCCGTCTCGCGACCTGAACCAGGACCCTTGACGAAGACGTCTACCTTCTTCATGCCGTGCTCCATAGCACGACGAGCAGCGTTCTCAGCAGCGAGCTGGGCGGCGTATGGGGTGCTCTTACGCGAACCCTTGAAGCCGACCATACCGCTCGATGCCTGAGCGATTACCTCGCCCTTGGTATCAGTGATGGATACGATCGTGTTATTGAACGTGCTCTTGATGTGGGCCTGACCCACAGCCACGTTCTTGCGCACAGTACGGCGCGGCCTGCGCGCCTGAGTCTTTTGTGCCATTGCTTTAATTTCTCCTGAAAATCTCTCGCGCTCTAGCTTCTTGCTAGGCGGAACTACCTAGGGCCTTACTTGGCCTTCTTCTTACCGGCTACGGTGCGCTTCGGGCCCTTACGGGTACGAGCGTTGGTCTTCGTGCGCTGACCGTGGACTGGCAGACCACGACGGTGGCGCAGACCCTGGTAGCAACCGATCTCGATCTTGCGGCGAATATCTGCCTGTACCTCGCGGCGCAGATCGCCTTCGACCTTGTAGTTCTCGTCGATGTGTGCCTTGAGCTTGACGAGATCATCTTCAGTGAGGTCCTTGACGCGCGTATCCGGGTTTACACCGGTGGCCGCGAGAGTCTCAGCGGCGCGCGTGCGACCAATTCCATAAATGTAGGTAAGCGCGATCTCTACCCTCTTCTCGCGAGGGAGATCTACGCCAGAAAGACGTGCCATTCCTTGTGGCTCCTATATTCTTTTCTGCCGAAAGTGTTGGGCGCTGCCGTCCTCCCAGCATTTCCTGGGAGCCTCAGCTTTCGGTCTGAGGGTTGCCCGCTGACATCTGCGATGCCTACCGAGCTAGCAGTGCTTCTTGTTCCATCCTGACGCCGACTGGCAACAGGTGCGTCCTAGGCGATCAGCCCTGACGCTGCTTGTGGCGAGGATTTGCATCGCAGATCACCATCACGCGACCGTGGCGGCGAATGATCTTGCAGTGATCGCAAATCCGCTTCACACTTGGCTTGACCTTCATTGTCTGTCCTCTGCCTGGGCGCCCATCTCACGATGAGCGCTTGCGCTATTCATGGGTTACTTATAGCGATACACGATACGACCACGGTTCAAGTCGTAGGGCGTAAGCTCTACAACTACACGGTCGCCCGGCAGGATCTTGATGTAATGCTGACGCATCTTCCCTGAGATGTGAGCGAGCACCATGTGCCCGTTCTCGAGCTCTACCCGGAACATTGCGTTTGGCAGAGCCTCAGTTACGGCGCCTTCTACCTCAATCACGCCTTCTTTTTTTTTCGCCATTTTCCCCGCTTACTTCTTGATTTGTGCTCACGGTTTCCTCGTGGATCCCGCAAACACCTTGGGCGCTTCATCCGCTAGGCGCATAAAACACCAATGAATAATTGTACGCCACTCAGTCGCCTTGACGAAACCTCGATTTTCGTGCTTTGGCTCACGGGTGACGGCGTTGCTCTCCCGCTTTCGCCGTGGAATATATTTCCCCTCAATTGCTGTTACACAGTCATCTAGAAATTCATTCGCCTATTATCGAAAGGGCTTCCCCTCATGGCTATTACGCAGCTTGACTCCGCTATCGCGTTGATCGCAATCGACACCCAGAAGGGCATCGTGCCTCCATTGCTCGGCGCGCAGGAGATGGTGACGGCGACCGCTCGGCTCGCCGAAGCCTTCCACGAAGCCGGCAAACCCGTCGTCTGGGTCCATGCGGTAGGCCTCCCCTCGGGCCGCACCAATTTCGAGATGCCCGCAGGCGAACCTCGCGAGGATTTCGCTCAGTTGGTCGACGACCTTCCGGTTCTGGACTCGGACCAGCACTTCAACAAGCAGGCGACCAGCCCCTTCGCCGTCACCGATATCCACGAGTGGCTACAGGAACGTGGCATCACGCAGGTCGTGATCACCGGCATCGCGACCGGCATGGGCGTGCTCTCCACGGCATTCTCCGCATACGACAAGGGCTACAACGTAGCCGTAGCCTCGGATGCCACTTTCGATTTCAATCCAGCTCGCGGCGAAGCCACGCTCACGCAGCTGCTCCCAGCGATCGCGCAAGTGGGGACCGTAGCTGAAATTACAGACAAGCTTTCCTAATACAGAGAGAAGTAACCATGAAAATTGCAATCATTGGAGCAACCGGCATGATCGGTTCTGCGATTACTGCTGAGGCAGTGCGCCGCGGTCACAACGTCATCGGCGTCTCGCGCTCTGGCGCTCCTAAAAACCCAATCGAAAGCGTCGAATACCGTGCAGGCGATTTCAGCGATACGGATTTTGTCCTCGACCTCGCCGATGAAGTAGATACGCTCGTTATCTCCACCGCTTCTGGGCGCAAGAGCGGCGATTGGGATCCAGTGCTCAGCGCACACGAGGCATTTATCAAGCGCAACCCACATCATCGCGTTTTCGTAGTAGGCGGCGCAGGCGGTCTCGTTGACGAGGCTGGCGTGCGTTTTATTGATAACGGCGCCATCCCGGCTGACTATGCCGAGCCACGAGTTTTCGCGAAGGTCTTGGATATGTACCTCGCATCGAACCCGTCAGTGGATTGGGTGATGCAGGTGCCAGCGATGAAGATCGAGCCTGGTGAAGGCACCGAGGAGTACCGCCTCGGTGGCGACCGCGCAGCAGGTATGCATGTCTACACCGGAACGTTCGCACGTGCAGCATTGGACGAGATTGAAAATCCGTCTCATAGCCGCGAGCGCTACAACGTAGCTGACAAGTGAGAAATGGGACCTGATCCCAGTGGTTCAGTCACCAAGTGGAGCTGGTACGATCCCGAATCGTGCCAGCTCTTTTGCTCCCCCATCGGGCTCGGAGAGCACCCAAATCCCGCCCTCATGCAGCGCAATCTCGTGCTCCCAGTGGCATGCGTCTGAACCGTCAAGCGTCTTCACGGTCCACTCGTCCGCGAGCGTCTCATTCTCCTGATGCCCCGCCGTCATAATCGGTTCGATACAGAGCACCATGCCCGGCCGCAACTTCGTCTTGCGGCCCTGCACCCGATAGTTATAAACCTCAGGTGCCATATGCATCGATGTGCCAATTCCGTGGCCGATAAAGTCCTCGACGATCTCGGGGCGATCATTCGCCGGCACTGAGTTGATGTAATCCTCGATCGCCGCGCCAATGCCTTCAACGAACGGCGAACGCGCCATCGCCGCAATCCCCCGCCACATGGATTCCCTCGTGACGGCGGAGAGCTTCTCTCGCCGCGTACGCAGGTATTCGTCGCCTCCAGGAAGCACGACGCTCACGCACGCGTCGCCGTGCCAACCGTCCACCACAGCACCGCAGTCAAAGCTGACGATATCTCCAGGCTGGAGTACCTCATCACTCGGGATGCCATGCACGATTGTGGAGTTCACCGAGATACAGGTCTGGGCAGGATAACCGTAGTACCCGAAGAAGTTCGACTTCGCACCGTGAGAGCGCAAAACCTCGAGCGCGACGTCGTCAAGAGACTTCGTCGTCACGCCCGGTTTTGCTGCGTCGAGAAGCGCGCGATGGATATCGGCCACCACGAGCCCCGCCTTGCGCACCTTCAGGATTTGTTCGTTCGTTTTATATTCGATACGTGCGCGTCGGCGCATAAAAATACCTACTCACCTAGTCGTGGTTTGAGAGCAGCCTCGATCCTACCGAGAACTTCCTCTACCGTGCCAATGCCGTTGATCTTCAACAGATCTCCGCGCTCCTCGTAGAGCGCAAGTACGGGCTGGGTCTGGCCGTGATAGACACTCAGACGGTGGCGCACAATGCCTTCTTCGTCGTCCGAACGACCTTCAATTTCGGCACGCTTCGTCAAACGAGCCACTACGTCGTCATCAGAAACATCAAGCTGGATCACGCCGTCAAGCTTGGTGCCGAGGTCAGAAAGAATGCGGTCAAGCTCAGCGACCTGATGTACATTGCGCGGATAACCGTCGAGGAGGAAACCAATTCGAGCATCGTCTTGGCTGAGACGATCGCGGACCATCGCATCGGTTACTTCGTCTGGCACGAGATTGCCTTCATCAATGTAGTGCTTGGCGAGCTTGCCCATCTCCGTGCCATCAGCGATGTTTTTGCGGAAAATATCACCAGTCGAAATATAAGCTAGTCCGAATTTCTCAACGAGGGTCCTCGATTGAGTGCCCTTTCCAGCTCCTGGCGGGCCAACAATAATCAGACGGGCGCTCATTCAAACTCCTTGGATGAATTGAAAAAATAGTGGGACGAAGTCGCTCGCTCCGGCGGCGACTCCGTCCCAAAGTGATGTCACTTATAGTCTAACTCCATGACATTCGTCAAGGATTGGCTTTTTGTCCTAGATGGTAGATGGAACTTCCAGCTCTTTCAGCGCAAGAATCCATCGTAGTGGCGCTGCTGCAACTGAGCGTTAATGTCCTTAACGGTCTGCAAACCGACGCCCACCAAGATGATGATCGAGGTACCGCCGATGCCCATTTGCTGCACACCCAAGGCGTTGAAGACGATATAAGGAATCAGGGCAACGATAGCCAAGTAGATAGCGCCCACCCAGTTGATTCTAGTGATGACGTAGTGCAGGTAATCTGCCGTTGGCTGCCCAGCGCGAATGCCTGGGATGAAGCCGCCATAGCGCTTCATGTTGTCAGCAATTTCTTCAGGGTTGAACGTAATGCTCGTGTAGAAGAATGCGAAGAAGATAATCAACAGTGCGTAAGCCAAGAGGTACCACGGCGAGCTGTAGGTGAAGTAGGTCGAAATCCACTGTACCCAGCCCTTCGTTGGATCACCGAAGGTAGCGATCATCTGCGGAAGGCTCAAGATCGAGGACGCGAAGATCACTGGGATGACGTTCGCCATGTTGACCTTGATCGGGATGTAGGTGCTGGTGCCACCATAGGTACGGCGACCAACCACGCGCTTCGCATACTGTACCGGAATACGGCGCTGGCTCTGCTCCACGAAGACGACGATTATCGTAATCACGAGGAACATCGCGATCACGACGATCACGTCCTTAACGGCGTTCGCGCCCTGAGCCACAGTGCCCACGAGCGCCGGGAAGTTCGCAGCAATACCGGTGAAGATCAAGAGCGACATACCGTTGCCTACGCCGCGCTCAGTAATGATTTCTGCGAGCCACATTACGAGGCCCGTACCTGCGGTCATCGTGAGGATCGCGAGCAGCAGGATCCCAACGTTCGAGTTTGGAATCGGGTCAACCGTACATCCTGGGAACAAGTTGGAATTCGCAACTGAAACGATCACGGAGGACTGCAAAACCGCAAGGAAGATCGTGAGGTAGCGGGTGTACTCAGTGAGCTTCGCAGTACCCGATTGGCCTTCCTTGTGGAGTTCTTCGAACCGCGGAATCACGACGCGCATCAACTGCACAATGATCGATGCAGTAATGTACGGCATAATGCCGAGGGCGAATACTGAAAGCTGAAGCATGCCGCCGCCAGCGAACATATTCATCATCGTAAGCAGGTCAGCAGATCCTGCCTGATCGAGACACATCTTTACGTTGGCATACGACACGAACGGAGCTGGCAAGTAAGTGCCAAGCCGATAAATCGCCATGATGAACATGGTGATCAAGAGCTTCTTACGCAAGTCCGGCGTGCGGAATGCTGAGGCTAGTGCTTTCAGCAAGGGAATTCCTCCTGGTTCGAGTTGCTCTGCGGCAACTAGAGTTCAACGTTTCCACTATACCCGCCGAATAAAAATCGGGAAAATAGAACGGGTAAAAAGCAAACTGGCTCACATCCGAAGAATGTGAGCCAGTTTGTCAATTGTTAGCTATTTAAAGCTCTTTGCTCAGGCCTCAGGCTTAGCGAGCGAACCACCTGCAGCTTCGATCTTCGAAGCAGCAGAAGCCGACCAAGCGTCTACGACGAGATCGAACTTAGCGGTTACCTCACCGGAGCCAAGTACCTTGACCAGTTCGCCAGCGCGTACGGCGCCGCGAGCTGCCAAATCGGCAGAAGTGACCGAACCGCCCTCTGGGAACAATTCCTGGAGACGATCCAAGTTCACTACCTGGTACTCAACACGAGCTGGGTTCTTGAAGCCACGAAGCTTTGGCAGACGCATATGCATTGGCATCTGGCCACCCTCGAAACCAGCTGGAACCTGGTAACGAGCCTTCGTACCCTTCGTACCACGACCTGCGGTCTTACCCTTGGAACCCTCACCACGACCAACACGGGTACGTGGCTTATTCGAGCCAGGAGCTGGCTGAAGGTCGTGCAACTTGATGATCTCGATGTTCTTATCTGCCATCAGTCAACCTCCTCCACATCTACGAGATGCGCTACCGCGCGAATCATACCGCGCACAGCTGGCGTATCTTCACGCTCCACGCTCTGATGGATCTTGTGCAAACCCAAGGTGCGCATCGTCTCTTTCTGATTCTGCTTTGCACCTACAAGGCCCTTAACCTGCGTAATCTTCAGTTTCATCAGGCGCTCACCCCCGCAGCCGCAGCTTCGTTCTCTGCAGCAGCCTCAGCGAGCTTTGCATCCTCGCGTTCCTTAGCCTCGAACTCGGCGCGTGCACGCAGCATCGCAGCTGGTGCGACCTGGTCGAGCGGCAAGCCACGGCGAGCAGCCACGGCTTCCGGTGGCTCGAGCTGCTTCAGAGCAGCTACAGCACCGCGAACGATGTTGATAGCGTTCGAGGAGCCGAGGCTCTTCGAAAGCACATCGTGGATGCCAGCGGCTTCCATCAGTGCACGCACTGGGCCACCGGCGATTACGCCAGTACCTGGGGAAGCTGGGCGCAGCAACACAACACCAGCGGCATCTTCACCCTGCACCAAGTGCGGGATGGTGGTGCCAAGGCGAGGAACCTTGAAGAAGTTCTTCTTAGCGTCCTCGGTGCCCTTAGCAATTGCTGCTGGAACTTCCTTTGCCTTGCCATAGCCGACGCCTACGGTACCGTTGCCATCGCCCACAACTACAAGAGCGGTGAAGCTCATGCGGCGGCCACCCTTAACGGTCTTTGCCACGCGGTTGATCGTCACGACGCGCTCAATGTACGCGTTCTTCTCTTCGGCGTGACGATCGTTGCGACGCTCGCCACGGCGAGAATCACGACGGCCCGAACGCTCCGAACGGGCGCGACCGCCCTGGGAGTCCTGAGCCAGTTCCTGCTGCTCTGCAGCCATCACATTTTCCTCTCGTTCTGCCATTAGAGTGCCAATCCTGCCTCGCGGGCGCCGTCTGCAACGGCAGCCACACGGCCGTGGTACTTGTTACCGCCACGATCGAAAACGACCTGGGTGATGCCAGCTTCGAGAGCGCGCTTGCCCACGAGTTCGCCAACCTCACGTGCCTTGTCGGTCTTCGTGCCTTCCTTGTCGCGCAGTGCTGCTTCAAGCGACGAGGCTGAAGCCAAGGTGTGACCCACGGTATCGTCGATCACCTGCGCCACAATGTGGCGGTTCGAACGGAATACGGCCAAACGAGGACGCTCGGCAGTACCCTGCACCTGCTTGCGCACGCGCTGATGACGGCGCGCACGAGCAACATACTTTCCTTTGCCCTTGATCGACACAGTCATCACTTACCAGCCTTTCCAGCCTTACGACGAATGCGCTCGTCGGCATACTTGACGCCCTTGCCCTTATAAGGTTCAGGCTTACGCAGCTTGCGGATCTGGGCAGCGATTTCGCCAACCTGCTGCTTCGAAATACCGTTGACTGAGAACTTCGTTGGACCTTCAACGGTAAAGCTAATGCCTTCCGGAGCTTCCACGAAGATCGTGTGCGAATAGCCGAGCGAGAACTCGAGGTCCTTGCCCTTGGCCACTACGCGGTAACCGGTACCTACAATCTCCATTGCCTTGGTGTAACCGTTGGTCACGCCAATGATGTTGTTGGCAATGAGCGTACGCGTCAAGCCGTGGAGCGAACGCGACTGGCGCTCGTCATTTGGGCGGGTAACGACTACGTGGCCGTCTTCTACAGCAACCTCAATTGGAGCTGGGATCGTCTGGGTGAGCTCACCCTTTGGACCCTTGACCTTTACTGCTCCGCCGTCAACCGTGACCTCTACGCCAGCTGGAATTTCGATTGGGAGCTTACCAATACGTGACATCAGTATTCTCCTTTCTCACCAGACGTAGGCGAGGACTTCCCCACCTACACCCTTTTCCTTGGCTTCGCGATCGGTGAGCAGACCTGAGGAGGACGAAATAATCGCCACGCCGAGGCCCCCGAGCACCTTTGGAAGGTTCGTCGACTTTGCGTACACACGCAGACCAGGCTTCGAAATGCGACGCACACCAGCAAGAGCACGCTCACGCGATGGACCGTACTTGAGTACGAGAGTGAGGGTCTTACCGACCTTCGCATCTTCCACGTCAAACTTCTGAATGTAGCCCTCACGCTGAAGGATTTCCGCGATGCGGCCCTTCATCTTCGAATACGGCATCGAAACCGTATCGTGATACGCCTGATTGGCGTTGCGCAGACGCGTGAGCATATCTGCAATTGGATCTGTCATTGTCATTTTGGGGCTATGCCCTTCCTCGTAGCGGTTTCCTCATCGGACCTGCTACGTAGTTCTTACCAGCTTGCCTTCGTGACGCCTGGGAGCTCCCCGTGAAGGGCCATCTCACGCAGACATACGCGGCACAAACCAAACTTGCGGTAAACCGAATGCGGACGTCCGCAGCGCTGGCAACGCGTATAAGCACGCACAGCGAACTTCGGCTCACGAGCAGCCTTCACCTTCAGTGAGGTCTTCGCCATCTCAGTCCTCCTTGAATGGGAATCCGAGGAGACGAAGCAGTGCGCGTCCCTCTTCATCACTCTTAGCGCTAGTCACGACGGTGATGTCCATGCCGCGCACGCGATCGATCTTGTCCTGATTGATCTCGTGGAACACGGACTGCTCGGTGAGACCAAAAGTGTAGTTTCCGTTGCCATCGAACTGCTTCGACGAGAGACCACGGAAGTCACGGATACGCGGAAGTGCCGTAGAGAGGAGACGATCAAGGAACTCCCACATACGATCGCCACGCAGCGTCACGTGTGCACCAATAGCCTGGCCCTCACGCAGCTTGAACTGTGCAATCGACTTGCGAGCACGGGTTACTACTGGCTTCTGACCAGTAATAGCCGTCAAATCGTTGATCGCGCCTTCCATTACCTTGGCATCACGTGCAGCATCGCCGACACCCATGTTGACGACGATCTTCTGAAGGCCGGCAATCTGGTTGACGTTCGCATAGTTGAACTGCTTCTTGAGCTCCTCAACTACGGTCTCGCGATACTTAGTCTTCAAGCGCGGCTGTACCTTTTCTGCAATCTCGCTCACAGCTCGATTTCCTTTCCGCCCTTGCGACCGATGCGCTCACGCACGATCTTCTTACGACCATCACGCTCTACCTCGACCTCACGGAAGCCAACGCGAATTGGCTTCTTGTCTGGCCCAACGAGCATCACATTAGAAATGTGAATTGGAGCTTCGACGGTTTCGATACCACCGGTGACGGCGCCACGTGCGTCACGACCGACGCGCACGTGCTTCTTCACGCGCTGTACGCCCTCAACGATCACACGCTCGTCCTTAGGCAGCACCTGGAGCACACGGCCCTGCATACCCTTGTCACGACCGGCGATTACCTGTACGAGGTCACCCTTCTTGATCTTCGCCATTCAGATCACCTCCGGGGCAAGCGAAACGATGCGCATGAACTTCTTGTCGCGCAGCTCGCGGGCGACTGGCCCGAAGATACGCGTGCCACGTGGCTCGTTCTCGTTCTTCAGCAGCACTGCTGCATTTTCGTTAAAGCTAATGTAGGAACCATCAGCGCGGCGAGTTTCCTTCTTCGCACGCACGATGACGGCCTTCACCACATCGCCCTTCTTGACATTTCCGCCTGGAATAGCATCCTTGACGGTGGCGACAATCGTGTCGCCAATTCCGGCGTAGCGCCTCCCTGAGCCACCGAGTACACGGATGCAAAGGAGTTCCTTCGCACCAGTGTTGTCGGCGACCTTGAGTCGCGACTCCTGCTGGATCATTTACTTTCTCCTATCGTCTGCTGGTTCTCGCCATGCGAGCCTTGCCGAACGTATGGGTTAATCGGCGCGCTTCGCAAAACCGACTTATACGATTATCGCTCAGCGCGCCGAAAACTCACTTAGCTTTTTCGATGACCTCGACCACACGGAAGTGCTTGGTCGCGGAAAGCGGACGGGTTTCCATGATCGACACGAGATCGCCTACATGTACCTCGTTGTTCTCATCATGGGCCTTGATCCGCTTCGTACGGGTCATAACCTTACCGTATAGCGCGTGCTTACGGCGATCCTCGACCTCGACAACCACGGTCTTGTCCATCTTGTCAGAAACTACATAGCCACGGCGCACCTTGCGGTGATTACGCTGAGCGGCTTCAGTCTTTACTTCGCTCACTTGAATCCTCACTTATTAGCGTTGCGCGCAGCTGGTGCGGTGCGAATGCCAAGTTCACGCTCGCGAGCCACGGTGTAGATACGGGCAATGTTGCGGCGCACTTCCTGCAGCCGGCCGGAGTCTTCCAAGCGGTGAGTCACAGCAGAGAAACGGAGATTGAACAGTTCCTCCTTGGACTCCTTCAACTTCTCGGTGAGCTCGCTATCAGTGAGCGCGTCGAGCTCAGCAGTGGTGATGCCTTTAGCCATCATTCACCTTCCTCACGTGTCACAAAACGAGTCTTCATCGGGAGCTTGTGCATTGCACGCATCATAGCGCCCTTGGCGAGCTCTTCGCTTACGCCGTTGATCTCGAAAAGAATTCGACCTGGCTTAACGTTAGCAACCCAGGTTTCGACTGGGCCCTTACCGGAACCCATACGAAGACCGAGTGCCTTCTTGGTGAGCGGACGGTCTGGGAAGATGTTGATCCACACCTTACCGCCACGCTTGATGTAACGAGTCATAGCAATACGAGCTGCTTCGATCTGGCGGTTCGTGATGTATGCCGGCTCAAGTGCCTGAATACCGAACTCGCCGAAAGCCAGCTGGTTACCGCCCTTGGACATACCCTTACGCCCTGGACGATGCTGCTTACGGTACTTTGTACGACGAGGAATGAGCATGAAACTCAGGCCTCCGTTTCTTCACTAGTAGCCTGCACAGGAGCCGCAGACGCTGCTTCTGGAGCTGGAGCCGACTGTGGCTTCTGTCCACCCTGAGCGCCGCGACCACGACCACCACGACGGTTTCCACGGCGATCGCCACGGCCACCACGAGGTGATTCATTGAGCGAGCGGAAGTACTCCTGCTCCGTCATGTCGCCACGATAGATCCATACCTTCACGCCAATGCGACCGAAGGTGGTACGAGCCTCGTAGAAACCGTAGTCAATGTTCGCGCGAAGGGTGTGCAGTGGCACGCGACCTTCGTGGTAGAACTCGCTACGGCTCATTTCGGCGCCGCCGAGGCGGCCCGAGCACTGCACGCGAATGCCCTTCGCGCCAGCGCGCTGAGCGCTCTGAATACCCTTGCGCATTGCGCGGCGGAAGGAAACGCGAGCTGCGAGCTGCTCGGCGATGCCCTGAGCCACGAGCTGAGCGTCTGCTTCTGGGTTCTTAACCTCGAGGATGTTGAGCTGCACGGACTTGCCGGTGAGCTTCTCAAGATCCTGGCGAAGGCGATCAGCTTCTGCACCACGGCGACCAATCACGATGCCCGGACGAGCAGTGTGAATGTCCACCACGACGCGCTCGCTGCGACGCTCGATGTTTACTCGAGATACGCCTGCGCGCTCAAGATTCTTCTCCATGAGGCGACGAATCTTAATGTCTTCACCGAGGTAATCAGCGTAACGCTGACCCTTCTTCGTGGAATCAGCGAACCACTTCGAGCGGTGATCCGTCGTGATTCCGAGGCGGAACCCGGTTGGGTTTACTTTCTGCCCCACGATCAGGCTCCCTTCTCTGTGTTGTGCTTGCCGTCTGAAACGACCACGGTGATGTGGCTGGTACGCTTCAGGATGCGGTTTGCACGCCCCTGTGCACGTGGACGAATACGCTTCATCGTCGGGCCTTCATCTACGTACGCAGCCGCGATCTTCAACGATTCCTCGTCAAAGCGCTCGCCTGCCTGATCAGCGGCGTAACGAGCGTTGGCTACTGCAGAGAGCACTACACCCTTGATGTCACGAGCCACAGCCTGAGGTGCGTAGGTGAGCACATCGACGGCATCCAGCACGCGCTTCCCGCGGATCTCATTCACCACGCGGCGCGACTTCTGGGGCGTGACGCGCACAAACTTTGCTTGCGCCTTAGCTTCCATAATTTTGCCTATCTCTTTCCTTGCTCACGTGCCTCAGCGGCGACGGCCCTTCTTGTCGTCCTTCTCGTGTCCCTTGAAGGTACGAGTTGGAGCGAACTCACCAAGCTTGTGACCTACCATAGCTTCGGTCACGAACACCGGCACATGCTTACGTCCATCGTGCACAGCGAAAGTGTGCCCGAGGAAGTCTGGCGTGATCATCGAACGACGCGACCACGTCTTAATCACATTCTTCGTACCCTTTTCGTTCTGCTCATCTACCTTCTTCAGCAGATGTTCATCTACGAATGGGCCTTTCTTCAAACTACGCGGCATAGCTCATCTCCTCCTGATCAGTGCTTCTTGCCAGTCTTGCGACGGCGCACAATGAGCTTGTCGCTGGGCTTGTTTGGATGACGGGTACGGCCTTCTGGCTTGCCCCATGGAGTAACTGGGTGACGACCACCGGAGGTCTTACCTTCACCACCACCATGTGGGTGGTCCACTGGGTTCATCACAACACCACGCACGGTTGGGCGGACGCCCTTCCAGCGCATACGACCGGCCTTACCCCAGTTGATGTTGGACTGCTCGCCGTTACCAACGACGCCTACGGTTGCGCGGCAACGAGCGTCTACGTTGCGGATTTCACCAGATGGCATACGCAGCTGAGCGTACTTGCCTTCCTTTGCAACGAGCTGAACGCTCATACCAGCACTACGCGCGATCTTGGCGCCGCCGCCTGGCTGCAACTCCACAGCGTGTACCACGGTACCGAGTGGGATGTTGCGCAGAGGCAGGTTGTTGCCTGGCTTGATGTCGGCAGCTGGACCCTGTTCCACAATCATGCCCTGCTTGAGGCCGTCTGGAGCGAGGATGTAACGCTTCGTGCCATCTACGTAGTGCAGGAGCGCGATGCGTGCCGTGCGGTTTGGATCGTACTCGATATGAGCAACGCGAGCGTTCACACCATCCTTGTCGTGACGACGGAAGTCGATCAGACGGTACTGACGCTTGTGACCGCCACCCTTGTGACGAGTGGTGATACGACCATTGTTATTACGACCACCGGTCTTGTGCAGTGGACGAACGAGCGACTTCTCTGGAGTCGAACGAGTGATCTCGACGAAGTCGGCTACGCTCGCACCGCGACGACCTGGCGTGGTCGGCTTGTACTTACGAATTCCCATGAGTATCTTCCTCAATCCTTGTTAGCTGCGGCGCTGGGCTCAGCCAACAATGTCGCCGTAGATGTCAATCGTGCCCTCAGAGAGCGTCACGATAGCGCGCTTGGTGTTCTTACGCTTACCCACACCGGTGCGGCTGCGAACACGCTTGCCTTCGCGGTTCATCGTGTTTACCGACGCGACCTTGACACCGAAGATCTGCTCGATAGCGATCTTGATCTCAGTCTTGTTGGCATCTGGATGTACGAAGAACGTGTACTTGCCTTCGTCTTCAAGTCGGGTTGCCTTCTCAGAAGCAACTGGCTTGAGGATCACATCGCGTGGGTCCTTGTTCCAAATGTTTGAGTTCGTCACTTTGCAGCCTCCTTCACAGGCGTGTTGAGGTTGACCCAAGCTTCGAGCGCCGCATTCGAGAACACCACGTCGTCAGCCTTGAGCACGTCAAATGCGTTGAGCTGATCGAAGTAGATCGTGTGTACCTCAGGTACGTTGCGCAGCGAGAGCACATCCACATCAGCGTCGCGAGCTACCACAGCGAGAACACGCTTAGCCTGCGTGAACTTCCCGAGGAGCGCGATAGCGAGCTTGGTGGAAGGCTTCTCAGCGTTTACAAAACCCTCTACTACGAAGATACGCGATGCGCGTGCGCGGTTCGAAAGAGCCTGGCGCAGAGCAGCCTTAATCATCTTCTTAGGGGTCTTCTGCGAATAATCGCGTGGCTTCGGGCCATGCACCGTGCCACCACCAGTGAAGTGTGGTGCGCGGATCGAACCCTGACGAGCACGACCGGTGCCCTTCTGCTTGAATGGCTTGACGCCACCGCCACTCACCTCGCCACGAGTCTTCGTGGAGTGAGTACCCTGACGCTTAGCTGCAAGCTGTGCGTTCACTACCTGGTGAAGCAGAGCTACGTTTGCATCAAGATCAAAGAGTTCGCCCGGAAGCGTTGCTTCACCGGACTTGTTGCCCTCGTAATCGAGGATATCTACCTTGAAGTCTGCCATGATTTTAGGCTCCCTTCACGGCGGTACGGATCATCACCGTGCCACCCTTGTTGCCAGGGATAGCACCCTTGACGAGGATCACGTCGTGATCGGCGTCAATTGCGTGAATGGTCAAATTCTGGATGGTCACACGCTCGCTGCCCATGCGACCCGCCATACGCATTCCACGGAATACGCGGCTTGGGGTTGCACATGCGCCAATCGAACCTGGCTTGCGGTGGTTGCGGTGTGCACCGTGCGATGCGGATACGCCCTGGAAACCGTGGCGCTTCATTACACCGGCAAAACCCTTGCCCTTGGACTTTCCAATTACGTCGACTACGGCACCGGCCTCGAAGGTATCAACCCCGAGCTCCTGACCGAGCGTGTAATCAGCTGCGTCGTTCGTACGAACTTCCGCAACGTGACGGCGAGGCTCAACGCCCGCCTTTTCGAAGTGACCCTGAAGTGGCTTGGTCACGTTCTTTGCCTTAAGTTCGCCTGAAGCAATCTGAACTGCTTCGTAACCGTCAACCTCGATGCTACGCACCTGAGTGACGACATTCTTTCCCACCTGCACGACAGTGACTGGCACGAGCTGATTGCCCTCATCCCACACCTGAGTCATGCCGAGCTTGGTGCCGAGCAGAGCCTTCACCGGCTTTGCTACGGCTGCTTGGATGTTCTTTACCATTACCGTTACCTCAACTACCTCAGAGCTTGATCTCCACGCTCACGTCCGCTGGGAGATCCAAGCGACGCAGGGTGTCAATGGTCTTCAGGGTCGGATCGACAATATCGATCAGTCGCTTATGCGTGCGCATTTCGAACTGCTCACGACTGTCCTTGTACTTATGAGGAGAACGGATCACAGTGAATACGTTCTTCTCGGTCGGCAGCGGAACAGGTCCAACCACCGACGCCCCGGTACGGGTAACTTCGTCGACGAGCTTTTTCGCTGCACTGTCGATGACCTCATGGTCATAAGACTTCAGACGGATGCGGATCTTCTGTCCCGCCATGGCGTCGTCTCCCTCTCTCTACCTCGGTTTTACCGAAACCCGCATTCGGGCGTGTCGCGACGCAATTACCGCAAGCTCGCCACTATGGAATTTTGATAAACCCTTGATTTGTACCGAAATACTTATGCATATCGGCCAAGTTTCACGCTCGGCTTTCCGAGCAACTCATATAGTATGCCGTATTTTTGGCCCGAGTTTCAAGCCTCGCTTTTTGATGGTGGGCAAACGCACACCGTAAGAAGTGGGGCTTAACGCGAATACGTTAAGCCCCACCAACAGCCTATGCTCTGCTATTCAATTGTAAACTTTGTCACACTGAATAGATCAGCGCCAAGTGACGTCGAAACGGTCCAGATTGCCGAGCTTCACCCACACGTCGACGAAGTCGCGAACGAACTTGTCCTCCGCTCCGTCTTCAGCGTAAACCTCAGCCACTGCACGCAATTCGGAGTTTGCACCAAACACCAAATCAGCACGAGTTGCAGTGAAGACCTTCTCCCCCGTCTCACGCAGATATGCGGTGTAGTGAGTAGCTGGTTCGTCATCAGCCTTCCACTCATACTTCATATCGAGTAGGTTCACGAACCACTCAGTCGTAAGAGCGCCCGGGGTCGACGTCAATACACCAGTATCGGAACCGTCCCAGTTAATGTTGATGGACTTCAAACCCCCCATGAGTACCGTGAGTTCTGGAACCGAGAGGGTCAGCAGATTTGCGCGGTCAATCAGCAAACGCTCAGCAGGAATACCACGGCTGCGCTCTGGATCCTGGTATGAACGGAAGCCGTCAGCAGCTGGCTCGAGGAATTCGAAGTCCACGAAGTCGGTCTGCTCTTCGGTGGCATCCACGCGACCAGGGGTGAATGGAATCTCCACGCTGCGACCGGCCGCTTCAAAGGCCTTCTTCACGCCGACGTTACCCGCCAAAACGACGAGATCCGCGAACGAAACCTTCTTGCCACCTTCTGCCTTGCCGTTGAAATCAGCTGCGATACCTTCCAGCGCCTCGATCACGCGAGCAAGCACGTCTGGACGGTTCACTTCCCAGTCGCGCTGCGGTGCAAGACGGATACGACCGCCGTTGGCACCACCACGCATATCCGACTCGCGGTAGATGGACTCAGCTGCGAAAGCCACGCCCACCAGCTCGCTAGCCGTGAAGCCTGCCTCGGCGATTGCACCTTCGAGAACTGCCACATCGGCGTCATCGATGAGCTCGTAATCGCGCTTCGGGAGCGGATCGTGCCACAGGAAGTCTTCCTCAGGCACATCCTTGCCCAACCAGCGGCTCTTCGGACCAAGACCACGGTGGATCAACTTGAACCAAGCGCGCGCATAAGCGTCCGTGAACTTCTGCTGATCCTGCGCAAACGCGCGAGAGATCTTCTCGAAGTCCGGATCGAAACGGAGCGCCAAGTCAGTGGTGAGCATGCGCGGCTCGCGCTTACCTGGACCCTGCGCCATTGGCACCATGTCCGAACCTGCACCGTCCTTCGGATGCCACTGGAACGCACCGGCAGGGCTCTGCATGAGTTCCCAATCGTAGGCGAAGAGGATGTGGAAGAACTCGTTGTCCCAACGGGTTGGGTGGTAGGTCCAAGTGACTTCGGTGCCGTCACCGATCGTGTCGTTACCCTTGCCTTCACCGTACGTCGACTTCCAGCCCAAGCCCATCTGCTCGAGCGGTGCACCTTCTGGAGCTGGCCCCACATGTTCCTTCGGGCCGGCGCCGTGCGTCTTGCCGAAGGTGTGACCACCAGCGATGAGTGCGACGATTTCTTCGTCGTCCATACCCATGCGGTGGAAAGTTTCCTTGATATCGCGGGCTGCAAGCAACGGATCCGGATTACCCTTCGGACCCTGCGGGTTCACGTAGATCAGACCCATCTCAGATGCAGCGAGCGGAGCCTCGAGCTTCGCAGCATCTGCCGCCTGCTTACGCTCTTCATCAGAGGACTGGTAACGGTCGTCGTGCGCAAACCACTCAGTCTCGGAACCCCAGTAGACGTCGTCATCCGGCTCCCACTGCTCTACGCGGCCGCCAGCGAAACCGATGGTCGGCATACCCATCAGGTCGTGCGCGACGTTACCAGCGAGGGCGATAAGGTCACCCCACGAGAGCGCCTGGCCATACTTCTTCTTAACTGGCCAGAAGATACGGCGGATGCGGTCGAGCAAGACATTGTCTGGCCACGAGCTCAGCGGAGCAAAACGCTGCTGACCATGACCGGCGCCACCGCGGCCGTCCATGATTCGGTAGGTACCTGCCGAGTGCCAAGCCATGCGAATTGCAGCTGGACCGTAGTTGCCAAAGTCAGATGGATACCAATCCTGGGAATCCAGAAGCACCTTCTTGATGTCTTCCTTGACGGCGTCAAGATCGAGTGCCTCAAAAGCCTCTTTGTAGTTGAATCCCTCGTCTTGAGGATTGATCACGTCTGGGTTCTTCGCAAGAATCTTAAGATTGAGGCGGTCTGGCCACCAATCTTTGTTCTGAGGCGCACTCCCGTGAGCACGCATCTTCCGCATGTGCTGGTAATCGTCCATGGGGTTCCTTTCGTAACGAACTGGCAACTCAAGTCTAATGGAATTGGCCCAGTTAGTTTAGAGCAATTCTAAATAATGAAAGATTCAGCGGAGTGCGAAAATTCCCAGAACGTGCAGCGACTTCTCGTAATAAAAAAGGGTGGCCCAGCCGAAGCTGAGCCACCTTTCCTAGCAACTTTCGTGCGCTAGATTGATCACTTGCGACGAAGCATGTGATCAAGCGAAATACGACCAGGGCCAAAGGCGAATACTACGAAACCGATGAGGAAGTAGTACAAGCTGGTCTCGAAGCTGATGCCATTCAGAGGCGATGCCACATCGTTCTTCACGGCCCAGAAACCATTAGGCAGGTTAACGAGCACGATAATGAAAACGAAGAGTGCAGCCATCAGGACACCTGCCCAGCGAGAGAACAGGCCGATGAGAAGCAAGAGTGGAAGACCGATCTGAGCAAGAATCACGACCACGGTAAAGAAGCGTGGTGCGATCGAAGCGATCGGAGCATTAGCCATTGCAGCCGCTGCAAAACCCTCAAAGTTGGTGGCCTTCGAAGCACCGTGAGCAATCAGGCCGAGGGCAAAGATGCGAGCTAGAAGAAGAGCGATATCCTTTACGCCCAGATTGTTCTCGAGCATACGAAGCTGAAGGAAGCCCAGAAGGCCACCCTTGCGGTTTGATTCTGGAAGAGACATGAGGAACTCCCTTTCATTAAGTCTTACAAGTATGTGGATGTCTTACTTGTTAAACAAGTCACTCCAAGGATTACAAAAAAGTACCCAAGACTGCAGTCCCAAACCCGCCGAATAAGAAATGAAATATTTCGTCAAAATAAAATCGGGCTAATTTCAGAATTGCTAATGGGACTTCCGTCCTCCGTCTTTAGTCCCACATCAGATGAAAAAAGAGGCGGGGCAGCTATTGCTACCCCGCCTCTGAAAGGCTACAACTCCTTACGGAGTCAATCCCCTAGATCGTCACTTGATGACCTTGGTGACCTTGCCTGAACCTACGGTGTGGCCACCCTCGCGGATAGCGAAGCCGAGGCCCTCTTCCATAGCGATTGGCTGGATGAGCTCAACGGTCATCTCGGTGTTGTCACCAGGCATAACCATTTCCTTGCCCTCTGGGAGGGTGATCACGCCGGTCACGTCCGTGGTACGGAAGTAGAACTGTGGACGGTAGTTCGAGAAGAATGGGTTGTGACGACCGCCTTCTTCCTTCTTCAGCACGTAGACCTGAGCCTCGAAGTTGGTGTGTGGGGTGATGGTGCCTGGCTTAGCAACAACCTGGCCACGCTCCACATCCTCACGCTTGGTGCCACGCAGGAGGAGACCGCAGTTTTCGCCAGCGTCAGCGTGATCCATCGACTTGTGGAACATCTCGATACCGGTAACGGTGGTCTTCTGTGGTGCACGAATGCCGAGGATCTCGACCTCTTCGTTCAGGTTGAGCATACCGCGCTCGACACGACCGGTCACCACGGTGCCACGGCCGGTAATGGTGAAGACGTCCTCGATTGGCATGAGGAACGGCTTGTCGAGATCGCGCTCTGGATCTGGGAAGTAGGAGTCAACCTGATCCATGAGCTCCTCTACAGCGCCAACCCATTCCGGATCGCCTTCGAGAGCCTTAAGAGCGGAGACGCGTACCACTGGAGCGTCGTCGCCCGGGTAATCCTGCGAGGAGAGAAGTTCACGAACTTCCATCTCCACGAGCTCGAGGATTTCCTCATCGTCGACCATATCAGCCTTGTTGAGAGCCACGATCAGATCCGGCACGCCTACCTGGCGAGCGAGCAGCACGTGCTCGCGGGTCTGAGCCATTGGGCCGTCGGTAGCAGCAACCACGAGGATTGCGCCATCCATCTGAGCAGCGCCGGTAATCATGTTCTTGATGTAGTCGGCGTGGCCTGGAGCGTCCACGTGTGCGTAGTGACGCTTCTCGGTCTGGTACTCAACGTGGGAAACGTTGATGGTAATACCACGCTGACGCTCTTCTGGAGCGTTATCCACCTGATCGAATGGGGTGAAGGTGTTCAGCTCTGGATACTTGTCCGCAAGCACCTTGGTGATAGCCGCGGTCAAGGTGGTCTTGCCGTGGTCCACGTGACCGATGGTGCCGATATTCATATGCGGCTTGGACTTGTCGTACTTGGCCTTTGCCACTTGTGTCCTCCTGGACTTAGGTAGTTTTTTCAGCTAGCTGAAGGGTGCCCGTGCACCACTTCGTGGCTATATGAATCCTACTGGTTCAATTGTTTACTTGTAAATTTAACCTGTTGGCTCACTCGCCACGGGTCTTTGCGATGATTTCGTCGGCAATTGCCTTCGGAACCTCTTGGTACTTTGCGAACTGCATGGTGTACACGGCGCGGCCCTGCGTCTTCGAACGCAAGTCGCCCACGTAACCAAACATTTCGGAAAGGGGCACGAGAGAACGAACGATCTTCACGCCCGTGGCATCTTCCATCGAAGAAATCTGACCACGACGGGAGTTCAGGTCGCCGATCACATCACCCATGTACTCTTCAGGAGTACGCACCTCCACGTCCATGACTGGCTCGAGGATCACCGGCTTGGCGCGCTTTGCACCTTCGCGGAAGACCATCTGACCAGCGATCTTGAACGCCATTTCGGAGGAGTCTACTTCGTGGTATGCACCGTCTTCGAGGGTGGCCTTGACGCCCACCATCGGGAAGCCTGCCAGCACGCCATTTTCCATAGCGGCCTGGATACCAGCGTCCACAGACGGGATGTACTCACGAGGCACGCGACCACCGGTGACGGAGTCCACGAATTCGTAGGTCTTGCCCTCTTCGTTGTCCTCGAGAGGCTCGAAGGTGACGAGAACCTTTGCGAACTGACCGGAACCACCGGTCTGCTTCTTGTGAGTGTATTCCACGCTCTTTGCCGTGCCACGAATCGTTTCGCGGTATGCAACCATTGGAGCACCAACGTTTGCATCCACCTTGAACTCGCGACGCATACGATCCACGATGATGTCGAGGTGGAGCTCGCCCATACCGCCAATAACGGTCTGGCCGGTCTCTTCATCGAGCTTCACGGTGAAGGTTGGGTCTTCTTCAGCAAGCTTCTGAATAGCGATGCCCATCTTCTCCTGATCAGCCTTCGACTTTGGCTCAATAGCCACGTGAATCACTGGATCTGGGAAAGTCATAGATTCGAGCGAGATCGGATGAGCCTGATCAGCGAGCGTATCGCCGGTCGTCGTCTCCTTGAGGCCAACCACGGCGTAGATGTGACCTGCGTGAGCCACCTCTACTGGGTTCTCCTTGTTGGCGTGCATCTGGAAGATCTTGCCAACGCGCTCCCTCTTGCCCTTCGTAGCGTTGAGGACCTGCGAACCAGCTTCCACGCGACCGGAGTACACGCGGATGAAGGTGAGGCGGCCGAAGAATGGGTGCACAGCAATCTTGAATGCGAGCGCAGCGAATGGCTCGTTCTCATCTGCGTGACGCACCAGCTCGGTGGTCTCATCCTTTGGATCTACACCCTTTACGCTCTCGATATCGAGCGGGCTTGGCAGGTAATCGATCACGCCGTCGAGCATTGGCTGCACACCAATGTTCTTGTAAGCGCTACCGCAGAATACTGGGTAGATCTCGCCAGCGATCGTCATCTTACGGATAGCTGCCTTGAGCTCTGGTACGGTGATTTCCTCGCCGCCGAAGAACTTCTCGAGCAGTTCGTCGTCACCCTCAGCAACCTGCTCCACGAGCTTGTCGCGGTACTCCTGAGCCTTCTCTACGAGATCCTCAGGAATGTCCTTCTCAACCAAGAGGTTACCGAGCGTCTTTTCGCCCTTGTCGTTCGTGGCTGGGAAGTAGATTGCCTTCATCTTGAGCAGGTCGACGACGCCCTCGAAGGTGCTCTCAGCGCCAATCGGAAGCTCCATCACCAGTGGCGTAGCGTGCAGGCGATCCTGGATCGTCTTGACCGAGAAGTAGAAGTCGGCACCCATCTTGTCCATCTTGTTGATGAAGCAGATGCGTGGCACGTTGTACTTGTCAGCCTGACGCCAAACGGTTTCGGACTGTGGCTCCACACCTTCCTTGCCGTCGAAGACTGCTACGGCGCCGTCGAGCACGCGAAGCGAGCGCTCAACTTCCACCGTGAAGTCCACGTGGCCTGGGGTGTCGATGATGTTGATCTGGTTGTTCTCCCAGAAGGCGGTCACAGCAGCAGAGGTAATGGTAATACCACGCTCTTTCTCCTGCTCCATCCAGTCAGTGGTGGATGCGCCATCGTGGGTTTCGCCGATCTTGTAGTTAATACCGGTGTAGTACAGAATGCGCTCGGTGACGGTGGTCTTGCCAGCGTCGATGTGAGCCATAATGCCGATATTGCGGACCTTTGTGAGGTCGGAAAGCACTTCAAATGCCATTGAGTATTCTTCTTCCCTCTAATTACCAGCGGTAATGCGCGAATGCGCGGTTCGATTCAGCCATGCGATGCATATCCTCGCGGCGCTTGACGGAAGCGCCAAGACCGTTTGCTGCATCCATGATTTCATTCTGGAGACGCTCAAGCATCGTGTTCTCACGACGCTGGCGCGAAAACTCTACGAGCCAACGCAGAGCAAGAGTGTTCGCACGCCCAGGCTTAACTTCCACTGGCACCTGATAGGTGGCGCCACCTACGCGGCGGGAACGAACCTCGAGCTGTGGGCGAATGTTATCGAGAGCGCGCTTAAGCACCGATACTGGCTCCTGGCCAGTCTTCTCGGCAACACCCTCGAGCGCGCCGTATACGATGCGCTGAGCGGTGGACTTCTTACCGTCCTTGAGCACGCGGTTAACAAGCTGCGTCACGATGGTGGAACCGTGTACCGGATCCGGAATCAACGGGCGCTTGCGAGCAGGGCCTTTACGTGGCATTACTTCTTCTCCTTCTTTGCGCCGTACTTGGAACGACCCTGGGAGCGGTTCTTCACGCCCTGGGTATCCAATGCCCCACGCACGATGTGGTAACGCACGCCTGGGAGATCCTTAACACGACCACCGCGCACCAGCACGATGGAGTGTTCCTGCAGGTTGTGACCCTCGCCTGGGATGTAAGCGGTGACCTCAATACCCGAGCTCAAGCGCACACGAGCAACCTTGCGCAGAGCCGAGTTTGGCTTCTTAGGCGTAGTGGTATAAACACGGGTGCACACGCCACGACGCTGCGGGCTACCTTTGAGCGCGCGAGTGGAGGACGTGGTCACCTTCTTGGAGCGGCCCTTACGGACCAGCTGCTGAATAGTTGGCACTATTTCTCCTGTTTACCTATGATTTTCGGTTTCGTCATTCTGCCCGTCTGCATAACGAACCTATGGCTTGGAAGTCACCGTACTTCCCTAGCATCTAGCCGTTTCCAGAGTGATCGAGCAAAATTGCAACATAGCCCCATCACAAGTAGCAACGTGGAAACGCCCAGAACGGGCACCATTGCCTAGGTTAATGGTTTTGGGCACAATGCGTCAAAGGGTTGTTAAGAATTTGTGCGTGGCACTGAGCACACTAGCATCGAGGCGGAAAACAGATCCTCAGGCCCCGACTGAAAGCCCCGCACCAACCAGCAGCATAGCGGGATAGAGCGCATAGAACGCCCACTTAGTCCACGGGTAGCGGTAACCAAGACGGCCGTTGTAATAATGCAAGAAAGCGACGCCCACTGCCGGAGCAATGAAGCTCACCGCACCGAGCAGACCGGCACTCATCATCATTGTGTTCTCGAAGCGATCAACCAAGTAGAAGATCAGCACAAAACCGAGCAAGATGATTCCGATATTCATCAGCCCTTGGCGCACCCCTGCGCGCAGGACCAAATTCCACAGTGCACCGATAAGCGCGATAAGCAGGATCAAACCCGCCGCAGCCGCGCCCGCGTAACGCTCGCGTACGACGTCAATCAAAACCAGAACCACGATCCCAACCACAAGAGCGAAAACCGGATTCTGCGAAGAAAAATCAAACATACGACCGAAAGTCGCCAAGTCGTATGGAATCTCGGTCACGAGCGCCAGCGCCGTCAGCTGGCCCGCATACGCGACCTTATTATGAGTGCGGCGATAACCATTCACGAGCAGCCATGCGTAGATAGGGATAGCGGCCCATGAAGCCACTTCGGTGAGCACGATCGCCGTCAACGTGCTCATCTGGGTCAAATCAGACCCCATAAAAGCTGGAACTACCGCCGTGGAGGCGACGGAGAGCGCCAGAAACAGCCCAGCGATCACCTTGAGCCGAAAAATACTCAGCCCGCGGCGACGCCTGCGCTGCTTCTGACGCTCATCCATGTTGTCGTAGTTAGACATATATATCCTGCGTAGGGATCAGCCCTTGACGGCGCCCGACATCGAATCTTCGTAGAAGCGCTGCATCAGGATGAACAGGATTGCGATCGGGATGGAAACCAGCACTGCACCGGCTGCGAAGCGTGCATACCAGTTAGCGATGTATTCCTTCTCGAGCATGAGCCACAGACCCAGGGAGACCGTGTAGTCCGACTGAGTACGGGCAATCACCTTAGCCATCACGAAGTCCAGCCATGGACCGAGGAAGCTCACGATCGCTTGGTACACGATCATTGGCTTACAGATTGGCAGGATGATCTTGTAGAAGACCTGAGTGCGGGTGCAGCCATCGAGAATTGCAGCTTCATCCAGCGACGTAGGGATGGTGTCCATGTAACCCTTCATCACGTAGAAGCCAGCACCCGATGCTGCTGAGTACACCAATATCAGCGCGAGAATTGTCATTCCACCCGAGGTAAGGCCAAGAGCCTTGAGGATGAAGTAGATAGCGCTCACAGCCATGATGCCTGGGAACATACCGAGGATCAGCACCACGCTCATGAAGGTGCGGCGCAGGCGGAAACGCATACGGCTCATCACGTACGCCACCATCAGCACGAAGAGCACTGAAATCACGCAGGTGAAGCAGGCGATGATGAAGGTGTTCATAAACATCTTCGGGAAGTTCATCACCGAGCGGTCGGTAAAGAGCTTCACGTAGTTGTCGAGCGTGTACTCGCGCGGGAAGAAGGTCGGCTGATACGGCGCCGTATCCTTATTGAACGATTCAGCAAGCACCCACACGATCGGGATCATCCAGATGATTGCCATTACAGCTAGGAATGCGTGCACGATGACGTCAGTCACCATGCGGCGCTGGCGGTAATTATGGCGGAATCCCACCTTCTGTGCCTCGTGCATAGCTGGCACAGCAGCAGCTGCCATCGAAGCGTCGCTTGGCCTTGGTTCGATTGAAGTAGTGCTCACCGGAACGCCTCCTCATTCTTGTACGAGCCCGAATTGCGATAGGTGATCAGCGAAACCACAGCCAGCACGATGAAGGTCAAAATACCGATCACGGCGCCGAGGTTGTAGTCGTTCTTGTCCACCGTGAGCTTGTAGAGCCAGGTGATCAAGAGGTCCGTCTTACCTGCGGAATCGCCGACTGGCACTGGCGCGCCACCGGAGAGCAGGTAGATCACGTTGAAGTTGTTCACGTTGCCGGTGAAGGTCGTGATGAGGTATGGCGTAAGCACGAAGATGATGTATGGCATCGTAATCTTCGTGAAGATCTGCCACGTGTTTGCACCGTCGATACGAGCTGCCTCGTACTGGTCTGCAGGGATGTTCTGCAAAATACCGGTGATCTGCATGATCGTGTATGGAATACCAACCCAGAGGTTGACGACGATCACGGTGACCCTCGCCCAAGTTGCGTCCTGGAAGAACGGCAGAGCCGTGTCGATCCAGCCCCAGTTCATCAGCAGACGGTTCACGGCGCCCTGAGGCTGCAGCATCGTATTAATAACGAGCAGCGATACGAACTGTGGCACTGCGATCGACATCGAGAAGAGTGCGCGCCACATGCCCTTCAGGCGAGTCGTGCGACGGTTGATGATCATGGCCATGAACAGACCGAAGAAGAAGTTCAAGAAGGTCGCGAAGATCGCCCATACCAGCGTCCAGGTGAGCACCGACATGAAGATGCGCAGGTTCACCGTGCCGGTCTGGTTCGTGAAGACCGCACCGAAGTTCTTGAGTCCTACCCAGTCAAAGAGCACCAGGTGGTTGTGATCGTAGCTGGTGAATGCCATCGAGATCATGAAGATCAGAGGCAGTACCGAGAAAGTAAGAATACCGAGCGTCGGCAGGAACATAAGAAGTTCGTGTGCACGACGGTCAGCCAGCTCGCCGAGATCATCTTTGAATGACGGCGCCGCGCCAGTCTCCTTCGCCAGCACTTCTGCCTTGTATGCGGACTGTACCGACACGCGCCACAACAGGATAAAGGCCAGAATCAGGACGATTGCGGCCACACCGTATAGCAGGATGACGACGGAATTGTCGCCTGCCGTGTACGTCCAGTACCCATCGACGAGCACCTTGCCCTGCTCCTGCGAGCCGAGGCTCGGCAACTGGGACAGGTTCTTAAAGCCCGAGGATACAAAGTACCAAATAAAACCGATTTCAAGAAGGAGAAGCAAAATCCCCTTCGCATATTGCTTGTGAACAAGATTGCCCAAGCCAAAAATCAACGCCGATAGCTTAGTGACGACGCTCCCCTGCGTGAGTGCCTTTCTCACCGAATACGGTGTCGGCGGCACGTAGTCTCGCCCTAGCTTCCGGCGGAGCTTCTCTTCGCGCTTGGAAACAGCCAATTCGGCCATTTTCCGCCTGCCTTTCTGCTCTCGCATGGGTACCGCTTTGTACCCGATTCCCCTTTTGAATCACTGCGGGCCGCTGAAAGCCACATTCGTGAACTCTTCAGCGGCCCGCAGTGTGAACTCAGTTACGAGTACCGAGCTTAATCTCAGCCCTTCATTGCTGCAAGCTGGTCAGCCCAAGCAGCGGTCTGATCGCCAGCGTTGTCAGCGGTGATCTCCTTGTTCAGGAGGCCAGCGCCCATGGCAGCAGCTGGATCCCACCAGCCACCCATGGCGGCGATGGTTGGCTGTACGACCGAAGCCATAGCGATGGTGTCGACCTGAGCCTTAGCAGCGAGATCGTCAGCCTTGATTTCGGAAGCGAGAGCCTTGTCGGTTGGCACGATGCCGCGCATCTCGTAGTGAGCCTTCTGAGCATCGGTCGAGCCGAGGAATGCTGCGAACTGAGCAGCAGCCTTGGTGTTCTTAGCGTTCGGGTTGTAAGCAACAGCCTTCGAACCAGCGAATGCCTGCATCTGAGCCTGCTCGCCGTTCACCATGAACATTGGAGGAACGGTTGCACCGTAGTTGTCGCCGAGAGCGTCCTTCACGTTCTGAGCATCCCAGGTACCGGAGAAGAGCACGTCCACGCTGCCGTCCTTGAGACCAGCGAGGCCAGCGCCATCCTTGTCGTTCACGAAGTTCGGGTTGGAGGTGATGTCAACGAGAGCGGAGGTCACAGCGGTAGCAGCCTCAGCGCCCTTGGAGAAGGTGATGCCCTTCGAAGCGTCGTTGGAAGCTTCACCGAAGAAGTCCAGACCAGCGCCGTCAGTGTAGAAAGCCTGGAAGTACCAGCCGTTATCGAGCGGGAAGGAAACCTTGCCCTTCTCGAGCATGGTGTCGAGCGACTTAGCGTCTTCAGCCGAGAACTTGGAAGCGTTGTAGTACATGAACCAAGTGTTACCGGTGAATGGCACGCCGTAGACGTTGCCATCAGCAGCGGTGACGGAATCGATCATGGTCTGATCGTTCTGCTCCTTGACCTGAGCGAGCTCGTTCTCACCGAGCTGGCCGATAGCGCCAAGATCCACAAGGGTACCAAGCTGGTCGTTAGCGAAGAGGTACACGTCAGCAGCAGCGGCTGGGTCAGTCTGAACCTGCTTTGCGGCGTCACCCTCGGAAACCACGTTGTTCGTCCAAGTGATGTTGTACTCTGGGTGAGCATCAGCGAAAGCGGCTTCCATATCGCCGAGCCAGCTTGCGCCTTCAGCCTGATCTTCCTGTGGTGCCCATACGGACAGGGTCACGTTTTCGGTGCCACCAGCAGGAGCTTCGCCACCAGCGGTCGAATCGGTCGTGCCACCACAGGCAGCGAGAACGGCGAGCGAAAGGCCAGCCGTAGCAAGTGTCGAGAACACTCGTTTCATTTACTGTCTCCTTAGAATCATTGGAGCAAATTTATAATCTTGCGAAAAAGCCTGAACGAAGGAGACTCGCAACCACTGGATTGTGCAACATGGATGAGCCTCATTGCTCAAGAGCTTTAACAAGAAGTTTAGATCCATGCAAAAAGTTTTGCAACACTTTTCAGAAGGTTATTAAACCGTTATAAAACTACGCCCTAGATCTGACGCAGCCTGCAAAACAAGCCTCTATAAATCTGAGAAACCGTGCGTGCTTAATGGAATTTTGTCTGAAATATGTTTCAAATAGCGCAAGTCTTTTGCAGGTGAGTTACTATTTTTACAGAAGAGCTCAATCAGACTTTCGATGGGGAAAGGGCGCAGATGGCTAAAGCAATCAAATTGGCTGACATTGCTACGCAAGCGGGCGTATCGGTCGCAACCGTCTCACGGGTGCTCAACGGAAAATCAGTAGTGGCAGATTCTACGCGCCACGCCGTGCTCTCTGCCCTCGACCTGCTCGGCTACGAACGCCCTGAGAAGCTTCGTGAGAAAAAGAGCGGGCTCGTGGGCCTGATCGTTCCCGAGCTTTCCAATCCAATCTTCCCTCGCTTCGCGCAGTTTGTTGAGAACGCCCTCGTACCGCAGGGTTACCTCCCAATGCTCGCCACCCAGATGGCCGGCGGCGCTACCGAAGATGCGTACGTAGACGCGATGCTCGAAGAGCATGTCTCAGGCATCGTCTTTATTTCTGGCCTGCACGCCGATTCGACTGCGAACGTCGAGCGCTACCAGAAGATTACGGCGCGCGGCGTCCCCTTCGTCACGATTAACGGCGCCAACCCGCTTTTGAGCGCACCAGACTTCTCGACCGACGACGCATTCGCCATTACTCGCTCGGTACGTCACCTTGCAGCCCTCGGACACACTCGCATCGGCCTCGCAATCGGTCCAACCCGTTTCTACCCTGCCGCTGCGAAGGTCGGCGCCTACGAGCGTGCGATGGAGCAAATCCTGCCCGACTCGCAGCTTCACGAAGCGGTGACACTCTTTACTGTGGAAGGTGGACAAGCGGCAGCGGCTCAGCTCATCGAGCAAGGCTGCACCGGCATCATCTGCGGGTCAGACATCATGGCGCTCGGCGTCATCCGATACTGTGAGCTCAATAGTCTGAACGTGCCGCGCGATATCTCGGTGATCGGCTTCGATGACTCCCCTATTATGTCGTTCACGAATCCGCCGCTCACCACGGTCCGCCAGCCGGTCAAGGAAATCACCAGCGCCGCCGTCAACACCCTGATCTCTCTGATTAAAGGCAGCGATTCGTTTATGGGGTCCATGAGTTTCACCCCAGAACTTGTGGTGCGTGAATCCACCGCCGCCGCTGCCGCCTAGGCCTCAACCCAAATAGTAAAGGACGATAATGGCATACCAGTACGCCTCCCCCGAATGGCTCAAAGACGCCGTCTTCTACGAGATCTATCCGCAGACCTTCCAAGATACGAACGGCGACGGGATCGGCGACATCCAAGGCATCATCGATCGACTCGACTACATCAAAGACCTCGGCGCAAACGCCTTGTGGCTGAACCCGCTCTTCGATTCGCCTTTTAAAGACGCTGGTTACGACGTACGCAATTACGAGCTCGTTGCCCCACGCTATGGCACTAACGACGATCTGATTGCGCTTTTCGAGGCAGCTCACGATCTGGGCATGCACGTCTTCCTCGATCTGGTCCCAGGCCATACCTCCGAAGAGCACGAGTGGTTCTTGGAAAGCGCCAAGCCTGAGCGCGGGCGCTACTCCGATCGCTACGTATGGACAGACTCGTGGATCGCGGGCGCAGATGGCTACCCGTTTATCGGTGGTGAGAGCGAGCGCGACGGCACCTACGTATTGAACTTCTTCAAGAGCCAGCCAGCCCTCAACTACGGCTGGGCACACCCGAAGTACCCGTGGCAGCACGAGGCTCTCGGTCCACAGGCGCGCGACACCGCTGACGCGATGGCGCACGTGATTCGCTTCTGGCTGGAGCGCGGAGCCGACGGTTTCCGCGTCGACATGGCGAACTCTCTCGTGAAGCATGACGACGGTGGCAAGCCTTTCACGATCGAGACCTGGCGCTATATCTTCGCTCAGGTCCGCCCTGATTTCCCACAGGCGGCGTTCGTCGCGGAGTGGGGCGTGCCCTACGAATCCATGCAGAGCGGCTTCGATATGGACTTTTATCTGGATTGGCGCTGGGGCGGCGTACCGAACGGCTACAACTACCTGCTGCGCAATACCGATACCCCGCTGGTCCACGAAGGCGACGCCAGCTACTTCAACGTAGACTCTGGGACGAGCATCCAGACCTTCGTTGACCAGTATGTCCCCCAGCTGCGTGACGCCGAAAAAGTCGGTGGTTACTTCTCACTGATCACCAGCAACCATGACACCCAGCGCGTTGCTCAGCGACTCACCCAGCGTGAAATCGAGTTGGCCTACGCGACTCTCTTCACCCTGCCAGGCGTACCGTTTATCTACTACGGCGACGAGATTGGCATGCGCTATCTGCCGATCCCCACCAAAGAAGGTGGCTACGTGCGCACCGGCACCCGCACCCCAATGCAGTGGGATTCCGGCCCGAATGCCGGTTTCTCTACCGCGAGCGCCGCTGACCTCTACCTCCCTATTGACCACGAGCCCGGTTCGCCAACGGTCGCTGAGCAGAGCGAGCGCAGCGATTCGCTGCTCGCGCGCGTCAAGGAGATTCTGGCCCTCAAGCATAAGCTCCCCGCACTGCGGGCAGATGCCAGTTTTGACGTGCTCCGCTCAGATCCAGACGGTCGCCTGTTCGCTTTCACGCGCGGAGCAGGAGATGAGGCCCTCACCGTAGCTGTCAACCCTGGGCGCGAGAGCGTCACTCTGGATGTTTCACCCAATTCGGCTGTGGTATTTGGTATTGGTGAGGCTGAAGTTGAAGGTGAGCAGCTCAAACTCGGCCCTCAGAGCTTCGCGCTCCTACGGTCGTAGCAATTTGTGTGCATAAAAGTGCGGATTTCACGCCCTGCTTTCGCTGGTCAAGCCACAAAATGGCTTGATACCAAGGAAGGCAAATTTTAGGGCGAATGAAATCCGCACTTTTATGCACACCAGCCAAAAATGACCTCTGATTTTTGGAGCTTTCTCCATTGTTCGAGTCTATGAGTTCAGCAATGCTTAAAGAGAATAGGGCACTTCCGTGCGCTAATCCTCGCACAGATTGCTTTTCAAAGACGAGAAGTAAAGGAGAAGCTAATGCTAGACCAAGAATCCGCGCTCCGCGAGAAGATTGACTCGCTGGAAGCCGAGGGTCGTTACTTTGAAATGATCGCGCCGCTCGAGGAGCTTGTGAGTATGCTCAGCATCCGCTGCTCCGGTGGTGGATGCCATGGCGCAAAGGAGACTCCAGAGTACGCAGCTGCGCTCGACCGCCTCGGTGGCGTACACCGCAACGTGGGTAATCTCGACCGCGCACAGTCGATCTATCAGCAGGCCGTAGCAACGAGTGCCACAGTATTTGGTACGCACGACCCGAACTACGCAACTACGCTCAACAACTATGCTGGCCTGCAGCGTCTGCGCAAGCAGTACGACGCCGCCGAAGAAGCGTACAAGCGCGCCGAAGGGATTTACACCGAGACGCTCGGCCCGAACCACGTGCTCACCGTATCCTGCATCAACAACCGCGGCCTGCTGCGCCAAGATCAAGGCCGCCTCGAAGAGGCGCTCGCCCATCACCAAGAGGCGCTGCGCCGCTTGCGCGAAGCGCCGGGAAATGACGTGGCAGAGGCGACCACGCTCAACAATATGGCGAGCGTGCAAGCCAAGATGAAGAACTACGAGGGCGCCTTCTCCTCAATGGAGCAAGCATCCGCAATTTATGAGCGCACAGTGGGTAAGCTCTCCGATCTCTACCTCGGTCAGGTGCACAACCTCGCCTCGATGCAGGCACTAAGTGGCGATTACGCAGGTGCCGTGGAGCGTCTCGAATGGGTCGCCCAGCGCTGCCGCGAGATGTGGGGGCCACGCAGCGACAATCTGGTCGCCGTTTTGAGGAACTTGGCCACCTGCTACGAGCAGATCGGTCGTGACGACGACGCAGCCAAGGCGCGCGAAGAAGCAGCCGCTATCGTCGAGGGCGCGAAAGCTGACGTGGCGAGGGCAGCGCGGTGACTGACTCGTACATGCGTGGAATCGAGCGCGCGCGGCTCTGGTGGATGATCGACGTCGCCCCCGCGCTCGAAACCCACGTACCTGATCTTTACCCGTACATCGCCGCTGGTCTCGTGGGAGACGGCTCCGATTGCTTTGGTTTTGACGACGAAACCTCCATGGACCACGACACCGACACTCGCGTGAAAATCTGGATGCCGATGGGCATGGGCAATGAGTATATGTCTGAGCGCATCAAAGCCGCGATCGGAAGTACCACAAAGGGCAGCGTAGAAGTCGGGGAAGTTCCGGCGTTCTATGAAAAATACACTGGGCTGGAGTTCTCCCCTGCCAATTGGCGTGAATGGCTGGCGATTCCACAAAAGAATCTAGCTGCAGCGACGAACGGCGAGGTGTTCTACGACGGTCCAGGGCGTTTTACGTCACGGCGGAAGACGCTCTTGGGCTACTACCCGCACGAAGTTTGCCTCAAGCTTCTCGAAGGTGACGTACTGGCGATGGGCCAAGCCGGTCAGTACAACTACGGTCGCTCCTTGCGGCGCGGCGAAAATGTAGCTGCGGCACTCGCAAAAGCCACGTTTATGGAACATGCTCTGAGCGCCGTCTTCATCCTCAACAAGACCTACATGCCGTTCTACAAGTGGGCGCACCGCGCCGTACGCCCACTCCCGATTCTCGGCGAGTATGCGTGGGAGGCGCTGGACGCGATCGCCACTGCAACGGATGCAGTGGACCGCATCGAGGAGTTCTCCGAAAAGATTGTCGAAGAGCTTCACCGCGCTCAGCTTTCGAGCGAGCCGAGCACATTCTTAGTTCATCACGCACACGTGCTGCGCGAGCAAATTATCGAACCCGAGTTACGAGAGGAGAACCCGTGGAAACTATGAGCGAACCAACGTCGATGGAGGCAGCCCGCAAGGAGCTTGTGGATGCGATCATCGAGATCGAATGGGAGATGTTTACCTCCGTCAATAATGTGGGCGGTCCGGCAGCTTGCCAGAGCCAAGACCAGACCTTCAACGTGATGCGCAGGGCGCAGTTCTCCACGTGGAGCCTTGATACTCTCGATAGCTACTTGCACGATCTTGACGGCGCACGGGCTCAGGGGCGCAACCTCATGACGGAGAAGTATGCGCGGATGATGTCGGTGACGCACCCAGACGAATACGCCGAGATTGCGCCGATGCTGCCGCCTGTCACCCAGGAGGCGATGGACTTGATCGATAAGATCGCAGCTCAGCACGATATGTGGGATCAAGCCGTCACTGAGGAGTTTCCTAAGTTGCGCGCCCGCGGTCGCACTCAGGATGAGGCGGGGCAAGAAGGTCATGGCCCGACGGCGAACACGTACCTCATCGGCGAACTGCTCACTTACTCTCTCCCCACGTTGAGGGGCGTGATGCACGACGTAGAAGAGGCTCTGACGCACGGCCACAATATCGTGCGTGATCAGCTCGAGAGCACCGTGAAGCAGTACGGCTGGCCGAGCATCGAGGAGGCTGAAAAGCACCAGTAGTTTTGAACCATTGGGGTCAGGCTCGAATTTTCATTTTCTTGAGACGCGCGCGTCTCAGAAAAATGAAAATTCGAGCC
>R16__coassemble_951_pt1 | contig 58649 bp, 50 predicted proteins | sample R16__metabat2_low_PE_015 | metagenome-assembled genome bin R16 | reverse complement strand
CCCCTACCCCAAAACGGCTTGCCAACCCAATAACCGAGCTCGCACTCCTGATCTCCGGTGGCGAATGTGGCCCGCTCGCCGAGCTTGAGCTCAATCGAGCCAATTGCGCGGCCGTCCTCCTTCAGGCAGATGGCGTAACACTCCGCGCCGGTCAAGACATGCTTGATCGTGTCGCGGCTCTCCTCCACGCTCTTGTGCACAGGCCAGCCCGCGATCGGGCCAACATCGGGATCGCTGGCATAGGCGAACAAATCTTCCGCGTCGCTTTCCTCCCACGGGCGCAGAATCAGTCTTTCAGTCTTGAGGGTCATGCTTGAAACCTTCCTGTTCCGTCTCAAAACTTGCGGATTGACCTAAAAATACCCTGTTTAGGCCACTTTTCGCTCGCAAGGCGCACTCTCGGCGGCAGGTTCTAGGATTTCGTGTGCACAAAAGTGCGGATTCACTCTCGACAATTCCGACATATCAGACGAAACACCCTGCGACACGCCGTAAAACCGCACTTTCGGCCGACACGCCCGCACTTTTATGCACGCTCATGACAGCCAACCTCCTGTCAGGCGGCGGAAATCAGCCCTCGCTACGCGCCAGCACCCACGATTCTCGGCCAATACACACCCCAACCGCCAGCCGCGCGAGCATCTTTCCCGGCTTGCACGATCAAACCATGCAGTAACCCATACTCCTCCACCGAGAAACCCTCGCTACGGATCGCACTGTCGCATGCCATCCGCGCCTGCTTATAAGTGCGATACTCACCCCACCCTGCAGCCTCAAGCAAACGCCGCCCATAAGCGTCATAGATGAACGTGCCGCGCCCATACGCATAGAGCAAGATGTCGTCGGCGGTCTCTTCCCCTACGCCTCGCACGCCAAGCAACGATGCGCGAAGCTCGGCATCGTCCATCGCCTGTGCAGAATCGTCAAAGGCAAGGAACCAGTCGGTAATTGCCAGCAAGTATTCGGCCTTGGTCCGCCAATATCCCGATGGGCGAATCGCCTCCCCGATTACTACCTGGCTGGCATCACGCAATGCTTCCGGATTGAGCAGCCCGAGCACGCGCAGATTGTCCAGCGCTTTCTCCACGCTCACCCACGTGGTGTTCTGCGTCAGCACCGCGCCCACGAGAATCTCAAAACGAGACTCCCCCGGCCACCACTTGCCGACGTCTGGGATCGCTCGGCGCAAGACCGCCATCACTTGCCGCATCGGCATTCTGCCTGCATTCATAGCCACTCTCATACTTTAGCTGCAGTTCACGCGAGCAAATCTGCCCCTCCGAGGCAATTTACTTCAGCCCCACTAGCACCATGAGTCGCATCAACACCATCCCGCTAGAGGTGCAAGAGATTTGCGGGTGAGATTATGCACCTATCCCCCTCGTACGGAGGCGATACCCTCAAATTCTCAACCGCAAATCACCGAGCGCGCCAACTTAGTTCTTCACATACCCGTAGCCGCTGGCTTGGAGCAGCGCAATCTCCACCACGCCCGAGGGCACAACCTCCACGAACTCAGGCAGGTCTTCGCACCAGCAGCGCCCGTTTCACCTACCGCCGATCTGTGAAAGACTTGCACCATGACTTCCGTTTTTCGCAAGCAGCGCGCGGGCGCACCCGCCGGTTATTTCGCCGCCGAAGCCGTGGGTCTCGACTGGCTCGCCGAGGCGAAGGCCGTCCCCGTCGTTCGCGTCATCTCGGTGACCGACCGCGAACTCGCCCTCGAACGCCTCCGCGAGGTGGCGCCGTCACCCGCAAGCGCCCTCACGTTCGGCGAGAATCTCGCGCGTTTGCATGACGCCGGAGCCCCGGCTTTCGGGTTTACGCCCGCGAGTCGCGCCTGGTTTGGGCCTCTCGACCACCCGTTCGAGGTGGTGACGTCGCAGCGCACGAGTTTCGCCCAATACTGGGCGGACGACCGGCTCACCCCACTGCTCTGGCGCGCGTGGCGGGTGCTTGGCGAGGCGCATTCCCACACCATCGAACGTGCCATCGCTCGCATCCGCGAGGGAGCCTTTGATGGCATCGCGGGAGGGCCTGCCGAAAAACCGGCGAGGTTGCACGGCGACTTGTGGAGCGGAAACGTGATGTGGACGGCCGAGGGCGCCACGCTCATCGACCCGTCCGCGCACGGCGGCCACCGGCTCGAAGACCTCTCGATGCTCGCACTTTTCGGCGCACCGCACCTAGAACAAATTTTTGCGGGCTACGAGCATGCCCACCCGCTCCCCCGCGGTTGGCGCGCCGACATCCCAGCGCATCAGCTCTACGGCCTACTCGCACACGTCGCCCTCTTCGGCTCCAGTTACGTCGCGCCAACCCTTCGCGCCGCCGAGGCGATCGTCAAACAGGGAGCGTCCTAACCTCAGCTGTAATGGAAACGCGTTTGGAGAATAACGAGGTCGTCGCCATCAACGAGATAGACCAACCTGTGCTCATCGGTAATTCTTCTTGACCACGCTCCAGCTAGTACATGTTTGAGTGGCTCAGGCTTCCCGATTCCTGAAGTTGGATCGCGCAACGCATCATCGATCAGTCTATTCACCCGTTTTAAGATCTGACGGTCAGCGCCTAACCAATAGGTGTAGTCAGAGCATCCGTGAGACGTAAAAGCGAGTCTCATCGTACAAGCTCACGTGGTTGATGTTCGCCCGCTCGTGCCTGAGCGAGCGATTCCAGCAAATGTTTGGCGTTCGCTGGCACGCGAAGGAGGTATGCCGTCTCCATCAGCGAATCGTAATCATCGCGAGACATAAGTACGGCATCACCATTTTTCGACGTGATTTCCACGGGGTTCCGATCCTCATTTACTCGCTGTATGAGCGGAAACAAGCTCTTTCGAGCCTCGGTTGCGGTAATCGCCATAGCACCCTCCTTCATGTACCATAAATGGTACCACTTTCGGCAGCGACGTTCGCAGCGCTCCGGGCGCTAGCGCGGCACGTTTTTCGAGTTTGCGGGTGACGGGGCGCGTCGCTCTGGCCTATATAGAGAGATCGTCGCGCTACGTGCCGTCTTAGCGGCCCAGACTCACCCGCGCCCAGCCCACACGCCCGATTCTTTACGAATCCTCACATTCCCCGAAGCGCTTACAGCATCTTCCCTACCAGCCGATACGATGGTGGATTATGCGGAACTTACTTGGGAACGGATCAGTTGTGAGCAGCGGACCAGCAGGAATTGGCATCGGTGGACGGGCACTCACGGTGATGATCACCGGCCTAGCGCTTTTCGCAATGTATTTCGGCGCGGGCAACCTGATTCTCCCAGTCATGATCGGAATCGAGGGCGGCACCGCAGCCGGCGCCGTCACCGGGGGATTTGTTCTCACCGGCGTCTTGCTCCCAGTGCTCGCGATGGTCGCAGCCGCTACCAGCGAGCAAGGAATTGAAGGCATCGCGTATCGAATCGGGCGCTACCCAGGCCTCGTATACTGCTGGATCGCCTTCCTTTCCACCGGCATGCTTTACGCAATCCCGCGCGTCGCCACCGTCTCCTTCGGCATGTCCGTCGGCGCGATCGGCAACCTGCCAGGCGACCCTGGCTCCCCTGCGCTGCTCATCTACACTGCTGTCTTCCTGGTTGTGGCAGCGCTCCTAGCCGCGAACCCCACGAACCTCATCTCTAAAGTCGGCTCGTGGCTCACGCCTGCGCTCCTCATCTTGATGCTGGTCCTGATCGTGGGCGCCTTGACGCAGCTCACGCCAGTCCTCGACGCTCCGGCGGAAAAATACACGGCCGCACCTTTCGTCTCTGGCCTCCTGACCGGCTACAACACTTTGGACGCGATCGCCTCGCTGGTCTTCGGCGGCATCGTCATCGATTCGCTGCGCTCCCACGGGTTCACGCACGGCGCGCCGCTTTTCCGCACCACCGTGCTCGCCGGCCTGCTCGCGGGCGCCTTGCTGGCCCTCATCTACTTCGGTCTCGGCTCGGTTGGCACCAGAATTGGTGACGCCGAGGTGAGTGACGGCGCCGCCGGGCTCGCGCACGCTGCGTGGCTGCTCTTCGGCGCACCTGGCCAGTGGCTGCTCGGCCTGATCGCAATTCTCGCGTGCCTCACCACTTCGGTGGGTCTCTTTGGCGCCTCGGTCACCTTCTTTAACAAGCACTTCCCACGCGTCGGTCGGACCCGCCTGCTTATCATCCATGTGGCGGTGGCGTTTGCGGTGGCCAACCTCGGCCTCGCCACGCTTATGAACCTCGTCGTGCCGCTCATGTACTTCTGCTACCCCGTCACGATCGCGATCGTAGCCGTCGCCATCGCGGACATCTTCATCCCCGGTCACCTCTTCTGGAGCTACCGCTTTACGGCGTGGGCCTCGGCAGTCTTCGGGTTGATCGACGCGATCCTTCAGGGCTACTCGCTCTTCGCCGTCACTCCCCCAGACTGGTTCACGGCGCTGATCAAGGCCATCCCGTTCGCCGATCTCTCACTGGGCTGGGTGGTCCCCGCGCTTCTGGGGTTCACGATCGGCATGATTTGTGACGGCGCCACGGGACGTTTCGCGAAGCATCTTGATATGCGGCAGACCGTCGATCAGGAACTTGCCTGAAATCTGCTCGAAGCCCTATTACAGAAGCTTTATGACACAGGTCGACATTTGCTGGTGAGATTTTGCGCCTATCCCCCGCTGCAGGAGGGGATATCCTCAAAATCTCACCAGCAACGCAAGCGAGCACCATGCGCTACACTCTCAAATAGTTCAGCATGAGCTTATTGAGGAGCATGAGACATCATGGAGCCAACCACAATCCTTTTCGCGTGCCGCCAGAACGCAGGCCGCTCCCAAATCGCAGCCGCGCTCGCCAAGAAACTGGCGCCCTCCGGCGTCACCGTCCTTTCGGCTGGTACCACGCCTGCAAAGGAAATCCACCCGAACGTGCGCGAAGCGCTTGCTGAGCGGGGTCTCGAGCCCGCCAACCCCACGCCCGTCTTGCTTACGCCTGAAACGGTGAAGGAATCTGACTGGGTGATCACCATGGGCTGCGGCGAATCCTGCCCGATCTTCCCAGGCAAACACTACGAGGATTGGGAAATCGACGATCCAGCGCATATGTCTCCCGCCGAGGTCGAAGGCGTGATCGCGGAGATCGAGACCCGAATCGCCGACCTGCTCGCGCGGATCTAGCCAGATTTCAACCTTCCTCCTAAAACGCTTAACCTTGTATGGTGACTAATTCCGTATCGAGTACCACGCCAAAATTGCAGCGCGGCCTGACGACCCGCCAAGTTTCGATGATCGGCCTCTCGGGAGCCCTCGGCACCGGACTGTTTCTCGGCTCTGGGTCAGTAATCGCCCACGCCGGTCCCGCCACGATCTTCGCCTTCCTCCTCGCGGGTGCGGTAGCACTGGCCGTGGTGTGGGCGTTGGCGGAAATGGTGGCCACGCACCCAGTGGCGGGCGGGCACGGCACGATTGCCGGCGCCTACGTCGGGAAGCGCGGCGGCTTCGTGACTCGATGGAACTTCGTGATCGAGCTGCTAGTCGCAGCCGGCGCTGAGGTGACGGCGACCGCCACCTACTTGCGCTACTGGTTCCCGGAAGTGCCGCTCTGGACTGGCACCATCGCCGTCACCCTGCTCATCATCGCCTTCAACGCGTTCTCGGTGCGGGTCTACGGCTCGGCGGAATACTGGTTCTCGATGATTAAAGTGGTCGCGGCCGTGGCGTTCATTCTGCTCGGGCTGGCGCTGATTCTCGGCGGGGTGCCGCGCGTGCCCGCGATCGGGTTCAGCAACCTCTGGGCAAACCCGGGCGGCTTCCTCCCGAACGGCGTTCTCGGCCTGCTTGCGGCCGCATGCATGGCCGTTTTCTCCTTCGGCGGCGTAGAAATCGTCTCCTCCACCGCGGCGGAATCCGAGGACCCGATTCGAGCTATCCCGAAGGCCGCGTCCTCGATGATCTGGCGCATTTTGATTTTCTATATCGCTGCGATCACCGTGGTGCTTTCGCTTCAGCCTTGGCAGGTGACGGCGGCGTCTGGCTCGGTCATTACCGAGTCGCCTTTCGTGAAGGCACTGAGTCTCTCGGGTGTGGCCGTGGCGGCGGACGTGATGAACGCAATCCTGATCGTGGCCGCACTTTCGGCTGCAAATAGCTGCCTCTACGCCGCTTCGCGCATGATTCACGCGCTCTCCACCGAGCAGCAGGCGCCGCGCTTCGCGAAGAAGCTCAACTCTCAGGGCACGCCGATTGGGGCGCTTGGGATTTCAGTCTGCGGGCTTGCCTTCGCAGCCGTGCTGGCGCTCGTCGCTCCGAGCAGCGCCTTCATGATTCTGCTGGGCGCAGCCACCGTGGCCATTCTTATCAACTGGGCAATCGTAATGTGGACGCACCTCGCCTTCCGCAAGGCTCGCACTGGGATTGAACCGGTGGCGAAGCAGATGTGGGGCGCGCCGGTGGTGAACTATCTGGTCATCGCGGCGTGTGCGGGCGTCTTTATCGCGCTCTTCTGGCTCATGCCGGTCGCCGTGTACGCTGGGGTACCATATCTGGTCGTGCTCTTCACGGCTTTTGAGATTCTTGATCGCACGAGGAGTCTGCCACAGCCGCCGCGGCTTAGTTAGACAAAGGCGTTCATTGCTCGCTAAAGTCAGGGGTGCAATTTTTGCACACGGCGCCAACGAAACCACTGTGGCACTTGCGGGCAGGGCTCTGAAGCCTCTTCATAGCAAGCGCGTAAATCTGCAACGACACCGGCCATGTGCTCCTCTATTCATCTAAGGAGATTTCATGGGTTCCGAATCCGCGCGCCCAAATAGCTCAAATCCCGCTCCGGTCATCTTCGTTGCAGCATTCGCAGCATTCCTCGCGACTTTCAACGAGACCTTCCTCAACATCGCGTATACGCCGATCATGGCCGAATTTGGAGTGTCAATTAACACGGTACAGTGGCTTTCCACCGGCTACCTACTGGGCGCCGCCGTGATGGTGCCGATCACGTCCTTCTTCTACCGCCGTTTTTCCACCCGTGCCCTTTTCTTGAGCACGGTCGCCTTCATTTTGGTCGGCTCGGCCGCGGCTGCACTCGCTCCTAGTTTCTCGATTCTTCTGCTTGGGCGAGTGATTCAAGCAATCGGCACCGGCATGATGATTCCGACCGGAATGAACCTCACGCTCGCCGTCTCGCCGCGCGAGAAAATCGGGCGCAACATGGGGATCATGGGCGCGATGACCACGCTTGGCCCATCTGCCGCCGTCATATTCTCGGGGTTGCTTTTGGAGATTGCTCCATGGCGAGTCGCAATTTGGTTCTTCTTCGCGCTTGCCGCAATCTGCTTTGTGACGGCGCTGGCCGTCCTAAAAGACGTATCGCCGCATCTGCAGCCTCGCCTCGACGTCACCTCCGTGGCATTGATTTCCGTGGGCCTCGTGGGTGTGCTTTTCGGGATCTCCACTGTGATGGGCGGACGCGTACTCCTTGCTGCCGCCAGCATCATCGTAGGCATCGCCGCGCTCGCGCTCTTTACCTCTCGTCAGCTCAAAATCGATACCCCACTGCTCGACATCTCCACTCTTCGTAATCGCATCTTCGCGCTGGGCGTGCTGATTAATATGGCTGCGATTATCATGATTTTCGCGCTCAACATTATCTTGCCGATCTTCTTGCAAAGCACCCAAGGCCGCAGCCCACTTCAGGCCGCTTTGGCTCTTGCTCCGGCAATCGTGCTTTCGGCTGTGGTCTCTCCAATCGCTGGCAAGGTCTTCGATAAACATGGCATCAAGCGCCTTGTGCCAACGGGCCTTGCACTCATGACGATTTTCAGCGTAGCGGTCGCATTCGCAGCACCGATGAATGCACCACTCACCTTGATCGCCGTGCTCTACATTCCTATCATTGCCGCTTCCGCACTCGTCATTGGCCCGATTCAGAGCCATGCACTAAGCCAGCTTTCCCACGCCCAGAACCCTGACGGCGTCACGGTAATCTCGACCGGCTTCCAGGTAGCTGGGGCGATCGGTTCATCACTTTTCGTAGGTATCTACTATGCCATCATGGGCAGTCGGGCTACTGCGGGAGTGCAGGCCCCGCTCGCCGCTGGCGAAGGGTTCCGCGTCGCGACTCTGGCTGTGGCGCTGATCGGCGCAATTGGATTCGCGTTGAGCCTTGCGATTCAGTACGTGCAGACTCGGTCGAAAACGCATGCTGCCGATCTTTCGGGCGCACCTACTGCCACCGCCGACAGTTTCCTCTCCAGCATCATGGATTCCGAGGTTTATACAGTGAAAGACGACGCCACCGTATTTGACGCGCTCTCACTTTTCGTGGAACGCAAAGTCTCTGGCGCGCCTGTAATTAATGGTGACGGCGCCATGGTTGGGTTCATCTCGGACGGCGATATCATGCGCTATTTCGGCGAGCGTGCACCTATGTTTACCAACGTGTATTCGTTGGCGTACCACGCTGACGATCGCAACTTCGACGAATCGATGACTAAGCTAATGGCCTCGCCCGTGCATCAGCTCTCACGCACGAATGTCGTGAGCGTGCCCTTGGATGCTACCGTGAGCGAACTCTACGAGGTGTTTTCTGAGCACCATGTAAAGAAGCTTCCGATAGTCGATGGCGATCGACTCGTGGGCGTAGTGAATCGCTCAAATCTGAACCGCTATTTACTGCAGCGTTACCTGACAAAAGTTAATGCCGCAGAAGCTGCTGACGATAACCGTATCTAAGCAACTCAGCTTCGTAGCAGAAGTTTTGATACTCAATATGATTCCTCACTAGAACTTCTTGAAGTTCTAGTGAGGAATCTGTTTACAGAACTGAAAATCCCGTGGTAGATTAATCACATCAAATGAGAGCGCTCTCAGTACTGGAAACACAAGGAAAGAGCGCTCCCAGTTGGTGTGCCGATTGTGGGCAGATTATTGCAGCGAAGCAATGCCTACAGTCACTGGATTAACAAAGGAGTTTCCAATGAAATCACGTCTTATGGGCATCGGTGGTATCTTTGCCGCATCCGCTCTTATGCTCAGCGCGTGCAGCGGTGGCGATACGAGTTCTGGCACCGACAATGCGTCAAGCTCCGGCGATGAGAAGATCACGCTCACCGTCGCCACCTTCAACGAGTTCGGTTACGAAGACCTCATCAAAGAATATATGGAGCTTCATCCGAACATTACGGTTGAGCACAAGAAGGCTGCTACGTCTGACGAAGCTCGCGACAACCTCAACACTCGCCTCGCCGCAGGTTCCGGTCTCTCTGATATCGAGGCTGTGGAAGTTGACTGGCTCCCTGAGCTCCTGCAATACTCCGACCGCTTTGTAGATCTCAATTCTGATGCCGTGAAGGGCCGCTGGCTCGACTGGAAAGTCGCTCAGGCTACCGCCGCTGATGGTTCCCTGATCGGCTACGGCACCGACATTGGCCCAGAGGCTATCTGCTACCGCGCAGACCTCTTCGAGAAAGCCGGTCTGCCAAGCGAACGTGGCGAAGTTGCCAAACTCCTCGAAGGCGATTGGGACCGCTACTTTGAAGTGGGCCAGCAGTTCAAGGACGCTACCGGCATCGCTTGGTACGACTCCTCCGACGCCACCTTCCAAGGCATGAACAACCAGCTTGTTAACCCATTTGAGAATTCTGACGGCACCCCGATTCCGCTAGATCAGAATACCGATATGAAGGGCATCTACGACACCATTACGTCGCACAAGGACCTCTCATCGGGCAATGCTCAGTGGAGCGAAGACTGGGTAGCCTCGTTCCAGAACGATGGTTTCGCCACGATGCTGTGCCCAGGCTGGATGCTCGGCGTAATCGAAGGTAACGCACAGGGCGTCACCGGCTGGGATATTGCAGACGTATTCCCAGGTGGCGGCGGTAACTGGGGCGGCTCCTTCCTCACCGTTCCGACTCAGACCAAGCACCCTGAAGAAGCCAAGGCTCTGGCTGAATGGCTCACCGCTCCTGAGCAGCAGATCAAGGCATTCGTTGCCAAGGGTACTTTCCCGAGCCAGGTCGAAGCCCTCGGTTCCGATGAGCTCAAGGCTATGACCAACCCATTCTTCAATGACGCCCCGACCGGCGAGATCCTCGCCAACCGCGCACAGGCGATCACCCTCAACCCATTCAAGGGTCCAAACTACTTCTCGATTCGAGCCGTCGTCACCGATGCAATCAACCGCGTTGAAGCCGGCACCGATGATCCAGAAACGTCGTGGGACAAGGCTATCGAGGCCTACAAGGCTCTCGGCCTTGACTGACGTACTGTGAAGCGTGCGGGCGGTTAAACAATCCCCCTCCCCGTTGCCGCCCGCACGTTTCTCGGTCCCAAAGCGATTCATAGGATTGATTATGTTTGGCCCGCGCACCCCTATTTCTGAGCTCTCCGACAAACGCATAGCTCGCAGGAACCGGCTCGGCAAACTTGATGTGAAGCTCTCGCCGTACCTGTACATTGCACCTTTCTTCATCGTCTTCGCGATTGTCGGTCTATACCCACTTCTGTACACTGCCTACGTCTCCCTCCACGACTGGAACCTCATCGGAGGTAAAGGCGACTTTGTCGGCATGGAGAACTTCGTCACCGTTCTGAGCCAACCTCGATTCTGGCAAGCGGTGCGCAATACCTTCTCAATCTTCCTCCTCTCGTCCGTACCGCAGGTGCTCCTGGCGATCTGGATCGCATCAGTTCTCGATGCTAATCTGCGCGCAAAGACGTTCTGGCGGATGGGCGTGCTGATGCCTTACGCCGTAGCGCCAGTCGCCGTTTCCCTCATCTTCTCTAAGCTCTTCGCAGACGACTCAGGCCTCATTAACTCGGTTCTGACCTCTATTGGCGCATCGCCCATCGGGTGGCATACGCACACACTCGCGGCTCACTTCGCAATTGCCGTAATGGTGAACTTCCGGTGGACTGGTTACAACGCGCTTATTATCCTTGCCGCGATGCAGGCAGTGCCGAGGGAGATTCACGAAGCAGCCACGATTGACGGCGTCAGCCGGCTTCGTCGCTTCGTCTCGATTACGATCCCGCTGATTCGTCCAACGATTATCTTCGTCGTCATTACCTCCACTATCGGTGGCCTTCAGATTTTCGACGAGCCACGCATGTTCGACACGCTCGGTTTGGGCGGTGCCGACCGCCAGTGGATGACGCTCACTATGTACCTCTATGAAATCGGTTGGGGCTCGCAGCGCAGCTTCGGGCGCGCATCGGCCGTGGCCTGGATTCTGTTCCTCATCATCGTGCTCATCGGAATGGTCAACTTCGCCCTCACGAGGCGTATTGCTTCCGATAGCGCAGCGCCAAAGAAAGCTCGGCACGCATCACTTAAGTCTCAGGAGGTGGCCTGATGTCGATTGCACAAGTTGAACAGATTGCCGGCAAGGGCGCAGCCCGCGTAGCAATGCGCCGAGCTCTTCGCCGTGGCGAAATCCAACGCGATACAGACAGTCGCCCACGCCCAGGCTGGATGACGTACGTCGCGCTTGTGATCGTCATTGTGGTGTCGATCGCGCCGCTGTACTACGCCTTCCTCTTGGCTTCAAGTACCGCAGCTGATATTGCACGCAACCCTGTGCCGTCACTCATCCCACAGGGTCACCTCTTCGAGAATCTCGGACGCGTACTAGAGGCTGACATTAAATTCTGGCCCGCCGTCATCAACTCGGTGATCGTTGCCGTCGTGACGGCGATGTCGGTCGTTCTGTTCTCCACGCTGGCGGGCTTCTCGTTCTCTCGCCTCAATTTTCGCGGGCGCGCTCCCCTCCTAGTTTTCGTGATTGCCACAATGGCGGTGCCAACCCAGCTCGGTATCGTCCCGCTCTTCATCGTGATGTCGAAACTCGGTTGGGCAGGCCAGCTTCAAGCAGTCATCGTGCCAGGCATGGTCACCGCTTTCGGGGTTTTCTGGATGACGCAGTACCTGCAAGGCGCTCTCCCCTACGAACTGATCGAAGCCGCGCGCGTCGATGGCTGCAACCTGATCAGAACGTTCTGGCATGTAGCACTTCCAGCTGCGCGTCCCGCCGCCGCGATGCTCGCGCTCTTCACGTTCGTCGGCTCATGGACCAACTTCTTCTGGCCGTTCATCGTGCTCGGCGCTCAAAACCCAACCCTGCCAGTAGCCCTCCAGCTGCTGCAGGCCACACACTTCAAGGACTACTCACTCATTATGGCCGGAGTCGTAATCTCCACCCTGCCACTCATCTTGGTGTTCATCGTCGCCGGCCGACACTTGGTATCTGGAATTATGCAAGGAGCTGTAAAAGGATGACCACTCTGACTTTTCCACAGGATTTTCGTTTTGGTGCGGCTACTGCCGCCTTCCAGATCGAAGGTGGGCACGAAGACGGGCGTGGCGACTCGATTTGGGACGTGATGTGCCGCGAGCCCAATCGCGTCCAGGGCGCTGAAGACGGCCAGATTGCCTGTGACCACTACCATCGGATGCCGAGTGACGTCGCGCTCATGAAGTCGCTGAACCTCGAGACGTATCGATTCTCCACCTCGTGGGCGCGAGTAATGCCAGATGGCAAAACCGTGAATCCACAAGGCATTGATTTTTACTCCCGACTCGTGGACGAACTCTTGGCTGCGGATATCAAACCGTGGCTGACACTCTACCATTGGGATTTGCCAGCAGCGCTGGAAGGCGGCTGGACTAACCGCGAGACTTCGTATCGGTTCGCGGACTACGCGAGTGCGATGATTGAGGCCCTTGGCGACCGCGTAGACGTCTGGACTACTCTCAATGAACCGTGGTGCTCCTCGCTCCTCAGCTACGCTTCAGGTGAGCACGCTCCAGGCCACCGCGACCCACGAGAGGCGGTCTCCGCCGTCCACCATCTCCTCCTCGCCCACGGCCTTGGGATTCAAGCACTGCGCGCCGCGAGGCCACAAGCCACGCTTGGGATCACGACGAACCACACGGTCGCGCATCCGGCCGATCCAGAAAATCCAGGTGACGTCGAAGCTGCCCGCCGCATCGATGGAGCCCAGAACCGCATCTTCCTCGACCCGATTTTCAAGGGCGAGTATCCGGCTGACGTCCTTGAAGATATGGCTGAGGCTGGCCTCGGAGCAGCCGCACATGATGGCGATCTTGAGATCATCTCCCAGCCAATTGACGTACTTGGCGTTAACTTCTACAACGGCACTGGAGTTGCCGCTCCTGAAGACGGCGTCTGGGCTGATCCACTCGACAACCCCACGCTCCACCAAGGCCCTGGCGGCGGGCTCGTGGCGAGTCCATTCGTTGGCTCCGAGCGCGTACGTTTCGTGCCCCGCAACCTTCCAGTGACGGCGATGGGCTGGGAAATCGGCCCCGATGATTTACGGATCCTCCTGGAGCGCCTCAGTGCAGACTACACAGGCCCTGCCGGAATTCCGATTGTGATCACCGAGAATGGTGCCGCCTTCGAAGATCGCCCTGATGAAGAAGGTTTCGTCGATGATCTTGCCGACCGCGGTGCTTATATCAAAGCCCATCTCGGTGCCGTTAATCAGGCTATGGAGAATGGCGTAAACGTCGCTGGATATTTGGCGTGGTCGCTCATGGACAATTTCGAGTGGGCTTGGGGATATGCGAAGCGCTTTGGCATCGTCCGAGTCGACTACGAAACCCAACAGCGTACGGTGAAGGGCAGCGGGCGCTGGTACGGAGAAGTTGCCAGAACGCATACAATTGAAATGTAGCGCGCGAAAAGACAGCTCATTAGTTTAGAACAACGAGGTTTTGATGACCGATCTCCGCAGGAGGGCAGCGACCCTCGAGGATGTGGCACGGGAAGCTAAGGTTTCGCGTGCCACCGCCTCGCGCGTGATTCGAGGCGAGTCGAACGTGAGCCCAGCCGCATCAAAGGCGGTGGACCGCGCCGTCAAAAAACTCGGCTACGTGCCGAATCACGCCGCCAGATCACTAGCGACTCGCCGCTCGTCAAACATCCTCGTTATCGTCGCAGAACCTGACACCCGAATCTTCACCGACCCATTCTTCGCAACTGCGGTGGCGGGCGTGGCTCAGGTTCTTGAGACTACCCCGTACACGCTCAATATGATGATGCGCTCGCACGACTTCCTCCCCAAGCTCGAGCGATACCTCGCTTCCGGGCTTGCTGACGGCGTCGTCGTCATTTCGCACCACCGTAGCGACGGTCTACCCCAGCTTTTCGAGCGAATTGGAGTCCCCTACCAGTTCGTCGGACGCCCAGTTGATCTCGATCAGCTCTCCGATAACGGCGATTTTTCGGCGCACCGACGCTACGTGGATACCGATAATTTCACCGGCGGCAAGCTCGTGGCGCAGCTGCTCGCAGAGCGAGGCGTTAAGAATCCTGCCATGATCGGCGGACCGAACGATATGGCGGCGGCAATCGATCGAAGGCTCGGTTTCTTTGAAGGTCTACGCGCTCACGGTTATCCGAAACCGCCATACTATGTGGGAGACTTCAGCACTGAAGGCGCTCGAAGCGCGGCTGAACAAATCGTCACTGAGCATCCAGAAGTCGATGGCATTTTCGCCGCATCAGACACGATGGCTGCAGCAGCCATCGGCACGCTGACGTCACTGGGGCGCGTAGTGCCTGATGATGTGGCCGTCGTTGGCTTTGACAACTCACATATCTCGAACGCCGTAAGCCCGAGAATCACGACATTCACAAACTCCGGCCTCGATCTCGCCACCCGCGCTACGCAGCGCTTGATGGACGAGCTAAAGGGCGTCATGCCGACAGAAGCCGAGATTATCGTGCCGCAAGAGGTTCGCCGCGAGTCTGCCTAGCGCATGTGGTGACGGCGGGTGGTGACGGCGACCTTTAGCACTTGCAGCGCAGTGCGGCGCTTGGGTAAACTTGATGAGAATTATTCCCTATAGCGTTCGAGGTCGATGATGTTGTTTTGGAAGAAGGGCGAGTCAGAGCTCCGTAACGAGTTAGCTGCGGTGAAAGCCGAGATCGCCGCCAACCCGCTCTCGCAAGATCGTGTGCAAGAAGCGCAATCATTGATCGAAGAAATGAAAGCAAATGGGCGCGAAGCTGAGATCGATCACGAACTCGCTAAACGCGACTTGCCTTCGGTTGTGGAAATCGGCAGCCTCGTTGCACAAAATATGCTTGCGCTGGCGCGATTGAATAAGAAGCGGGTCAAGCTGGAGAAAAAGCTTGGGGACGCGGCGTAGCCATTTTGTTGCCACCGCTTTAACTACCTAGTCTTCTTCGTAATCTTCCTCGTACTCATCCCAATCCCAGAAGTCTTCCGCTTCCAGCCATGCGTCGGCGTTCGTCTGAATAATTGCGAAAGGAAGCTGATCAGGCTGCTCTGAAAGCCAGAACAAAACCGCGCCTCGCTTGCCAAAATAAAAACTCGGAGAATCGAGTTTCGGTGGCAAACTTGTATATTGCACTTCCGTTTCCGCAATAACCTCGACACCTTGCTCATCCACGCGCGCCTTGAACCGTTGCTCTACGAGCGTCAGAGGGTCAGCTGCAACCGCCGAAATGTCTGATTCATAAGTGATATCTAGCACCGGTACGTCCACCGCGTACGTTTGGATCTTCTCGGTATCTGGGCCATACCACCGGGCCATCCAATGCTGCGCCCGCCGTAACAAGGCAAGCCCATCTACGTCCTGCACTGGACTTGGAAGCTCAGCAAACCACGCATTGATACGAACGCCGTCTGGGAATTTCATTGGCACACTCGTGGCGTATACGCCGTCCATCTCAATCACCTGTGCGCCCGGAAAGCTTACGCTCTGAATTCCTAGGCCAGAGTAACACTTGAAATCGGAGGCGACCGGTCTGCGATCCTCCTCCAAATCCCATTGCAAAAGCCCGGTATTGATCGTGGCTTTCACTCCCCCATGAACAACCTCGACCTCTGCCAATTGCTGCAATGCCATCGGGAGGGCGCCACGCAGCGTTGGCGGCAAATGAAACTCACCTCGTATCCGCTCTGCGTACTCCCCGCCGGCAATATGCAATGTAACCGGATCAAAAGCAGCTACTCCGCCCTTCACTGGCAAAGCTAACGAGTCCAGCGGAACGTCAAAGATGATTTCTTTCATGCTTTCATACTACAAACACGCTTCTGGCAACATGGCCATAAATTGGCAATGTCGTGGAGGATATCCAGCTCGTGCTGGTAGATCGAGTAGGCAACTGTGAGCACACCAAGAGACCACCCTGCTCACAATCAACAATAGTCACACTATTATCATCTGATTGGGGGAATGAAGAGCACTCCCTCATTTGCTGGTGACCCAGAGCGTCGATCTCGCTATATACGGGAGATCGACGCTCTCCGTCACCAGCAAAACCTCGCTCCCCCATTCCGAGAGGCACAATATTCAACCCTGGCGCGCACAGGCCGCCGTGTCTTATCACTAGAAAACGGCGCGGAACACCATCACTGCGCCAGCACCGATACCGGCCGCGACCGGTAGCGTCACGACCCAAGCTAGGCCGATCGTCTTCATCATTCGCCAGTTGGCGGCGCCGTTTACAAGGCCCACTCCGAGCACCGCGCCAATAAGAATATGGGTGGAGGAAACTGGCAGACCGAGTTGCGAGGCGAGCATCACCACGCACGCTGCCGCAAGTTCAGCGGCGAAGCCGGAGGACGGGTGGATCTTGGTGAGCGTGGTGCCGACCGTTGCGATTACGTTTCGACCGAGGAACCACAGGCCAACCACCATCGCGATACCGAAGGCCACCAGCACCGGCATCGGCACGGCAGCGGAGGCGTTGAGGGTACCGGTTTTTACGACGTCAAGCACGCCCGCGAATGGGCCGATCGCGTTCGCAATATCATTCGAGCCGTGCGAGAAAGCGAAGGCTGCCGCCGTAAACACCTGCATCCACGAGAAGAGAATAAACGTGGAGCGCGATAGGCTCTTGCCGCTGAGCGTCTTGGCAAACATCGACATACCGAACCACGAAATCGTGCCGACCATCGCGAGCACGGCAACCGTTTGCACCGCAGTAAATTCGAGATTGAGGTTCTTGAGCCCCTTGAAGAGCAGCATCGAGATGATCACCATCGAGCCCGCTGCTGCCAGCAACGGCACATACACGTTGATGGCTCGCTGCGCGCGCACCTCGTTTACGCCGCGGTCGAGCTTCTTCAGCGCGTAGTCATATTTAGCTTCGAGGGTCGGCTCGAGGCCGTGTTCGATTGCGGCGCGGGCCTGCGCAGCGATCATTTTCGCTTCGGCCTTCGGCAGACGGGCATTGGCGTACGCAACTGTCTGGATGTAGCCGATACGGTCGAAGTGCTCTTCGGTGGTCCCCGTCGTCTCGATGAACTCACGCTTCAGCTCGAGGAGCCGCTGGTCGGCTTTTTCGTTGTACAGCAGGATCGAATGCTTGATAAACCGGAACAGCACGTAGGCCACGATTCCGCCGAGCAGCGGCGAAATCACCCATGAAATTGCAATCTGCCCGATCTCGCCCCACTGCACAGTATCGAGCGAGCCCCGCCCAATGAGCGCGCCCGTTGTGAGCGAGGCGCCTACAATTGCGCCAATAATCGAGTGCGTCGTTGAAACCGGCAGGCCAAACTTCGTGGCGATCAACAGCCACACGGCGGCGCCCACAAGCGCGGCCATCATAATGTATACAAAGTCCATCGGGTCGGTCGTGATCGCGTCGATATTAACGATCCCGCTGCGAACCGTGTCGGTTACTTCCCCACCGGCAATTACCGCGCCAGCGATCTCAAACACCGCCGCGATCAGCAGCGCCTGCTTAATCGTCAGCGTACCTGCACCCACGGAGGTACCGAAGGAGTTCGCCACGTCATTGCCGCCAATATTAAAGGCCATGAACAGGCCGAGCAGCAGCGTAATCACAAGAACTACTGAGAAATGCCCCTCAGGCACATAAAACCGCGACCACACAAGGAAGCCGATTAGCGTAACCGCCATCAGTATTCCGAAGCCGATGTGCCACCAGCGGTCATTTGCCGGCTGCGCACCCACCTCAGACTCAGTCGCATTACCGTTTTCACCAGCCACGCTCACTGCGTTGACATTCTCGCTCATGGGAGGTATTCCAGTCTCATTCTTCGAGGATGCGCGGAGCGCATCAGTGCCGAGTGTCTTCACTCCATACCCTACTGGTTACGCCATTTTTCGGGCAAGCCGTTTAGCCTCTCATCAGAGTATTTCCGGCAGCCGCTGGCGCAACGTTTCAAACCGCGCATTTAGCTCCCCACGCATGCCGTACCAGCGATCGTCCAGTTCCTCATCGCGATGATAGACGGCGTCATCGGGCCATTCGTCGTGGTCAAGCGCAGGTTCGTGGCCCAGTTTCCAGTGGTCACTCGCCTCGGCGACCAGCTCCGCTGCCTCAGGAAGCTCAAGTTTGCGCAAGGCGTCGATCGATTCGCTGATGACGTCCGACTCGCCCGCAAGGTGGAAACTCTCGATTCCCATCATGAAGCTTCCCCAGTCGCTCTGCTCCAATAACAGAGCCAGCGGCAGTACCGCTTGGATATCAGGCCGACCTGCAATTTCTGGGCGTTCGATCCCTGCCCGAGTATCGCGCGCGATTGCGATCAGCTGCTCAGACGCGCTCAGCCACCAACGTTCCGGCGCGTCAGGAAGCGTGGCGATCGGCGTCACTTCTAAGTACTTCTTGAGACGGCGGAACCAGGACTTGTCGTACTGGGTGCGCTCGGGCGAGTCAATGGCTTTCGCGCACCAGTCGATCACCTCGCTCTGTAGCAACACCCCACTGTGGATAAGCGCCGGAATAACGAAACCGCCGATCGATTCGGCATGGAGCATTGCGCCGTCGGCTTGCTCGAGGGATGCCCCTTTGCGGCCTGGGATTTCGAATGCTGCTCGGATCAGCCGGTACGCAAGCGCGGAATCGCTGCTGAGCCACTCAAAAATCGCTGAGCCATTCGCCCAGCCGGTAAGGAAAAGAAGCACAGTACCTTCAGTGACCGGCATCCGTACTGGCACCTCGCTCCTCCACCACTGAGCCGCGCGGAGCATTGAGCCCACACGATCGTGGTTTTTGGGGTTCTTGAGGAATAGCTCGCCCCAGGCGGTGAGGATGCGCGAGAGGTCGCGCTCGAACAGGATCGGCATGTCCTGCTCGATGAATTCCCAAACCTCGGGCACTTTGCGCATAACCGAATCGGCAGTCGAGTATAGGACCATCGCTGCGCAGCGGCCGTGACCGGTGCTCAGCGGACCGTCCCAGCCGTCGTTCACCTCGAATGCCACGCTTGCCATCATTTCACGGGCAATCGGGCGCAAGGATTTTACCGCCTTCGCACGCTCAGCCTCGGGAAGTGGCGCCAACCGCTCCCGCAAAGCCTCCGCATTACCCCAACGAAAGAGCTGAGCTATCGAGAATTCATCCATCTGCTCATTCAATCAGAACCACTCAAGATGCACCGAATCCAGTAAGCTCAATGAACTCACTCGGCGAGGCATTTACGGATTTTCTTGATTGCCCATTCGTAGTGCGAGCTCGTGGCAGACACCGTATATGAGCCGAGTGATGTGGTGCCGGTGAAAGAGAAATGCTTCTTCGTGAACAATTCTTCATCGCTAAAGCCTTGCACTCTTGCCAAGATTTCTTCATGGGAAGCGGTTAGAAGCTCAAGCGCCTCCTGATAGGTAGTGCCTACGTGCTTTGCTCGGAATCCTTCATTCATTGGCGCATAGTTGCTCCACGAGTACGGGGAAGGCAGGAATGGGCGATTCTCGCCGTTCATGTTTGCGTCCAGCCAGTTCAGCCATAGTTTTTGCCATTCATGCAGGTGAATGAGGATGTCTTTACAATTCTTGTCACGGCCCCAGTGAGACTCCGACCCACTATCTGTGACGGCGGATGGGAAGTCCGCTTCACGCGCTTCGGCTGGCAGTGATTCTAGGATTTGCGTGAGTTTAGCGAACTGCGTAGTGGTCGCAGAAATGAGTTCATCTTTGGTTTTAGGTCTAGGCACGCCACCAATTGTAAAAGGGAGATGCTGGTCGTGGCGAACACGGGACACTGCGCGGCGGACAGGCTCTCACCCACCGCATCAATTGAAAGCTGGAAGGCCCCGAACGACAGGCACCTAGTCGCAAAGCCCCATCTATTTATGGCGCTGATGGGCGAAACTTAAAGCCGAAGCTTAAACGTAGCCGAATACTTCGGAACTTGAGTATCGGCATCTGGGTTAATAGAAAGAAGAGAGCACTATGAAGGATTCCAGCCACACGAGCACTCTAGGCACCGCCACCGAATCAGCCACATTGCTTTCCCCAGCAGCAATCACCGCAGCGATCAATGACGCTATGGTGGCCAAGGCACTCAAACCGCGCGGCACCACTTTTTTGCTCGCAATTATGGCAGGTGCTTTTATCGCACTTGGATTCATCTTCTACACTTCATCACAAATGGGCTCTAGCGAATTTGCCTGGTATGGCCTCACCAAGACGGTGGGCGGGCTTACGTTCTCCGTGGGGTTAATACTAGTGATCTTCACTGGGGCCGATCTCTTCACATCCGCCACCATGACGCTCGTGCCGTTATTCCGCCGTCACATCACGGTACGCGAATGGGCGATTCATTGGCTGGTGGTATATATCGGCAATTTCGTTGGAGCGTTGGCTCTAGCCGCGATTATTTTCTTCTCTGCTACGTACGAGCAGGGCCACGGCCAATGGGGTGTGGTGGTATTGCAAGTCGTCTCAGGGAAAGTCACGCACAGCTGGATTGAAGCATTTCTACTCGGCATAATGGCAAACCTTTGTGTGTGCCTTGCAGTATTCATGGCCACTGGGGCAAAGTCTGGAGTACATAAAATGCTGGCAGTGATAGGGCCCATTGCGCTTTTCGTGGCCAGCGGATTCGAGCATTCAGTGGCCAACATGTTTCTTATTCCACTTGGCATTTTGATTGGCGGACACGGCTCCGATGCTTTCTGGGCCAGCGCTGCGGTAGCCCAAGCCGGCGTCACGCCAGACATCACGGCCACGATTAACACATCCAGCTTCCTAATCAACAATCTGATCCCAGTCACCTTAGGCAATATCATCGGCGGTGGCGTGCTAGTAGGCCTCGCATACTCCTTTATCTATCTGCGCAGTAGCGAGAAGCCTGCAGCTTAAGTGATCAGCAAACTAGAAGAATCTCGCTAGCCAACTGTTGATCGTCGTAGTGAAATGCTCCCAGCCATAGACATAAGTGTTCCTCACTCTCCCAAGCAAGACCACTTACACAAAAATCTGGACACGCTCAAAATTCACGAAGGTTTCTCTGGCCTCTACACAGTGCACCCTTTGTCACTCCAAGCCCTTTTTGGTTTTTGTTAGTCCCGCCGCCAGATTCTGCGCCGCTCGCTCGCGCGCCTGCAGCAGCAAACTGCGCCCCTGATCGCTGCGGGTATAGGATGCCTGCATTTTTAGCCCGCGCACGGCAAGCGCCGCCACCAGCTGATCCACACTATCGCGACGAACGCCTATCGCTTGCGGCACACTCATCGCCAAAAACTGCCCACCCAGCAGATACAACTTTGCCGGCACTAGCAAATAGCGCGGGCTTTTAACCGGTCCGAAAAACTCCGCAATCGCGGTAGAAAATACTTCTTGCTCGCGCGGCTTAGCTCCTGCTAGTAGCACCGTAAACTCGCCTGCAATCGATTGCTCCACCACCTGTACGTTCGCAATTGCGCTACGCACCAGCCCCATATTGCGAAGTACCTCGAGTATCGCTTGCGCCGCCACGGTCACCCGCCGTTTCGGAGCCAACACCACCCGATACGTGTGCCACCGCAGCCCAGCCAGCAAAAGCACCGCGCTCACAAGCATTGCCAGCACTGCCACACCCCAGCCAGTGAGCAACAGCCTCGGCATCACCCTAGCTAGGGATACCCCCACCACCAGCAGAATTAGTGCTGCGCACGCAATCAGATAATCCACACCAGTAAGCATCGGCACCGCCTTCGTGCGAAGCTCATTTTCCACTGCCACCTGCAAATTTAATCCGCGAGCGCTCCCCAATTGTGCCTGCGCGATCGCCTCTCGCCAAAGCTCGCGAGTGCGCCCCCGCTGAGCAGAGCGCTCTAAATTATCAGCATTAAGCCGCTTCGAGGTGTGCTGCTCCCAATAGTCTGCCTTGGAGGCGCAGCGTTCGATCCCATTTTCGACCCGTGGGAGCGTAGCGTGTGGCCCCACAAAAGTCTCAAATCGCTGCGCGAGCTGCCGCACCCCAAATGATCTTGCAAAACTATCCGAAGTGCGCGCCTCATCCAGCAAATCCTCGACAAGCGCCTCTGCGAAGCCCTGTCCTTCCGACGGTTCGGCGCACGTGATATGCCAAATATTTGCTACTTTGTCTGGAGCGCTCGGATCGGTGCGAATCGCGCGGCCTCGCATCTGGTTCGCCATCATCGTGGCTTTAATACTCGAAGCGAGCACCAGCGTGTTCAACTGCGGCATATCCCATCCTTCGCCTAGCAGAGCCGCCGTGCCGAATATGATCGAAAAATCCCCCGCTGCAAAAGCCGCCGTAAACGTCTCTACTGCCGCGCTTGACCCCTCGGGGAAATCAAGCCGCACATATTCTGGGCACTGATCCAGCGGCGTGGCAGCGAAATGATGATTCTTGACTGTCGCGTGCCGCTGCAGCGCAGGCAACGCCGTCACCGATGCCAGCACCACACTTCCAGTCAGCACCCCAATCTGGTGCTGGCTCGCCAGCTCGGGATAATCACTCACCCACGTGCGCCGCAGCGTTTCAAACGCGGGAATGACGCCGAGGTGCGCAAGTGGCTCGGTAGTGCCCACCACCCGGAGCGCTTCGGCGCGAATGTGGTCGGCAAGCACCAAAATCCGAGCCCGTGGTCCTAACGCCTGCGCCTCCGCCGTCACGACTTCAGTGACGGCGTCAAGCTTACCAATTGAGGCGGCTAATATTCTTTCAATCTCTTTGTCGGTGACGGCGATAAAACGCTCACCTTTAAGCAGACTATTTTCGCGCAGGCTCGTCTCGAGTGCGGCGGTGAACTGGGCATCAAAAACCTTCGGATGTTGCCATGCAAACTTGAGACCGTCACTGATCGAGCCCGCAATTTCGGCTGCGTCGAAAAGCGCTTGTATCGCGTTTGGGCGGGAAATCTGCCAAGAATCGAGTATCCGCATAAAGCCAGCCAAGCCCTGCTCGTCATCAAAACACTCGTCAAGCACTGCTGGAGAATTGGTAATTATCGGGCTGCGGACCAGAGCTTCGCGCGCCTTGCCATTGTGCTCGATTTGAGCCAGCGCCAATGTTACTTTTTGGGTTAACCGCGCGATTTTCTGGCTATCTTCCGCACTCGCCGTGCCCACATATACGAAGTCTTGATGCGGAGCCAGATCGCCTGTGCTCACCAGCTCTGGCACCGAGATCTCCATATCTATTTCGCCGCAAAGTGCAATATATTTCTGCCATTCGGCCACGCTCGCATCGTATGGCGGAGTAGCGGTGAGCGCGATCGTGCACAGTCTCGGATTGGCGCGGCGTAGCTGCGCCAGCAGCTCAGTGAGCACGCGGTGCCACTCGGTGCGCAGGTGATGAGCTTCGTCAAGAATCACCGTGCCAATTCCGAGGCGCTCCAGCAGTTGCACGAGGTGCGCCAGCATTACGTCCGCATCATTGTGCTCGGTGCCAGTCCCGCCGTCGCCCCCGCTGACGGCAGCAAAAAGCGCCTGATACGTAGTAGAGGTAAAGAATCGCGGCGATTTCATATCTGTGCTGAAATCAGCAACGGTGATTTCTGGCGCAAGATCGAAATTCTGCGTCAAACGGGTGATCCATTGATCGCGAATCGTAAGCGTAGGGCTCAGCACAAGCACCGGCTGCCCGCGCTGCCCAGCGAGTTCAAGCCCGAGAATAGTTTTGCCAGATCCTGGTGCAGCCACAATATGCACGGCCTGCGCGGCCGCAAGTCCCTGGGCGTCTTCTCCGCTGCAGACGTCACCCAGCGCATCGACGTCACCAACCAGTGCTGCCTTCTCCGCTCTCACAAATTCCAGCGCCCGCTGCTGATACGAGCGAAAGGTGCCCCGAAATGCCCATCTCGCCGCGCCTCCTGCCATCGCACCCCCGCTCCCGAACTATCTTTCGCAAAGCATTGTAGCCCGCAGACGTGCTCAGCGAGTCTCGCAACCACCCACTTTCATCAAAGGCGCGATCGCCTCCTGAACGAAAAGTAGCACGACAATACTGCAGCTGTTTCCCAGGTCCACATAATCTGAATTGGGGCTCAGACGAATGACTTCTACCGAAGAAGTAGAACTCTCTTGCCCAGAAACTGATTGCCCGAATACAATGTATTCAGTTATATGAAAGAGGCACTATGAGCACCATGACCATCAGAATGTCAGACGCCGACGCCGCCCTTGTGCGAAAATTCGCCAGTTTTGAGGGCGTAACAATCTCCGACTTCGCGCGCACGGCAATTCTTGAGAAGATTGAAGACGCATACGATCTTGAGCAACTTCGCCGAGCAATTGCCCAAGACGACGGCGAACGCTTCAGCATTGATGATATTCTCGAGGAGCTTTGACGTTGGTCACCTCGCAAGGCGGATATCGGGTCGAACTCACTTCCAAGGCTCGCAAGCAGCTCAAGAAGATGGACCGTTTCGACGCTCGCATTTTGGCAACTTGGATAAAGAACAACCTTGAAGGTCGTCCGGATCCGCGCGCATTTGGCAAAGGGCTCACTGCAACTCATTCGGGTGAATGGCGTTATCGGGTTGGCTCATACAGAATCCTCGCGTTAATCCATGACGACGTCGTGCTCATCGAAGTGTTTTCTATTGGTCGACGAGACAAAATCTACAACGACTAAACAGCATGGAAAGAGATGTGGAGATGAACGATCAGCTACGCCCATTTGATCTTGCCAACGACATGAACGATGCCGAAGACGTACGCGAGTATCTTGCGCTCGCGCTCGAAGATGGCGACCCAAAACTAATTCAAGCCACCCTCGGCGCAATTGCACGCTCCAAAGGAATGACCCAGATCGCTAAAGATACTGGCCTTAATCGTGGAGCGCTTTACACTGCGCTCTCAACTGAAGGGAACCCGACACTTGACACAATCACAAAAGTAGCCAGAAGCCTAGGAATGAAGCTCACCCTTGCACCCGCGTGAGCGCTAGCAAAAACTTGGTGGCGGCGAGGGTGCCGGGATATTCGCTAACGCACAACGTTTGCGCTGAACAGAGTTTGGCAACACTTATCGTTTATCGCACTACGCACGTTGACGAATCTAAAAGCGCTCAACAGAAATTCATTTACCATTAATGATGTGGAAAACCACGAAAATGAAGATAATTCGCATGAATACGTTCGCCACCCTTTAGATCAATTCACGAGCGTATCAGCGCTTTTCAACATTGGTAAACGTCGCGGCATCTATGTACTTGAGTTTAGCGACGGCTCTTTTTACGTGGGACAAGCCGAAAATGTGGTGACGAGATTTGCGCAGCATCGCCACGGCCACACCAATCACGACGCTCCCTGGGAGGATATAAAAGCAATTCGGTTTCTATCGGTAGCAGAACCGCAATCTCTTGATGAAATCGAAAAATCAGAAATACTTCGTTTCAAGAGTCAGGGGAAGACGCTGCGGAATAAGGCGATGAACATTGGACACCATGAACCGTCGCAGCTGGATGTAGATATTCCAGTAACTGAGCAGGAGCACTGGGCTGCGGGAAACTTATCGGCTGATATTAACGAGTTTCAAAACGCGGCCTCGCGGAATCCTTGCGAGAAAACGAAATTATTTGGCAGTGAATATGCCGGCAATAAATGGCTTATCGAAGATAGCGGTGAATTACTTTCACTGGCTCAATTAGGGATATATGACCTTGCCGCCGCAATTGCTTGCATTCCTGATGCCGTGAATCAAGAAGGTATTTATTGGGTCGTGAGCGACTACCCGAGCACCACCGGCGGTCGTTTACTAACTCTGAATGTAATGTCTATCGAAGTATTGTTCATGCCGCGCCGTGCCTATGAAACTGTTGACCAAGTTGAAGGTAAGAAAGAAATGCCTGTCACGATTGTCAACTTTCCAAAAGGAACAATTCCTTTCTCCGAAGAAGTGCCCGAGAATTCACCGTGGCAAACAATATTGAATGAATTTGCCATAGACGTAATCCGAAACAACTCCAACTACGACTTGATGCAGGTGGACAGCCTAGTTGTAGATGTTGGCACCTTGCCACACGTGTTCTCTGCCAACGAAGTCCGCCTCGCATTCACGCAACTTTGTTTGATGCTGATGCGCCAAAACAAAGCCGGATTGTTCCGCCGCTGGCACAGCTCGGAACTGGCAAGACTCGCATACGAGCGCGTCCCCGAAATACTCGGTTATTGGCAGGAAAACCGGGCTCAACAGTACGACTCCGCATAAAGGGTTATTCACCGTGCGAGAATAAGTGAAGGCATCCGCCGCCAACAGAAGGATCCTCAACCCCGCCACCTTCCACGCCCTCTGCCAGCGAATCACCATCACCCCAGACGGGCACGCGACCGTAATCTTCAAGGACGGAACCGAGATTGAAACCCAGTAGACCAACCGGAGTGCAGAAACATTCTAGGCCAGTAGCACCCTCGCTACTGGCCTTTTTGCAGGCCCATATTTGCCCTGGTCAAGCCGAACTTTTACGCGCCAGAGCCAACTTTTACGCGCAATCCCGTTTTTGGCGCAAACCAGAAAATTTTGGCGCACTTTGGCAAAACAAAACCTGCTGGCGCGAAATTACGGAGGTGTTTAGCTGCTACGCAGCTTTCAACCTCTGCCTCAGGCTCGGCATAAGCCGCACGCGGCTTATGCCGGTTGTGTTTGCGCGGCCCGCAAACACAACGAGCGCAGAAGCATTCACTTCTGCGCTCGCCTTTCGTGGAGGTGGGGAGAATTGAACTCCCGTCCGATAAAGCAAAACCCAAGTCTTCTCCGGGTGCAGTTTGCTGATCGTTGTTTTCGGCCCGGGCGCTCACGCAAACAAGTCGCCCACAGACTTAGTTAACAAAGTGTCGCGGCGAGGGCGTTAACTCTCCTCGCTACCAGTGGCTTTCAAAAACGACGCCACGAATCCTACGCGAAAGCAACGTAGGTGTGACGGACTTTTTAGGGCTCTACAAGCTCACCTTGCTCAGGCGGCGAGAGCGAAGTCAGACTTCTGCTTGTTGGCAGTTATTTTTTTGCACGCATGGTTTAAGAGATCACCGTGCATCCTCTACCCGCTTCCCTTCGGCAGTCAATACCGTCGAAACCGATCACCCCCGTATTCAGTTGTCAAGCAACTTGCGGTGACGCCGAACCAATCACGAAACTGACCAGTCCGCCGTTAACGCCCGCTCACTTTATCACAGACGACTAGCCACTGTGAAGACCCTCAGTACCCCATCTTGCGCCGAGCGTCACTGAGGGCGCGCGCCGTCTCGCGCTCATCCTGCTTGCGCTTGAGCGTTTCGCGCTTGTCCCACTCCTGCTTACCACGCGCCAGCCCAATCTCGAGCTTCGCGCGCCCACGCAGGAAATACAGCTCGAGTGGCACCACAGTCACGCCCTTTGCGGAAACTGCCATCGAAAGCTCGCGGATCTCATCGGAGTGCAGCAAAAGCTTGCGCTTCGCCGTCGGCTTGTGGTTCGTCCACGAGCCTTGCGCGTAGATCGGGATGTTCATGCCCACGACCCACGCCTCACCGCGGCGGTCGAAATCCACCCACGCCTCGGTGAGCGAAGCACGCCCAGCTCGCAGCGCTTTCACTTCCGTCCCACTAAGCACCAGCCCAGCCTCGAAGCGCTCGTCAATAAAGTAATCGTGCAGCGCCTTCTTATTGCGCGCGATCACCTGCTTTGCATCAGCAGCGGCCTTCGCCTTCTGCGCCGGCGTGAGCTTCCCGCTCTTCGCCGAAGATTTTGAATTTCCAGATTTTCCAGCCATTGCGCCATTCTACAACATACTCATCGGGTCAATCGTGGAGCCATTCTTCCACACCTCGTAGTGCAAATGGCAGCCGGTCGCATACCCAGTAGCACCCGTCGTACCAATCACGGTATCGGTATTCACGCTCTGCCCCACCTGCACGTTGAACGACTGCAGATGCCAATAGCGCGTCAGCCACGACGACCCATTCACGATGCCGTGGTTGATAATCACGAACTTGCCGCCCGCCGCATCCACAGCCACGTCAACCACAGTCCCAGGAGCGGAAGCATACTGAGGCACACCACATGCCGCACCAAAATCAACACCAGGATGGAATTCCTGATAGCCGAAAATCGGCGAGGTACGCCATCCATAAGGCGAGGTCACGTAAAGCGCACCTCTCAGTGGCGCTTTCAGCCATCCCGATCCCCGACGCGCCGCAGCCGCAGCAGCCGCCCGCCTGCGATTTTCCTCATCGATCGCCTTGATCTTCGCGGTGGTCTCTTGGAACGCCTTCTCTTGAGCCGCCTTCGCAGCTGCTACATCCGTGCGCTTCGCCTCCAAAGCCTGCGACTGCTGTTCGATCTTGGTCTCAAGCGCCGAAAGCTCATCGCGCTTCTGCTGCGCAGCGCTCTCCTTCGCCTCCCGCTCCACCACGAGCTGATCAGACTCAGCCTTCAGCTGGGCCACCTGCTCCTCTACCGCAGTCTGCCGCGCCTCGCGGTTTCGAGCCGCGCCCGCTGCCTGTTGGAACTGCGTCAGCGCTGCACCTTGGACGCGCTCGAGCGCGGACTGTACTCGATATGCGTTCAAGAAATCTTCCGCCGAAGACGACCCCGAAACGAGCTCCATCGCAGAAGGCTTCCCTTCCCCACGATAGACGGCGCGCGCCAACTGCGCCAAAGACTCCTTCGCTGCCGCAGCATCTTCGTCAGCCTGCTCGATCTCCGCCGCAATACCCGAGAGTTCCGCTTGCGCCGATGCCAGCAGGGCCGCGTTTTGCTCAGCCTCACGCACTGCCGCCGAAAGCTCAGCCTGCGCCGTCACCAGCGCCTGCTCAGCGCCAGGAATCTGCGAGCGCGTATTCTCAAGGTCCAGATAGGCCTGTTGAATGTCGACGTCGATCCCCTCCAGTGAAGCCTGAAGCTCAGCAATCATCTGCTTCTGGGTGCTCTGCTGGTTTACGAGATCGTCACGGTCTTGAGCAGCGGCCGGTACGCTACCAGCAATAGCGACGCCGAACGCCACACTCAGCGCACACACTCCAGTCGCGATCCGCTTCAGTCCGAACCGCTCCCTCATACCTGCACGCCGCGCCATCATCAGACCCTCGTGTAGCGCTTCAGCGCAAAGAACGAAGCGACCGATGCAATAACTACAGCGGCGATCAGGAGCCACGGCGCCAGCAAGGCGACGTCCGTCGTCGTCACCACGCGCACCCAGCTGCCCGCGAACCACTCTTGCACCAGGAAGCGAATGATCAGCCACAAAGAACCGATTGCCAGCACTGCGCCAAGGAGCGAAGCGATAATACCCTCGAGGATGAACGGCATCTGGATCATGCGGTTCGAGGCACCCACGTAGCGCAGAATTTCCGTCTCATTGCGCCGGAACATGGCCGAAAGCCTAATTGTGGACGGGATCAGCAGCATCGCCGTCACCACCATGACGATTGCGAGACCGCCCGCAACCAGCGTGAAGCGGTTGAGCACCGAGAAAATAGGTTCGAGCTGCTGGCGCTGGTCGACTACGGACTCTACGCCGTCACGCCCAGAAAGCGCGTCCGAAACGATCTGGTACTTTTCCGGATCCACGAGCTTTACGCGGAACGAGGCCTGCATCTGGTCCTCGGTCATCGCATCAGCCCACGCCGTGCCCTCCATCTGCTCCTGGAACGCCACTAGCGCATCGGCTTTCGTCTCGAAGAAAACCTCTTGCACGTACGGCGCCATTTCGTCAGATTCCAGGTACTGCGAAATCGCATCGATCTGTTCCTGGCTTGCCTCGCCGGCAGCGCACTGCGGACGATCCGAGCCCTGCGGACACATAAACGCCGAAACCTCGACTTTGTCGTACCAGTCGTCCTTGAGGTTGTTGATCTGCGTCTGAATCAGCACAGCCGCGCCGAGGAAAAGCAGCGACACGAAGGTCACGAGCGTCACCGAGAAGGCCATGGCGAGGTTGCCGCGCAGACCTTTGAAAGTCTGGGAGAGAATAAATCGCAGTCTCATCGCTGTGCACCTCCGTAAGCGCCGCGCTCCTGGTCGCGCCGCACTCGCCCATCTGCCAACTCCACCACGCGCTTACGCATCTGGTCCACGATCGCCTTGTCGTGCGTCGCCATCACCACGGTCGTACCTTGGCGGTTGATTCGGTCAAGAAGCTTCATAATTCCGAGCGCCGTATCGTGGTCCAAGTTACCGGTCGGCTCGTCGGCCAGCAGCAGCTGCGGGCGGTTCACCATCGCGCGCGCAATTACCACGCGCTGCATCTCGCCGCCTGAAAGCTCGTGAATGCCACGCTTCTCCTTGCCCTTCAGGCCGACCAGCTCCAGTACCTCCGGCACGTCCTTCATAATCGCGTGACGCGGCTTGCCCACAACTTTCATTGCGAGCGCTACGTTATCAAACACGTTATTGTCGTCAAGCAGGCGGAAATCCTGGAAAATCGTGCCAATTTGGCGGCGGAGCAACGGAATTCGACGCGAGGAAATCTTCGAGAGATCTTGCCCAAGCACGTACACCTTACCGGCAGTCGGCTGCAGCTCGGCACTGACCAGGCCCAGCATTGTGGACTTGCCAGAGCCCGAAGCGCCGACCAAAAAGACGAAATCTCCCGCCTCGATGTTGATGCTCACATGATCGAGCGCAGGGGCAGCCCCTCGTTTGTAGACTTTCGTGACGTCTTCAAAAGTGATCATGCTATCCACCTTCCCTCGCGCGAGTTGTTACTCATTCTTTCCACGTTCTTCGGCGCTGCGCCAACGAATTCCAGCGTCGATGAAACCGTCGATATCGCCGTCAAACACACCATCTGCGTTGCCCACTTCGAAGCCGGTGCGCAGATCCTTCACGATCTGATACGGGTGCAGCACATAGTTGCGCATCTGGTCACCCCAGGAGGCTTTGACGTCACCCGCGAGTTCCTTCTTCTTGGCTTCTTCCTCTTCACGGCGGCGCTGCAACAAGCGCGACTGCAAGACTCGCAGGGCTGCGGCGCGGTTCTGGATCTGCGACTTTTCGTCCTGCATGCTCACCACGATGCCGGTCGGCAAGTGGGTCATACGCACGGCGGAGTCGGTCGTGTTCACACTCTGACCGCCTGGGCCCGAGGAGCGGAAGACGTCAATCTTCAGGTCGGATTCAGGAATGTCGATGTGGTCCGTCGTCTCGATCAGCGGGATCACTTCAACCGCAGCGAACGACGTCTGGCGTCGGCTCTGATTGTCGAACGGCGAAATGCGCACCAAACGGTGGGTGCCGGCCTCGACGGAGAGCGTGCCATAAGCGTAGGGCGCCTGTACCTCGAAGGTCGTGGACTTGATGCCCGCCTCTTCGGCGTAGCTGGTGTCCATCACCTTGGTCGGGTAGCTGTGGCGCTCCGCCCAACGCAGGTACATGCGCTGGAGCATCTGGGCAAAGTCGGCTGCATCTACGCCGCCCACGCCGGAGCGAATCGTCACCACAGCATTGCGTTCGTCGTACTCGCCAGCGAGCAACGTCTTAATTTCAAGCTCAGAGAGGTCCTTGCGGAGTTTGACGATCTCTTGGTCTACGTCGTCATAAATCTCTTGCGCCATTTCGGCATCGCTCTGGGCTTCTTCCCCCGCCATTTCGATGAGGGTTTCTACGTCATCGAGACGGCGAGCCATCACGTTGACTTTCTCGAGCTCGGCTTGAGCGTGCGAGAGTTTCGACGTCACCTGCTGTGCCGCTTCGGGATCGTCCCACAAATCGGGCGCGCTGGATTCTTCCATCAGGTGCGCGATCGTTGCTTCGAGCGCAGGTACGTCTGTTACCGCAGCAATCTGTGAATAGATTCTGCGCAGATCTTCAAGTTCTTCGTTATAATCGGTGGCCACGTTGCATAAGTGTACTAGAGAAGATGAAGAATTCACCTGAAGTGAGGGCTTTCTCCTACGGAGTGTAGTACCGCGCGATGGGCGGGAAACCGATAGCGTAGCAGTGTGAATATTAGCGAGTATCAATTAGCAGCAATTGCAGTGGCAGGGGTTCCTGACCTGAACGTGGTGGGCGTGCGCGGGGTCGACCGCGGCGATTCCGACTACGAGGTGGCGAACCTGCTCGATTCTCGCGGGCAGCATTTGACCATTAAATATCCGCTGAACGATATTGCCGGCGCCGCTTTGGAGGCGGAGTTCGTCGTAGCCGACTCCCTCTTGGAGGAGCTGCGTGAGAAGAATCTGCCGTTTGACGTGTTGCGTCCGATTGGCTTCTCGTCGTACCGAGATCATCGGGCAGCGATTTTCCACACTCCTGCGGGGCGCCCACTGGAGTTTGCGAGTTTTTCTGCGGAGCTTGCGCGGGAACTTGGCCGCACGATTGCTGCAATCCACTCACTCGAGCCGGCTGCGCTGACACGCGTAGGTATGCCGGAGTACACGATTGAGAAGTGGCGTGCCCGTTTAACTGCTGAACTCGATGAAGTGGAGTCACTCGGTCGAGTCGCTCCAGCGCTGATCGGCCTGTGGCGCGAGACGATCGACGACGACGGCCTCTGGACTTTCACACCCGTCGTAGTTCACGGGGATGTAGCTGACGAGAACTTCCTCTGGTCTGAAGGTACAGTGCGATCGGTGATTGGCTTTGGCGATGCCCACATTGGCGACCCAGCCACTGATTTTGGCCCTATCCTTGCGAGTCTCTCCCCCGAAATGTTTGAGCAATTCGAGACGGCGTATCGGAATTCAGTCGCGGTAGCACCGGATGAATTCTTGATCCAGAGGGCTGGTTTCATGAGCGAATTCGCCCTCGCACGCTGGCTGCTGCACGGAGAGCTCACCCACAACGACGACGTAATCGCTGACGCCACCCAGATGCTCGATGATCTAGCCGAGCAGACGATTACTGCTCCCTCTTTCAACTACGAGGGAGTCTCATCGGAGAAGCTCCGTTTCGACACTGAGAGCTCTGATTCTGTACAGAGCGCGGCCCCTGCGCAGAGCCCAACGTCTGCGCAGGCTTCAGCCCCAGCCTTTATTCAGGAGAATCAGGACTGAGCTGGCGACCACCCGTGCTGAGCTCCCTCAGGTACTGTGCTCCTTCCTCGATTTTGGCAAGAATCTGCGACTCGACCTGCTCTTGGGTCAAACTTCCAGCCCCCACTTCACGGCGGGCTGGATCTTTTTCACCCAAGTAATAGAAGCATGCGTCTACGTCTTCGAGCGGCACGCCGTGCGTGGCAGACCACGCCAAGCGATAGAGAGCCAGCTGGTAGGCCCGCTTCTCTACTTCGGACTTGCTCGGCCTCTTGCCAGTCTTCCAGTCAACGATAGTGATCGGGCGGGCTCCTAAAATCTGGGAGGTATCGAATACCGCATCGATGACGCAGCGAATCGGCTTACCTGCAAGCGCGATCTCGCAGGTCGTCTCGATTGCGAGTGGCGGGTAGTGAGCAAAGCGGGAGTCTTGGAAACGATCGTAGAGTTCTTGCTCCGCGCTGCTCGTGATGCCACGGTCAAAGGCAGGCGCACCGGCTTCTTCGTCGTCAAAACCTAGGTTCAGGACGAGTGAATCAATATCTAGTGTGGCGGCGTAACCGAAGTAATGTGCGATCGCGGCATGTACCGCGCTGCCACGGGATGCTGCTTCGGTCGGCTCCTGAGGGATTGGCCGAAGCACGTCGAGCGCATATTTCTCCGGATTCTTCATCATTGCCACCACGGCGGAGGCAGTGAGGTGGTCTCGGCTCGCTTGCTCGACCTCTTCCGATTCCCGCTCTTGCACTGCGCGGGTAGCCGCCTGCTGCCATACCTCCTGGTAATTATCGGCCGGCACATAAGCAGCGATCTGCCCTAGATCAAGGCTTCGATCTACATCAGTTGGCCAGCGAAGATTCTCGATCGTTTCTACGACCGTACCTTCGGAATCTACGGCTGCAGGGATCGGTTCAACTTGCACCGAATCAATAGTGCTCGGCGCGGCCTGCTGATGGATTTCGTCAAGGAAAACGTGTGCCTTATCCTCCACTGGCTTCGCGCCTTGGCTGACCTTCCGCAGCTTCTCCGCGCGCTGGTCGTAGGATCCGAGATACAGGACTGACCTCGGACGAGTGATTGCCACATACGCAAGGCGACGGTTTTCGGCCGTCCGATAGTCGATAAGCTCACCGCTCTTGAACTGGGCGTAGTCCACGCCTACCTCCGCTGCATCGTCCTCAGAAAGTGGACCGAGGTGCACATAGATCTGCGCGCTGAAGGTTGGCAGGTGGCTGCGATCTTGGCGCAACGGGTATGGCAATGCCTGACCGTCGGTATTCCAAGGCTTCCCTTCAGACTCGATAGCAGCATCGAACTCTCCGCTCACCATCTCAGGGATCGCCACGATATCCCATTCCAAGCCTTTGGCTTTGTGGACCGTGAGAATCTGCACCACGCCTGGCTCAGGCTCGAGTTCATCATCGCCAACCAGGAGCTCTTCATCTAAGAGAGGCACAGCGTCCGCCGAGGAGTCGTCGTCACCTCCTTGCTCCTTAGACTCCACCGCTTCGAGCCACAGAAGGAAGTCTCGAACCAAGGCTCCGCCTTGAAGTCGGTCAGCGAGTGGCACAAATTCGGCCGCCATCTGCGTGAATTTACTTAAGACGCGCTTTGCTTTTGCTCCGCCTTTCGATCGCGCGTTCGCATAGCCGTAGAGATTGAGCAGTGAGATCGCGAGTTCCACGACTGCAGGAAGGCTCTCATCCGCACGCAAGCGCAAGATACGGAGCATTTGAGCGATACGGAGCAGACGCTCAAGTCCGCTTTCCGTAAAACTGGAGTCGGTCTTGGGCGTATTGCCCTCATGGACGTCCTGGACCAGTCTCTCCAGACCGTCGACCAAGCTCGGGTTGAGGGCCAGCATAAAAGCGTCTCTTGGCTTATCGGCTTTCTTAGTCGGCTCGATCTGATAGAGATATTGCCTCAGGGCACGCAAGTCTTTGGGCGATACCGCGAAGAAATTCATCACGATCATGAGTTCATCGCCGCGAGACGGCACGAATGCCGAATTTAGCAATGCCCGCAGAACGCGAACCTCTGGCACCGTAACGAGTTTTTCTCCGCCGATATGCTCGTACTCAAGCCCGCATTCTTCCAGTGCCGCAATCATTGGCTCAGCGTACTTGGACTTACGCACAAGCACGGCAGCGCTCGGCGGCTCGTATGGATCCACAGTAGCTCCACTAGCGATTGCTGCCTGAGCTTCAGAATCGTAGCGCGCCCGATGATCAGCAAAATTACTCGCGATCTTCTGAGCGATAGCGCGGTACTGCTGCTCGTCCGTATCGGCATGGATATGGATTACTTCGCCTGCTGCTTTCGATCCCAGTGACTTGAGCTTGGGCATTTCATCCAAGCCCATAATGCTCGGATTGAGCCCGTGCATCAGCGCGTTAGCGGTATCGAGAATTCGAGTGCCATTGCGGAATGCCGTCGAGAGCGTATAAATGCCAGCGGGAGGCACCTGGAATTGGGACACGAAATCGGAGAGCGCATTCGCACCGGCCCCGCGCCAGCCGTAAATCGCCTGGTTAGGGTCACCCACAGCACACACCGCTACAGGATTCTCTTCCCCATTTCCGCCCAGCGGTCCAAAAGCATTGTTCAGGAAATTGGCCTGATTCATCGAGGTGTCTTGGTACTCGTCGAGAAGCACCATCGAATACTGCGAGCGCAGCTCTTCCCTCACCTGTGGAGCTTGCGCCAAGATCTGACCAGCCCACGCTACTTGGTCCGAGTAATCCAAGTACGACTTCTCATTCTTGATTTCAAAGTAGCGTTCAACGATATCTACAGCACTGAGTCGCAGATGCAATGAGCGCAAGCCCTTGTACAAAGAAGCAAAACCTTGCGAAGCTCCGGTGCCCCTAAACTTGGCGAGCCGGAAATTCTTGACGTCGTTCAGTCCCTCGAGCGCCTCAATCTCTTTCGTCAGAAACTCTCGAGCTTCGTCAGGCGATACGCCATGATCGGTCATCTCCCCAGCAAGATGGAGCACAGTATCCACCACGGTGGATTTTCCTTTGTCGAGTAGTACGTCGTCGCTGCCGAGCACCCCTGACCATTCGTCAACAATTTGAGAGACGAGCTGCCAGCGTGCTGCTTCAGTGAGCAACTGCGCCCGCGGATCTTTCCCGATCAGGAGCGCATATGACGTAGCAATATTCGAAGCGAAGGAGTTGTACGTCGAAATAGTTGGCCGATCCAGCGAACTGCGCGCGGAGGGCGGCAGGTACTTGCGCACTCGCTGAGCCAGTTCACCAGCCGCTTTGCGGGTGAACGTAAGCCCCAATACCTTTTGTGGCTCTACGTTTCCTGAGGCAATATGCCAAGCGATGCGTTGGCTCATCGTCTGTGTCTTACCGGAACCGGCACCAGCAACCACCAACATGCGCGGATCGCGCGCCTTGATTACAGCCTCTTGCTCACTGGTCGGTGGGAATCGAAACACCTTGGCAAACTTATCGAAACTAAGTTCCGTCATGAGAAGATCCTTCCTCCCTCGAACGCTGGGCAAATGGCCTTGTACATGCAGCTCTGGCAATCGCCAGTATCAGGCCGCGCCTCAAAGTCTGGTCGCCTCATCGCGTCGTAGGCCTCATCGAGAAGTGCGAGAGTATTCTCTAGTTCCTTCGCGCCGGCCTCCGCCTGTGGCAATACTCGAGCCTCGCCCTTTGCGCTCAGACCTTTCGCAAGGTAAACCAACTGAGCTCCCACGCTATGCATCGGTGAACGCACGCCCTCTAGCTTGATTGCCCCTGAATCTACGAGCCACTGATAGATGGCAAGCTGCGGATGCTCCAGCAGTTCAGCCTGCGTTGGCGTAGTTTTCCCAGTCTTGAAGTCCACGATTCGCACAGTGCCTCGCGCATCATTAAGCACTTCAATTCGGTCCAGACGCGCCCGCACGTTATAGGGCCGGTCAATGTCGGTGCCGTCGATTGTGGCGTCAACTTCGGTGACGGCACTCCCCTCAGCATGCTGCGCATACGTTATATAGGCCTCAGCCATCGTGCGTAGCTTTGCGAGAACTCGCTTTCCAGCCAAGCTGGTCTCATCAAGTCCGAGCCGAGGCCACCACCGCTCGAGTGCTGCCTCAACTTGGTCGCGCTCACCCTCAGGATAGAGCTGCGCAATGAGATGCATGAGGTTACCAATGTCGATTGCCTGGGTATTATCAGCGTCTCGTGCACCGAACTTCTCCAAAGTGGCCCGCAACGGACACTTAATCATAGAGTCCACGCCAGATGGCGAGATTGTCACAGGTCGCTGTGACTCTTCCTCCGCCAGCTCCATCTCCAACAAGTCCACCCAGAATTTGCGGTCTGCCTCAGTAAAACCAGCTTTCGCGAGATAGTCCAAAACCTCCTCAGCACTACCCCGCACATCCGAATCGCCGTACCGATATGCACGAGCGAGATCAGCAACAAGCGCATGCACGCCTGGAACCTGTACACTCACCTGCTGGTGGACGAGCTTCAGCTCACCCCCACTCGCGCTCTCCAGCCACTCAAAAATCGAAGACGGGAGCGTGTCATCACTCTCCACACAGGTCAGCGTCAGCGACTCCCGAGCGCGAGTAATGCTCTGGTAGAGCATGCGAAGCTCGTCGTCAATCACTTCGCTGCGCAGCTGGGTGGGCTCGATTGAACGGCCGGCGAGAATAGACCCTACGACCGTGCTGACCAACTCGGGTACATGAGTGAGTGGATTGCGAAGCCTTGTATCAGGCCACACGCCCTCGTTCACGCCCATCACGAATACGTGCGCCCACGTGCGCGAAGGCGTACCCGCGGGGGTGAGCAGCGAGACCACATTCGTCGATCCGCCTTGCGGTGCCACGGAATCCTCAGGCAAATCTTGCGCCTCAACGTAGTCAAGGAAAGCGTGAATCGTAGCGTGCTCACCTTCACGCTCATCGAAACGGGATGCGACTTTGAAAAGTTGGAGCACCGAATCGAGCGCTTCGTGGGCGAATCGCGCTTCTTCTCCCCTTGTCAGCGCCCGCGAGCGCCACTCATCCGCCAGTTCAAGCTTCTCCCACACCTGCCACAAGACCTCGGCACTCGCTGCGCCTGCGCGCTCGGCTTCGCGCGCCCCGAGAATCGCAGCAGTGAACCTGCCCAAGCCAACCTCGCCCTGATAGAGCGGATCCTCGGGATGGCTCACCACTCCTTTCCAGAGCTCGTCGAGAGTGCGTGCACCGCCTTGGGCCAACTCTTGGGATCGTAGCTGCTGGCCAATACTGCGCACTTTCGTTGGATCGATCCGAACCGCTGGTCCGCTCAGCACATCCGTAACCTGCTGTGCTTCGAGAGCCTCGGCATCCCCCACTGCAAGTTTCGCAATAGCCAGCACACTCCCCGCACCTACTTGCTCTTTGAGTGTGGCCGCCAAGCTCGCAGGCTCCACTGGAATGTGGTGCCGTTCGAAAATCCTCCGGATCTGCCCGTGCATCGATCGCGAGCGAGTAATAATCGCGATATCTGAATAAGACGTATCGGATTGAGCGTGCAGATCCTTGATCACGCTCGCCACATACTCGATTTCTTCCGTGTCGTTCGGAAAGCTCAGAGAACGTACGTTTTCGCCGTCACCACCGCTCATTTCCGGCGCAGCCACGCGAGTCTTGCGATAAGCACTCGCTGCACCTGTATGAATGCCAGACTTAACGATCTGCTCCAGCTTGCCCAGTTTTCCTCCAGGACGATACTGGTACTCGAGATTCAGCACCTGCGCGCCAATGCCTCCCACGCCTCGCGGGTAACTGAGCACAACTGGCAAGGCCGAGATACCACCGCGGTACCCCTGCACCCCTTGATCAGGGTTGCCGAAAGTGACGACGTTTGCCCCATCCTCGCTCAGAGCGCCCAACAGTTTCGCGAGCGCGAGGGTTGCGTTCTGTACGTCGTCAACAAAAACCCAATCCCACCGCGGCAACTGGACGTTTAGCTTGCCTCCGAGCGTCGGCGAAACTTCCTCCAGACCCCTCAGATAGGCCTGCGTAGCGCCAGTGATCACTCGAGCGTTGTCCACTCGGTCGGGGTTGCGTGAACTCACGCCCGCTTGCAGGGCGAGAGCCTGCTCGTAACGAGCCATAATCTCAGCCCCAACAGCCCAAATCGGACGCACATGATCAAGTGAGGCCAGGTCCTGCGCACTGATCCCGAGCTCAGCAGCGCGGGTAATCAAGTCACGAAATTCTGCGCGAAATGCCGGCAGACGGGTAGCCTCGAGACTGATACCGGCCTTCGCCAGCACTCGGGCATCGAGCTTCCCCAAAGAACCGCTCTCGACCAATTCGAAAATATCTCGCAGCAGCGCATCCTGATCTGCGCCCGAAATGAGTTCCGGTGCAGCTCTCCCTGCACCTTGTGCGTAGGCGGAGAGAATCGAATAGGCGAAAGCATTAACCGACTTCACCGCCAAGTTCTGCCCCACGGCCCCGAGGCGCAGAGCAATATCGTTTCGCAGCTGATTAGCAGCCCGCCGATCCGGCGCAAGCACCGCAACTCGCGCCTGCGGATCGCGCTCCAGCACTCGCACAGCCGCCTCTTTGAGCAGCTCAGTCTTGCCACTTGCAGCCCCGCCGAGCACACTGAGCACAACTCGCCCACTCAAGTGCTCAAGCACAGCCTGCTGGCTCTCGTCCCATCGAATTTCGTCCATACCAAAAGTGTAGGTTACGCCTCATGCGAATTTTCGGGGCCGCGCAGCCCGCGCGCCGCTAATGCGCGCTAGACTGAGCGAGTTAAGTACGAAAAATAAGGAGTGAGCAGAATGCAAATTACGCTCGGAATCCGCGGAATGAGCTCTCCAATGAGCCTCGAAGTGGATCTTTCTGCAGACGATCTTTTGGCACAGGTTCGTGGCCAGCTCGCCGACGGCTCAGCTATCACGCTCAAGGGCAACGACGGTTCCACCGTACTCGTGCCAGCGCGCGCCCTCGGGTTTATCCAGATCAATAAAGAGGAGCAGCACCGAGTGGGCTTCGGCTTCGTGTAAGGTGCACAGTTTTTATGACTAACGACAACAATTTAAATTTGGAGAACGCTTCGTTCGCCGATTTTGGCGTAAGCGAGCCAATTGTGAGCGCGCTTGCCGAAAAAGGGATCACGCATCCCTTCCCGATCCAAGCCTTGACGCTTCCCGTTGCCCTCAAAGGCGCCGATATTATCGGTCAGGCTAAGACTGGTACCGGCAAGACGCTCGGCTTCGGCATCCCGATGCTCGAAGAGGTTATTGGTCCAGACGAAGACGGTTGGGACAAGCTCGGCGACGCTCAGGGCCGCCCGCAGGGCCTCGTCGTCCTCCCTACCCGCGAGCTCGCCAAGCAGGTTGCTCATGACCTGCGAGAAGCCGGCGCCAAGCGCAGCGTACGCATCGTCGACGTGTATGGCGGCCGCGCTTACGAGCCACAAGTTGAGGCTCTTGCGAAAGGCGCGGAGATCGTCGTCGGCACCCCAGGGCGCATCATCGACCTCAAAAAACACCGCAGCTTGGACCTGAGCCATGCCCGCATCGTCGTACTCGATGAAGCAGATGAGATGCTGGACCTTGGCTTCCTCGAGGATGTGGAGACGATTCTCTCCTCCACCCCGAGCAACCGCCACACGATGCTCTTCTCGGCCACCATGCCGGGCCCAGTCATCGCGATGGCTCGCCGTTACATGAATCAGCCGACGCATATCCGCGCTCAGGATCCGCGCGACGATTCGTCTACGGTCACGCAGGTCAAGCAGGTCGTTTACCGCGTACACGCGCTAAATAAAGACGAAGTAGTGGCACGCATCTTGCAGGCTCGCGAGCGCGGGCTCACCATTATCTTCACCAAGACCAAGCGGACGGCGGCGCGTCTGGCTTCCGAGCTCAAGGCTCGCGGTTTCGCGACCGGCGCCTTGCACGGAGACCTTGGCCAAGGTGCCCGTGAGCAGGCACTTCGCGCTTTCCGCAACGGGAAGATCGACGTGCTGGTAGCAACCGACGTAGCTGCGCGCGGTATCGACGTAGACGACGTCACACACGTGATCAACTACCAGTGCCCTGAGGACGAGAAGACCTACTTGCACCGCATCGGCCGCACCGCGCGCGCCGGACATGCAGGTACCGCCATCACCTTCGTGGATTGGGAAGACACTCCGCGTTGGGCCGTGATTAACAAGCAGCTCAACCTCGGCATTGCAGAGCCAGTGGAGACCTACCACACCTCGGATCACCTCTACTCAGATCTTGATATCCCTGAGGAAGTCACCAGTCGCCTTCCGAAGAGCCAGCGCACCCGCGCGGGTCTTGACGCCGAAGAGATCGAGGATCTTGGAGAGACCGGTCGTCGCTCCCCGCGGCAAGGTTCAGTGCGTTCGCGCCGCTCCTCGCATTCGCGTGGAGGCTCAGAGGCAGCGCCAAAGAAGCGCAAGCCGCGCCAGCGCAAGCGAATCCACAAGAAGCCACAGGAGTAAGGTCAGCTTCAAAATTTACAGGGGTACTTTTCGTGTTTCACTCGTAATCAAAACGAGGAATTGCACAAAAAGTACCCCTGTAGCGTTGTCAGGTCCAGCGGCCCGCCGAGCCAGCGCCTACATCAGTGACTTTACGATCTCGAGAACGCCGGAAATGATGAGCTGCACGGCAATCGCGGCCAGCATCATGCCTGAGAGGCGGGTCAGGAGTGCCACGCCCGACTGGCCAAGCACTCGCATAATTGGAGTGGCGAAGAACATGCTGAGCCACGAGATGACGAGCACTGCCACGAGGCCTGCTACTACGGCCAAAGACCCGAGCACACTGCCGTTCGCGCTATCCATCTGCAGCATCACAGCCACGATCGAGCCTGGCCCTGCAAGGAGCGGCGTACCAAGCGGAACGGCTGCAATATTAAGCGTGCCACTCGCTGCGCCTGGATCAGATTCCTCGCCAGTAAGCAGCTGCAGAGCGACAATCAGGAGCAACAGACCACCCGAGATCTGCAGCGCCGAAGGCGTAATACCGAGCAGACCAAAAAGCTTGAAACCAAAGAAGCCAAAGACCAGCAGCAGCACAAGCGCCAAGAAATTCGATTGGAAGGCAACCCGCCTGCGCGCGAGTGGCGAGTGATGCGCCGTCAACGACATAAAGACTGGAAGGTTGCCCGCTGGGTCAACGATCACAACTAGGGTGGCAAAAGTAGAGACAAAAAGACTGAGCTCCTGACTCACGCAGGAATCACCTCCAGGTACGTGCCACGAATGAGCTCTTGATAAGACTCTTCACTCGTAGTGTTTTCCCCGATTCGATTGGGCTTACCCGTGCCATGGTAGTCGCTCGAACCAAAGGCGACTAATCCAAGGCGCTTCGCCAGAGCCGCGAGCGCCGGTCGCTCCTCCATCGGATTGTCCCGATGATCGATCTCCGTGCCGAAAAGCCCTACCTCGCGCAGCTCCTCGAAAGCCGAGTCGGGCAGGTAGTTTCCGCGCTTGATGCCTTTCGGATGAGCGACGACGGCCTTCCCGCCTGCCGCGACGATCCATTCAACTACTTCGCGGCTATCAGGCGAAGGAGTCGGCACATAATATTTGCCATGCGACGCCAGAATCGAGGTAAAAGCGGCCGAGCGGTTTGGGATGATTCCCATCGCCACCAGCGTGTCAGCAATATGCGGGCGACCGACAGGTGCCCCGGGCTCACGAAATTCGAGCACCCGTTCCCACGAGATATCGAAGTCCACGGCAAGGCGGTCCACAATCTCACGTGCGCGTTCCTCACGGGAGGCGCCCATGCGCGCGAAATGCGCAGCCACCAGCGGATGCTCAGGATTAAAGAGGTAGCCAAGCATGTGCACCGATACGCCGTGCCCGCCGTGATCTCGCCTGCTCGGATCAGTATGGAAATGCGTCGTAAACTCAGTCCCGCGGACGAGCTGCATCGATCCCAGGCGCGCCACTTCCGCTGCCGCCTCGGCCCAGCCTGCCACGGTATCGTGGTCTGTCAATCCAAGCACACCAATCCCCCGCTCATGCGCGGCCTGTACGACCTGCGCGGGCGTATCGGTGCCATCCGAGCGGTTCGAGTGTGTATGCAAATCGATCAACATGCTTCAAGGCTAGCCCAATCGCGTTGCAAGAGCGCGCCAATTCCGAGGGGCTGCACCGCTTTTCTCACGAATTATCTACTGCGCAATTAGAGCCCGCGCGAGTGCAGTGCGATAATAGACGCATGGTTACCGAAGAAAAACAATCTCTGCAAGAGCGCGGCGAGAACCGCTCGCGCCGCCCAGGCAACGACGAATTCCGCAAGTTCATTGGCGAAGATTGGGGCCCACGCCCCGCCGGTCCAGAGCGCATGAGCGTGGCTGACTACACCCCTGCCCGCCGCATGAAGCTCGGCAAGCTTTTTGAGGGTGAGCGTCTCGTGATTCCTGCAGGCGACCTGGTGCGCCGCAGCAACGATACCGACTACCGCTTCCGCGCCCACTCGGCGTTCTCCCACCTCACTGGTCTCGGCGGCGAAGACGAGCCAGGCGCCGTCTTGGTCCTGAACCCGATCGCACCAGAAGCTCGCGAGCAGGGTGACGACGCCCCCACCCACGAAGCGACGCTCTACTTCCACCCACGCGCTTCTCGCTCCTCCGAGGAGTTCTATGCCGATGCGCGTCACGGCGAATTCTGGGTTGGCGCCCGCCTCTCGGCTCAGGATATGAGCACGGCGACCGGCATCCCAGTGGCACATATTGACGGCCTGCGCGATGCTCTTGCCAAGGATCTTGGTCAGGGATCAGTACAGATCCGCGTAATACCAGAGAGCGATGCCCAGATCGAGCAGATGGTCGCAGAGCTGCGCGAGCAGAATGGCCTCACCGAGGGCGCCCAGCAGGCTGACGAAAAGCTGGCCGAAGCTGCCTCGGAGCTGCGCCTTATTAAAGACCCTTGGGAAGTCGACCAGATGTATAAGGCCGTCAACGTCACGCACTCCGGTTTCGATGGCATCATCCGCTCCTTGCCACGCGCAACGAACCACTGGCGCGGCGAGCGCGTGGTGGAAGGTGCGTTCGGCGCCGTCGCCCGCGAAGAAGGTAACGGCCTCGGGTACGAGACCATCGCAGCGAGCGGCAACCACGCGAACACCTTGCACTGGACCGACAACTCGGGCCAGGTAAAGGACGGCGACCTGATTCTGATCGACGCCGGTGCTGAGCTCGATTCGCTCTACACCGCCGATATCACCCGCACGCTCCCAGTGAACGGTCGTTTCACCGAGCCGCAGCGCGAGGTGTACGAAGCCGTGCTCGAGGCATGCGAGGCCGCACTTGCAAAGGCCAGCGAAAAGGGCGCCCGCTTCCGCGACGTCCACGACGCAGCAATGGAAGTAATCGCGGCTCACCTCGAAAAGTGGGGAATGCTGCCAGTCAGCGCCACTGAGTCGCTTTCCGAAGAGGGCAATTACCACCGCCGCTGGATGCCTCACGGCACCTCCCACCACCTCGGCATCGACGTGCACGACTGCGCACAGGCCAAGCGCGAGCTCTACGCAGACGCAGTGCTGGAGCCGGGCATGGTGTTTACGATTGAGCCAGGCCTGTATTTCCGCGAGGACGACCTGAAGGTTCCAGAGCGCTTCCGCGGAATCGGCGTGCGCATCGAAGATGATATCGTGATTACCGAGGAAGGCGCGGTGCGCATTTCCGAAGATATTCCGCGTACTGTAGCCGATATTGAGGCGTGGATGGAGCCATTGCTCCGCGAAGGCCACTGATACCGTTAGATTTCAGATTCCACCTGTGTGAGGGGAGGCACTATGAGTTCAGCACCATCTCGTAACCGACGGATTTTCGTTGGCCGATTAGCTGGCACGGACGTGTTTGACCCTATTGGCGACCGCATCGGGCGCGTGAAAGACGTAGTGATCGTCTTTCAGCTCAAGGGCCTCCCTCTCGCAGTAGGTTTCGTAGTGGAAGTTGCGGGCAAGCGCCGCGTATTCATGCCACTCACGCGCGTGACGGCGATCGAGAACGGCCAGGTCATCACCACCGGCCTGGTAAATATTCGCCGTTTCGTGCAGCGCCCTGTGGAGACGCTCGCCGTAGGTGAAGTTCTTGACCGTCAGGTGCGATTCAAGGACGGCTCGGGCATTGCAGTCGTCGAAGACGTAGCAATTGAGCAGGTGCGCGCCCGCGAATGGCGGCTCACTGAGCTCTTCGTGCGGATGGCCAAGGGCGGGAAAGACGCCGGCAATACGCTGATGGTGCCCGTCTCCGCCGTCACCGGTTTAAATTCCAAGATCGAGAATCAGGGCGCCGATGCGCTGGTCGCCCAGCTGCAAGATTTGAAGGCACAGGACGTGGCTGACGTGCTGCGTGACCTGCCTGATGAGCGCGTGCAGGCCGTGGCGAACCACCTTGAGGATGACCGACTCGCAGACGTGCTCGAGGAATTGGGCGACGAGGAACGCTCCGTGATTATCCAAGGTCTCGATGTAGAGCGCGCGGCTGACGTTCTGGAAGTCATGCAGCCAGACGACGCCGCCGACCTTGTGGCAAACCTCCCTGAGGCAGACGCCGAAATCCTGCTTTCCCGAATGCTTCCTGAGGAAGCTGAGGACGTGCGCCGATTGATGAGCTATGGCGAGCGCACCGCCGGTGGTTTGATGACGACGGAGCCAATCGTCTTGCCACCTGACGCGACCGTCGCGACCGCTCTCGCACACGCGCGGCGCATCGATATTCCGCCGGCACTCGCGTCCATGACGTACGTCTGCCGCCCACCGCTGGAGACGCCAACTGGACGTTTCCTTGGCGTGGTGCACATCCAGAGGCTGCTGCGCGAAGCGCCTTCTACGATGATCGGTTCCATTTTGGATCGCGATATCGAGCCAGTTACCCCAGAGGACGGTATCGGTACTGTCACCCGTCTGCTCGCGACCTACAACCTCACCTCGATTCCGGTGGTGGACGACGGCTTGCTGCTCGGCGCCGTCTCGGTGGACGACGTGCTCGACCACCTGCTTCCTGAGCATTGGCGCGAAGCTGATGAAACGCTCCTCGACCAGGCGGTTGACGAGCAATACGGCGGCGACGGTTCTGACGCCGTCACCGAAGAAAACGATGCCACCAACGAGAACGATAAGGAGGCGTAGACATGGCAGATGGATTCGACCAGCCGCTCGACAAGCGCGGCCGCAAACTCGCTAGGGCACGCCTCGATTCGGAGACGACGGGCATTATCGCCGAGCGCATCGCGCGCTTTACCGGCACCCCGAGGTTTTTGATTTACCTGACGGTGTTTGTGGGCGTGTGGATCGCGTGGAATACACTCGCCCCTGAGTCGCTGCGCTTCGACTCGTACGAAATCGGCTTTACTGCGCTGACGCTCATGCTTTCGCTGCAGGCTTCGTATTCGGCGCCGTTGATTCTGTTGGCGCAGAACCGACAGGACGACCGCGACCGCGTAACGGCGCAGCAAGACCGCCAGACTGCCGAGCGAAACCTCGCTGATACCGAGTACATCACCCGCGAGATTGCGGCGCTGCGCCTCGCACTTGGCGAAGTGGCGACCCGCGATTTCGTGCGCTCCGAGCTGCGCGACTTGATGGAAGACATCGCCGCCGGCGAAGAGTCGCTCACGATCCACCCCGCAATTGCCGAGCGTGACGAGCGGATTCGCCAGCTTGAGGAGCGACTCGCTCGCCTAGAGGATTCGCAGGAGTGACGGAGGCTAGGTAGGGCTGGCTCGGCGGGGCTGGCTGCAAGCAAAGTGCGCCAGCGTTTGCCCCGCGCCCTAGCCCCACGCCTAGAATGGATGCATGACTTCAACTGAATTGGCAATGCCAAGTAAAGAGGACGTAATTGCCGCCCTCGATCATGTAATGGATCCGGAAATCAAGCAGCCTATCACCAAACTTCAGATGGTGAAGAGCGTGGAGATTAGTGACGACGGAACCGTCACCGTGGGCATCAACCTCACGGTTGCGGGCTGCCCACTGCAGGCCACGATTATGCAGGATGTGCAGGCTGCTGTGGGGGCGCTCGAAGGCGTGAAGCACGTTGAGGTGCAGATCGGCGTGATGACCCCAGAAGAGCAGAAGGCGCTGCGCGAGCAGCTGCGCGGAGGCGTGGCCGAGCGCGTGATCCCGTTCGCTCAGCCGGGCTCGCTCACTCGCGTGTACGCAATTTCTTCGGGCAAGGGCGGCGTAGGCAAATCGTCGATGACCGTCAACCTCGCCACCGCGATGGCTGCGCAGGGTCTGAACGTGGGCGTGGTGGACGCCGACATCTACGGCTTCTCGATCCCACAGATGATGGGCGTGACGACGCCGCCACAGGTTGTGGACGAGATGATCATTCCGCCAGTCGCGCACGGCGTAAAGGTGATCTCGATCGGCATGTTCATGACTGAAAATACGCCAGTCGTGTGGCGCGGGCCGATGCTGCACCGCGCACTCGAGCAGTTCTTCTCGGATGTGTTCTGGGGCGATTTGGACGTGCTGCTCATCGACCTCCCACCAGGGACTGGCGATATCGCGATCTCGGTGGCGCAGCTGATTCCAAACGCTGAACTCGTCGTGATCACTACCCCACAGGCTGCGGCTGCCGAGGTGGCAGAGCGTGCAGGCATCATGGCCAAGCAGACAGATCAGCGCGTGGTCGGCGTGATCGAGAACATGAGCTATCTCGCGATGCCAGACGGCTCGAAGATGCAGCTCTTCGGCCAGGGCGGCGGCGATACCGTAGCTGCTCAGCTCGGTCAGATTCTCGGCTACCACATCCCAGTGCTGGCACACGTACCGCTCGAGCAGGAGCTGCGCGAAGGCGGCGACAAGGGCGCACCGATCGTGCTCACCTCTGAGGATTCCGAGGCCGCCAAGCTGATCCGCGATGCAGCGTCCAAGCTTTCGCAGCGCGCCCGCGGGCTCGCAGGTCGCGCACTCGGCGTCACCCCAGTAGCGAAATAGTAGTTCACGGGACAGGGGGGGGTCGGGCGTTCTGCTCCATTTTGGTTCGGAACACCTGACCCCCTGAACCATTCTTGTATACTGGGCGTAGTTATTTCACGCGAAATGAGGCACTCACATGGCACACGATAAGGCATCTTCTTGGGCATACGCCGAGAGCAGCGCAACCGACAACTCTTTTGCTTCCCGCGCCCGCGAAGCCGCGAACGAGTTAGGCATCGACGCCCTGAGCTCTGCCTCCTGCAGTTTCCTCACTGTGCTCGCCGGGCAGGGGAACGTACACACCATTGCTGAGATCGGCACCGGCACTGGCGTGAGCGGTTTGGCACTGCTCACCGCCCGCCCTGACTCGCAGCTCACCACAATTGACGTCGATTCCGAAGCGCAGCAGGCAGCCCGCGAGGCCTTTCTTGCGGCTGGCGTGAAGTCCGCGCGTTTCCGCCTTATCAACGGCCGTAGCGCCGACCTACTCCCCCGCTTGGCTACCGGCACTTACGATCTCGTCATTATTGACGGCGACCCGCTCGAAGCGGCCGGTGACGTAGACGAAGCCTTGCGGATGCTCCGCGCAGGTGGCTTGCTCGTCGTCGCCCATGCTCTTGGCCATGACCGAGTAGCAGACCCAGTGAAGCGCGATGAACCAACGGTAGCGATGCGGTCCTTGGTGCAAGATCTCCTCGGTCGCGAAGACTTGCACGCAAGCCTGATTGCAGCCGGCGATGGCTTCCTGCTTGCCACTAAAGTGGCCTGAGAGCAAGCAAGCTCCTTCTTTCCAGCGCCGTGGATCTACAACGATCCGCCGCTTGTGATTTTCGGGATCACAGCAACTATCACCCTTCACATCATTCTCATCAGACTCAAAGAACAGGCACCGAGTCAAATTTAGAAGTGATGATTTTGGGGGTATCTCGTCATATACGTGAGATACCCCCAAAAATCTCACCAGCAAAATCACTCAACGATCAAAAATCGGGGACAGATCCAAAGATCCGTCCCCGACATTAGTGATAAAGCTCAGTTAACTCATGCCCAAATGTACTCTTCAGCGATTGCGCCGTTCTCCCAGCGGGCGATGGTCACCATGCGTTCGCCGTTCTCGAACTCGCCCACGACTGCGGTCCACTCGCCGTCACCAAACTTGATTGGGTGCGACTTGATCTGTGGGATTTCACCGCCAACGCTTTCCACGTAAGCCTTCATCGCGTCAATGTGTGCCTCGATGCCGTCCGTCGGAGGCTGACCCTTCCAATCCACATGCGTATCAGCAGTGTGGTGATGGGCGAATACGCCGTGCCAATCGCCGGTGTTCCAACCATCAAAATCAAGGTCATCCATACCCTGCAGGTTCTTTGCTACGAGATCCTTGTTCTCTTCAGCCATTTTTTCTTCTCCTCAAATAAGCTATTGAAGCAGGCTCGCGAGAGACTCTCGTTGGGGTCTGTTTCCGTTACAGGTAGTGAAAGGCGGGCACGCGAAAAAATATTTCCGAGCACCGCCCCACCAGCTGTCCTATCGATCACAGCCCCTGAGCCATTCAGAAATCCGACATACCACACTAAAACCCCATATTCACTAATGGCTTAAACGCGGAAAAGTATTGTCAAGCCCTACCATTAGCGCCTAGCGTTTGCAGCGTAGCAATGAGAGACGTTTCTATGCCTCCGCTATCGCAGGGTGCTACCCGCGTGTACTACATCCATGAAAACCTACAGTAAGGATATTTATCGTGGAACGTGTAGAAGATATTCTGAGCCCCATCACCGACTCGTCGTTGCCGGATAAGGTTTCGCGCGAAGATGCGCGCAAGGCAGGGCGCTTCGGTCACTCCAAGCCAACGGCTGAAAACTCCGTGCTTCTCCTGATCGATCACCAGGTCGGTCTCATGTCGTCGATTCGCGACATGCCACCGAGCGAGCTCAAGCGCAACGTGCTCGGCCTCGCCCTTGCCGCAAAGGCAGTCGAAATGCCCGTCATGCTCACCACTTCCTTGGCGCAGTGGCAAAACGGCGATCTGATCCCAGAGCTCAAGGAAATGTTCCCTGACGTGCCAATCATTCGCCGTACGGGCATCATCAACGCTTACGAAGACCCGACCTTCCGCGCAGCTTTCGACAAGCTGATGGAAGAAACTGGGCGTACGCATGTCATTCTGGCAGGCGTCACGATCGGCACTTGTACCCAGTTCCCAGTACTCTCGCTCGCAAACGATGGTTACGAAGTGTTCCCAGTGATCGATGCTGCCGGCGCGTGGAACAAGTATGAGGTTGACGCCGCCGTGGCCCGTATGGTGCAGGCTGGCGCCCAGCCGGTCACTACTTTCTCGCTGGCATGCGAGCTTCAGGAAGACTGGAAGAAACCATCCGCTGATGCGATGTTTGCCCCATTCAAGGAGCAGATGCCAGAGTACGGCTGGGTCATCCAGAACTTCTGGGACAACTACGGCCAGAAGGTTGTGCCGGATCCGTTCGCGGAAGCACAGGAGTAATTCGGTCTTACTTCGATAAATGGCAAGGGCTAGGCGCTGCGATTTCCAGCAGCTCCCAGCCCTTGTTTCATACTCTCCTTCAGTCCTGCAACTTGCGCACTTTCCGGTTGTGCGCGGTGACGAGCGCTTTGGAGACGGCGAGTGCTCCAGCCGCCGTCGTGTAGAAGGCAATCCCCTCGTTCAGCGCCTTTTCGCGAATCAGCCGGCCATCGCTGACCACCTCACCGGTCGAGTTACCGGTATTAATGACCAAAGCAATCTCGCCGTTCGTGAGCGCATCGATAATGTTCGGCCGGCCCTCTGCGCGGCGGTTGATATATTGCGCCACGATCCCGTGCTCAGCCAGATACTTCCGAGTCCCGCTGGTGGCACACAAACCGTAGCCCAGCTCCTGCAAGTTCCGCGCAACCTCCACGGCAGCCGACTTGTCGTCGTCTTTAACCGAAATAAACGCCTTACCAATCACCGGAATCATGTTTCCAGCGCCAATCTGGGCCTTCATATACGCCTCCGAGAAGGTCGCCCCGACGCCCATCACCTCGCCAGTCGAATGCATCTCCGGTCCAAGCGCAGTATCCACACCCGGGAACTTCGCAAACGGCAGCACTGCTTCCTTCACGCTCACCAGCTCAGGAATCACTTCCTCGGTAAATCCAATCTCCTCAAGGCTCTCCCCCGCCATCACGCGCGCGCCAACCTTCGCGACCTGCACCCCGCAGGCCTTCGACACGAACGGCACGGTACGTGAAGCGCGCGGGTTCACCTCAATCACGTACACTTCCCCATCTTTGACGGCGAACTGTACATTCATGAGGCCACGCACGTCTAGCGCCTTCGCCAGTGCCGCGGTCTGCTCTCGCACCACGCCTTGCACGGAATCGCTCAGCGAGTACGGAGGCAGCGAGCAGCCAGAATCGCCTGAGTGAATGCCGGCCGGCTCCACGTGCTCCATGAGCCCGGCGATGACGACGCGCTCGCCGTCAGCCACTGCGTCTACGTCAATCTCGGTGGCATTCGTGAGGAACGAGTCGAGCAGCACCGGCGAATCGTTGCTCACCTTCACCGCTTCAAACATGTATCGGCGCAGCTCTTCTGGGTCGTAGACGATCTGCATTGCGCGCCCGCCAAGCACATAGCTCGGGCGCACCAGCAGCGGATACCCTACCTCTTCCGCGAGCGCCAGCGCCTCATCCTCGCTGCGCGCCGTGCGGTTCGTTGGCTGGAGCAGTCCGAGCTCACGCACGATCGCACCGAAACGCTCACGGTCCTCGGCGGCGTCAATCGCGTCCGCGCTGGTTCCGATAATCGGCACGCCGTGGGCAACGAGATCGCGGGCGAGCTTCAGCGGCGTTTGGCCACCGTAGTGCACGATCACGCCGTCTGGCTGCTCCACGCGCACGATCTCGAGCACATGCTCAAGCGTGAGCGGCTCGAAGTAGAGACGATCGGAGGTGTCGTAGTCAGTCGAGACGGTCTCAGGGTTGCAGTTCACCATGATCGTCTCGTAGCCCGCCTCGCGCAGCGCCATTGAAGCGTGTACGCAACAATAGTCGAACTCGATGCCCTGCCCGATGCGGTTCGGCCCGCCACCGAGAATCATGATCTTCTTGCGATCACTCGGATCCGCCTCGTCCTCTTCCTCATAGGTCGAGTACAGGTAAGCCGTGTTGGTCGCAAACTCCGCCGCGCAGGTATCTACTCGCTTGTAAACCGGCAGAATCCCAGCAGCAACGCGCGCCTCGCGCACTGCCTCGGCACTAGTCCCAAGCAGCGTACCAAGCCGAGCATCCGAGAAGCCCTGGCGCTTCAGCCCACGCAACTGATCGGCGTCAAGATCCTCCAGACTCAAACCGCTGAGCTCATGCGCACTCCGAACCAAATCCTCAATCTGCGCCAAGAACCACGGGTCGATCTGGGTGGCGGCGAAGACCTCCTCCACGCTCATCCCGAGCCGGAACGCATCCGCCACGTAGAGAATCCGCTCGGCTCCGGCGTTACGAATCTCGTGCATCACTTCGTCATGGTCCACCGAGCGAATATTGAGGCCAGTCAGGCCAGTTTCGAGCCCGAGCAGCGCCTTTTGCAGCGATTCTTGGAAGGTGCGCCCGATCGCCATCACCTCGCCCACCGACTTCATCTGGGTGGTGAGTCGGTCGTCGGCGCTGGCGAACTTCTCGAAGGCGAAGCGCGGCACTTTGGTGACGACGTAGTCAATCGTTGGCTCGAAAGAGATAGGGGTCTTGCCACCAGTGATTTCGTTGCGCAGTTCGTCAAGCGTGTAGCCCACCGCCAGTTTCGCCGCCACTTTCGCGATCGGGAAGCCAGTGGCCTTCGAGGCGAGTGCCGAGGAGCGCGAAACGCGCGGGTTCATCTCGATAATCACCATCTCGCCGGTATCGGGGTGGATCGCGAACTGCACGTTCGAGCCGCCAGTATCCACGCCAATCTCGCGCAGCACCGCGAGCGAAGCGTCTCGCATCAGCTGGTACTCTTTGTCGGTCAGCGTCTGTGCCGGCGCTACCGTGATCGAATCGCCAGTGTGAATGCCGCACGGGTCGAGGTTTTCAATCGAGCAGACGATGATGCAGTTATCGGCGCGGTCGCGCACGACCTCCATCTCGAACTCTTTCCAGCCGAGAATGGACTCCTCGATCAGCACCTCATGGGTGGGCGAAGCTTCGAAGCCGCGCATACTGATTGCGATGAGTTCGTCGCGGTTGTAGGCCACGCCGCCGCCCGAGCCGCCGAGCGTGAACGACGGACGGATCAGTACCGGGAAGCCGACATCCGCTTGCGCCTTCTGGACTTCCGTGAGCGTGTGGCACACATGGGATTTCGGGGTGCGAAGGCCGATCGCGTGCATCGCTTCCTTGAAGCGCCCACGATCCTCAGCTTTGTCGATCGCATCCGCACTCGCGCCGATCAGCTCCACGCCATACTTGTCGAGCACCCCGTGACGGGCCAGATCGAGAGCGCAGTTGAGCGCCGTCTGCCCACCCATGGTTGGCAAAATCGCCTCGGGTCGCTCGCGTTCGATGATCTTCTCCACCGACTCCCACACGATCGGCTCAATATAGGTGGCATCCGCGGTATCAGGGTCGGTCATAATCGTGGCGGGGTTCGAGTTTACGAGCACCACCCGATAGCCTTCTTCACGCAGCGCTTTACACGCCTGTGCCCCCGAATAGTCGAATTCGCATGCCTGACCGATCACAATCGGGCCAGCGCCAATGATCAGGATCGTGGAAATATCGGTGCGCTTAGGCATCTCACTCGTTCCCTTCGTGTGCGTCGCCAGCCATGATTGCTACAAAGTGGTCGAAAAGCTCGTGCACGTCGTGCGGACCTGGACTCGCCTCCGGGTGACCTTGGAACGAGAACGCGCGCCCATTCGCCGTCTCAATCCCCTGCAGCGACCCGTCGAAAAGGCTCACATGCGTCACGCGCACCGATTCAGGCAGACTCTCGCGATCTACGTCGAAGCCGTGATTCTGGCTGGTAATCATGACTTTCCCAGTGCGTAGGTTCTTGACTGGATGGTTCGCGCCGTGATGCCCGAATGGCATTTTGCGGGTGCGCCCGCCGAGGGCGAGCCCGAGCAGCTGATGCCCGAGGCAAATACCGAAGAGCGGTACGTCCGCAGCAAGCAGTTCTTGGATAGCCTCGATCGCGTAAGTGCACGGCTCCGGATCGCCAGGGCCGTTCGAGAGGAACACGCCGTCAGGATTCAGAGCCAAGACCTCAGCGGCAGGAGTCGCGGCCGAGACTACGTGCACTTTGCACCCGCGAGCGGTGAGCATCCGCAAAATATTGCGCTTCGTCCCAAAATCGTAGGCCACGACGGAATACTGAGTTTCTGGCGCTGCCAGATAGCCCTCGCCGAGCTTCCATTCGCTCTGCTCAAAATCGTAAGCCTCGCTGGTCGTCACGTCTTGGACCAGATCCTTCCCGCTCATGGAACCAAAACCCAAGGCGAGCTGCTGGGCTCGGGTGACGGCGTCGTCACCAGTAGCTTCAGGACCGGAGAGGATCGCGCCGGCCTGGGATCCGCCGTCACGCAAGATTCGAGTCAAACGCCGCGTATCGATCCCCGCAATCCCCACGACGCCCGCGCTCTTGAGATAGTCGCCGAGCGAGCCCTCAGCGCGGAAAGACGAATAGCGCAGCGGTTCGTCGCGGACAATCAAGCCAGCCGCCTGAATCGTCTCGCTTTCCACGTCTTCGCCGTTCACGCCGGTATTGCCAATGTGCGGATAAGTGAGGGTAACGAGCTGGCCCGCGTAAGAAGGATCCGTGAGAATCTCCTGATAACCGGTCATCGAGGTATTGAATACCACCTCGCCAACCGCACTACCTTCGCTGCCAATCCCTACGCCCCGAAAAACCGAACCGTCGCTCAGCACCAGAATCGCATCGTTCGCCATGATTTCAATAGTATGAAAATGGACGCACGGCAGCGCGCGCGTCCAAATTCAGAACTCAATTAGCCCACCCAGCGAGATATTGGGCGGAGCTGGAGAAAAACCACTACATTGGTTCAGGCTATTTCTTCTCGTCCAATGCTGCGGTGACGACGGAGGCCAGATGCTCCAGTTCCTCCCGTTTCATCTCAAGCACCATTCGCCCACCGCCTTCTAGCGGCAACCGAAGCGTATAACCATGAAGCGTGCGCTCCACCTCGAGCGGACCGTCACTCGTGCGCGGTTTCATTGCTGCCATCGAGCTCTCCTCAAAGATCGAAAGTGATCAACACTCCTATTTTACTTCAAGGACCGCAAAAGCGCGCCAGCTCGGCGCAAACTCGCCCTAGCGCTCTTTGGATTGCGCGCGCAGCTCAGCAGCGAGGGTGGCCACCTGCTCGTTGATTGCCGCCACGGCCTCCTCAGCGGTATCGACCAGCGTAAAGAGGTCCACATCCGGCTCGGAGATCATGCCTTCGGCGAGCATAGTACCCCGAATCCAATCAATCAGTCCGCCCCAATACTCCTTGCCCACCAGCACAATCGGGAACTGCGAAATTTTGTGGGTCTGCACCAGCGTGACCGCCTCGAACAGCTCGTCCATGGTGCCAAAACCGCCCGGGAGCACGATGAAGCCCAGCGCATACTTCACAAACATCAGCTTGCGCACGAAGAAGTAGCGGAAGTTGATCCCGAGGGAAATGTAATCGTTCATCCCCTGCTCAAACGGCAACTCGATGCCGAGACCGACCGCCTTGCCACCGGCCTCGAAGGCACCCTTGTTGCCCGCTTCCATAATGCCTGGGCCGCCGCCTGTAATGACGGCGTAGTGCTGCTCAGCGAGCCGCGCGCCAATCTCCTCAGCGATGTCGTAGTACTTAGACCCAGGCTTCAAACGCGCCGAGCCGAAAATCGAGACGGCGGGCTGCAGATCTGCGAGCGCGCCAAAACCTTCGACAAACTCCGACTGAATGCGGAAAATTCGCCAGGTATCCGTATGGATGAAATCAGAGCTACGATTCGGCGCGAGCAAGCGCGCATCCGTCGTACCTTCTGGCATATCGCCCTTGATCGTTACAGGGCCCTTAATATATTTCGATACTTTTTTCGTCACATACGGATTCTACTTGCTCAGCTGGCGGTCCGTCACTTATCGCCCGCAGCCACATGCAGGATGCGCGCGGTCTCGGTGATTGTGCCCGAAATCGACGGATAGACGGTGAAGGTGCCGGCGAACTCATCGACCGTCAGGCGGTTCTTCACCGCGAGGGTCAGCGGGAAGATAAACTCGCCCGCATACTGCAGCACCAGCACGGCACCCGCAATCGTACGAGAATTGCGCCGCGCAAAGATCTTCACGAAGCCTTCGTCAATGCCGCGCATCTTCGCGCGTGCGTTGCGTGCAATCGGCAGAATCATCTGCACGCAATCCACTCGCCCAGCATCTACATCCGCTTGCGTCACGCCCACGGTCGCGATCTCTGGGTTAGTGAAAATATTCGAGCAGATCTGATCGAGGCGCAGCGGCTCTACAGCATCGCCAAGTGCGTGTGCGATCGCAATTCGGCCCTGCTCTGCCGCCACTGATGCCAGCAGGTAGACGCCGGTGCAGTCGCCAGCAGCATAGATGCGGTTCGCTGCCGTGCGCGAAACTTTATCAACCACCACGAAGCCTCGCTCATCGAGCTCCACACCCGCCGCTTCGAGACCAATGCCATCCGTATTCGGAATTGCACCGACTGCCATTAACACGTGCGAACCACGCACCTCGCGCCCGTCACTCAAGGTGACGACGACGCCGTCACCCTCCACACGCGCGCCTTGGGCTCGCGAGCGCCCCAGAATCTTCATACCGCGCTCGGCGAAAACCCGCTCGATGAGCTCGGCGGCGTCTGGGTCCTCGTTCGGAAGCACGTGTTCGCGCGAAGAAACGAGCGTGACTGGCACGCCAATCGACTGGAATGCTGCCGCGAATTCAGCACCGGTGACGCCGGAGCCCACCACGATCAGGTGGCTCGGCACCTCTTTGAGGTTGTAAATCTGCTTCCAGGTAAGGATGCGCTCGCCGTCTGGCATCGCATCAGGGAGCTTGCGCGGGCGAGCACCAGTGGCCACGATAACGAAATCTGCCTCGAACCGCTGGTCTCCGGCGTGCACAATGCGCCGACCGTTCGCGCCTACTTCTGGAGCAATGATGCCACGGGCGTCCACGATCTCCACGCCCGCCTGCTCCAGTCGCGCCGTAATCTCAGCGGACTGCTCCTGAGCGAGGCGCTTTACGCGGGCGAAGATCCCGAGAGTATCGGCGCTAAACCCGCCTCCGTCGTCTGCAATCTGGAGCTCCTTGGCGCGGCGAATATTGTCCATCCACGCAGCCGAGGCGATGAGAGTCTTGGAAGGCACAACGTCCGTGAGCACGGCCGAGCCGCCAATCCCCTGCTCATCGACCAGGATCGTGCGTGCGCCATGGGCGCGGGCCTGCAATGCAGCTTCATATCCGCCTGGGCCACCGCCAATGATCACGATAGTTGGGCCAGTGGTCTGCGAAGCGTCATTCAAGGTAGTCATAGTGCCATTGTGCCAAAGCGCGCTGACTCACGCAGCTAAATGCGCAGATCAGGTAAAAAACTGCCGCCGAGTGCACAATTACGCCTAAATCGGGTCAAAGGAACTGGGCGCCAACCGAAGGCGTAGCGTACCCTATATACATGGAGAAAACTGAACCTCAAGAACTGGCTGCACAAGCAGCCGAGAAGATCCGTGAGCTCACTGGCGTAGCTCAGCACGAAATTGCTCTCACCCTTGGCTCAGGCTGGGGCGGAGCTGCAGAGCTCATTGGCGAAAAAGTAGCAGAGATTCCAGCCGAAGAGATCCCAGGCTTTAGCAAGCCTTCAGTCGTGGGTCACGGCGGAAAGATCACGTCCATCGCGCTTCCAACTGGGCATCACGCGCTGGTGCTCGGAGCTCGCACCCACTACTACGAAGGCAAGGGCGTGCGGGCTGTGGCTCACGGCGTACGCACCGCCGCCGCTGCCGGTGCAAAGGTCGCGATCCTGACGAACGGCTGTGGCTCGACGGTCACCGAGTGGGGCCCAGGCACCGCCGTACTGATCAAGGACCACTTGAACTTGACGGCGACCTCACCGATCGAGGGCGCACACTTCGTGGACCTCACCGATGCGTATTCGCCGCGTCTGCGCGCTATTGCGCACGAGGTAGACCCTTCGCTTCCAGAAGGCGTGTACACGCAGTTCCCTGGCCCGCACTACGAGACCCCTGCTGAGGTGCGGATGGCCCGCACGCTCGGTGGCGATCTGGTCGGCATGAGCACCGTGCTCGAAACCATCGCAGCACGTGAAGCTGGACTGGAAGTTCTGGGCATCTCGCTGGTCACGAACCACGCAGCAGGCTTCGCACCTGGCGAGCTCAACCACCGCGAGGTACTCGATGCCGGCAAGGCAGCAGGTCCTCGTATTTCTAAACTTTTGGCAGAAATTATCGCAGCAATCACTGAAAGGATTGAGAAGTGACGTACTCAGTATCTGAGGTACAAGACTGGATCAAGCACGACCCAGATGAGGCGAACCGCGCTGAATTGGAGGCGCTGCTCGAAAAGGCTGAAGGAGGCGACGCCGAAGCTGCCGCTGACTTGAGCGACCGTTTCAAGGGCATGCTCGA
>R16__coassemble_936_pt1 | contig 65504 bp, 58 predicted proteins | sample R16__metabat2_low_PE_015 | metagenome-assembled genome bin R16 | reverse complement strand
CTGCACTCGCCAGGGTGTGGGAGAGTAAGTCACCGCCATCAATCAACTTGAATAAGGAGTGGCTGAATTGTTTCTGACAATTCAGCCACTCCTTTTTGTCGTACTATCACGCAATTACGCTCTGTATGAACCTGATGGACTCCTAGGATCTATTTACCTATTATTGCTGTGAGGCAAATGGTACGAAGGGTTTGGAGGCAAGCATGGGTAAAGTTAGTGCGCTAATCAAGGCAGCTACGGTTGCGGCACCAGTCATTGTCAAGGTTGTACAGACTTACGGCCCTCAGCTTCGCAAGATTGCTGCTGATAATCCAGCGCTCGTTGAACGTACGAAGGAGCGGCTTGCCGGTATTGCCCTGCAGGGGAAGGGGCGGGGTGGTTCTTCCTTAAGCTCCAGCATTGACGCGCTGCGTGACCAAGTGACCTATCTCTATGCTTCTGCTAATAACCCAGGCGTAGCTCAGCAGGCTCAGTTCTGGCGCTCAGAGCTGGATCATCTCGCTTCTACTCTTCCCGTAATTGATGCGATGAGTGCTAGTGCTCAGAAGACAGAGCGTAAGGCCGTACAGAGGCGAATTGACGAACTATCACGCTCTATTTTGGCCGCTACCATCGGCGACGATATTGAAGATGCTGACGTAGAATCGGGCGATCCAGCGAGCAATACGGACCCAAAATATCGTAGTAACTTCAGTAACGATGAAAAGACTGGCTATTAGTCGGCTTGATTTGCCTTTGATAGCGTGACCTGCAGAAATGTTGGGATAGATCACATCTAATTCGGCGGTCTCAAATTGCTCTTTAGTATCTGATGGTGGTACATTTTTACACGTTGCGAAACGAACTTGCGCGGGTGGCGGAATAGGCAGACGCGCTAGCTTGAGGTGCTAGTCCTCGTATAGAGGGTGGGGGTTCAAGTCCCCCTCCGCGCACAAGTAGGGCGTATCAGCTAATAGCTGGTACGCCCGCTTTTTATATTAGCTAGGAGGAATCATGGCGAATGAGATGGTAGAAAATTTCGTAGGGGATTCGGATCGACCAGAAGAGCTGGTTCGAGAGTTTCATCGAGTTTACCGATTGCCTATTGCCGATGATTTTCCGAGCGTTGATCGTGATCGTGTCCACATGAGAATGGCGCTGATCGCAGAAGAATTTGGTGAGCTTGTGGGTGCTGTGTACGGCGCAGACGCGCGCAAGATTGTCGATGACGCATTTGGACGTGCAGTCGCCACAGACGACGGCTCACGCGACGTTGTAGGCGCTGCAGATGCCCTTGGTGACCTCACTTATGTTATCTATGGTATGGCCCTCGAATCTGGAATCTCGATGAGCAAGGTTCTCCAGGAAATCCAAGCTTCTAACCTCTCTAAACTCGGTGACGATGGTCAGCCGATTTATCGAGAGGATGGAAAGGTCCTGAAAGGATCAGGTTATTTTCCTCCGAATATCTCACGTGCCCTCGGTATTGATGAGTCACAGGATAGCCACTCGACAGACGCCGAGAAGTGAGTTACGCTCTAGGCATGTCGATAGATCTGCAGCGCGCATTCGATGCGCTCATTCGTGCTTTTGAAGAGTTTCATGCAGCTGTTTTAGATGCTGAGGACCCAGAGGCTCCTCGCGTCCTGCATGCGGCGGATGCACTTGCAGATGCCTATACGGTCTATGACGACGTTCTCTACACCTCATTTGGCGTGGAGGCACCTTTCGATACGTTTACTGATGAGCAGGACGACGATATCGATCTTGAAGACGACGAAGATGACGATGCATATGACGGCGGCTTCGAGGAAGATGACTACGACGAGCTCGACGATAGCTTCGACGACGAAGACGACGAAGGTGCATTCGGCGATGACGATTATCTCGAAGATGACGAGGATGATTACTTCCTCGATGATGAGGAGTACGACGAGTAGTCTTTAGCGAGGTGCAGAGACGTCGCTAAGCGCATTGGCGATTTGCGGTGGGAGCTCCTGAAGCGACGAACTAAAGATTTCGCGTGCTTGTGCCGGTGTACGAGGACCGCAGATTGCTGTAGTGACTTGTGGTCTGGAGAGCAGCCATGACAAAGATACGTCGGCCATCGTGCGTGTCAGACCTTCGCTAGCTTTAGCAGCTGCTTCTGTCACGCGACGTGCGTTCGGCGTAAGGTATGGCTCTACCATATGTCGCAAGTGATCAGTGGCTCCACGGGAAGTCGCGGGAATTGTAGAGCGGTATTTGCCAGTGAGTACACCACCAGCAAGCGGCGAGTATGCAGCAATACCAATCTGGCTATGCTGGGCAAATTCGAACAGTTTTTCTGGCTCCCTGTGCCGCTCGAGCAATGAGAAGGGGAGTGACGCAGCGGTTGCAGTGAGCCCCGTGCGTTCTTTTAGCATTTGGGTAGCAATTGCTAGGCGCCACACTGGCATACTAGCGAATCCGACGTAGCGAGCCTTTCCTTCACGAATGATATCTGCCATTGTCTCGACGGTTTCTTCAAGTGGAGTATGAGAATCAGCTCCCGCGACTGTCACGAGGTCGACATAGTCGGTGTTCATCTCACGCAGCAAAGTATTGAGCTCGCGGCGAATTCTCCCTCGGCTTGCGTCGATTCTTCCACCGCGAAATCCAATATGTGCGCTGATCGTTAGCTCCTCACGTAACTCCTGTGAGATGAGCTTGCCTAGCACGCTTGGCGCAATCAGTTCCTCGCCGCCATAAGAGAGCGAGGTATCGATGAGTGACCCTCCGGCTTCAAGGTAGATATCAAGGATTTCCTGTGCATCCTCTGAGCTGGTATCAGCTCCCCACATCAGCGTCCCCAGTCCAAGAACGCTCACCTGCAAACCTGAATTTGAAAAGAATCTGTGCTCCACACAACTTAGCCTAATCCACGGAGGCTGCTAAAGACGATATACGCTAGGCGCGTGACTATTTTCGAAGCGATTATTCTAGGCTTAGTTCAGGGGCTTACAGAGTTTCTGCCCATTTCTTCTTCCGCTCACCTTCGGATTGTGGGCGAGTTGTTCCCAGGTCTTGGGGATCCCGGTGTGACTTTTACAGCTGTCACTCAGATTGGTACTGAGACTGCAGTGGTGATTTATTTCTGGAAAGATATCGTTCGAATTATTAAGAAGTGGTTCACCTCAATGCCTTGGGTTGATGCGCGCAAACGGCTCACGATGGCTGACCCTGACGTTCGACTCGGGTGGATTGTCATCGTTGGCACGATCCCGATCGTAGTGTTGGGTCTGCTGCTTGAGAATGCAATCGACACTGTATTCAGGAATCTCTACATTACTGCCGCAATGCTCGCACTTTTCGCGATCCTTCTCGGGCTTGCAGATAGGCTTGGTCGCCGTAAGACTCATCTGCGCGAGATGTCTCTTCGTGACGGCGTAGTGCTGGGTTTCGCACAATCTCTCGCTTTGATCCCAGGCGTTTCGCGTTCCGGCGGAACTATTACTGTCGGTCTGGCACTTGGGTATACCCGCACTGCCGCCGCACGTATTTCTTTCTTGCTGGCAATTCCTGCAGTGCTTGGCTCGGGCTTTTATCGACTTGTTTCTACGAATGCTGCAGGCCCCAGCGTTGGTGCACTCCCAACCGCTGTCGCAACTGTCGTTGCGTTTGGGGTGGGCTTCGCCGTCATCGTGTGGTTCTTGAAGCTGCTTGAAAAGAACTCATTCATGCCTTTCGTTATCTACCGCATTGCATTGGCATTGCTTGTCGTAGCGCTGGTGTCCACTGGCACTATCAATGCCTAAAACCTGTTCACTCGAGAGGAAGGCACTTGCAGATGACTTTTGGCAGACACGTCATTGCTACCGGGTCGCTTCCAGCTGGCGTGCTGTGCGATATGGACGGTACTCTCACTGATTCTGAGCACTTTTGGTTCCGAGCGCAGCGCTATGAATACGGTCAATTTGGCATTGACTGGACGACCGAAGACCAGAATTTGGTAATTGGGCGAGACATTGTGGATGGTACAAATGCGGTCTTTGATCGCTTTCACATTGAAGCCGACGCAGTGCAAGTTGCGAGCCTCATCGTCAATCGCGTGATTTCGCTCGTGAAGGAAGAGGGCGTTACTTGGCGTCCAGGTGCTTATGCTCTTCTGGAGCGTTTGCGTGATTGGTCCGTTCCGTGTGCGCTGGTAACCTCCTCTTATCGCGAATACGCTCAGCTCGTCGTGGATGAGGCTCCAGAAGGTGCGTTCTCTGCAATCGTGACTGGTGACCAAATTGTGCACGGCAAGCCAGCTCCCGATCCATTTCTCACTGGCGCTGCAAAGCTAGGCGTATCACCGCAGCAGTGCGTTGCGTTTGAGGATTCGGAAGCTGGCGTGCAATCGGCTCTCGCAGCCGGAGCAATCACCGTCGTGGTTCCGTTCCAATCGAGACTCGAGGAACACCCAGAGGCACACATTCTCAGCTCACTGGAATTGGCTGACCGCGAGTTCTTTGAGCAGTTACTGCTGCGCAGTTAGGAGATATTCACTCCCGCTCTCTGGGATTTCCGGTGGTTGTCCGCCGAATGCTGGGCACAAATTCTGGAAATTGCACCACGGGCAAAGTGGCCCTTTCTTTGGTTCAAATTCTCCAGTTTCGTTGCGACTTTTCATCTCGCTCCACGAGTGTTCGAGAGAATTCGTGACGGCGTCTACATCACTTGGATGCGGATCGTAGGTTAAGGTGCGCTGGTCTCCGAGAAATAGCAACTGCGTACGAAGCGGAAGCCGATTCTGCGAGTACTGCAAGGCCGCTGCATAAAACTTCATTTGAAAGAGATACTCATCTTGGAAACGCACTGAGGGCGATTTCCCAGTTTTGTAATCGATAACTCGAAGGTCACCGTTTGCAGCCTCGTCTAACCTGTCGATCACTCCCCGAATTGCGAGCCCTGATGGCAACTGCGCGCTGACAAACTGTTCACGGCCGATCGGTTCAAGATACTGAGGATTCTCAAGCCGGAAATATGCTGCGATGAGATCCCTTGCCGAGAGCAGCCACTGGTCAAGCTCGGAAGTACTGCTGAAGAGCTCAAGATCCTCAGGTGACCCCTCTAAATGCTTCGCCCAAAGGGGCTCTAGAAGGGTTTGGGCATAGCTCTCAGATCGCTGCAAAGCTGGTGCTTCGTAGAGATGCTCCAATACGGAATGCACAATCGTACCCTTGAGAGCAGCCAGTGAAGGCGGTTCAGGGATTGCGTCGATTACTCGGAGACGGAATTTCAATGGGCATTGATGAAAGTCTTTTACGCGCGATGGAGAAAGCGCGAAACTGCGTTTGCGCGGTGCGCTCTGATCGGTTTTGGATTCGTTCGTGTTCATACCCTAAAGGTAATACATGGCATAGGCAGATTTTCGTGGCGGAGAAAACTCGTAAGAAGAAGCTCACGTATGATTAATGCATGACTCAAGAACGAAGTGCGAAAATTGGTGAACCAGCTCTGCGTGACCTGCGAGCTGACGATCGTCGGCGCGGACCATTTCGGGTCGGCGAGCGGGTGCAGCTGACCGACGTGAAAGGGCGCAAATACACGGTCAACCTCACTGATAAAGGTTTTTTCCAATCCACTAGGGGCAATTTTCGTCATTCTGAGCTTATTGGCAAGCCTGAAGGAACCGTCATTGAAACCGAAGATGGGCACCGCCTGTTGGCCCTCCGCCCGCTCGTAAGCGATTTTGTGCTTTCAATGCCTCGCGGTGCCACTGTGATTTATCCCAAAGACGCAGGTCAGATTATCCACGGGGCAGATATCTTTCCAGGGGCTCGGGTTTTCGAAGCTGGGTTAGGGTCTGGAGCTTTGGCCCTCTCATTACTGGCTGCCGTAGGCGAGCGTGGACGTCTCATTTCAGCTGACGTGCGGCCTGAATTCATCGAGATTGCGGTAGGAAACGTCGTTTCGTGGTATGGCGAGCACCCAACTCAGTGGACTGTGCGTGAAGGTGACGCGGCCGCCGTCCTCGCAGATCTTGAGGCTCAGTACTTGGACGCCGTGGTGCTGGATATGCTTGCGCCTTGGGAGATCGTTGGATCCGCAGCGCATGCTCTGCGTGAAGGCGGAGTCATTTGTGTGTACGTTGCGACTGTTACGCAGCTCTCTCGCGTTGTGGAGGAGCTTCGAGATTCTGAGAGTTTCACCGAGCCAATTGCTACCGAGTCGATGGTGCGGTCGTGGCATGTCGACGGCCTTGCCGTGCGTCCAGACCACTCGATGGTAGGGCACACGGGCTTCTTGGTGATGGCCCGTCGTCTCGCTTTGGGCTCGCAGCAGTTGAAGCCGACGAAACGACCAGCTCCTGCTGCCGAGGGTGAGGCTGCGCAGTGGAGTGATGCGCGTTTCGAGGGCACGCTTGCGGAACGTGAGATTTCTCAGAAGAAGCTCCGCAAGGTCCGGCGTGACGTCGCCCATCGGGCTGACGTCGAAGCCAGCGGTACGTCGGGGCCCGGTGCCCACAGCGCTGAGATTCGCCAGCGGCTGCAGGCGGAGAGCGAGGCAAAGGTACGGGCACGGCTGGAGGCAAACAATGACTGAGCAGCAAACTGGTGGTGGCGTCAGACCGGATTTCTCTACTCAGATTAAGATCTCTAGTCTTGAGGAGAAGAACCGACGCCTTGTGCGAGCCCTTGAGAATGCGCGCGATAAGATCAAAGACCTTTCGTTGCAGATCGAGTCGCTCTCGAAACCACCACTCAGTTACGCGACTGTGGTTCGTGCTGAAGATGGTCGCAGCGCCACGGATTCGATTACCGTGAGTTCTGGCGGAAAGCTGATGGACGTATCAGTTGCCTCGGGTTATCAGAATGAGGCCATTGAGCCTGGCCAGGATGTCTTGCTCAACCAGCAGTTGGTCGTGGTAGGAGGGACGGACCAACCGAAAGTTGGCGAGATTGTTTCGGTCAAACTCGTTCTCGATTCTGAGCGGGTGCTGGTGAAGGTGCACGCCGATGACGAACGCGTACTGCGGATTTCGGCGAAGGCGAAGGCGCAAGGCGTGCGCGTTGGAGACATGATGCTCGCTGACCTGCGCTCCGGTTTCGTGCTGGAACAGGTGGAGCGTCCAGACGTCGAGCATCTGCTTCTCGAGGAAGTACCAGATGTAGCCTACTCAGATATCGGTGGTCTCGATGCACAGATTGATCAGATTCAGGATTCGGTAGAGCTGCCTTTCGAACAACCCGAGCTGTATCGGTCGTATGGACTCAAACCGCCGAAAGGGGTGCTCTTGTATGGCCCTCCAGGCTGCGGAAAGACTCTGATCGCAAAAGCTGTAGCTACTTCACTTGCGGGAAAGATCGCCAAGAAAACCGGGGAAGGGGCGGCGCAGCGTTCGTATTTTCTGAACGTCAAGGGCCCGCAGTTGCTCGATAAATATGTGGGCGAAACTGAGCGTCAGATCCGAGAGATTTTTGCACGGGCGCGGGACCGCGCGGCGCATGGTATTCCGGTCGTGATCTTCTTTGACGAGATGGAAGCGCTTTTTAGAGCACGAGGTTCAGGTATTTCTTCGGATGTGGAGACGACTGTTGTGCCGCAGCTGCTCGCGGAGATTGACGGCGTAGAGTCTCTCGATAACGTGATCGTGATTGGTGCTTCGAATCGCGAAGATATGATTGATCCTGCGATTTTGCGCCCTGGGCGCCTCGATATCAAGATCCGCATTGAGCGACCTACGCTGAGCGGAGCCGTCGACATTTTGCTGAAGTACCTCACCCCAGAGCTCCCGATCAATGCCCGTGAGCTGGAGCGATATGGCAGCAAGAAGCTAGCAGTGGAAGCCATGGCTGGCGCGGTTGCACAGGCGCTCTACGCGAGGACTCCAGAGCGTGAGTACCTCGACGTCACTTATACAGACGGCGGGCGGGAGACGCTCTACGTAAGCGATTTCGTCTCTGGTGCGATGCTCGCAGCAATAGTAGATCGCGCAAAGAAGCTCGCAATCAAAGATTATTTGGCTGGCGGCGAGCAGGGTATTACGCTGCATCATCTCTATGAGGGCGCTACAGCTGAGATTCGCGAGAACGAAGACGTAGCCAATATTGCGAATCCACAAGAGTGGGCACGAATTAACGGACGAGCTCGTAACCGGAGCGTGGCAATGATTTCTCCGCTGAATCAGGGCGTGAGTATCGGTGATGAGGAAAGGACAGGCGAGTGAGCGTCAAAAGGGTCGTTGGCCTAGAAACTGAATTCGCCGTCACGGATCCAAACGATCCTCGGGCAAACGTCTTGGCGTTGTGCGCATACGTGGTCGATGCGTACGGCAGGGCTGGGCAGGCCAGTGGCGGGGCGGGTCTTGTGCCATGGGATTATCGCGGCGAAAACCCGCTTAATGACGCGCGCGGATTTAAATTCGATCGCAGCGAGGTACATCCGTCGCTATTGACCGATGATCCAGATCGCCCGGCTCCATCGGGTGAATTCAATGCGCAGGTGGACTATGTGCGCCGCCCGAGTGATGCGGAGCGCGCGCTGCCGAAAGCGCCGAACGCCGTACTGACCAATGGCGCCCGCCTCTACGTTGACCATGCGCATCCCGAATACTCGGCTCCAGAAGTGAGTTCGCCGCGAGAAGCAGTCTTGTGGGACCGGGCGGGTGAGTTGATCGGTCAAGAAGCAATGGAGCTGAGCGCGAAAAACGGGCACCCCGTCGTCCTCTATAAAAACAATGTGGATGGCAAAGGCGCGGCGTTTGGCACACATGAGAATTATCTGATGCGCCGAAGCGTCGATTTTCGAGCGATTATTCGGTATCTCACGCCGTTTTTCGTGACGCGCCCGTTGGTGTGCGGTGCTGGCCGGGTGGGGATCGGTCAACGCTCTGAGCAGGCCGGCTTCCAGATCTCGCAGCGCGCTGATTACGTGGAAAATGACGTCGGCATTGAGACAACCTTCAACCGACCAATTATCAATACGCGCGACGAACCGCACGCTGATGATACAAAGTACCGCCGCCTGCATGTGATTGGCGGGGACGCGAACCAATTCGACGCGTCGAATCTGCTCAAGGTCGGTACTACTTCGCTGCTGCTGTGGTTGCTTGAGAATCCGGATGCGTATGAGGGGGCGAAGAGCGAGCTTGAACGGCTTGTCTTGCGCACTCCGGTCGAAGATACGGCGAAGGTGTCTCACGATACCTCGCTCAGTGCGCAGCTTGATCTTGAAGCTTCAGGGACAAGTACGGCGCTCGACATCCAGAAGCGCTATTTTGAGATTCTTCAGCGAGCCTATTCAAGTTTTGGCGTACGAGATGCGGATACGGACGAGGTCTTGGAACTTTGGGACCAGGTACTTCGCGGCTTGAGCTCTGATCCCGATAGCGTCGCTGACAAGGTGGAATGGGTTGCGAAACTGGGATTGCTTGAGCGCTTCCGTCAGCGCAATTCTTGGGATTGGGGTCATGACAAGCTTAAGGCGATTGATTTGCAGTGGGCGGATCTGCGTCCAGAGCGTTCGATCGTGGCGCGTTTGGATCGCGCAGGAGCCGTCATGCGCCTACATTCTCAGCAAGCTGTGCGCGAGGCTGTGAAATTTGCGCCGGAATCGACGCGCGCATACGTGCGAGGCGGGCTGATTCGCCGTTTCCCGCGTGGGGTAGCAGCGGCGAATTGGGAGTCAATTACTGTAGACGTAGAAGGCCAGACTCACTTGGTGCGCCTAGCTTTCGTAGATCCACAGGACGCGAATAAACTTCAGCTCGGTGAAAGTCTTGAGACGGCCAGCTCGGTAGCCGAATTTGTGGATCAGGTCGGCGCATTGGCATAGGGTAGAGACGAGGAAGTGAGGATCGATCATGGCAGAGCGTGAACAGTTGCAAGCCCAGCGACGCGAGGAAGTTGAAGAGGTTGAGGCTCCTCAAGTTGCGGCGCAGCCTCAGAAGGTCGAGGTAGACGATTTGCTCGACGATATCGACTCGATTTTGGAGTCTAACGCGAGCGGCTTCGTACAGGGTTTCGTGCAAAAGGGCGGGCAGTGAAGCGCAGGATTTTCGGTATTGAAACCGAGTATGGAATTACGTGTGCTTCGCTCACCGGAAGTCTGCCGCCCTTGGACGCAGAGCAGGCGGCGGCAGAGCTCTTCGCATCGATGCTTGCGCACGTAAAGTCCACGAATGCCTATATCGAGAACGGCGCTCGCACCTATCTCGACGTAGGCGCGCATCCCGAGTATGCGACTGCTGAGTGCGATAATCTCGAGGATCTCATCGCAAATGAGCGCGCTGGCGATGCGATCTTCGCTCGGATGGCCCTCGAGGCTAACGAACGCCTTCGTGCCAAGGGCATTCCTGGCCAGATCCACCTGTTCAAGAATAACCTCGACAGTCAAGGCAATTCCTTTGGCTCTCACGAGAATTATTTGATCCATCGCAGCCGCGACTATCGGCGTTCGATTGAGACTCTGGTTCCGTTTTTCGTGACGCGCCAGCTCTTGGTCGGTGCGGGGTATCTGCACCGTAACAGCGAAGAGACGCGTTTCGAAATCTCGCCTCGCGCGTGGCAGATGTGGGACGCCGTCTCCTCGGCTTCCACTCGAGCTCGGCCGATGATTAACACTCGCGATGAACCGCATGGCGATCCTGATCGATTCCGTAGAATGCATGTGATCGTCGGCGATTCGACTATGTCCCAAACTGCTACTGCATTGCGCGTGGGGATGACGTGCGCGGTGCTGGACGTTCTAGAAGATGGCGGAGATTTGCCAGATCTAACGTTGCGCGATCCAGTGGTGGCAATTCGTGAGACCTCCAAGGACTTGACGGGTGGGGCACTTCTCGAGCTTGAAGATGGGCGGCGGATGACTGCGCTCGAGGTGCAGCAAGCTTTCTACGAAGCCGTTATGGATCACTACGCGCGCGAAGGCTGGGGTGATTCGCTTTTGCCAATCGAATCGAAGGTATTCGAATATTGGAAGCAGATCCTAGAGGGCTTTGTGAGCGGTAACCGCGAGTCGCTTTCTACGATCGTGGATTGGGTGGCCAAACTGGCCTTAATTGAGGCTTATCAAGCGCGCAGCGGCGCAAGTCTTTCGGACCCGAGGGTGGCGCGGCTGGATCTGGCTTGGCACGACGTCACCCAATCTGGACTGCGCACGCGTCTCGAGACCTCAGGAGCGCTCGAGACGCTGGTCTCCGAGGACGCGATTGAGCAAGCGATGCAGGTAGCGCCGCAGACTACGCGCGCACGGCTTCGCGGCGAGTTTATTCGTCAGGCGCGGGCTCATCGGCGCGACTTTATGGCAGATTGGATGAATCTGCGCTTGCTCGCAGATAGCGGTTCACAAAGTGTGCTTTTGAGTGACCCATTTGCATCCAGCGATCCGCGAGTGGATGAACTGCTGATGACTATTGCGCAAAAGGCTGCGAACTAGCATGAAGTTTTCTAGGGGTCAGTCGATTCTAGCGGTGGCAGTAGCGCTGCTCATCGGCGTGCTTTGGGGCGCGCTGGCGCCGGCACAGGAAGTTCCTGAAACGAAGACTCTGGAGCTGACCGTGCGCGGTGAATTCGGCGCGGCGCTGCAATTGTCGGCAGATGGCCAAATGGGCGAGTCGCCACAGACGCATCTCATCATCGACGGTAAAGGGCGGGAAATCCAGCCTGGCGGTCAGTTGCTTTACGTCGCTTCGTCCTACGGTTATAGCGCTTCGGGTACGCTGACACCCGTCACCGAACAAGAGCTGGTAGTGACGAGTGCGACTAACGAGAAGCTGGGCGAGTTGGCACCGTTCATTATTGGCAGGCGCGAGGGTACTCGTGAGGTGATCGAGTTTCCGCATGCTCAAGGTGGGGGAGGCGAACTCGTGGTTCTCGATTTGCTGCCTAGCCTTGCACATGGGGAGATGCGCGAGTGGGCGAATCAGCCAGCTGGCCTTCAGATCAGCGAGGCAGACGGCGTCCCCGCTCTTAGCGTAGACGGACTCGATATCACGCGAACAGATCTTTTTACGCTCACCGTTGGCTCTGGTGCGCAGGTTGCCGCTAAGCAGAGTGTGTGGGCGAACTACCTTCTCGCCAATGAGAAGGGCGAAGTGATTGAGAGCACGTACGGTAATCCTGAGCCGGCGTTTATCAATCCAGATGAGGTGTTTCCAGCGCTATCTAATGCGATTCTTGATCAGCGTATCGGCTCGCGGGTAATTACGCTCGTGCCTGCTTCGGAGGCTCGTGGGGCAAGCGATATGATCATCGTGATAGATTTGCTAGCGCTAGCAACGGAAGGATGAAGTGGTGAGTTTTTCGATTCCGTCGCCACCGGTGAGCGTGTGGTACTTGGGCCCGATCCCTATTCGAGCCTATGCAATCGCACTGCTGCTCGGTATTATTCTGGCGATCTATATCGGAGATCGGCGCTATCGCAGAATGGGTGGCCCGAAAGATACGTATATTGACGTCGCCGTGTGGGCTGTCGTGCTCGGCATTATTTTCGCCCGTATCTATTACGTAGTCTCCACTCCTGATGCTTATTTTGGGCCGAATGGTAATCCGATCGACGCATTTAAGATCTGGGAGGGCGGAATCGCGATCCTCGGTTCGTTGATGGGCGGCGCGCTCGGTATCTTTATCGGTCTGAAGCGCCGCGGATTGCGGTTTGCGCCGTTCGTAGATGCGCTTGCGCCGGGGCTTATCCTGGCACAGGCAGTTGGGCGCTTTGGTAACTACTTCAATCAGGAGCTCTTTGGCACGCCGACTGACTTGCCGTGGGGTTTGGAAATTGACGCAGCGCATATGCCTCCTGGGTATCCAGAGGGTACGCTTTTCCACCCGACGTTCCTCTACGAACAGATCTGGAACGTCATTGGTGCAGTTGTGATCGTGGTATTGGAGCGTAAGTTGCGGCTCAAGGGCGGTCAGGTGATTTTGACGTACCTCATGTGGTACTCCTTCGGCCGCTTCTGGATTGAGATTATTCGTACCGATTTTGCGCATTCGTTTGGCTTGCTGCGCTTCAATTCGTGGGCGGCGCTGCTGGTTTTCGTGCTGGCAGTTGTACTGATGGTGGTCGCTACCAAGCTTCGACGGACGCACCCTGAACTCTCTAATATTTTCGTAAACGAAAAGGATCAACCTGCTGATAAGGAAGGGACTGCAGCGGGTGTATCTGGTAATCAAATAAGCGAGGTAAACTAGGCTCATGCGTAGAGCGAAGATTGTATGTACCCTCGGTCCAGCAGTGGGTACCAAGGAAATGATTAAGGCACTTGTAAGTGCAGGTATGAACGTTGCTCGTATCAACGCTTCCCACGGTTCCCATGCAGAGCATGAGGAGCGCATCAACTGGGTGCGAGAGGCAGCGGAAGAGCTTGGCACTCCAGTAGCAGTGCTCGTCGACTTGCAGGGTCCGAAGATCCGTTTGGGTACTTTTGCTGAGGGGCCAGTGCTGCTTGAGCCAGGCGATATCTTCACGATTACCACCGAGGATGTACAAGGCTCGAAGGAGCTTGTCTCTACGACTCACAAGGGACTGCCAGGGGACTGCCATCCGGGTGATCTGATCCTGATCGATGACGGCAAGGTTCAGGTTCAGGTTCGCGAGGTTGACGGTCCGCGAGTGACGACGGAGGTCCTCGTTGGCGGCATGGTTTCGGACCACAAGGGCGTCAATCTTCCAGGCGTGGCAGTTTCTGTACCAGCGCTTTCGGAAAAGGATAAAGAGGACCTCGAGTGGGGTCTCGAGTACGGCTGCGATTTGGTCGCACTTTCCTTCGTGCGTTCCCCAGAGGATGCCAAGGATGTCCATGAGGTAATGGATCGCGTTGGTCGTACGGTACCTGTGATCGCAAAGATTGAGAAGCCACAGGCAGTTACCGTGCTTGAGGAGCTTATTGAGGTCTTCGACGGTTTCATGGTGGCGCGCGGCGACCTTGGTGTGGAACTCCCGCTGCAGCAGGTCCCGCTTGTGCAGAAGCACGCGATTACGATTGCTCGTCGCCATGCGAAGCCGGTTATTGTGGCAACTCAGGTGCTCGAGTCGATGATCAATTCGCCAACGCCAACCCGCGCTGAGGCTTCGGACTGCGCAAACGCCATTCTTGACGGCGCCGATGCAGTTATGCTTTCTGGCGAGACTTCCGTTGGTAAGTACCCAGTGCGCTGCGTTGAGACCATGGCATCCATCATCGAATACACGGAGGAGCACGGCCTCGAGTCGATTCCGAAGATTTCGAATCTGCACCGTACGCGTAACGGCGTCATCACCCGTGCAGCTATGGAGATTGGTGAGTCGCTCGGCGTCAAGTACCTGACGGTCTTCACCGAGTCTGGCCAGACGGCACGCCGCATGGCGCGCCTGCGTCCACGCATTCCGTTGCTTGTGTTCACTCCTAACGAGAACGTTCGCAAGCAGCTCGCTCTTACATGGGGTGTAAAGACAATTCTCTCCGATCCAGTCTCCCAGACCGATGAAATGGTTGAGGAAGTGGATAGCATCCTGCGTGAATCGGGTCTTGCACTCGAAGGCGATCGCGTGGTGATTATCTGTGGCATGCCTTCGGGCAGGGTCGGTTCGACGAACACAATTCGCGTGCATAAGATGGGTGAACTCGTTCAATCCTAGTGTGATCTTCGTCTTAGTGATTGTGTTTGAAGCTGGCTCGAGATAGCTATAAACTTTTCAAGTCAGCTACGAGCTTCCGTGGCGGAATTGGCAGACGCACTGCACTCAAAATGCAGCGCCCACAAGGCGTGTGGGTTCGAGTCCCACCGGGAGCACGAATTTAGGGGCAAGGCTTTGGTCTTGCCCCTAAAAATTTCGGCAATGGACCTGATTCTCACATAGAGGTCTGTGGCTTAAGCTAGAATTCACATAGTGGTGAGCTGGCGTAGTTTTTACTGGAGGGCGTCGTGGTAGATAAAGACTCTTCGCAGCTAGGCGGCGAAATTTCAGGCTCGGCAGAAGCTGAGGCAAGCGGACCTAAGAGCCGTATTCTCGTCGTCGAAGACGAGGCACTGATTCGCCTCGATATTGTGGAGTCACTCGAAGAAGCTGGCTACGAAGTTGTCGGTGAAGCTGGCAACGGTGAAGAGGCAATCGAGCAAGCCAATGAACTTGAGCCAGACGTCATCGTCATGGATGTCAAGATGCCCGGTCTCGATGGTATTAGCGCCGCCGAGCAGATTCTTGCCGATCGCCGTGTAGCAATCGTGATGCTCACTGCCTACTCTCAGCGCGATTTGGTTGAGCGTGCGCGCGACGCAGGTGCTATGGCATACGTCGTTAAGCCTTTCACCCCTGCGGATCTTATTCCTGCCGTTGAAATTGCGATTTCGCGCAATCAAGAGTTCATCGCCCTTGAGAATGAGGTCATTGGACTCACCGAGCAGTTCGAAACTCGTAAGCTTGTGGACAAGGCTAAGGGCCTGTTGCAAGACAAGATGGGCCTGAGCGAACCTGAGGCCTTCCGATGGATTCAGAAGACGTCTATGGATCGTCGCCTCACGATGCGCGAGGTAGCGGAAGCCGTGATCGACCAAGTCGGATAGTTTGTTACGCTTAGAGTGTGACTGACAATACGCTTCTCCTCATCGATGGCCATTCAATGGCCTTCCGAGCTTTTTACGCGCTTCGCGCCGATGCTTTCAAGTCCAATAGCGGGCAGTATACGAACGCCGTGCATGGTTTTACCAGCACCCTGCTCTCCCTGATTGGAAAGTATCGGCCTACGCACGTAGCAGTGGCATTTGACTTGCCAGGCGGAACTTTCCGAACTCGGATGTACAACGACTACAAAGGTGGTCGCGCAGCCACGCCCGAGGAATTTAAAGGGCAGATTGAGATTATCCAGTCTGTTCTCGATACGCTCGGCATCAGCTGGCTCACCTACGAGGATTTTGAGGCGGACGATATCGTAGCAACGCTCTCGACGAAGGGCGCGGAACAGGGGATGCGGGTGTATCTCGCCTCTGGCGACAAAGACTCATACCAGCTTGTCAACGATTCAGTCACCGTCCTCTATCCGATGCCGCGCCAAGCAATGCTGGAAATGACGCCGGAGAAAGTGGAGGAGCGCACTGGCGTGCTGCCCGAGCGCTACGAAGATCTGGCGGCGCTGGTAGGTGAGGGCGCCGATAATATCCCTGGCGTGCCAGGTGTAGGTCCAAAGACGGCCGCGAAGTGGATTCACGCCTATGGCTCGCTCTCTGAATTGCTGGACCACGCCGAAGAAATCAAAGGGAAAGTCGGCGATTCTCTGCGCGAGCACCTCGACCAAGTCCGTCTCAACCGCCAGCTCAATGAGCTCGTGTGCACGCTGCCAATAGGTGGCAATTTCGATGATTTCTTGATGCGCGGCGTCGATCGCAAGGCTATGCATCAGCTCTTTGACACTCTCGATTTCAATTCTCTGCGCAATAAGGTCTTGTCCCAGTTGCCGATGCGCGAGCTTGGTGAAGATGAAGGTGACGGCGATCAGGCCAGTTTTGCGCAATCGCGCGAAAAAGTGCCCTCGCTTAGTTTCCACGCTCTCGAGGGGAATGCCTTGGCGGACTTCTTGCGTGATCCTAGCGGCGAATGGGGAATCTCGGTTGTTGCGCAAGGGGAGCGCGGCGCGTGGAGTCTCGAGACGCTTGCGCTAGCAAAGCCGGACGGCGAGGCGATGGCTTTCGACGTCACGGAACTCGACGAGCAGTGGAGCCGAGCGCTTCAGGCTTTTCTGGAGGCAGATGCCGTCACCCTCGTCGGACACTCGATGAAGGCAGTTCGCCATGCACTGCGAGCTGGTGGCTTCGAAATTTCAAATAAAATCGCCGATAGTGAATTGCTCGCTTACCTTCTCTATCCAGACCAGCGAAGCTATGATCTGCTCGACCTGGCGATGCGCTACGTTGACGTAGATGACGTGCTTGATGATGTGCAAGGCTCGAAAGACCAGGCCGGGACGCTAGATTTATTTGTGAACTCCGACGAGCGCTACAAGCAAGTCGCCGCGCAGGCTCTGATTGCCCTGACGCTGTACCCAGTGATGCTCGCAGACCTTCACAAGCAGGGTATGACGGACGAGCTGGTGGATCTTGAGCGCGAAGTCCAGATTGTTCTCTATCGCATGGAAGAGCGCGGTATCGCAATCGATCGGGAGCGCTTGAGCACGCTTGTCAGCGAGTTCTCAGCGCGAGTGGAATCCGCTCAAGAATTCGCGTACGAAGCTATCGGCGATGACTCAGTCAATCTTTCGAGTCCAAAACAGCTGCAGAAAGTGCTATTTGAGGATCTGGGTTTGCCTACGACTCGGAAAACGAAGTCGGGGTATACGACTAACGCCGATGCTCTCGAAGGACTCCTCGCGCGCATTGCTCGCCGCGAAGACGAGCAGGCTCTTAAGGGACAGCAGTTCTTGAGCGCGCTTCTCGATCATCGAGAATCGATTAAGTTGCGCCAATCTGTGGAGGGCTTGGGCAAGGTAATTGGTGACGACGGGCGCATCCATACGACTTACCAGCAGACAGTCGCCGCAACCGGGCGCCTTTCGTCCACGGATCCAAACCTGCAGAACATCCATGCGCGCACTGAAGAAGGACAACAGATTCGCGAAGTCTTTGTGCCTGGCAAAGGATACGACTATCTCATGACCGCGGATTATTCGCAGATTGAGATGCGGCTCATGGCGCATCTCTCGGGGGATGAGTCACTGATTGCGGCGTTTAATGAAGGCGCGGATCTGCACCGTTATGTGGCGTCGAGGGTGTATCAGATTCCAGAGGAAGAAGTGACGAGCTCGCAGCGCTCCCACATTAAAGCCGTGAGCTATGGCCTTGCATATGGGCTCTCCGCATATGGCCTGTCCAGTCAGCTCAAGATCTCGGTACCGCAAGCTCAAGCGCTTATGGACGGATACTTCTCGATGTTTGGGAAGGTCAAGGCGTATCTCGAGAGTCTCGTCAAGAGGGCGGTGCGCGAGGGCTATACCGAGACGGTATTGGGGCGTCGCCGTTACCTTCCGGATCTTGCTTCCACGAATAGGCAAGCTCGCGAAGCTGCACAAAGGATGGCTTTGAACGCTCCAATTCAGGGATCTGCGGCGGATGTGATCAAAATCGCGATGCTCGCTGTAGAGAATTCTTTGGCGCACGAAGGCTTGAAATCGCGAGTCTTGCTTCAGGTCCACGACGAACTTGTGCTCGAGGTAGTGGCGCAGGAAGTGGAAAAAGTTCGCGAAATTGTCGAGCGTGAGATGGGTAGCGCGTATCAGCTATCGGTGCCGTTAACCGTGGGAATCGGGTTGGGGCGCACCTGGCGTGATGCCGCACACTGAGGGTTTTGCGCCTCTGCTCTTCGTCAACTGCGCTCCAGCGCGCTAAAATAGGATCAGTTTTGTGTCTAGTAAAGGGAGGGAAACGTGTCAGGACACTCTAAGTGGGCTACCACTAAGCATAAGAAGGCTGCAATCGATGCCAAGCGCGGCAAGCTTTTCGCGCGTCTGATCAAGAATATCGAGGTTGCTGCTCGCACTGGTGGTCCAGATCCTGATGGTAATCCAACGCTCTTTGATGCTATCCAGAAGGCTAAGAAGAACTCGGTGCCTTCGGACAACATTGATCGCGCTCTGAAGCGTGCATCTGGCGAAGGTAAGGATGGCGTACAGTACGAACAGATTATGTACGAAGGCTATGCAAACGGTGGCGTGGCTGTGCTGATCGAGTGCTTGACCGATAACCGTAACCGCGCCGCCTCTGACGTGCGCGTCGCGCTTACCCGCAATGGCGGTACTTTGGCAGAGTCGGGTTCGGTGAGCTACCTCTTCACTCGCAAGGGCGTTGTGGAAGTGCCGAAGAGCGATGGCATCGATGAGGATACGATCCTGATGGCCGTGCTCGATGCTGGCGCCGAAGAGGTCACTGACGAAGGCGATACCTTCGAGGTACTGAGCGAGCCAAACGATGTAGTCGCAGTGCGCACGGCCCTCGTGGAGGCAGGCATTGACTACAACTCGGCTGAGTCGCAGTTCGTGCCAAGCATGAAGGTTACGGTAGATCTTGAAGGCGCTCAGAAGGTGCTCAAGGTTCTTGACGCGCTTGACGATCTCGACGATATCCAGAATGTCTACTCGAATGTGGATATCCCAGATGAGGTAATGGCACAACTCGAGGACGAAGACTGATTTTCTAGTATGCGCATTTTAGGCGTAGACCCAGGGCTCACTCGGTGCGGGCTAGGCGTGATTGAATTTCACGGTGCTCGCCGAGTGAGCCTTGTGCGTGTTGACGTAGCGCGTTCTAAGCCCGAGTTGGCGCCCGAGAAACGTCTACTGATTATCTATAACAAGCTCGTTGAGACAATTCGCCTAGAGCGTCCGGACGTCATCGCTTTCGAACGCGTTTTTGCTCAAGACAATGTGCGCTCAGTGATGAGTACTGCGCAAGTGGCAGGGATCGTATTGCTCGTGGCGGCGCAGCACGGTATCCCGATTTTCTCGCACTCACCTTCTGAGGTGAAGGCGGCGGTGACTGGAAATGGTCGGGCTGAGAAGATCCAGGTCCAAACGATGGTGCAGCGGATTCTCGGGCTCAAGGAGCTTCCGCGGCCGAAGGATGCGGCAGACGCCTTGGCGATTGCCATTACTCATGCGTGGCGCGGAGCAGCTCTCACGAGCGAGACGACCGACCCGAGTCGAGCCCAGCACGGTGGAGCAGGGATGCTTCCGCGAACTCAAGGCCCAGATCTTACACCGGCGCAGAAGCTGTGGGCCCAGGCCGAACGCGATTCACGCCGTCACGGCGCTGTAGCACCGCAAGAGGTGGATACTAAGAAGCAGATGCGCTAGATTTGGAACATACGTTCGAAAGGCTGAGCTGAGGAGCTAAGGTGATTGCGTCTCTTTCAGGAGTTGTGGAGGCAGTAAGCCCTACCCGCGCAGTGATTTCTGTTGGGGGAGTGGGCATCGAGTTTTTTGCGACCCCCGGCACTTTGGCGTCTCTGCGTGAAGGGCAAGAAGCTCGCGTCTGCACGAGTTTAGTCGTGAAAGAAGATTCGCTTACGCTTTTTGGTTTTGAAACTGAAGACGAGCGAGACGTCTTTAACGTGTTACTCACTGTTTCTGGCATCGGTCCGCGAATTGCGTTGGCAGTACTGGCCGTGCACCCGCCGAATAATTTGCGTGCAGCTATCGCTGCTAAGAATGAACGAGCGTTGACACAAGTTCCTGGTATCGGGAAGAAGGGCGCGCAGCGCATGATTCTCGAGATCGGCGATAAGCTCGGACCAGCCGTAGGTGAATCGATTGTGTCAGAAGACGCGGGCGCACCTGAGCAAAATGCTGGAGTGGTGGAAGCTCTTGTCAATTTGGGATGGCCTGAACGCCTTGCTGCAGATGCAATTGCACAAGCACAAAAAGAGCAAGGCAATTTGAGCATTCCAGAGCTGCTGCGCGCCGCTCTTCAAATTCTCGGGAAGCATAGGTGAGTAAGTAGATGCAAGAGGATTGGTCAATTACTTCAGGTGACGCTTCCGATACCGAACGGGCAGCTGAAGCAGCTCTACGACCGAAGCGGCTCACCGAGTTCGTTGGGCAGGAAGTTGTACGCAGTCAGCTTTCGCTGGTTTTGGATGCGGCGATTGCACGTGGCAATCCGCCTGACCACGTGCTTCTCGCGGGCCCTCCGGGTCTAGGGAAGACGACTTTGGCAATGATTATCGCCGCTGAGGTCAACGGTTCGCTGCGACTCACATCCGGTCCTGCAATCCAGCATCCTGGCGATCTCGCTGCAATCTTGAGCTCCTTGCAGGAAGGCGACGTACTCTTCATCGACGAGATCCATCGCTTAGCGAGAACTGCTGAGGAGATGCTCTATCTTGCAATGGAGGATTTCCGCGTAGACGTGATGGTCGGAAAGGGCCCGGGTGCGACGTCCATTCCGCTCCCGTTGCCGCGCTTTACCGTAGTGGGAGCGACGACGCGCGCCGGTCTTTTGCCAGCCCCGCTTCGCGATCGATTCGGTTTCACTGCGCACTTGGACTACTACACTCATGGAGAGTTGGCACAGATCGTCCAGCGCAACGCTCTCAAGCTCGACGCTAGTCTGACGAGCGACGCCGCTGCCGAGATTGCTGCGCGTTCTCGTGGCACGCCTCGCATTGCGAATCGTTTGCTCCGGCGCGTTCAAGACTGGGCGCAGGTGCGGGGGAGCGGGACGCTCGATCTCGAAGCTGCGCAGGCTGCCCTTGAAGTATTTGAGGTAGATGAGCGCGGGCTCGACCGTCTCGATCGCGCGGTGCTTGACGCGATGTGTCGGCGTTTTAATGGTGGCCCAGTGGGGCTCACTACGCTTGCGGTCTCGGTAGGCGAGGAACCAGAGACGGTTGAGACGGTTGCTGAGCCATTCTTGGTGCGCGAGGGATTCTTGGTCCGTACGGCGCGCGGCCGTATGGCTACCATGCTTGCGTGGCAGCATCTTGGTCTTGAGCCTCCGGCAGCTGGCGATACCCTTTTCTCCTGATTAAATGCTGCATGCCTCATTTTTTCCGCGAATGTGAGGAATGCGAAGAAAAAAAGGTAAACTATCCACTGGTTTATTGTCGTGGCAACGGAGAAATGATATGGGACCAGAAATCCTCATTTTGCTGGTGCTGATGGTGGTCTTCTTTTGGTGGACGACCCGTGCAGCGCGCAAGCAGCAAATGATGCAGATTGAGGAGCAGCAAGCAGCGCTTCGCCTTGGAAACAACGTCGTAACTCGAGCAGGGTTCTTCGGTCGGATTGTCGATATCGATGGTGACGCCGTCACTCTCGAATCGCCTTCAGGTACTGAGACCGTGTGGTCGCGAGACGCGATCCTTCGTGCGCAGGACATTCCGATTGCCGAGATTTCTGAAGATGATGCGGCAGCTCAGGATGCCCTTGATCAGGTTAATGATCTCGAAGACGAGGCACAGGCCAGCGATGTAGAGGTGCTTGAGCCTGGAGTCGAAGCTATCGATGGCGATGGTGAGACGAAGAGCGCTGGTCCTGAGGCACAGAAGTAGTACCAGCGAGTAGCACAGAAGCCGTGGGGATAAAGCCTCGTGGCTCGCGGAAGAAAAGAAATTCAAGTGGCTGTAAAATCGATGAAATTTGAGAAGCGGGCGGCTACCAAACGCCTGATCGTTCTCATCATACTTATTGTGGCGCTGGTCGTGAGTTTGGCGGTTGGAACCGCAACCACTTCCAAGAACCGTTACACTCCGGATCTAGCCCTCGACCTTGAGGGCGGTACACAGCTGATTCTCACTCCAGTGACGACGGATGGCTCCGCCGTCACTGAGAACGACGTATCGCAAGCTATCGAGATCATCCGTCAGCGCGTCGACGCTTCCGGCGTGGCCGAAGCCGAGATTACCTCGCAGGGTGGTTCGAATATCGTGGTAGCTCTGCCAGGGCAGCCAGACGAGGCGACCCTGAATCTCGTGCGTACCTCCGCCGTGCTGCGTTTGCGTCCAGTTCTTTCGGTGACGGCGCCTAACGCTCTCGGTGCAGACCAGGTCGCTCAGATGATGGCTACGCCTAGTGCTGAAGGTGAGGATGCTCCTGTGGACGCACCTAGCGCAGACTCCATTACTCCAGAGCAGATTGAAGCGCAGGCTCGTACCCTTGCAGACCTCGATGGCGATGGCCAGATCAGCGATCAGCCACTGACGGATCCAACCGATTTCTCGGATCCTGCATGGATTACCGAGCAGGTGACTTACGAGTCGCTCATGCTCCAGTGCGGCACTGCAGATGCTCGTTTGAGCGCTACTCAGGATGATCCTGCAAAGCCTTTTGTCGCGTGCGACGTGACTGGCACGATGAAGTACATTCTTGGCCCAGCTGAACTCGAGGGCACCTCGATCACGCAGGCAACTTCTTCGCTCGCCGTCAACCAGCAGGGCACCCCAACCGGTGGCTGGGCAGTCAACATGGAGTTCGACAGCGAGGGTGGCCAGAAGTTCGCAGACGTGACCGGTCGTATTTACAACCTCGAATCTCCACGTAACCAGTTCGCAATCGTGCTCGATGGTCAGGTGCTCTCCGCTCCTGTGCCGAACGGTCCGATCGCCGGTGGTCAGGCCCAGATTACGGGTAACTTCCAGGCAGACGAAGCAGCAAGCCTTGCCAACCAGCTGAGCTTCGGTTCGCTGCCACTGAACTTTACGGTGCAATCCGAAGAGCAGATTTCCGCAACTTTGGGTTCGGAGCAGCTGGTCGCTGGCCTCATCGCTGGCCTTATCGGTCTGGCTCTGATCGTGGTCTACATGATCTGGCAGTACCACGCACTTGGCTTGATTTCTGTGGCCTCGATCGTGCTTTCGACTGGCTTGTCTTACCTCGTGATCTGCTTGCTCTCGTGGTTGATGGGGTACCGTCTCTCGATCGCTGGTGTGCTCGGTATGATCGTCTCGGTGGGCGTGACGGCGGACTCCTTCATCGTCTACTTCGAACGTGTTCGTGACGAGATTCGCGATGGTCGTACTATTCCTGGGGCGGTACAGCACGGTTGGGACCGCGCTAAGCGTACGATTATTATTTCGGACTGCGTGAACCTGATTGCGTCCGTCGTGCTTTACCTCCTGACCGTGGGTTCTGTACGTGGCTTCGCCTTCACGCTCGGGATTACGACGGTACTCGACTTGATCGTCGTCATGATGTTTACACATCCTCTGATGCTCCAGCTGATGGGCACGAAGTACTTCTCGACCGGTGGGAAGTTCTCCGGCTTGGAGGAATCGCAGCTTCAGCGCAAGGCTCCTTATCGTGGGCGCGGAAATGCATTTGGATCGGCCGCTGGCACTGATGCCTCTTCGCTGGAGAAGGTTCCGGAAGTCAGCAAATCCGAGGACGACGTAGCGGACCGTGAACTGGTTGGCGCTGGTGTCGCAGCCGAACAGGGCCAGCGACGTTCAGCTCTCGAGGATGTGCCTCAAACTCCGCGCACTGGTGAGACGCTCGCGCAGCGTAAGGCTCGGCAGCGTCGAGAGGCTCGCAAGATCGCCCAAGAAGGCTCAGCTTCGACTGAAGGGAGTGTGGAGTGATGTCGATGTACTCCTTTGGAAACGGGCTCTATTCAGGCACTCGTTCATTCAAGATTATCGAGCGTCGTAAGATCTGGTTCACGATTGCGATTGTGTTCGTGCTGATTTCGCTGGCCTCGTTCGCTTTCAAGTCGCCGAATCTCGGTATCGAATTCCGTGGCGGTTCGCAGTTCACGATCACTGGCGTCTCGAACCAGGCTCAGCAGCCGGCAAACGACGTAATCGCAGCGCTCGGGAAGGATGACGCTCCGCGTGTATCTTCCTTGGGTTCGAACGGTATGCGCGTCCAGACTGTGCAGCTCTCGAATGACGAGACCGCCGACGTGAAGCAGTCCTTGGCCGATGCTTACTCGGTTCCGGTCGAGAACGTGACGTCGACGTTCGTCGGTCCTTCGTGGGGCGCGGACATCATGAACAAGGCCATTCGAGCAATGATCGTGTTCATGGTTGCGGTTTCGCTCGTGCTGATTATTTACTTCCGTTCGTGGACTATCGCCGTGGGTGCTATTGGCGCTCTTCTGCACGACTTCATCGTGACGTTGGGTGTCTACTGGATTCTCGGTCTTGAGATCACTCCAGCAACGATCATCGGCGTGCTCACGATTATGGGCTATTCGCTCTACGATACCGTGGTGGTCTTCGATAAGGTGCGTGAGAATACTCAGCAGCTCCAAAAGCAGCTGCGTCGCACCTACGAAGAAGAAGCGAACCTGGCAATTAACCAGACCCTGATTCGTTCGATCAACACTTCCGTCACTGGTCTGCTTCCAGTTATGGCCGTGCTCTTCATCGGTGTAGCGATTCTCGGTGCCGACACTCTGCGCGACCTCGCGCTGGTGATGTTCGTGGGTATGCTGCTCTCGACCATTTCTTCGATTTTCATCGCTGCGCCACTTGCGGTGACGCTCGCGCTGCGCAACGGCGAGATCCGCCAGCACACTCAGCGAGTCAAGGAATTGCGTGGAGAAGTTTCTAGTGATGTGGACGTTCGGCCCGCAACTCGTGCGGAGCAGGATATGCTTGACTATGTCGAAGTAAACCAGCGCGAAGCTGGTCACCATCTAGGTGTAAGTGCTCAACCAAAGCGTAAGAATAGGAGCAAGTGATGGGTTCACAGAATGTGTTTCCAGAAGATGTAGTGCGTCTAGTTGAATCGCATGTCCGTGAAGTGAATGATTTCCCTGCTCCTGGCGTGCTCTTCCGAGATATCACTCCACTGATTGCAGATGCTCATGCATTTTCGACGCTCATTAACACCCTCGCGGATCACTACCGTGGGAAGGTTGATGCAGTAGCCGGTCTCGAATCCCGAGGATTTATCCTCGGTGCTCCACTTGCTACGGCACTTGGCGTAGGTATGTTGACTGTGCGCAAGGCTGGTCGTCTGCCTGGTCCGGTCGTTGGTGTTGATTATGATCTCGAGTACGGCTCGGCCCGTATGGAGCTTCAGCCGTTCACCGTGGAAGACGGTATGCGCGTACTTGTGATTGACGACGTACTTGCCACTGGTGGTACCGCAGGCGCGGCATTCGACCTGATTCGCCAGTCTGGCGGCGTGCCAAGCGCGCTGTGCGTACTGCTCGAACTGGCAGACCTTGGTGGACGTGAGCGCCTCGGTGCTGACATTCCGATTGATTCGGTGCTCGTGTACTGATTGCAATATAGCTACTGAGCTGGGCTTTAAAGGACGCGAAAATGTGCTTGATACACATTTTCGCGTCCTTTAGTCATATAATTCCATCATGGTAGGCAAAGGCGATGGTGCTAAACGAAAGATTCGTGGTCTCGGTGGTGTACGCCGTCAGGTCACTAATTACCCGAAAATTCTGCGCCCAATTATGGAGGCGATCGAAGGCAAGGGCTTCGATGAAGCGCGCATCATTCACGCTTATGACGTAGCGAATCGCTTGCACGAAGGGCAAACTCGCAAGTCAGGCGAGCCCTACATCACGCACCCAGTCGCCGTCTGTACCATTCTCGCCGAGCTCGGGATGGACGAGGATACGCTCGTTGCAGCACTCCTTCACGACACTGTGGAGGATACTGGATACGCACTGAAGGAATTGACGAAGGATTTTGGGCCCGATATTGCCCTTCTGGTCGATGGCGTAACGAAGCTCGACAAGGTTGAATACGGTGAAGCCGCTCAGGCTGAAACGGTCCGCAAGATGGTCATCGCAATGGCCAAGGACATTCGCGTACTGCTTATTAAGCTCGGCGACCGCTTGCATAATGCGCGCACTTGGGGATTTGTCGAATCGAAGTCGGCACAAAAGAAGGCTCGAGAAACTCTCGAAATCTATGCGCCACTTGCTCACCGGCTTGGCATGAACTCCATTAAGTGGGAGTTGGAAGACCTGTCGTTCCGCACTCTCTATCCAGCGGTTTACGCTGAAATCGAGCGGATGGTCACCGAGCGCAGCCCAGAGCGTGAGGCGTATATCGAGCAGATCAAGGCCACGCTGGAGCGCGAACTTGAAGCTGCTCACGTCGAGTGCAAGATTTCAGGTCGCCCTAAGCACTACTACTCGATCTATCAGAAGATGATTCTCCGCGGGCGAGACTTCGAGGATATTTACGACCTTATCGGCGTGCGAGTACTGGTGAATGAGGTACAAGATTGCTACACCGCACTGGGCGTAGCGAATACCGTATTTACGCCGATTCAGGGGCGCATTAAGGACTACATTGCTGCCCCGAAGTTCAACCTGTACCAGTCGATTCATACGACCGTCGTTGGGCCGGGAGATAAGACTGTTGAGATTCAGATCCGTACCTTTGAAATGCACCGACGCGCAGAGTACGGTGTAGCCGCGCATTGGCGATACAAGGAAGATCCTAACCGCACCGAAGGTGAAGTTTCTGAGACTTCCGCGCAGGATACGCAGCTTGAATGGTTGCGTCAGCTCGTTGATTGGCAACGCGAGACGGCGGACCCTGCCGAATTCTTGGACTCGCTGCGCTACGAGATGTCCGGCGACCAGGTGTACGTCTTCACCCCTGCGGGCGAGGTAATGGAGCTACCAGCTGGATCGACTCCAGTGGATTTCGCGTACTCTGTGCACACTGAAGTGGGCCATCGCACTGTGGGGGCGAAGGTCAACGACCGCCTTGTGACGCTCGATCACCGCTTGGAATCGGGCGATACGGTAGAGATTATTACTGCAAAGTCTTCTGATTCTGGCCCGTCGCAGGGATGGCTTGATTTCGTCGCGACCCCTCGTGCAAAGGCAAAGATTAAGCAGTGGTTCAAGAAGAGCCGCCGCGACGAGACGATTGAGGCTGGCAAGGACAAGCTGGCTAAGACGATTCGACGTAAGAACGAACCAGTCCAGCGTCTGATGAGCCACGACACCCTCATGGAAGTCGCGCACGATTTCTCGCGTGCTGGTGTGGAGGAGCTCTACCTAGCAATTGGTGAGGGCGCTATTTCGCCTGAGTCGGTCGTACGCTCGCTGATTTCAGCTCAAGGTGGCCAAGGTGGGGTAGAGGAAACGATGGCTGAAGCCGTCACCCCAACCCGTATTCAGCATCGCCGAGACGGGAACGCTTCGTCGGCGGTCGTCGTCTCGACCATCGAAGACGCGGACGTACTCGTGAAGCTGGCGAAGTGCTGTACTCCGGTGCCGCCAGACGAGATCGTCGGTTACGTGACCCGTGGTAATGGGATTTCAGTCCACCGTGCGGATTGTCCGAACCTCGAACAATTGCGTCAAGAGCCGGAGCGCTTTATCGATATTGCGTGGGATGACCAGTCGAGTGAGGGCGTCTTCCTTGTGCAGGTACAGATTGAAGCCCTCGATCGGCGCGGTTTGTTGGCCGATATCTCTCGAGTGCTGTCGGATAACGGCGTCAATATGCTTTCCGGCTCGATCAATACTTCTTCTGAGAGACTGGCTCGTTCCTCGTTCACCTTCGAGATGGCGGACCCGCGAATGCTCCAGCATGTGCTGCGCGAGTTGCGAAAGATTGAAGGCGTATATGATGCGTACCGCGTAACTGCTTCGAAGAAGACTGAGAAGAAAAAGAAGGGGCTGCAGCGCGTCTAGATTGCTGCTTGGCCCGCGTTATTGATTGGTGACGGCGGGGAGAGACTCGTACACCCGCTGGAACTGGTCGAGGAAGTCGCGCACTTGCGGCAGACCACGCCGGCGAATCGACCGATACGTATAATTCCGGATCTTTGTGAGATCGGCACCTGCACGAATCAAGGCCATCATGTATTCAGTTCCGCTAGCGAGATCCTTGATCAGTAAATCGATTGCAGTGCGCTCGGGAGTGGTGAGCAACATGCCACCAATCTCGTTGATATCTGAAGAGTTAATAAAAAGGCGCTGAGCACCACGAGAGCGGCGAGCATCGTTTCGTGAGAGTTCAAGGCCACGCTGGAACGGCGCCGTCACTAGGCCCGTATAAATCCAGAGAGCTGTGGGTCCACTCGCTACGTCACCAGGTTCGGTCAGGAATGAGATGACCTGCGCGCGCCGCTTTGGACTCGCACTCCACTCGCGCGGGATGAAAATATTCGGCGCGATGTAAATACCGAGAGAATGGGCATTGGAGAGCATGTTGCGCTCACCAATGCCCATTGCTCGTATAAAAGGGGGAGTGATGACTGGATTCATCAGTCCTTGAGTACCTCTGCCAGCCATGCACGACGTGCGTTCAAAGCATCTTCAAACTCACGGACCTTTGCGTCGTCTCCAGCAGCCTTGGCCTCCTCGATCTGAGTCTCGAGATCAGCGATAAGTGCTTCGAGCTGAGCTGCCATGCCGTTTGAACGCTCATCCTTCTCTGGATCCTGCTGAGCCCACTGAGCATTTTCAGCATCGCGTACGGCTCGCTCGATTTCACGCATACGGCCTTCGGTACGCTGCACGTCAGCACGTGGCACTCGACCAATTACATCCCATTCTTCGCCGATAGCGCGCAGACGCGCCTTCGTGGCATTCAGATCACCGATTGGGAGGAGGGCCTCGGCCTGTTCGAGCAGAGCGAGCTTCTTTTCGAGGTTTGCGCCGTACTCTTCATCAATCTGAGCATTGTGCGAGTTGCGCGCATCGAAGAAGACTTGCTGTGCGGCGCGGAAACGCTGCCAGAGCTTGTCGTCGTCTTTACGAGTCGAGCGACCAGCGCGCTTCCACTCGTCCATGAGACGACGGTACTGGGCGGAGGTATTGCCCCAATCAGTCGAGGACTGCAGCGCCTGAGCCTCCTTGATGAGGGCTTCCTTGCGAGCAATCGTCTCCTTATGCGAGGCTTCGAGCTCGGAGAAATGCTGGCGACGGCGACGGTCGAATTGCGTACGAGCGGTGGAGAAGCGCTTCCACAGGGCCTCTTCAGTTGGTCGATCGATCCGTGGGCTGTGACGCTGAGCGTACTTCCACTGATCGAGAAGCTCCGCAAGCTTCTGACGAGAGTCGCGCCAATGAGTCTTCGCTGGATCCTGAGCGGCCACGGCCTCTGCGTCCTCGACGATTGCAGTGCGCTCAGCTACAGCCTGAGCCTTCGCTTCTTGACGTGCCTTAGTCACTTCTTCCTGACGAACTGCCAGCTTAGCGTCGAGGGCAGCTAGGCGATCGCGCAGGGCCTGTACGTCACCAATCACGGCTGGCTCTTCAAGCTGCTGGTGCAGCGAGGTAAGGGACTTCTTGGTCTCCTCAGGCGAAACGGAATCGATACGCGATTCGAGGAGCTGCACGCCAGCGCGCAGGTCGAGATAGCGACGAACATAGAATTCAAGCGCGTCTTCATGGCTGCCAGCTGCATACTGGCCCACGATGCGTTCAGGTTCATCTCCAGAGGAGCGCAGCCACACGTTTCCTTCTTCGTCTACCCGTCCCCACGAAGCAGCTTGCGCAGCGGCTGCCTGATCGTATGTCGGCTGTGCAGGCGCCGGGGCTGGCACGGCATTCGTTGGTGCAGGAATTGGATGTGGGGTTGGCTTTGGGGTAGTGGATTCGGTCATCACTGAGCTCCTTTAGACGGGGTAGGCGTATTCGGCCACACCGTTCTCGAAATTAACAGAACCAGTCTAGCCGTTTTACGCGCTTTGGGCACACGTAATCCACAGCTCGGCCAATATCTTTACTCAGGGCTTTGAGGGAATTTTCGGGTAGGCTTGTCCCATGATTATTGCGCGTTATAACGAAACGTTTCTTCAAGAGAATACCTATGTGATTGTCCCTGATGGTGGCACTCACGCACTCGTCGTCGATCCTGGTGCTGGTTCCACGGGGTGGGTCCATAATTATCTGGCGGAGCGAGGCCTTGAGCTCGGTGCCGTTCTTATTACTCATGGCCACCCGGATCATATTTGGGAAGCAGGTTCGGTGGCAGGTTCCGCGCAGGTTTATATCGGTGAACCAGACCTAGAGCGCCTCAACGATCCGCTTGCACTGAGCACAATGCCTGGGATGAAGCTCGGTCTGACCCGCATGGGCAACGAAGAATGGATCAAGCCCGAACACTTTGAGGCAGTTCCAGCTCAGGCTTTCACCAGTGGTTGGGAAGTGATTCCGAACTTGTGGATTCGCGCTGTGGCGGCGCCTGGTCACTCAAAGGGCTCCACTTTGTACTACTTCGAGGGTAAGGTCGAAGAGGCGTTCAGCCCAGACTTGGTCCACCCAGATGAGGATCGCGCCTATCTGCTGAGCGGCGACGTGCTGTTTGCAGGAAGCATTGGCCGCACCGATCTACTCGGCTCTGATGAGCGGGAGATGATTTCCACTCTGCGTCTCATGGTCAATGTGATTAAGCCTGACGTGTATGTGTTCCCTGGGCATGGCCCGCATACGAGCATGTTCCACGAGGTTCGCCATAACCCATACCTCCACCAGGCGATGAGCTAAAGAATCCGAGTAATCATTAGCTGACTTTGAGTGAAAACTCGCACGTGGAAGAATAGGACCATGGCTAAAATTGCATCTCTTTCTGGATTTCCTGAGTGGCTGCCCGAGGGGCGGATTGTGGAGCAGCAGCTCCTTGATACCTTGCGTTCGACGTTTGAATTGCACGGTTTCTCAGGGATCGAGACACGCGCTGTAGAACCAGTGAGTGCGCTGCTCTCCAAGGGCGAAACGTCCAAAGAGATTTATCTGCTCTCGCGTCTGCAAGCTGCGCGTGGGGGCGAAGGACACGCTGATAAAGACGCCGAACTCGGCCTTCACTTCGATCTCACCGTGCCTCTTGCTCGCTACGTACTTGAGCATGCTGGCAATTTGGAGTTCCCGTTCCGCCGTTACCAGATTCAGAAAGTCTGGCGCGGCGAACGCCCGCAGGACGGTAGGTTCCGTGAATTCGTGCAGGCTGATGTGGACGTAGTTGGACGCGATACTCTCGCATTCCACCACGAAATCGAGCTGCCGCTGGTGATGGTTGACGCACTGAGCAAGCTGCCGATTCCACGCGTGATCATTCGTGCCTCAAACCGCAAGGTTGCGCAAGGTTTTTACGAAGCGATTGGCATTGAGGATGTAGAGGAGACTCTGCGCATCATCGATAAACTCGACAAGGTCGGTGAAGCGGTAGTTGCAGAGCTCTTGGCTGAGCGCGTGCACGCCACCGATGAGCAGGCCAAGCTCGCTCTGAAGCTGGCGACGATCACCGGTACCGATGCGCGTTTCGCAGATGAGATCAAAGCTCTTGGCTATAGCTCGGAGACTCTCGATAAGGGCTTGGAAGAGTTGGTTGCGCTTGTTGAAGGTGCAAACGAGCTGATGCCAGGCGCCGTGATCGCAGATCTCAAGATTGCACGCGGTTTGGATTACTACACCGGCTCGGTCTATGAATCGACGCTCATCGGCCATGAAGACCTCGGCTCCGTCTGCTCCGGTGGCCGTTACGATTCTTTGGCATCTGACGGCAAACGCACCTTCCCAGGGGTAGGCCTTTCGATTGGCGTATCACGATTGCTCTCGCGCGTGATCGGTTCCGGTCTAGTGACGCCGACGCGCAAGGTGCCTTCAGCCGTACTGGTCGCCGTCACCGATGAAGAGCACCGAGCTGAAGCGCTACGCACCGCTATGGCGCTGCGCGAGCGTGGAATTGCGACTGAGGTTTCCCCGAACTCCGCGAAGTTTGGTAAGCAGATCAAGTACGCCGATAAGCGTGGGATTCCTTTTGTCTGGTTCAGCGGGGAAGATGGCGAGCAGGTCAAGGATATCCGGTCTGGCGAGCAGGTAAACGCTGATCCACAGACGTGGATGCCGCCCGCTGAGGATCTGCATCCACGCGTCGTTGCTGGCGAGAGCGAACTCTAAATCTGAGAGAGGTGGAGCATGCTAACAGAGCTGAAAAACCTTGAAGGGCTACTTGAGGCGACTGTTTTTCCTTGGTCCACCCCACATTCAGAGCAGGGAGCGAAAGCAACGAGCTACACGCTTCGCCAGCTTCAAGATTACGTAATCGCGCGTCTGGAGACGCTCGATGCTCCGCTGCTGGTGGTCGTAGGTGGTTCTACTGGAGCTGGCAAGTCGACTTTAGTGAACTCGATTTTTGGCCAGAACCTGACTCAGGCGTCTGCTCTTCGCCCAACCACTCGTAGGCCCACGCTTGTCTATAACCCGCAGGACGAGCAGTGGTTTACAGGAGAGCGAATCTTGCCGCAGCTGGCACGCGTGCGCTCAAGTTCGCCCACCCAAGACGCACACCTCTCTGCGCAGGAGCTCACCTCAGAACTCGCGATGGTCCCCAATGCGGACGTCCCGCGTGGAATTGCGCTGCTCGATTCGCCAGACATTGACTCTGTAGTCAAGGAGAACCGTGAACTCGCGAATCAGCTACTTGCAGGCGCAGATTTGTGGGTATTTGTGACGACGGCGGCCCGCTATGCGGATGCCGCGGCTTGGTCCCTGCTTGATGAAGCTGCGAAACGTAATGTATCGGCTGCTGTGGTGCTGAATCGAGTCTCGCCGAGCGACGAAGCACTCATTGCTCAGGATTTGCGCGAAAAGATGAAGGCTCGAAACCTTGCGGGTGCGCCACTTTTCACCATTGCCGAATCCCAGTTGACTGAGCAGGGTCGCATCACGAACGAGAGAATCGAACCGCTACGCAATTGGCTTTTCACCCTCGCAGGAGATGCAGCTGCACGCGCCGAGGTAGCTCGGCAGACACTCAATGGCGCCTTGCTCGACCTGGTGGCCAGGGGAGAAACGGTCGTCAAAGGTTATGGCGAGCAGGTCGCCGTCACCCAGACCCTTCAGGAGACGGCCCAAACGCGCCTCGATGAAGCAGCCGAGAATATTTCACGGGCGAGCAGTGATGGCACGCTGCTCCGCGGTGAGTTGCTCGGTCGTTGGCAAGACGTAGTGGGGACTGGCGATTGGAGTCGCAAGCTCGAGGGCGGTATTTCGCGGTTGCGCGATCGTATTGTGCGCGCGATTACCGGAAAGCCTGAGCCGCAAGTTCAGGCGGCGCAAGTTGCAATTGAAGACGGCGTCTACCAGCTTATCTATGACGAGGTCACCGCAGCCGTGCGAGATATCCGCAGCGACTGGGAGAAGATTGATCCTCAGATGCTGAGCGAGTATCTCCAGCAGGGAACTCTGCGCAGCGATGAAGAGCGATCCGAGGGCGTTGCGCGACTCGTGCGCGATTGGCAAGCTGGCCTCTTGGATCTGGTTTCGAGCGAAGGCGCCTCGAAGAAGACTACGGCGAGGATTCTCTCGCTTGGTGTGAACGCAGTTGGCGTGGCTCTGATTATCGTGGTGTTCGCGAATACTGGTGGTCTCGTTGGAGGCGAGGTGGCAGTCGCTGGTGGCACCGCCGTCGTCGCCCAGAAGGTTTTGGAAGCGGTGTTTGGTGACGACGCCGTCCGCCGAATGACTGCGAGAGTCAAGGCAGATCTTGACCAGCGAGTGGCTCAGTTCGTAGACGTGGATCGAGCTCAGTTGATTGAAGCGGTAGCGAAGATCGGGGTGAACGGAGCTCACCTCGAGAATCTCACGCGAACCTATTCAAGTGTCGAGCGTGAAGTGAGTGAGGGACGCGCATGACTGTAGCACTAGGCGAAGCATTGGATGCCCTCACTCGGGCTGTTGAGATTGCGCGGCCACGATTGGCGCCTGAGCAACTAGCTCATGCTGACCAGATGCTCTCTCGCGTGCGAACGCGCATGAATCTCAACTTGGATACCACAATTATTGCCTTTGCTGGTGGCACTGGCGCTGGGAAATCCTCGCTCTTTAATGCGGTGCTCGGCAGCGAGCACGCTCGCATCGGGGCAATTCGACCCACCACGAGTGAGGCGCTGGCAGTTTCGTACCGTGAGCAGGTCGATATCCTCGACTATTTGGAGGTGCGCTCTCGAGTCGTTGACGAGCGTTTGGAATCTATCTTTAGCAATCTCAAATCTCGGCGCAGCGCTGAGGCGAATCTGATTGCGCTCGATCTGCCGGATATTGACTCCGATAATGCAATGAATCGAGCGCTGGCGGCCGAGCTCATCGGACGGGCAGACGCTTTGATCTGGGTGCTCGACCCGCAGAAGTACGCGGATGCTGTGGTCCATGAGCAGTACCTCGCCCGCATGACCTCGCCCGAAACCACCACGATTGTGGTGCTCAACCACGCCGATGAAGTGGCTCCTGACCAGCTCACGAGCGTGCTCGATCATGCGCAGTCGCTTCTTGCCGCAGACGGCGTCAATGTACCAGTTCTAGCTACATCCGCACGGACGCGTGCAGGCGTGGACATTTTGCGCGCTCGTATCAACGATATTATCGGGAAGAAGGCCAGCGCCAGAGACCGCATGAGCGCAGAGGTCCACGATGCGTCGCGTGAGCTCCTAGCCTTGACTGAGCCCGCAGCACTGCAACAATCGAAAGTCGGGGCATCGGGCGAGTCGCGAGCGGCTGCTGCTATTGCCGGTTCGATTGGTGGGCACGAAGTTGCTAGGGCCGTCGGCGATTCCTTCTTGCTGCGCGGAAAACGCGCTACTCAATGGCCACTCATTCGCATCGTTCACAGCGCTAAAGTTGATCCGCTCAAGCGCTTGCATCTCGATGGAGTGCGCAGGATTACCAGTGGTGGATCCGACCGTGAACGACCTGTGGTCACTCCAGCAACGGGCCTTGCGAAGCGTTCTCAGGCCAATAGTGCTGGACGTACCGCACTTGGTGACGTGATTGATAACCAACTTGCCCCGCTGCCGTATCAATGGCGAGCGAGCGCGAAGACCGAGATGGATCGCAGAGCAGGGGAGTTCTTCGCGGATTCGGACTCGATTTTGGCGAACACGCCAGTCAATTATCAACCACGGTCCTGGTGGTGGACTGTGGTCAACGCAATCCAATGGCTGGTTCTGCTTGTAGCTTTGGTTGGTGGCGTTTGGCTCGCGCTCTGGAAGTTTGGTGACGCGATCGGGTTGTTGTTGCCAGATCCGCCAGCTTGGGGGATCTTCGCCGTGCCAACAGCGCTCTTGGGAGGCGGGCTGCTTCTCGGATGGATACTTTCTGCGATCACGACGGCGCTGCTGCGGTCTGGGGCGCGCCGCGCTGAGAACCGAGTGTTCGAAGCAATTTCAGCCCAGGTTCATAGTGAACTCGAATCCAAGGTCCTTCGCCATCTACATGCTGAAGTAACTTCATATCGCGAATTCCGCAGCCTCTTGGAGCGCGCGTCGAGTGTGAAGTTCTAGCTGCTCAGAGCATTATTCAGCTACAGCTTGCGGCGGCATGATTCGCCGACCGACCCAGAGTGCGAGGACCACCAAGGCCATCTCGAATCCAATGGTGACGGCGAATGCGCCTGCACCGAGCTCGTATGCAATCGCGTACAGGATCCCGCCAAATGCGACAAGCATCGATGCGCCGAGAGTGTCGGAGATATTGAGTGCCGAAGAAACCGCCCCGTGACGAGCCGGAGGTGTAAGCGCAAGTGCGTGAACCGTCGTCTGCGGATAAATGAGGCCCGTCCCGAAGCCAGCGACAAGCCAGCCCACGAGGACCCACCAACCGCTAACGCTCGGCAAAGTTGCAACCAGGACGAGAGCCGTACCGACGATCTGAATCAAAGGCCCGATGAACGCAAGGAACATGCGGCGTTCACTTCCGTGGATCCGCCCCTGAATCCACGAGGCAAGCGCCCAAGTGAGTGACGACGCCGTCATCACGAAACCAGCGCGAGTTGCGCCCCAGCCGTGTACGTTTTTCAGCATCAATGGCAGGAACAGCTCCGTTGCGACCAGAGTGCCGTTAAGCAAACCGCGGAAGAGCACAGTGGCTGGCACGCCGCGCTTAGCGAAGAAGGTGCCACGCGGCAAAAGGTAGCGAGCGGCAAGCAGCGCTACGGCGCCGATCACAACCGTTGCGAGAATATGGATCGCTGCAAAGTCCTCAGGCTTCACGCCGGAAATGACCTGCAGACCCGCTACCGCAGCGCCGGTCACAATCGCTGAAATCAGTACCGTGCGCGGAATCTGGAACTTCAGGCGCTCGTGCACTGGCGGGAGGGCCAAGAACTTTCGGGCTGCAAACGGAAGAACAATCGCATAGAGAATCGGGCAGATGGCGAAGACCATTCGCCAGTGCACGTATTCTACGAAGGCGCCTGCCACGATCGGGCCGACGAGCGAGGGAAGTACCCAAGCAATAGCGAAAGCGGCAAGGAACGCGGGCTGACGCTCAGCTTCGATATAGGCGCCCACCATCACGTAGAGCGGCACGATGAGCAGACCACCACCCAAGCCTTGAATAGCTCGGCCAATAATGAGTACTTCGATCGTCGGTGCGGCTGCGGCGATTACGAGACCGCCCACGAAGCTCAAAACGCCAACGACCAGTGGTGTACGAGGACCGTGAGAATCGCACCACGGACCAGCGAGCGCTACTGTGAGCAGCTGGGCAGCCATTGGAATGCCCGCAGCGATTGCGTAAAAACGCTCTCCGCCCAAAGAGTCGACGACGTAGGGCATCGCCGTCGTTACGGCAACTGCCTCAAAGGCGACAAGGGTAATCATGCCGACCGAAATGATTTGGAACCAGCGGGCAAGATTAGGACTCAAAAGGGTATTCTGCTCACTCACGCTCCAATCATAACTAGCCTTTTTCAAAGCCTCTAATCAGGTGATCTGCCCGCTTAGCCCTTTCGCACTTGCAGGCGTAAAGTGGTGGCGTGCATGTCGCTCGTCTCGCGATATGCTGTAGCCCGCTCGTCTCGCGGGTGAACGGAAAAGCCGAGTGGCTGCCTCCATGGCAAAAGGCCACTCGCATACAATTGAAGTGAGGTTCGCGTGTTACGCACTCGTATGGCAGGTTCTCTGCGTAAAGAAGATGTCGGCACCGAGGTAGTGCTGACCGGTTGGGTAGACCGTCGCCGTGACCATGGTGGCATCGCATTTATCGATTTGCGCGATGCATCAGGTATTGCTCAGGTAACCGTGCGTGAAGAAGTCGCCCATGAACTGCGCTCGGAGTTCGTCGTCAAGGTCACCGGCGTCGTCAATGAACGCCCAGAGGGGAATGCAAACCCTGCCATTCCTACCGGCGAAGTAGAAGTTGAAGCAACCGATCTAGAGGTGCTGAATACTTCTGCGCCATTGCCATTCCAGGTCAGCGACCACGCTCAGGACGCAGGTACCGTCAACGAAGAGACCCGTCTCAAGTACCGTTACTTGGATCTGCGCCGCAGCTATGAGCAGCGCGCGATCCGTCTGCGTGCGAAGGTCTCTCAGGCAGCCCGTCGCGTGCTCGACGGCCACGATTTCGTGGAGATCGAGACGCCAACCCTGATCCGTTCCACCCCAGAGGGCGCCCGCGACTTTATCGTGCCTGCGCGCCTCTCGCCGGGTAGCTGGTACGCACTTCCACAGAGCCCTCAGCTCTTCAAGCAGCTGCTGATGGTGGCAGGCATGGAGCGCTACTACCAGATCGCTCGCTGCTACCGCGATGAGGATTTCCGCGCTGACCGCCAGCCTGAGTTCACGCAGCTCGACGTAGAGATGAGCTTCGTCTCTCAGGAAGACGTAATGGCAGTGGCTGAGGACGTGCTCAAAGAAGTATGGGCGCTCATCGGTTACGATCTCAAGACTCCAATCCCGCACATGACCTACAAGGATGCGATGGAGAAGTACGGCTCGGATAAGCCAGATCTGCGCTTCGGTCTCGAGCTCGTTGATCTCACTGAGTACTTCAAGGAGACTCCTTTCCGAGTCTTCCAGGCCCCATACGTGGGTGCTGTCGTTATGCCTGGCGGCGCTTCGCAGCCTCGCCGCACTTTCGATAAGTGGCAGGAATGGGCAAAGGCCCGCGGAGCCAAGGGCTTGGCTTACGTGACCGTGGCTGAAGACGGCACTGTCGGTGGCCCAGTTGCGAAGAACATCTCGGATTCCGAGCGCGAAGGTCTGCTCGAAGTCACTGGTGCAAAGCCAGGCGACTGCATCTTCTTTGGTGCTGGTGAAGCCACCGCTTCCCGCGAGCTGCTCGGCGCTGCACGCCTCGAGATTGGCAAGCGCGTCGGCCTGATCGACGAGGACGCTTGGAGCTTCGTGTGGGTCGTAGACGCACCACTCTTCAAGCCTACGAAGGACGCAGAGGCTGAGGGCGACGTCGCCGTGGGCGAAGGCGCTTGGACTGCCGTTCACCACGCATTTACCTCGCCAAAGCCAGAGTGGCTCGACAAGTTCGATCAGGATCCGGGCAACGCTCTCGCGTACGCTTACGATATCGTCTGCAATGGCAACGAAATCGGTGGCGGCTCGATCCGTATTCACCGCCGCGACGTGCAGGAGCGCGTCTTCAAGGTGATGGGTCTGAGCCAGGAGGAAGCACAGGAGAAGTTCGGCTTCCTGCTCGAAGCTTTCAAGTTCGGCGCTCCACCTCACGGCGGGATCGCTTTTGGTTGGGACCGCATCCTCTCGCTCCTGACCAAGGCACCGAGCATCCGCGACGTGATTGCCTTCCCGAAGATTGGCAACGGTTGGGATCCGATGACCGACGCTCCTGCTCCGATTACGCCGCAGCAGCGTAAGGAAGCGGGTGTAGACGCCAAGCCAAAGTCCAAGAAGAGCAGCGATGCTCAGGAAGTAAGCGAGTAAGCATATATGGGTACCGGAGCATTTTCCGACGTCTGGCAACTGGATTTTTCACAGACTCAAGGCGATATTCTCTATCGCCGCGAAGATGAGAAGCTTGGTTTCGTCGTCACCAAGGAACGCTCCGGTACTCGGCTTATCGCCTTTGGCGATAGCGAAGCGGGCGTGGCTGAATTGCGCGCCCGCCAGAGCGAAGGCCTGCGCCCCGAGCGGAGTTTGATCAGTAGCGAAATCCATGGCGCGCTCGATTCGGACTTGCGCGGCTGGTTCGGTCCGAACTGGGGATTCCGTTGGGAGCAGTATTACTCCTTTGAACCTTTGCCCGAAGTACAGGGCATGAGCGAGGTGCGTTTTGTCTCGCGTGAGGCCGTGCCTCAAGGCGACCTCGCCGCCCAAATTGAGCGCGTCCTTGAAGTTTCGAATCCGATCACTGATGCGCGCACGCACGTGCAGGACTTCGACTGGTACCTGCTCTTCGGGCCTGACGGCACATTGGCTTCTGTAATGGCTGCTCAGAGTCACGACGGCGTCAGCGCTTTTCACGCGCTCGGTACCGATCCTGCCTACCGAGGTTTGGGCCTTGGAAGCGCAGTGATGGTCGGCGCCGTCAATCATGCGCTGCAGACGCATCGAGCTATCCGCTTCGGCATGTGGTCATGGAATAGTGGGGCAGCACGCCTGTACGAACGCTTGGGCCTCACGCACGGCGGGTCATTTATTATTGGCCGGCAGGAGCCATTTCCGGATCTTCAGTCACAAGCCACTCGTGGAGACCATCCTCAGCAGCGCCCATAGCTTCAACGATCGAACGCACATTTGCATTGACGGCGGCGTCTTCAGCTTCTGAGCGGCACACGCCCTGCGGGTGGTCGCTAGCAACGGAGCACCACTTGTAGGTGGGCACGCCAGCTTGGCGGTTCACGCCTGGCGCCCAAGCAAGATCGGTGAGCTCCCATTTATCGTGCTTTGAGAACTGCGCGCGCAGCAGCAGGAACTGGTTGTTCGCCTCGTACCACGGTGAAGTCTCCGAAATCGAGTTGCCCAGACCATAGCTGATCCATACGCCGTTGTACTTTTCAATCGGCTGGATCGCGTGGGCGTGATGCATGTACACGAAATCAAATTCACCGCTATCGACCAGCGTATGTGCCTGCATGACTTGCTCTTCTGAAGGCTCATTCCAATACTCGTTGCCGTTGTGTACAGCCGCGAGCACGATTTCGGCGCCTTCTTCGCGCGCCTGCTTGGCCTTCGCAATCATCTTGTCAAGGTCAATAGGGGAGTCGACCTGCCATTCGTATTCGGGGATGAGCCCGTTGAGCGCATAGACGGCTTGGATGATACCGATCTTGACGCCGTTCTTCTCGACAATCAGTACGTCCTTGGACTCTTCTTCACTCCGGTACGTGCCGGTGTGTGCAATCCCAAGCGAATCGAGTTTGTCGAGGGTCCAGTTGAGGCCCGCAGTTCCGGCGTCAATCGAATGATTCGTGGCCGTCGTGCACGCATCGTAGCCAACTTGCGCAGCCGCATCGGCTACTTCTGGCGGAATGTAGAAAATCGGATATGCGGCGTAGGGCCCACCTGGGTTGGCGAGTGGAGTCTCAAAATCACAAATCGCAAGGTCGGCGCGATCGTAATATGCCTTCGTGCCTTCAAGCAGCGGGAAGAGATCGAAGTACTTGCCATCAGTGCCATCGGTAGCAAATGCACTCCAGAGACCCTCGTGGAACAGCAAGTCTCCGGCTACCGCCACACTCACGCAATGGTCGGAATCGCACTCAGGCCCAACGCCGGGGCGAGGCTCTGGCTTCGGCTGAGGTTTGGGCTGCTCCGCCTTCTGTTCGGTCTGGACGGCGGATTGCTCGGCTTGCGAGTCAGCCTTCCGTTCTGAGCCAGCCGTTAACGCTGCTGAACAAGCGCCGAGTCCGATTCCGATACTCAGTGCCAAGATTGCATTGCGACGAAACACCCTATTCATATGTCCATAATGTCATATATGCGCCTACGAACTTAAGATAAGCGTATGGATCTTTTTGAAAGTGCAGCAAGTGATGGCCAGGGGCTGCCACTGGGAGACCGTGCGCCTCTTGCCGTGCGGATGCGCCCGCGCAGCGTAGATGAGGTGCTCGGCCAGCAGCACTTGCTCCAGCCCGGCCAGCCTCTTCGGCGTTTGCTGGAGCCTGATGGGCGTGGCGCGCCATCGAGCGTGTTCCTGTGGGGCCCTCCTGGAATCGGGAAAACGACACTCGCATATTTGGCAGCTCGCCAAGGCGAGCGAGATTTCGTAGAGATTTCTGCCGTATCGGCTGGCGTGAAGGAACTTCGAGAGGTCGTCAATCACGCCCGCGATATGCTCGTAACCAGTGGCCGTGAGACTGTGCTCTTTGTCGATGAAGTCCATAGGTTTTCAAAGAACCAGCAAGACGCGCTGCTTCCGGCGGTCGAGAACCGCTGGGTGATTCTGATTGCTGCAACGACTGAGAATCCTTCTTTTTCAGTAATTGCTCCGCTGCTCTCGCGTTCGCTGCTGCTTACGTTGCACCCACTTTCAGACGACGACGTAGCCACTTTGCTCCGCCGCGCGCTTGCGGATGAGCGTGGTTACGGCGGCGAGCTGGCGATCGAAGATGAAGCTTTAGACCAGATCGTCCGGCTTGCTGGTTCGGATGCTCGGCGATCCCTGACCATCCTCGAAGCTGCGGCGGCATCGGGTCATAATCCCATCACCATAGACGACGTAGAGAAGGCCGTTGACGTAGCCGCAGTGCGCTACGATCACGACGGCGACCAGCATTATGACGTAATCTCAGCGTTCATTAAGTCGATTCGCGGATCTGATGTAGACGCGGCGATGCATTACCTTGCGCGCATGCTTGAGGCGGGAGAGGACCCGCGGTTTGTCGCTCGCCGGCTTATGATTTCGGCAGCAGAAGACGTAGGGATGGCGGATCCTTCAGCTCTCCAAGCTGCTACAGCAGCAGCTCAGTCCGTCGCACTTGTGGGCATGCCTGAGGCGCGGATCATTTTGGCTGAAGCTGTGGTTCACTTAGCAACTGCTCCGAAATCGAATCGCGCTTATGAGGCAATCAATGCCGCCATCGCTGACGTGCGCGCGGGACATGTGGGGAGCGTGCCAGTCCATCTGAGGGACAAGAGCGTGAAAGCGTCTCGGATCGCAGCCCAGCAAACCGGTCGCGACGCTGACTATATCTATGCGCATTCACAGCCGAACGCAATTGCGCGTCAACAGTACCTACCCGATGAGCTACGCGATCGCCGTTACTACCATCCCAGTGAGCGCGGATTCGAGGCGAAAATCACCGGTCGAATGGCCTTTATCAATGAGGCTCTCGGGAAAGAGTAGTGCTATCCTTGTGTAGTTGCGCTCGAGGTGTGAGTGCAATCTAGGAAACCTGGGATCTTAGCCAGTGTGGTTGATCCCGCAGCAAAAGCTGCGCCATGAGTCGACAGGAGAAGTTGAATGGCTGGAAATCGTTCGCGTAAGTCGGTGCGTCAGTCGCGCGCCCTCGGTATTGCTTTGACGCCAAAGGCTGAGCGCTACATGCAGCGCCGCCCATACCGTCCAGGTGAGCACGGCCGTGGCCGCGTGAAGGAATCGGACTACTCGATTCGTCTGAAGGAGAAGCAGCGTCTTCGCGCCCAGTACGGTATTCGTGAAGCCCAGATGCGTAAGATCTGGGAAGAGGCTCGCCGCATGGAGGGCATGGCTGGTGAGAACCTGATCTCGCTGCTCGAGCGTCGCCTCGATGCTCTCGTTCTGCGCGCTGGTTTCGCTCGCACGATCGCACAGGCTCGCCAGGTTGTGGTTCACCGCCACATCCTCGTAGATGGTCAGCTGGTTGACCGTCCAAGCTTCCGCGTAAAGCCTGGCCAGGTTATTCAGATCAAGCCTAAGAGCCAGACTTCGCCACAGTTCATGGTGGCCGCTCAGGGTCAGCATGCTGAGGTACTTCCAAAGGTGCCAGAGTACTTGAAGGTCGATCTGACCAAGCTCCGCTTTGAATTGGTTCGTGAGCCAAAGCGCCTCGAAGTGCCGATCCAGTGCGAAGTACAGCTCGTGGTTGAGCACTACTCTCGCTGATGTTTTAAATGGTTCTGGTGCGTCGCAGTTTCGCTGCGGCGCACCACGCCTATTTAATGGATAATAAATTTAGGCTGTTTTTCTCTATAAGGACGTGGCATAAACATGCGTAGTGCTGAAATTCGTTCCCGGTGGCTTGACTACTTTGCTAAGCATGACCACACGATTACTCCGAGCGTGCCTCTGGTTTCGCCCGATCCCTCGATTCTTTTCACCATCGCCGGTATGGTGCCGTTCATCCCATACATTGTGGGAACTGAAGAAGCACCTTTCCCGCGTGCAGCTTCGGTGCAGAAGTGTATTCGTACCAACGACATTGAGAACGTAGGGCACACGACTCGTCACGGCACGTTCTTCCAGATGTGCGGTAACTTCTCCTTCGGCGATTACTTCAAGGAAGGCGCGATTGACCTCGCTTTCGGTCTCTTGACCACGTCTCAGAATGACGGCGGCTACGGGCTTGACGGCGACCGCCTCTGGGTTACGATCTGGGAAAATGACGACGTCTCCTACGATCACCTGACCCGCGTGGTGGGCATGGACCCGAAGCACATCGTAAAGCTCAAGCGCGAGGAGATCTTCTGGAGCACGGGTCAGCCTGGCCCAGCCGGTCCTTGCGCAGAGATCCACTACGACCGTGGTCCAGAGTACGGCCCAGAAGCAGTGGGCGGCACTGTGGATCCAGGTGGCGACCGCTACTTGGAGATCTGGAACTTGGTGTTTGATGAGTTCCTCCGCGGCGAAGGGGAGGGCAAGAACTTCCCGCTGCTCGGCAAGCTCGACCAGACCGCAATCGATACCGGCGCCGGCATGGAGCGCATCGCGTTCCTGCTTCAGGACAAGGCGAATATGTACGAGACCGATCAGGTCTATCCGGTCATCGCTGCCACCGAGGCTCTCACCGGCAAGAAGTATGGCGCTGACGCTCAGGACGACGTGCGTATGCGCGTTATCGCAGACCACGTGCGTTCCTCGCTGATGCTGATTGGTGACGGCGTGCGCCCAGGTAACGACGGCCGCGGCTACGTGCTGCGTCGTTTGATCCGCCGCGCTGTACGCTCGATTCGTCTGCTTGGTGTGGATGAGGTTGCGCTCCCACATCTGTTGCCTGAATCGATGAACGTCATGTCTGAGATTTACCCAGAACTGCGCACCGATTTTGACCGTATCTCGCAGGTTGCCTACGGCGAGGAAGATGCTTTCCGCCGCACGCTCAGCTCCGGTACCCAGATTTTCGATCTCGCTGTAGACAAGGCGAAGAAGGCTGGCACTGGTCTTTCCGGTGCCGAGGCTTTCACCCTTCACGATACTTATGGCTTCCCGATCGACTTGACCCTCGAGATGGCTGCAGAGCAGGGCGTAGAGGTAGACGAAGCTCAGTTCCGCACGCTGATGCAGGAGCAGAAGGATCGCGCCCGCGCGGATGCTCAAGCTAAGAAGACTGGTCACGTAGATGCGACTGTGTACCACGAGATCGAAGCTCGCTCTGGTGGCGCCACCCAGTTCTTGGGTTACACCGAGTCGGCAGCTGAGGGCAAGGTCGTGGCACTTTTGGTTGACGGCGAGAGCGTACCGGCAGTGGAAGCTCCAGCTACCGTAGACGTAGTGCTTGACCAGACTCCGTTCTGGGCAGAGCAGGGTGGTCAGCTCGCTGATCACGGCACCATCTCGGTCTCTGGCGGCGGTCTCTTGCAGGTCTCGGATGTGCAGATGCCGATCAAGGGCCTGCACGTGCATCGCGGGGAGCTTACTGAAGGCTCGATTGCTTTGGACGACAAGGTCTACGCTCAGATCGACGTCACTCGACGCGCTCAAATTGCCCGTGCACACACGGCTACCCATATGGTGCACAAGGTACTTCATGAGTACTTGGGTGAGCAGGCAACGCAGGCTGGTTCCGAAAATGCGCCTTCGCGTATGCGCTTTGACTTCCGCCATGGCTCGCAGATTCCTGCAGATATCATGGCTCAGATGGAAGCCCGCGCCAACGAGCGCCTTCAAGACGACTTGCACGTGACCGACGAGCTCATGCCAATTGATGAGGCTCGTGCGAGCGGCGCGATGGCACTCTTTGGCGAAAAGTACGGCAATATCGTACGAGTCGTCAGCATCGGCGGTGACTGGAGCAAGGAGCTCTGCGCTGGTACCCACGTGAAGGACACTGGTGAAATCGGTTTGATCACTGTGCTCGGCGAGTCTTCAGTCGGTTCAGGTGTACGTCGTATCGAGGCTCTTGTGGGCCAGGGTGCATACGCTGCTGGCGCAAAGGAGCGTGCAGTTCTCTCGCAGCTCTCGACCATGACGCATGTGCGCACCGAGGAACTTCCTGAACACATCAACGGCTTGCTCGCTAAGCTCAAGGCTGCAGACAAGCAGATCGCTGCCTTGCGCCAGGCCCAGCTCGAGTCCTCCTTCGATTCGATCCTCGACCAGCGTGAAAGCCTCGGTGAGTTCACCTTCGTCTCCAAGCACCTAGGAGATGTGAGCGGTGACGAGGTACGTAGCGCAGCTACCACGCTGCGCGGCCGTCTTGGAAGCGTAGCAGGTATTGTGGCCCTCACCGGCGAGGCAAATGGTCGTCCGACCGTCGTCGTTGCTACCACTCCTGCAGCTCGTGAGCTCGGCGCTCAGGCCGGCAAGCTCGTCTCCGTAGCCGCAAAGATCCTTGGCGGTGGCGGTGGCGGTAAGCCAGACATGGCTCAGGGCGGCGGTTCTGACCCATCGAAGGTCAACGACGCTCTCTCAGCAATTCGTAGCGAAGTAACGAAGCTCTGAGACCACCGACGTGGAGCAGTTTTCTGTGAACGAAGATGCGCTCGACCTCTCTGCTAATTCCTCCTATGAGGATGAGGTGGAGGGCTCGGGCGCATCCGCGCATGATGATTCTGGCGCAGATTCCTCCCCAGCTTTCCGGCGTGGTGCGCGCGTCGCGGTAGACGTAGGGCGAGTACGCGTTGGTGTAGCTGCTTGTGATAGCGACGGCATTTTGCCCGTTCCAGTGGCTACGGCTCGCCGTTTTAAGAATGACATTCCGATCGTGCTTCGCGCAGTGCGTGAACGCAACGCGATTGAGATCTACGTGGGACTCCCGTTGAATATGGATGGAAGCGCCGGTAAAGCTGCAGCTCAGACGGTTAAATGGGCAGAAAAAATTGCTGCTAAAGTGGCAGTACCCGTGAGGCTCATTGATGAGCGGCTAACCTCTGTATCAGCTCATCAGCGCCTGCGCGAATCTGGTCTACATGAAATTGATCATAGGCCTTATGTAGACCAAGAAGCAGCAGTTATTATTCTACAATCAGCATTAGATCAAGAACGATTGAGCTCCAGACTCCCAGGGTTGAGCTTGGACGAAGCTAAACGACTCGTATCAGAAGGATGAGCCAGTGAACGAACTTTTTGAAGAGCTCCCGAATTCTACAGCTCGCAAAGCTCGGCGCAAGCATAGGATCGAAGGTCGCACGCTGCGAATGGGCTTCGTTCTTGCTATCGTTACTGGCTTGCTTGTTGCAGTACTTGCTGTCACGATTCCGCTCATCAAAGATGCCGTGAGCACTCAAGAGATCGCCGACTACTCTGGTGACGGTGGTCCAGAAGTAACGGTCGTGATCCCTGAAGGAGCTCTAGGCTCGGATATGGCTCAGGTCCTGCTGGATGCCGACGTAGTGGCGTCCCGTCAGGCTTTCATTATGGCGTTCAACGATAATCCTCGCTCCGGTTCCATCAGCGCTGGCACCTATAGCATTCCGAGCCAGATCTCGGGTGCAGATGCAGTTCTAGCTCTGCTCGACCCAGCGAACAGGGCTGAAATTAACATCACGATTCCTGAAGGCTTTACAGTTCAGCAGGTCGTTGAGAGGATTTCCTCGATTACTGGAGTGCCAGTTGAAGACGTAAAGAGCGCTGCCGATAACTTGGATGCTCTCGGTCTGCCGTCTGAGGCGAATGGCAACCTCGAAGGTTGGCTCGCTCCGCTTACTTACACTTTCCCAGCTGACTACACGCCGCAGCAAATGCTTACCGAAATGGTGGCAAAGCGCGTTGAAGAGCTCAAAGCATCCGGTATCCCGCAGGATCAGTGGGAGCGACAGCTGATCATTGGTTCCATTGCTGAGCGCGAGGTGAGTTGGCCGGAGTACTATCCGCAGGTTGCGCGCGTGATCGCAAACCGCATTGCTGAAGATAGCCCAACTAACGGTCTGCTCCAGATGGACTCGATGGTGAATTACGGTCTCGGTCGCACCAGTGGTGTGCCTACCGCTGAGGATCTTGAGAAAGACACTCCGTACAATGCCTACATGCATCCGGGGCTTCCACCTACGCCGATTGCTAACCCAGGTATTGAGGTTGTCAAGGCTACCGTCAATCCTCCGGAAGGGAACTGGGTTTACTTTGTGACCGTCGATCTCTTCACTGGCGAGACGCTCTTCACGGATAGCTACGACGAGCATCTCAAGAACGTGAACACGTTCAACGACTGGTACGCAGAGCATCAAGATGAGCTCAACAACGGGGGAGAGTAGCCCGCTCCGCACGGCTGTAGTCGGGGACCCAATTGAGCATTCGCTCTCTCCGGTCCTGATGCAGGCCGGCGCTGGAATCAAGTGCCAGCGTATACGTGTAGCTAGCGGAGGCCTACGGTCATTTCTCCGATTGGAGACGGCGAAGCGCACGAGTACTCACTGGATCCTTCCGCGCTCTTCGGGCGAGATTGTGGAAACGCTACGCGGACTCTCCGTGACTATGCCTCTGAAAGTAGAGGCTCTCGAACTGGCCAACACAGTGGATCCAATCGCTGCGAAAGTAGGCGCCGTCAACACTCTCGCTTTCGCCGTTAGTCCAGAATTGGACTCGGATGAACTTAACGTGACTATTCGCGGTTACAACACAGACGTATATGGAATCATTCAGGCGCTGGCGAACGCGCAAGCCGAGCATCCTCGAGGAAGCGCCGGTTCGCCGTCACCCTTGAATCTTTCAAAAGCTCAGGCAGGGCAAGAAGCCGTCATTCTAGGCTCCGGCGCCACCGCATGTAGCGCTCTAGGAGCCTTGACTCAAATGGGATTTGATGAAGTGACAGTCTGCGCTCGGCGTGCACTGGACCAGACGGACGTGCCACTGGTTGCTCAGCGCCTTGGTGTTCGCGTGCGCGAATGGCCACTTGCTCGCGCCGCTGAAGTTGTGCCTGCAGACGGCTACCTAATCTCGACCTTGCCAGCTCACGTGGCCGATCCACTTGCCGGTCAATTGGAGGGGCGCTACCTTCCTGAACTGACAGTTCTTGACGCGTCTTACGCCGAGTATCCGAGCAAGCTCATGCAAACAGCACTCGCATCGGGGGCGAAGAACGCGCCAGGATGGTGGATGCTGATGTATCAGGGTGCAAAGCAGATTGAAATCTTCACGGGGCGCAGCGCTGATGTGCAAGCCATGCGCGCAGCGCTAGAAACGCACATCTCAGACTTGTCCACAACTTTGTAAGTGCCACCCTTTATCCACAGATTCTCGTCGAGCCCGTCACTTCTCCTGTGCGAGCGCTTAGGCTCAAAGCATGCGAAGTATCGAAGGAATTCTGGGTCTGGTGGTGGCAGCGCTGAGCCTTGCAATTGGCGCCAGGCAGGGCTTGCCGTGGAGCTACGCTGCTCCGTGGGCTGTCTTCATTGGATTCTTAGCGACCAACGCTGCCTTCGATGCTCGCACGATGCTGCTAAAACGCTCATATACGCTGATTGCGTTATTAGTATTTTTAATTTCGGTGAGCGTAGCCCGCGGTGACGATCGCATCGGTCGGCTTGGATACTCGTTACTTTTCGCCCTCTCAGTGACGGCGATTCTCGGGCTTATAGCTCATTTTCGGCCTCAAGCACTGGGCTTGGGCGATGCTTGGTTGGCAGGAGTGCTCTGCGCCTGGTGGGGATACTGGGATCCGAGTAATCTATTGGACTTCTTCGCCTCGACCTGTTGTATACAAACGGCACTTATTCTGGCACTTCTCACAGTCCGTGTTTTGATGCGCAGCCCACCGTCGCTGCATCAAGCTCTACCTTTCGGACCGGCTCTCGTTGGGGCTGGTTGGCTAGTTCAATTTGCTTGAGATGTGTTCTCGCAGAGTCGTTCACTTTCACGCGGATGCCCGAAACATGGCAAAATCGGAAATATGATTCGATGGAGTACGGCAGGAGAGAGCCACGGCAAGGCGCTAATCGCGCTGCTCGAGGGCTTTCCTGCAGGCGTAACGGTGACGAGCCAAGACATTGAGCGAGCTCTTGAGCAACGTAGATTTGGCTACGGTCGAGGAAGTCGCCAAAAATTTGAGCAGGACAAGCTGACAGTCATTTCCGGCGTTCGCCACGGAAAGACTATTGGCTCGCCAATCGCACTTGAGATCGCGAATTCCGAGTGGTCAAAGTGGGAAGCTGTAATGGCTGCTGATCCCGTGCCTCGGGAGGCGCTTCTCGTCAACGCAGGTAAGGGCGATGAGCGGGAAGTCGCGCGCAACAAACCATTGACGCGCCCACGCCCAGGGCATGCTGATTTTGTTGGGATGAACAAGTTTGGTTTTGATGAGGCGCGTCCTGTACTCGAGCGTGCTTCTGCTCGTGAAACTGCAGCTAGGGTAGCGCTTGGTGCGGTTGCCGCGCAGCTTCTGGATCAGGCCGCCCAGATTCACGTGAGTGCTCATGCGGTGCGGATCGGTTCCGTTGCTGCTCCACTTGACCATGCTTTGCCTCGCCCAGAAGACGAGGCGAAACTCGATGCATCGCCGGTGCGCACGCTCGATAGTGAGCTTGAAAAGCAGATGATCGCTGAGATTGATGCAGCGCACGCCGACGGTGACACACTCGGTGGAATCGTAGAAGTTGTGGTCTGGGGTGTCCCGCAGGGGCTTGGAACCTACACGGTAGATGCTGATCGCCTCGATGCTCAGCTTGCCAGCGCCTTGATGTCGATCCAGGCTGTCAAGGGCGTCGAAATCGGAGATGGTTTCCTCGAAGGTGCTCGGCGCGGTTCGCAGGCTCATGATGAGATCGTGCCTCGCGATGACCACAGTGGTATCACTCGACTGACCAATCGCGCTGGCGGTATCGAAGGCGGCATGAGCAATGGCGAGCCGATTGTGCTTCGCTGCGCAATTAAACCGATTTCTACTGTCCCTAGGGCGCTACGCACGCTTGACGTCGTCACGGGTGAAGCGACTAAGGCCCAGCATCAGCGATCGGATACGACTGCAGTTGTACCAGGAGCCGTCGTCGCTCGAGCAATGGCGCAACTGGTCGTGGCTCGGGCTTTTGTCGAGAAGTTCGGTGGTGACTCCCTCACGGAGATTTCACGGAATTACCACTCGTACCTCGAATCAATCCCTGAATTGAGGCGCCGATGACCCCGCGCGCAGTTTTTATTGGGATGCCAGGGGCAGGTAAGTCCACGGTCGGGCGATTGACGGCGCAGCGCCTTGGCGTACCGTTTGCCGATACCGATTCGTTGATCATCCAACGCACAGGTAAGAGCGTGGCGGATGTGTTTGCCCAGTATGGACCCGAAGGTTTTCGAAATATTGAGGCTGACGTCATTGCGCGAGCCCTGAAGGATTTCACGGGGATTCTCGCACTCGGAGGCGGCGCCGTCATTACCGAACGTACTCAGCAGGCGCTAGACGGCCACACGGTGATTTACATCGATGCGGCAGATGAAGTATTGGTGGACCGAGTTGTGCATTCGCATAACGTCCGCCCACTGATGGTTCATGACCCCAAGGGGACGATGGCCAAACTCCGAAATGAGCGCGGTCCGATCTATCAGCGTCTCGCCACGCACGTCGTACGTTCGGACACCCGACCAGCAATGCGCGTGACTGATCAGGTCGTTGCGCTGCTTCGTGCCCCGCACGCGCGAATCGCGGTGACTGGTGCAAAGCCATACGACGTACATATCGGTATGGATCTCGTCCATGCGATTGCCCATCGCGCTGCCAGTGGTCACGCCGCAGCGATGATCGCTTACGCACCAGACGTAGCCGCATACGCACAAGAAGTGTACGAAGCAGTCGCAGCTACGAAGATGCGCGTGGTGATGACCGAACTTCCAGACGCGGAACTGGCCAAGAATCTCGACGCGATCGCGAAGCTCTGGGATTTCGCCGGTGAATCCCAGATCGGGCGTGACGGCGTCATGATCGCTATCGGCGGAGGTGCCACTACCGATGCCGCTGGTTTTGCTGCGGCTACGTGGCTCCGGGGCATTCCCGTCATTCAAGTTCCAACCACGCTACTTGCGATGGTTGATGCAGCAGTGGGCGGCAAGACCGGCATTAATACCAGCTTTGGTAAGAATCTCGTCGGATCGTTCTACCCACCAATCGGCGTCTATGCTGATCTCGATAATCTGACGACTCTCCCGCAAGAAGAGTTGGTCGCTGGTATGGCGGAGGTCGTCAAGTGCGGTTTTATTCAGGATCGTGCGATTCTCGAGCGAATCGCTGAGCATGGCAGCGCGATCCTCAACCCATCGAATCCCGGACTCGCTGAAGTGATCCAACGAGCAGTACAGGTGAAGGCCAAGGTTGTGAGCGAGGATCTGGAAGAGGCTGGTCTTCGAGAAATCCTTAACTACGGCCATACTCTGGCTCATGCGATTGAATTGCATGAGAATTTCACGCTGCGTCACGGCCATGCGGTTGCAATTGGCTGTGTCTTCGCCGCAGCGCTCTCGGAGGCGATGGGACTTGCGCCTAAGGGATTTACTGACCTGCATCGAAGCGCATTTGGAGCGATCGGCTTGCCGACCACCTACCAAGGGGTTAGCCGAAAGGTCTTGCTGCGCCACATGCACTCCGACAAAAAGGTGCGGGACGGCAAGTTGCGATTCGTCGTGCTCACTGGAATCGGTGAACCACGTGTGATTCTCGATCCATCTCGCGATGCTCTCGCCATTGCCTTTTCAGCAGTTGGCTTGTAGCTGCTATCCTTAAGGAGAATTTTTATCGATTTTTCGCGGCGCTCTCTGAGCGTCACAGCCAAGTTGGGCACGATATAGAGGGAAGTAGGACGTAGAGTGGCAACCACTAACGATTTGAAGAACGGCATGGTATTGAAGATTGACAACCAGCTTTGGCAGGTTGTGGAATTCCAGCATGTAAAGCCTGGCAAGGGCCCAGCTTTCGTGCGTACCAAGCTCAAGAATGTGCTCTCGGGCAAGAACGTTGACAAGACTTTCAACGCTGGCATCAAGGTGGAGACCGCTACCGTTGATCGCCGCGATATGCAGTACCTCTACAACGACGGCGCTGACTATATCTTCATGGATCTCGAAAGCTACGAGCAGCTCCCAGTTTCCGCTGAGGTCGTAGGCGATGCTGCAAACTTCATGCTTGAGAACCAGAACGTCATCGTAGCAACCAACGAAGGCACCGTGCTCTTCATCGAGCTCCCAGCTTCGGTAGTACTCGAAGTTACGCACACTGAGCCAGGCTTGCAGGGCGACCGTTCGAACGCAGGTACCAAGCCAGCGACTCTCGAAACTGGCGTAGAGATTCAGGTTCCACTCTTCATCGAAGAAGGGACGAAGATCAAGGTTGATACCCGCACCGGCGACTACATCAACCGCGCCTGATGGATACCAAACATAAGAATCCAAAGCGCAAAGGCCGCTCCTTACAGCGGCAACGCGCTTTGGATGTGTTGTATGAAGCTGATGTCCGTGGCATCGCGCCAGCCGGCATCAGTGATTTGCTGCAAGAACGTGAGTCGGTTTCTACCGCTCAGCAGCCCATTCAGTCATACGGGATTTCCATCGTGAGCACGTTCGTAGAGAACGCGGAAGATGTGGACGCTTTCATCGACGCTGCATCACCTTCGTGGTCGATTTCCCGCATGAGCACCGTGGATCGCAATATTCTGCGTATCGGGGTAACGGAACTTCTGTACCTCGACGTGGATGTAGCTATCGCTGCGAAGGAAGTAGCGAGCCTCGCTCGTGAATTCTCAGCTGATAAATCTGTCGGGTTCACGATGGGCGTGCTGAACCGCGTCTCAGATATTCACAATCTTGAGACCTCGGGTGGCGGCTTCGATCAAGAAGAGACAATCGCGTAGTTTTTGCTGCCGTTTTTGGGCGTTCAACGCACTTTTGGCGGTTTTCGTACTAGGATTTTATTGATGTGACAAATCAAACATCCTATTCCGAGAGGAACCGCCATGGCTCTCCCAAATCTCAGTCCAGAGCAGCGCGCACAAGCGCTTGAGAAGGCAGCACGTGTGCGTCAGGAGCGCGCAGCGCTCAAAGACGATCTTAAGAGCGGCAAGCGTAAGTTGAGCGATGTGCTTGAACATGCGAAAGACGACGACATCATCGGCAAGCTGAAGGTTTCAGCCCTTCTCACCTCGCTTCCAGGCGTAGGCAAAGCAAAGGCTGAAAAGGCTATGGAACAAATTGGCATCGCGGAGAACCGCCGCCTTGCAGGTTTGGGCCCTGTGCAGATCAAGAAGCTTCTGGAGCATTTCGAGTAATTTCTCCAGCTTGCCGAACTCAATTTCCAAAGGATATTTTGAAGGTATGAGTGCAGGCAAAGTTTTCGTTATCACTGGTCCGACAGCTGTAGGTAAAGGCACCGTCGAGCGAGAGCTATTAGCACACCACCCTGAGTTGTGGTGGTCGGTTTCGGCCACCACCCGCAAGCCGCGCCCAGGTGAGGTGCATGGGCAGTCTTATTACTTCGTTTCCGAAGATGAATTTGACGAACTTGTAAACTCAGGAAACATGCTCGAGTGGGCTCTGGTTCACAAAGTGCATCGCTATGGCACCCCGCGTAAGCCTGTCGAGCAGGCCTTAGCCGAAGGCAAGACCGCGATCCTCGAATTGGACCTCGCTGGGGCTCGACAAGTGCGTGAATCATTGCCAGAAGCTGTGCAGGTCTTTATTGCGCCGCCGTCATGGGAAGACCTCGTTGCGCGGCTAATCGGGCGCGGGACTGAAGCACCTGAGGAACAGGCTCGACGACTGGATACGGCGAGAACCGAACTCGCGGCCGCAGACGAGTTCGACTACGTCGTCACGAACGATACAGTGGCTCATGCCACCGCTGAGCTTGAGCGTATTATCGGTTTGAGCGAGTAAGATAAACTCAGCAAATTTTGAAGTGAAAGGCTGAAATGTACGGTACTACCGCTAACCCGCAAGGAATCACGAAGCCAGCAATCGATGAGCTGCTTTCCAAGGTTGATTCGAAGTACTCCTTGGCAGTGTACAGCGCAGCACGTGCGCGTCAGATCAATGCCTATCGTCAGGAGATGAAGGCGGGCGACGGCAACATTGCCAATATTGGTCCACTTGTGGCTTCCGCCCCAGATGACAAGCCACTGTCTTTGGCGCTCGAAGAAATCGCCGCAGACAAGCTGAAGCTGGAAAACGAATAAACATGTCTAGCGAACGCATTGCAGAGGTCTCTCACGAACTTGTGGGAGACCTCGCGTCCATTAGTGGTGACACTTCTGCGCAAACCAACCGAACCCCACAAGTTGTTTTGGGCGTGACAGGTGGAATTGCGGCCTACAAGGCAACCCTGGTATTGCGTCTGCTGAAGGCAGCCGGCTGCGACGTGCGTGTGGTACCGACCGATGCCTCTCTTAAGATGGTGGCGCGCACTACTTGGGAAGCACTTAGTGGTCATCCTGTATACACGCAGGTGACCGAAGGTGCTACTGAGGTGGCTCACGTAAGTGTGGGGGAGCATGCCGATCTCCTATTGATCGTGCCTGCAACTGCTAATACGATGGCGAAGCTCGCTGCCGGAATCGCCGACAATATGCTCACCGCTACTGCGCTCGTCGTGGAGTGCCCTGTAATGATCGCACCTGCGATGCACACCCAGATGTGGAATAACGCCGCTACGCAGGCCAATATCTCGGTGCTGCGCGATCGTGGGATCCATTTTGTAGGTCCTGCTGTGGGGCGCCTGACTGGTAAGGACTCTGGCATCGGTCGTATGAGCGAGCCAGAAGAGATTGCTTCGGCCGCTCTCGATCTGCTGCGTTCGCGCGGTTTTTTGGGCGCTGCTGCGGTAAGTGACGTCGAACCTTCTGCGTGGTCTGGGCGAAAACTTGCCATTAGCGCTGGTGGCACCCACGAGCAAATTGATCCAGTTCGTTTTATTGGCAATCGCTCGACGGGCCGGATGGGTGTCGAGCTCGCGCGCGCCGCTGCCAATGCTGGTGCTGAAGTACACCTTGCCGCTGCAAATATCGGAGCGGATGTACTGGCTGAGCTCCCTGATTCAGTTCACGTCCATCCGGTCACGAGCGCCCGAGATCTACTGAGCGAGATGGATGCTTTGGCACAGGAGGCGGACGTCGTCATTATGACCGCCGCTGTAGCTGACTTCCGCCCCGAAACTGATTCCGAGAGCAAGATCAAGAAGGATGGCAGCGGCTCTGGCCTCACGCTCCGCTTGGTTGAGAACCCTGATATTCTTGCGGACTTGGCTCGCAATCGCAGGCGCGAGAACCAAATCGTCATCGGCTTCGCTGCTGAGACTGGCGACGAGCAGCATTCAGTGATTGAGTATGGCAAAGCGAAGGCGGCGCGCAAGGGCGCAGATGCGATTGTGATCAATGCTGTCGGCGTGAAGAGTGGCTTTGGGGATGTCGATACCGAAGTGACGATCGTTAACCAAGCTGGGGACGTGCTCGGAACCGCTGAAGGGACAAAACGGCAGGTCGCAGCCGGTATTTTGGAATCATTAGGATCTTTGCTGCCCGGTCTTTCCATCTGAAGGCAAGTTCGCTAGGCAGCTTTATCTAGGCTGCTCTTTATGCTAGAACGAAGGTAGCGATAGAAGGACAGACGAGGAGCAAGGCATGCTGCAACCATTTACTTCTGAATCCGTAACTGAAGGACACCCAGACAAGGTCTGTGACCGAATCTCAGATTCGATTTTGGACGCAATTATCGAGGGCGACCCTGCGGCTCGCGTCGCGGTTGAGACGCTTGCTACTACCGGTTTGGTGCATGTTGCTGGTGAGGTGACGACGGATGTGTACGTGGAGATCCCACACATCGTTCGTGATGCACTTCGCGAGATTGGCTACACCTCCTCGCGCATCGGTTTCGACGCGGATTCGTGTGGCATCGAGCTTTCGATTGGCCAGCAGTCTCCCGATATTTCTCACGGCGTGACGGACTCGCTCGAGATTCGTACCGGCAAGGCTACCGATCGTTTCGATCAGCAGGGTGCTGGCGATCAGGGCATGATGTTTGGCTACGCCACGAACGAGACCGACGTGTACATGCCAGCTCCGATCTTCTTGGCTCACCGCTTGGCTCAGCGCCTTGCTAAGGTACGCAAGGAAGGCATCATGTCTGGCCTGCGCCCTGATGGCAAGACCCAGGTGACGTTCATGTACGACGAGTCGGGTAAGCCAGTGGCCCTCGATACTGTGCTCGTCTCCACGCAGCACGATGAGGATGTGGAGCAGGCAGTACTGGCAGAAGAAATCGAGAAGCATGTGATCGTGCCGGTCACGGAGAAGTATTTCCCGGAGTTCACCGGTTACAAGACCCTCGTGAATCCATCCGGTCGTTTCGTTATCGGTGGCCCGATGGGTGACGCCGGACTCACCGGTCGCAAGATCATCGTCGATACCTATGGCGGCTCGGCTCGTCACGGTGGCGGCGCTTTCTCTGGTAAGGACCCGTCGAAGGTGGACCGCACCGGCGCATACGGCGCTCGCTGGGTGGCAAAGAACGTCGTAGCGGCCGGTCTCGCAGATCGCTGCGAAGTACAGGTTGCCTATGCGATCGGTCAGGCGCATCCAATCTCGCTGCGTATCGATACCTTTGGCACGCAGCATTACGATGAGTCCCGCATTGAGAACGCCGTCAACAAGGTATTCGATATGCGCCCGCTGGCTCTTATCGATGCTCTGGATCTGCGTCGCCCAATCTTTGCCAAGACTGCCGCATACGGCCACTTCGGCCGTGAGGATGCCGATTTTACGTGGGAGCGACTCGATCGAGTAAACGACTTGCTTTCCGCGCTCTAAACGAGAGGGGAGGGGCGTGAGCGAAGGGCTCGACTTTTTTGACCTGCCTGGTTACGCCGAACAAGAAGCGTTGCTTGCTCTGCAAGTTCCTGTAGAGCAGCTCGACTCTTCTGTGCCCAATCCGATCGCGCGCGTTGCGTTAGATATCTCTGCGCGAAGCGTAGATCAGCTCTTCGATTTTTCGGTGCCCGCGCGCCTTTCTGAGGATGCGGTTCCTGGTTCGCTAGTGCGAGTCGAGTTTTCGCACCGAGAAGTCGAAGGCTATATCATCGAGCGCACAGATCACACGAGCGTCGCCGGTCTGTTGCGCCCTATTGTGAAGGTTGTTTCTCGCACGCCCGCTCTCAGCCCCGAGCTTTACCCCTTCTATCGAGAGGTCGCGCGCGATCATCTAGCTCCGACTGCATCGATTTTGCGCGCTGCAATTCCTCCGCGGCATGTGCGCGGGGAGCGCGAGTTCCTTGCGCGCCCAGAGGTGCATTTTCGATCACTTGATTTTCCGCGCATTGGCTTGTGGGAGACGTATCAAGACGGCAGTGATCTTGTCCGCCAAATGGGCAATCACCGATACGACCGCAGTCCGCTGCGTCTCGTCTTGAACACCCTTGCCCATCATGACCCCCGAGAGTTGCTGGCAAGCGCTGTAGGGGCGCAGCTTTACAACGGTTCAAGCGTATTGATCTTGGTCCCGACTCCAGCTCAGGCGCACGACTACGCGCGCTATTTAAGCAATGCTTTGGGCAATGAGCCAATTGGGATCCTCACGAGTGAGCTCTCGTCTCAAGCGCGCTATGAGAATTACCTCTCCGCGAAGGACGGCAGAGTGCGAGTGCTTGTAGGCACTCAGAGCGCTCTGTGGGCTCCGCTCAAGAATCTGGGCATGATTGCCATCGTTGATAGCGCGCACGCGGCTTTCACCGTTCGCCGCAGCCCTTATGTTGACGCCGGACCAGTTGCGCTGGCGCGAGCTCAGTTTCAGGATTGCGATTTCCTCGCCGTCCAAAGTGCGCCCTCACTCGAACTGGCGTTCGCAGAGAAGCAAGGGGACGTGCGTGAGATAACTGCGGCGAGCTTTGAAAGAGCCAATTCCCACGCCCAGTTTATGGTCGCTTCTGATTTTGCGTACGAGAATGCACCTTGGTCGAGAATGCCCGATGCCGTCTTTAGCGTCACGAGAGCGGCACTGAGCGAAGGATCAGTACTCTTCGTCGTCCCGAATCCAGGGTATGTGCCAATGTTGGCGTGCGCGCGTTGCCAGCAGATTGCCCAGTGTACGCAGTGCGGCGCTGCGCTCGAGATTCCGCAGCCAGACGCCGTGCCTCAGTGTTCCAGGTGCGCACACAAGCATCCGGAGTTTACGTGCCCGAACTGTTCGTTCACTCGCTTACGCGCCGTCAAGATTGGCTCGATGCGCACTGCCCAAGAGGTGGGCCGTGCATTCCCAGGCGTTTCGATTTCTTTGCTGCATGACGAAAAACCGTGGACTGGGGAGAAAAAAGCGGGGATCGTCGTCGCCTCTCCGAGCTCGCTGAACCTTATCGAGGCAGATTTCCAAGCTGCCGTGATTCTTGACGCCGGCTACCTTTTGCGCGGTAAGAGCATGACTCGAGAGAGCACGCTGCTCCGTACCCTCGTGCGGGTCGGGAATCTTGTACTGCCGAGGCGTCTGGGTGGCAAGGTTTTGCTCGTTGGTGATATACCGCGTCCGCTCAGTGCCGTGTTTGAGAAATGGGATTTTTCGACGTGGACTCAGAACGAACTGGAGGCACGCGAGTCCGCGAAACTGCCTCCGGCGTATATGTGGTACGAGATTTCAGGTCCATGGCAGGCTTTGCGTCAGCTGCTTGCTACCGTGCGCGGGATCCAGCAGCGTGACGGCGAAGCCCGGCCTTTCGAGCAAAGCTCAGCGCCTCTGGAGTCGCTGATGCAAGGGGGCGTGCATCATGTGGTGAGCGGGGCAGCGATCCTCGGCCCGCATCCGGTGGAAGGTCGCGTCGGCCGCGATGAATATCGGATTTATTTGCGCATGAGCCACGAGAGTTTTGCGAAGGTGAATACTGCGCTCCGCACAGCCCTCGCACAGCTCGATTCCACCCCACACATGGACGCGCTGAGAATCAAGCTCAATCCGATTCTCTGATTTGAGTCGCGCTCGCTAGTGGCACAGATGATTCGGTGCGTGTAGCACGAGGGCATAGAATATCTACGTGCGTATTTTATTTGCCGGAACCCCAGCCGTTGCCGTCCCTTCACTTATCGAGCTTGCAAAGCACCATGAGGTGGTGGGCGTTTTGACGCGCGCTGCCAAGCCTCAGGGGCGAAAGCGAGTGCTTGTACCATCAGCAGTCGCGCAAGCCGCCCAGGAGCTCGGGATCGAGGTCTATACTCCTGCCACGCTCAAAAGCGAAGAATCGCAGCAGCTCATTGAGAGTCTGCACGTGGATGCGGTGGCCGTAGTGGCGTATGGGAAGATCGTGCCTCAGAGTTTGCTGGACGTGCCGAAGCACGGCTGGCTGAACCTGCACTTCTCGACCTTGCCACGGTGGCGCGGCGCAGCTCCAGTGCAGTATGCAATCGCCGCGGGAGATGAGACCATCGGTATCTCGATTTTCCGCATTGACGCTGGTCTCGATACTGGCAAGGTCGCTCTGCAAGTGGAATCTCCAATGCCAATCGAGCTAACGTCCGGTGAGCTCCTTGAGCAGCTAGCCGTGGAAGGCGCTGAGAAGTTGGTGGAGGTTTTCAGCGGGCTTGAAACGGGCGAGATCGAGTTCCGAGAGCAGGTCGGAGAGCCGAGCTTTGCGCCGTCACTCACGACTGAGAATTCGGGCATTGAATGGGACGAGTCGGCTCGCGAAATCGAGCGCAAGATTCGCGCTTATACACCCGAGCCTGGCGCGTGGTCGACGTACGGGGACGTGCGAGTCAAGATCTTGCCGGTGAAGCAAGGTGACGACGTCACTCTCAGAGCGGCTGAAGCCTCTGATAGGCTTGCGCTGACGCGAGAGCCGGGCACGATTGTGGCGGGCAAGCGCGTTTACGTATGGACCGGTGAAGGCGCAGTTGAACTGGTGAAAGTGATCCCAGCGGGCAAGAAAGAAATGGACGCCGCGGCATGGGTACGAGGTCTACGCGATGATCAACCGAAGTTTGCAAGGAGTGCTAAGTGAGTAATAAGCGGCCGGATAATTGGCGTCCTGGTAGGCGCGGTGCGGATCCAGCGCGGCAAGTCGCCTACGAAGCACTGCTCGAGACCGCTCGCCAAGACGCGTACGTGAATCTCATTCTTCCTAGAATCATTCGACGCGCCCGCTTGGGTAAGCGCGATGCGGCTTATGCGACGAACCTGACTTACGGCACTGTACGTATGCAGGGGCGTTGGGATGCAATTGCCGCGCACTGCTTGAATGGTCGGCCGTTTGATGATCTTGACGTCGAAGTCCAGATTTTGCTTCGACTCGGGATTCATCAGCTGCTTGAGCTTGGCACTCCGGCTCATGCTGCTATCAACGAAACCGTAACGCTCACGCGCAATGTGCTGGGCACGGGCGCTTCAGGGCTTGTGAATGCAGCGCTGCACCGCGCAAGTGAACGCACGCTGGCTCAGTGGCAGGCGCAGCTCAAGGCCGATGCCGGCGGGAGCGTGAACTCGGTGCAATTCCTTTCGCAGTGGTTCTCGCATCCAGCGTGGATTATTCGCGCTCTCGACGCTGCGCTCAAGGCTAACGGACGCACCCACAAGGATCTGATTTCGCTGCTGCAGGCCGATAACGCGCCAGCGCAGGTGACTCTCGTGGCGCGCGGTATTTCAATCCCAGAATTGCGCGAGGATATCGAGCGCGGGCATATGGATTCTCGGCCAGGTACGCTCGTGGATTCTGCGCTGGTACTGGAGGGCGGGGACCCGCACCGCGTGTTCGCCGTCAAGGATCGCTTGGCTGGTGTGCAGGACGAAGGCTCGCAACTGGTCGCTAAAGTTCTTGCAAATTCGCCGCTTGAGGGGCGCGATGAACTCTGGCTCGACATGTGCGCAGGGCCGGGTGGGAAGACGGCGACGCTCGCGGCTCTCGCAGCGCAGCGGGGTATCGAGGTACATGCGAATGAGCTCCATGAGCATCGACTCGACCTCGTAGAGCAGGCAGTTGAACCTTGGAGCGATATTGTGGCACTGCGCCTCGGCGAGGGACAAACGCTCGCGGAAGAAGAGCCTGAGGTGTACGACCGCGTACTCGTCGACGCTCCTTGTACGGGTATCGGTGCGCTTCGCCGTCGCCCAGAATCGCGCTGGCGCAAGGAGGCCGGTGATGCTCTGGATTTGGCGAAAGTTCAGGCTGAGCTGCTTGAGGCTGCATGGCGAGTGGTGCGTCCTGGAGGGCTGGTGCTGTATTCCACCTGCTCGCCGTATGTGAAGGAAACTCACGATATTGTGAACGCTTTTGTAGCTGCGCATGCGGGCGAGCCGCGCGAGCCGGTTCTGCTCGACACTCCGCAGATCGCGTCGCGCGAATCGCTCGTCGATTTCAAGGGCGTTGACGGTCATCTGCAGCTCTGGCCAGACTTGCATTCTTCTGATGCTATGTACATGGCGCTCATTCAAAAACCAGTTGAGGAGAACCTGTGATGGACATGCGTATTAGTCCTTCGATTCTGAACTGCGATTTCTCCGACCTGCGCGGTGAACTTGCGAAGATCTCAAACGCCGACTGGGCGCATGTGGATATCATGGACGGACACTTTGTGCCGAACCTGACGATGGGTCCACCGATCGTGGAGTCGATTACTCGCACCACCAAGCTGCCTGTCGACTGCCACTTGATGATTGAGGCGCCGGATCGCTGGGCAGGGGATTACGTCAGCGCGGGTGCACACTCCGTGACCTTCCACGCTGAGGCTGCACAAGCGCCAGTGCGGTTGGCCCGTGAGCTGCGTGCGCTTGGTGCACGCGCGGGTATCGGTCTTAAGCCAGCCACGCCAATCGAGCCGTACCTCGATATCTTGGAAGAGTTCGACATGATTCTCATCATGACTGTCGAACCTGGCTTCGGTGGCCAGAAGTTCCTTGATTCGATGATGCACAAGGTGCGCCGCACCCGCGAGGCCGTAAACAAGAGCGGACTGGATGTGTGGATTCAGGTGGATGGCGGCGTCTCGGAAAAGACGATCGATATCGCAGCTGACGCTGGTGCCGACACGTTCGTAGCGGGCTCAGCCGTCTACCGCGCCGCCGATGCCAGCGCCGAAGTGGAGAAACTCCGCGCCCTCGCACAGGCTCATCGCCACTAATTTGATCCCTTGGGGTGGGGCGCGAAATAGCAAAAAAAAGAGACAGGGTGGTGTCATAAAAAATAGACATCGAGCCTGACCCCAAAGTTTCACTGAGCTTCACAAAGGTCCGCGATAGGCATATAGTTGGTGTGTACGTACGTGTACCAGGGTCAGTGAAAGTCTGAACCGGCGGTGATAGTCCGCGACCCGCTCGCTTGTGCGAGCGGTTGATGAGGTGAAATTCCTCAACCGACGGTTATAGTCCGGATGGGAGGCACACGGGGATTTCGGCTATTGTGCCGTGCTTCGCCATCTCCTTCTTGGTGCGCGCTCAGAGCATCGGAAGTGGAGGAGTGAGCGCAACATGCGGCGGCCAGGATGGTTAGCACCAGCGACTCTCGGGATCGTTTTTATCGCGATCTGGTTTTTCGCCGCCCAAACTGGCTCTGTACCTAGTTTCCTCCTTCCGCATCCTGTGAGCGTCGTCGATCGCCTCGTGGGCGGTCTGCAGGAGGGGTATTTGCTCGCCTCGCTGCTGCAAACCTTGAAAGAGGCAATCATCGGGTGCCTCATCGCAGCAGCAATCGGGGTGCCACTGGGCTGTGCAATCGCGCTGATCTCGATTATGAGTTCAGCAATTGAGCCTTATCTAGCCGCCTCGCAGGCGATTCCAGCAGTCGCGATCGCGCCACTGCTGGTCACGTGGGTTGGCTACGGAACCGCGCCAATCGTAATCCTGTGCGCCGTAATGGTCATCTTCCCAGTGATTATCGGCACCGCGGTAGGCATCCGCAGTATCGATCCTGAAATTATCAGCGCCGCGCGGCTTGACGGCGCCGGAAGCTGGACGCTGCTGCGCCGGATTGAGCTTCCACTCGCTGGGCCGAATATCATGGCAGGCCTGCGCACCGGTTTCACGCTAGCCATTACCGGCGCTGTAGTGGGGGAGATGGTCGTGGGCGGTCAGCGTGGCCTCGGCATCGAGCTCGTTACCTCTCAGCACCTGAACGATACTGCCGGTCTTTTTGCCACCATTCTGTTACTCGCTTTCGTGGCGGTTGCTATCTACCTCATCTCCAAGGCACTTGAAGATCGGGTCGTGCGCGCCGTCGCGGCTAATTAACCCAACCACCACCCCTCACCGAAGGATAAACGCAATGTTGAAGAAACTAATCGCGCTATTGACGGCAGCTCTCGCACTTGCAGCGTGTTCACCTGCGCGCAGCGCTTCAGAGCCAGCTGCAGGGCCCGATACTTCAAATCAGACGAGCGAAGCGGATACTTTCACTGTAGGCCTGACCTACATTCCAGACGTCCAGTTCTTCCCGCTGTACGTGGCTCAGCAGCAGGGCTACTTCGAAGCTGAAGGACTAGACATTACCCTGCGCCACCACGGTGCACAGGAGTCGTTGCTCGGTGCGCTGCAATCAGGTGAGGAAGACGTCGTCTTCGCCGGTGGCGACGAAATGGCGCAGGCGGCTTCAACTGGCGTACCCGTCGTCAACTGGGCGACCATGTACCAGAAGTATCCAGTGGAGCTGATCGTCAAAGCGGATTCCGATATCCAATCCTGGGCAGATCTTGAGGGCCGCGCCGTTGGCTTGCCTGGGCCATATGGCGAAAACTATTACGGTCTGCTAGCTGCACTCGATGCTTACGAGCTCACCGACAAGGTTAACGTCGAATACATCGGTTATACCCAGAGTGCCGCTCTCGCCAAGGACAGCGTCGCTGGCGTGATTGGCTTCTCGAATAACGACGCCATCGCAATCCGCAACGGCGGTATTGAGGTCCGTGAGATTCCACTGGTTGAGGGCGAATTGCCACTCATCGGCGTGGGCTTTGGTTCGCTCAAAGATAACGTCCGCACTGATGCCTATGCGAAGTTCTTGCGCGCCGTATACCGAGGAGTCGAGGCCGCACGCAAAGACCCAGCTCTGGCCTTGGACGCGACGGCCGAATTCGTCCCAGCTTTGAGCAACGACGGACCAGAGCGCGAGCTCGCGGCGAAAGTTTTGGACGCTACTCTGGAGCTCTATTCCGATGCAGATAATTTCGGCAAAGTTGACGTGACGCGCGCCGAGAAAATGAGCGAATTCCTGCTGAATTCTGGCGTGATCACTGAAAAGATTTCCGCTACCGACATCTTCGCGCAGGATGTGATGGACGCCTACAAGGCACTGAAGTAGTAGCTACAGCAGCGTGACGGCGTATGCACCAGCTGCCGCCGCGCCAATGAAACTGGCGGGATCTGTTTCGAGCGAACGGCCCATTGTCGAAAGTGGCACTGGGCAGGATCGAAGCAGATCCCCCAAACCATTAGTGGGCACTGGAACCATCGAAAGATTCGCAGATGCCTCCAGCTCACGTAGCCCGCGCTGATATGCCTCGATAAACGAGGCCTCCAGCTTCTGTGTAAACGGATCACCAGCGCTCCACTCTGGTGCGGCTACTTGGACGGGCACGAAAGTTGCTTCCGTCAAGACCCGCAGGCTGTGATGCGAAATTCCGTAGTGACGCTCGCGGGCGTCGCCGTTGGAGAGCCGCAGCGCCGCAATAGCGATGCCGTGAAGTGTATGAGCCGCTTGCATCGCACTGGCTAGATTCACTCCCGAAAATCCCCAGCGCGTATCGGTACCGAGATTCCCTGGACCCTGAGCGACGATGGCGATATCGGCGTCCCACACCAGCTTCGCCGCAAGCAGGCCGGTATGTACATTCACCGCTTCGAGCTCACCGCCGTAGGCTTGACCAACCGAAATAGTCCCTTCGATCAGGCCCAACTCGCGCAGGCAAGCACCGGCGCGCGAAAACCAAGCCGGAAGGGCACCGCCGTCACTCATCACGTACGCAACCCGAGTACTAGGCCGAAGCGAGTGAATCGTATACGCAATCGCGGGTAGCGCCGAATGCAGGTCGGCAGTGATCACCGGCATCCCGTCGATGCTGCTCGCGTCTTGGAGAATGTCATGATAGGGCGACTGTTGTTCGTCCACGCCCAAAGTCATCCACTGCGATGGGGTGTAGCGCGCTTTCACAATATGCCCCGGCTGAGGTTCTGGATCGCTCGGAAGCCGATCGGGGAGGGCTACGACGA
>R16__coassemble_924_pt1 | contig 72393 bp, 61 predicted proteins | sample R16__metabat2_low_PE_015 | metagenome-assembled genome bin R16 | reverse complement strand
TCCTCCTCGGGTGCCCCTCTCTTTTAAAATATAATTATCCCCCCCCCCCCCCCCCCAAATTTAAAAACTGGGGGGGGTGGGGCCCGTCCCCCCCCCCCACGTCGTTACTTGTCTAATCAGACGAGATCGGTGATATCTACCTCACGGCTGAGTGGGGTAGCGTTGCCGAAGCGGTGGTTCGTGACCGATACCGCCTGCTCATGCACGAATGGCAGGAGCTCAATACGACCCGAGAGCGTTACCTCATCGGACCATACCGCCACATCCGCTACCTTGCTGGCTGGGAGTGCAGCCTCGAGCTTGTCGCCTGAGCCGCCGATCAGGCGCAAGCGCCCGTCGAGGCCAGCGCGCGAAGCCCACTTGCCAGCCCATTCGTAGAACTCGTCGTCAGTCTGCTCGATCAGTGCGATGCCTTCGCCTGCGAGGAACGAGCGCAGCTTGCGCGAGAGTGAGGCCGGCGCGCTCACGCTTACGTCAGCGCCGAGCGCAGCGCCACCAGCAACGAGTGCCAGCAGCTGCCATTCAGCTTCGCCTTCGCTCAGGCGCACCGTAACTGGGAGCGTCTTGTAGCGCAGCACGTTGCGCTCCACGCCCAGCTCGGATGGGTCGTGACCGCAACCGAACTCGGACTCAATCGCCTCAGCTTCGGTTGCGAGCAGGGCCAGCGCCAGCTTGGAATCAGCTTCGCCGAGCGACTTTGCCGTCTGCGCTGCTGCTTCGAGCGATGGGAGTTCGAAGGACTCAGGCACCTCAATCCGATCGACCGCCGACTCGTCGCGCGTGAAGGAGGTCAGGCCGAAGATGTACGACGGACCGCCGGCCTTGGTGCCGTTGCCCACGGAGGAGTGCTTCCACCCACCGAATGGCTGGCGGCGAACGATAGCGCCAGTAATCGTGCGGTTCACGTAGACGTTGCCCGCCTGTACGTGCTCGAGCCAGTAGTTGATCTCATCGCCGTTGAGCGAGTGCAGACCAGCGGTGAGGCCGAACTGCGGAGCGTTCTGAACCTCTACAGCCTCTTCGAGGGTATCGACTCGAATCACGCCGAGGATTGGGCCGAAGTACTCCACCATGTGGAATTCGCTGCCCGGCTCAACGCCCGCGCGAATACCTGGGCTCCAGAGCTTGCCGCTCTCATCGAGCTGCTTTGGCTGGAGCGCCCACTTCTCGCCCTCGCCGAGCTCGGTCAGGCCGCGCAGCAGCTTGCCCTGAGCCGGCTCTACGATTGGGCCCATCTGGGTGCTCAGATCCCACGGCCAACCGACGTTCAGCGAAGCAGCGGCATCGAGCAGCTGGTCGTGGAAACGCTTGGAGCGACCGACCGAGCCCACCAGAATGACGAGCGAAGCTGCCGAACACTTCTGACCTGCGTGGCCGAACGCCGAGGTGATCACGTCCTTGACGGCGAGGTCAAGGTCCGCGTGCGGCGTCACGATAATCGAGTCCTTACCGGAGGTCTCTGCGAGCAGGTTGAGGCTTGGCTTCCAGCCCTTGAAGAGCTGAGCGGTCTCGATCGAGCCGGTGAGTACCACGTGATCGACGAGCGGGTGCGTGATGAGCGCCTGGCCCAGCTCACCTTCGGTGACGTCGACCAGATGCAGTACGTCGCGAGGTACGCCTGCCTCCCACATCACCTTTGCGAGCAGTGCGCCGGTGCGGCGAGCCTGCGGAGCTGGCTTGAAGACTACGCTCGAGCCGGCAGCGAGAGCTGCGAGCACACCACCAGCTGGAATGGAGATCGGGAAGTTCCACGGTGGGGTGACGACGACGACCTTCGGGTGATGCGCAGTGGCACCTTCGAGCTTCTCCAGATCCTTGGCCTGCTCTGCGTAGTAGTGCGCGAAGTCAGCGGCCTCAGATACTTCTACGTCGCCCTGATCCACGGTCTTGCCCGCTTCAGAACCGGCAACTTCCATGAGCTCAGCGCGGTGAATGCTCAGCGCGACGCCCACCTTGTGCAGGAGGTCAGCGCGCTCAGCGGCGCTCTTAGCGCCCCACGCATCGGAAGCCTTTGCAGCTTCCTCAACGATCTCGTTGAGGCGGCCGCGGTCGTTGATGTGTGCCTCTTCGATCTCCTTGATGCCGAGCTCGGAGTGCTCCATCTTGGCCGCGATTTCGCGTGCCCATTCGAGGTTTGCTGGCAGCGATGGGTCGGTATCTGGAGTGTTCTCGAAAGTCCACTCGCCATGCTCGTCCGTGACCTGAGCCTTGATGTCTTCCTCGGTCTCGGTGAGACGGTTCTGCGTGCGGTTCGGCCCGACTGGATCTGAGAATGCGTGCGAGAGAGCCGCAAGGAAGCGGTTCTGTTCGCGGCTGAGCAGCGTCTCATCAGTAGCGATATCGAAAATCGAGGACATGAAGTTCGACGAGAGCGAGTTCTCCTCGAGACGACGGACCAAGTAGGCGATTGCTACGTCGTACTCTTCAGGGTTCACCACAGGTACGTAGAAGAGCAGGTGACCCACGTCTTCCTTGATGGCCTGCGCCTGCTGGGCAGCCATACCTGCGAGCATCTCAAATTCCACGCCATCGGTGCCCAGTACGCCGCGTTCCTTAGCGAGCTCATAGGCGAAACCAGCGGTGAAGAGGTTCATACCGGCCACGCCGATATTCACGTTCTTCGTGTGCTCTGGGCGCAGCGCGTAATCGAGTACGCGGATGTAGTTGGCATCCGTATGCTCCTTGCTTGGCTGCGTGACCAGCGGCCAGTCGTGCGTCTTGGACTGGACGCGCTCCATCGAGAGGTTCGCGCCCTTTACGACGCGCACCTTAATTGGAGCGCCACCTTCGGCTACGCGCTTGGCAGCCCACTCCTGTAGATGCTGCATTGCTGGCAGAGCATCTGGCAGATAGGCCTGAATTACGATACCGGCACGAAGGTTCTTGAACTCCTCGCGCTCGAGGATGTTCTTGAATACGTCGATGGTCAGGTGGAGATCGTGATACTCCTCCATGTCCAGGTTGACGAACTTCTTCGGCGAGTACGAATTTGCCTTGCGGAAGAGCGGAAGCAGAGCCTCTACTGCAGTATCTACTGCATAGTCGTAGGCAAAAGCGTTGTGCGGACCGATCACAGCCGTGACCTTCATGGAGACGTAATCTACGTCGTCGCGCTCAAGCAGCTTGATCGTGTCGTCCATACGCTTGGCTGCTTCTTTGTCGCCGAGCACGGCCTCACCGAGGAGGTTCATGTTCAGGCGAGCGCCCTGAGCGTGGAGACGGGCGATTGCGTCCGTGAGTCCCTTGCCTTTTGCATCGAGTACCAAATCGCCCACCAGCTGCTGGAACACCTTCGTTGCAGCAGGTACCACCAGATTCGAGGCGAGCGGAGCCAGCTTGCCGCCAACGGCAAGTGGCGCACTCAGATATGGAGGCAGGAAGCCCGGCTTCGTACCCGAAAGCTTGGCGATCGTGTGAGCCGCGACCTTTTCGTCTTCTGGACGAATGACGCCGTCAACAAACGAGACCGTGAAATCCAAGCCTGAAGGATCCTTGAGCGTCTTTGCTAGCAGCGCGGCCGCTCGGTCCGTCGGGTACTTTTTCGACTCTTCGAGCCACTTGCGAGCGCGCTCGGTGGCGCGTTTACCTAGCTCTTTGTAGTCGATTTCGTGATCACCCATCATTGAGCCCTTTCGTTGTTGTCGATGAACTTGAGATTTTCGAACGAATCGTACGTAGCGAATGTGAGCTACTTCTCTTTGATAATATTTCCATCCGCACGAATTTGCAGCGAATCAAGGTGAGGTTTCCCTAGTTCGGCATCAATTTCGTCGCGGCTAGCGGTAGAGAGACGCACTGCGGTATCGAATTCGTCCTCGATTTGAGCGTTTGGCTTGTAGGTCGCGCGGGAGACGACGTACGCCACCAGCAGCGCAAGGATGAAGCCTGGGATGATTTCGTAGAGGTCGAGCCACTTGAAGGTGCCCCAGACGCCCACGACTACAGCGCCAGTAACCATGCCGGCGAGGCTGCCCTGCCAGGTAAGTTTGCGCCAGTAGAGCGCCAAGATCACGATCGGGCCGAAGGCGGCACCAAAGCCAGCCCATGCGAAGGCCACGAGGTTCAGGATCGAGTCGGTGCGGTACCACGCGAAGATTGCGGCAAGGATTGCCACAAGGAGCACGGTCACGCGGCCGATGGTCACACCCGAAGCAGCGCTGCGGTCGCGAGTGCCCTTAGCGTTCATCACGTCTTCCACTACGGCAGACGACGTCACCAGCAGCTGCGAGGAGATGGTGCTCATGATTGCAGCGAGAATAGCGGCAAGCATGAAACCGGCGATCACTGCAGGGAAGAGGTACTGACCAGAGAGAATGAAGACCGATTCGGCGTTCTCTTCGCCGACCGTCCACACGCCCTTTGCGTGTGCGGCAATGCCGACGATTGCGGTGCCGCCCGCGCCGATCACGCTCAAGATCATCCAGCCAATGCCGATGCGGCGAGCGGACTTGGCTTCGCTCGGGGAGCGCATAGCCATGAAGCGCACGATGATGTGTGGCTGACCGAAGTAGCCCAAGCCCCATGCGAGGTTCGAGATGATGTAGATGAAGCTCTTGCCGCCCAGCAGGTTGAGGAAGTCAGGGTTGGTGGCGTTCACGCCTTCCGCTACCGCTCCGAAACCGCCGAGCGCAATAATGCCTACGGCTGGCACGAGGATGAGGGCGATCAGCATCATCAGGCCCTGAACCATGTCGGTCCAGCTCACGGCCAAGAAGCCGCCGACCAGAGTGTAGAGCACCACTACGCCAGCGACGATCGTCATGCCCAAGTGGTAGTCCATGCCGAATGCGGATTCAAAGAAGGTGCCGCCGGCGACCATGCCTGAGGACACATAGAAAGTAAAGAATACGAAAATGATGAGGCCGGAGACGATGCGGACCAAGTGGCTCGGATCGTGCAGGCGCTGCCCTAGGAACGAAGGGACGGTAATCGTGTCGACGACCTGCGTGTACGAGCGCAGGCGTGGCGCCGTCACCTTCCAGTTAATCCAAGCGCCGATGGTGAGGCCTACGGCGATCCATGCTTCCACGACGCCAGCGAGGTAGAGGGCGCCTGGCAGGCCCATCAGCAGCCAGCCACTCATATCGGCCGCGCCGGCTGAAAGTGCGGCCACAGTAGGGTTGAGATCGCGGCCGCCGAGCATGTAGTCGTCGAGGTTCTTGGTACGGGTATATGCCCACAGACCGATGATAATCATCGCCACGAAGTAGACAATCATGGCGATTGCTTGTCCTGTAGTTTGTGACATTGAGATGCCTTTCTTCGAGTCGCCCCGCGGGAATTCTTCAGTGAATCTCGCGTCAGGCCGTTGCAGAGAATCGGCGGTTGGAGCCCTCCGCTTCTCGGGTATCTTGATGTCAAGATGACAACGAGATCATCATATATTGCAGAACCATAAATTTTTCTGGTTGCTCAATTTCTTGAAACGACACGCCGTCTCATTGAAAAAGTGTGCGATATTTCGGCTTTATTGTGCGCCTGCGGAGATCGGTAAATTTTCGAATCACCCCAATATCTTGGATCGTGAGAAACTATTCGCACAAGGTGTAGTATTTCCGATTGTGCGACGTTTCGCGGCGCACACGTGTAAGGAACTGAGATTCGAGCCGAGGAGGGGAGCCGTGGCAGACGCACCAGAGCCGAAATGGGTGGACTTTGCGCCTCCCGTCGGGCTCAAAGAATCCAACGGTCTCGCGCCGATTCTCGGTGACGGCGACGCGCCCGAGGTAGACCTCACCCCAGGTGGTCCACGGGTGGTTTTCTTCTCCAGCATCTCGGAGAACACTTACCGTTTCGTCACCAAGCTCGGTTTCCCCGCCGTGCGGATCCCTGTCTACGAGCGGCGCGATCCGATGCCGCTGGTGCGAGAGCCGTATGTGCTGATCGTGCCCACGTATGGCGGTGGCAATGCGAGTGGGGCAGTGCCCAAGCAAGTGATTCACTTCCTCAATATCAAGAGCAATCGAGACTTGATGCGGGGAGTGATTGCGAGTGGGCAGAAGAATTTTGCTCAGTACTACACGATCGCCGCAGATATTATCGCGAAGAAATGTAACGTACCGATTCTCTATCGCTTCGAGCTGATGGGTACGTCGGAGGATGCGCGGAAAGTCCGCGAAGGAATGGAGGAAATGTGGGAAACACACTCGCCCCAGACACGCTAGATTTTGCACGCAACGAGAGCCCTGTGGAAGACGCCGGCATCCTTGCGGGCGTGAGCGGATCGTCGTCACGAGGTAATAGCGCAGCTCCAGGCTCGCTCGGCGGCGCCTCCCAGATGACGCTCGAATCGGATTACCACCAGCTGAACGCGGAGCTCAATCTCTACTCGCTGGACCGTACTATCCAGTTCGAGAAGGACGAGCTGGCAGTTGAGCACTACTTCGAGCAGCATGTGGAGCCAAACTCGGCAAAGTTCGCCTCCGTTAAGGAGCGCCTCGACTGGCTCTTCGAGAACGACTACTACGAGCGCGAAGTCTGGGATCAGTACTCCTTCGAGTTCATTGAGAGCCTCTACGAGCGCGCCGAAAATTCGGGCTTCCAGTTCACCACCTTCCTCGGCGCCTTCAAGTACTACACCAGCTATGCTCTGAAGACTTTTGACGGCGGAACGTACCTGGAGACCTTCCCGCAGCGCGCCGTCGCCGTCGCCCTTTTCTTGGGTTCAGGTGACGAGACGCTTGCAAGTGGAGTCTTGGACGAGATTCTCGAGCGCCGCCTGCAACCGGCCACTCCGACGTTCCTGAACGCGGGCAAGAAGCAGCGTGGAGAAATGGTCTCCTGCTTCCTGCTGCGCATGGAAGACAATATGGAGTCCATCGGGCGCTCGATTAACTCTGCGCTGCAGCTCTCGAAGCGCGGCGGTGGCGTGGCCTTCCTGCTCACGAATATCCGCGAGGCGGGCGCTCCGATTAAGAAGATCGAGAACCAGTCCTCGGGCATCATCCCGATCATGAAGCTGCTGGAAGATTCCTTCTCATACGCGAACCAGCTCGGGGCGCGTCAGGGTGCAGGCGCCGTCTATCTCTCGGCCCACCACCCAGACATCATGGCGTTCCTCGATACCAAGCGCGAAAACGCTGACGAGAAGATCCGCATCAAGACCCTTTCGCTGGGCGTGATGATTCCTGACGTGACTTTCCAGCTCGCCAAGCGCAAGGAGAAGATGGCGCTCTTCAGTCCGTACGACGTGTACAACGAGTACGGCAAGCCACTCTCGGATATCTCGGTCAACGATCTCTACGACGAGATGGTGGCCAATCCGCGAATCCACAAGAAGTACATTGACGCTCGCCAGTTCTTCACCACCCTGGCTGAAATTCAGTTTGAGTCGGGCTACCCGTTCATCGTGTTTGAAGACACGGCGAATCGTGGCAATCCGCTCGAAGGTCGCATCAATATGAGCAATCTCTGCACCGAGATTATGCAGGTGAACAAGGCCAGCGAGTACCACGACGACCTCGGCTACGCCACCACCGGCGAAGACATTTCCTGCAACCTCGGCTCGCTCAATATTGCGCGCGTGATGGATGGCAAGGATCTGCGCAAGTCGGTGGAGGTCGCCGTGCGCGGGCTGACTGCCGTCTCTGAGCACGAGCACATTTCCTCGGTGCCATCGATCGAGCATGGCAACGACAAGATGCATGCTATTGGCCTCGGGCAGATGAACCTGCACGGTTTCCTCGCCCGCGAGCGGATCATGTACGGTTCGCCGGAGGCGCTGGACTTCACCGATATTTACTTCCTCTCGGTGGCCTTCGCGGCGATCAGCGCCTCGAACAAGATCGCTATCGAGCGTGGACGCACCTTTGCGGGCTTCGAAAACTCGACCTATGCTTCGGGCGCTTACTTCGATAAGTACACCGCAGGCGAGTGGGAGCCCAAGACCGAGCGGGTGCGCGAGCTGGTTCGCGAATTTGAGATTCCGGTCCCGACCCGCGCCGAGTGGGAAGAGCTCAAGGCGTCCGTGATGGAGTATGGCCTGTACAACTCGTATCTGCAGGCGGTGCCGCCGACCGGCTCGATCTCGTACATCAACGGATCTACCGCTTCACTGCAGCCGATCGTCTCCAAGATTGAAATCCGTAAGGAAGGCAAGATTGGGCGCGTCTACTATCCAGCTCCATACATGACGAACGACAACCTTGAGTACTACAAGGATGCCTACGAGCTGGGCTATCAGGCGATCATTGATACCTACGCCGCGGCTCAGACGCACGTGGATCAGGGCTGCTCGATGACGCTCTTCTTTATGGACGACGTCACCACCCGTACCCTGAACAAGGCCCAGATTTACGCTTGGACCAAGGGTTTGAAGTCGATCTATTACGTGCGACTGCGCCAGCTGGCTTTGGAAGGCACCGAAGTAGAGCAGTGCGTGAGTTGTATGCTCTAAGGGCGTGAAAGTAATAGCGAGAGTTTTTGAAGGATCACAATGGGGAAAATGAAACTCGTGGATCGCATCGCGGCGATCAACTGGAATGAGATTGAGGACGACAAGGATAAAGAGGTATGGGATCGCCTCACAGCCAATTTCTGGCTGCCTGAGAAGATTCCGGTCTCGAACGACATTCCGAGCTGGCGCACTCTGAGCGACGCCGAGCAGGAGCGGATCATGCGCGTCTTCACGGGTCTGACCATGCTCGACACCATGCAGGGCACGCTGGGTGGCGTCTCAATGCTTCCGGATGCGGCCACGCCACATGAGGAAGCCGTGCTCACCAACATGATCTTCATGGAGTCGGTACACGCCAAGAGCTACTCGTCGATTTTCATGACGCTCGCTACTACGCCGCAGATCAACGACGCTTTCGAGTGGTCGGAGCACAACCAGTACCTGCAGCGCAAGGCTGAGCTGGTGATGGAGGACTACAAGAGCGATGAACCGCTCAAGCGCAAGGTGGCCTCGGTGCTGCTCGAGAGCTTCCTCTTCTATTCGGGCTTCTACCTGCCTCTCTTCTACTCCGCGCACGCAAAGCTCACGAATACTGCCGATATTATTCGCCTCATTATTCGCGACGAGGCGGTGCACGGCTACTACTTGGGCTACAAGTATCAGCGTGGGCAGGAGGGCATGAGCAGCGCAGCGCGCGAAGAGCTCAAGGACTACACCTACGCGATGGTGGAGGATATGTACGAGAACGAGGTGGGCTACACTCATTCGCTCTACGACGGAGTGCCCTACCTCGAGGACGTATTCAAGTTCTTGCACTACAACGCCAACAAGGCACTCATGAACCTTGGCTATGAGGCGCTCTTCCCGGCGGATATGACTGACGTATCGGCCGAGATTATGTCGGCCCTCTCGCCTGGGGCGGATGAGAACCACGACTTCTTCTCTGGCTCTGGTTCTTCTTACAAGATCGGTACTGCAGAAGATACCGAAGACGAAGACTGGGATTTCTAAGGGGATTTGGCATGACGACGTATGGTTTTGTTTTGACGAAGGCCGGACTTCCCGAGGCTCAGGAACAGAAGCAGGGGATTGACGTAGCGGCGGGCGAAGCCGTGGAGTACCTCGAATTTGAGGCGCTCACCAGTGCGGATGTGGCCGACGCGCTCGCGAAGGTGCGTGAGACTCTGGGTGCCAGCGACGTACTGGTCGTGAGCTCGCTGGGCGTGCTCGGGCTCGCTGATCGTGAGCTCCTGACCGTAGTGCATGAGCTCGGCGAGGCTGGGGTGGCTCTGGTGGCAGCCGCTGAAAAGATCGATACCCGTGACCACAGTGGCTTCTTCGACGCCGTGGCTCAGCTGGAAGCGGGCGCTGAGGCTGCTCGCCGCGCCAAGGCTGGGGCGATCGTGGCTCGCGCGCTCGCCCGCGAAGCGGTGACGCCGCAGAAGGCTGAGTTCATTCCGGTTGAGTATGCAGACTTGATGCCTGAAAAGGACGTCTACTAATACGACATCCAAAAGTGAGAATCGGGACCTGGTCCCACCGTTTCAGGCAAGAGTGAGACAGTGGGACCAGGTCCCGATTCTCATGTGAGCCGCGCCCAGCGGCGCTCGCGATAGAATAAAAGGAGGCATGTTCGCGTTGGGCATCATTAGTGAAAAATTTCGACTCAGCGAGTAGGGGAAGGATTGCTATGGCTCATCTCATCGAGTACGACAATGGCGTAGAGGATTTGCAGGTCCCGCGCCTCTTCATCAACCTCCTTGATCCGCTCGTGGACGCAGGCGACGTAGCCGAAGTAGTGGAAGCTGCGCTGGCGCCACTCGAGTCTGTGGAAGTTGCCCGCTTCGATTCCGACGTGATTTACGACTTCCGCGCCCAGCGCCCGATTGCCTCGTACTTGGACGGAAAGCTGGCAGACGTCGTCACCCCATCGATGACGCTCGACCTCATGAGCGACATGGACGGCCAGAAGTTCCTGTACCTGCACGGCCATGAGCCAGATTTTCGCTGGCCCTCGCTCAGCTCCGACATCATCGAGCTGATCGGGAAGTTCGGCGTGCAGGAGGTATTCGCGTTCGCAGGAATTCCCGCGGGTGTGCCGCACACGCGTCCAGCCGATATGCTCATTCGCGCCACCGCGCGCGAGGACGTGCCGCGCGTGAAGGGCACGGCTGAGCATTTCTCACAGCTTGCCGACTACTTCGAGTACGTGGCGGGCGAGCAGGGGATTTCGGTGACGAACATCCGAGTGCGCGTACCGTTCTATATGGCGCGCGGGCCGCACCCGTTTATCTCTGGCGCGCTCGCCGTGCTGAAGATGATGTCGGATCTTGGCGGCCCAACCCTGCCAGTGGGCGATCTTGAGCAGCTCGAAGATCAGCAGAATCGCGACCTTGAAGCAATGGTTGAAGAGGGGTCGGACTTTGCAGAGCTGCTCACTCGCCTAGAGGCTGATTACGACCGCCTTCCAGAAGATGTGGGTTTTGCCAAGGCGACTGATGGCCTGCCTGCCATTCCATCCTCGGAGGAGATCGACCGCGCAGCGGAGCAGTTCCTCGCGAACTTGAGCCACGACTCGCTCACCGAAGCGCTCGGCTCATCCTCCAGTGAGCCGGACTTCAATGAGAGTGAATCTTCGGAGAAGCACAAAGACGGCTCGGCGGATTTCAATCCTCCAGAGCCGAAGAAGTCTGGCCAGCCGGGCGGAATCATTGCGCGCCTGCGCCGCGGTAAACACCACCGTGATCCAAATGAATAAGCGCAAATGTGCGCCGGGAGTGTGAGCGGCAATGTCTCGTGCTCCGCGCTCGGCTAGTGCCAAACGAGATTGGGGGACTGACGATTCTCAGACCCCCATTCTCCATATTGATATGGACTCCTTCTTCGTCTCGGTGGAGCTGCTCGAACGGCCAGAATTGCGCGGCAAGCCAGTCGCCGTAGGTGGTGCGAGTGGGAGGGGAGTAATCTCCGCAGCCTCGTACGAAGCGCGCGCATTCGGCGTCAACAGTGCGATGCCGGTCGGGCAGGCGCTTCGCCTGTGCCCGCAACTTATCTTGCTCCCAGTGCGAGGCGAGCTCTACCGCGAAGTCTCGGGGCGGATCATGGAGATTCTGCGCTCGATCACCGATCAGATGGAGCAAGTATCTGTGGACGAGGCGTTTTTAGACGTGCGCGGCGCGCGCCGGATTTTTGGCTCGCCAGTGCAGATCGGGCGCGACCTGCGGGCTCGGATTCGTGAGCAAGAGGGCGTGCCAGCCTCGGTGGGAATCGCGAATACCAAGCATCTGGCGAAGCTTGCCTCGACCCATGCGAAACCGGACGGGCTGCTGCTCGTGCCTGCCCAGGCCTCGCTGGAATTCTTGCATTCTCTGCCGCTCGGTGCACTTTGGGGTGTGGGAGACAAGACCCGCGAGAAACTCGAGTGCCGCGGGCTTACGCGCGTGGGCGACGTCGCCGAAGCTGGAGAAGATTACCTAGTACGCCTCCTCGGGGCGGCAGGTGGGCACAAGCTCTACCAGCTAGCCATGAATCGTGACTTGCGCGCCGTCACGCCCGTTCGCGAGGAGAAGTCGCTCTCCAAAGAGCGCACGTTTTTCGAGCCGCTGCGCGATTGGGGAGAGGTGGAGAAGGTGCTGCTCGAGCAGTCGTATGCGGTGGCGCGCCGACTCCGTGCGCACGACTTGGTCGCGGGCGAGGTATCGCTCAAGGTGCGCAGCGCGGAATTTGTGACGGCGACGCGATCCACGAGCCTTGGCGCACCGACGGATGTGGGGAGCGAGATTTATCGCGTGGTGCGGGTGCTAATGCAGCGCTACGGGATACCGGCAGCGGGTATCCGACTACTTGGCGTGCGGGCAGGAGAGCTGCACGAGCGCGGCGCGGGTGTGCAGTTCGCGCTCGGTGAGGATGGGCGAGCGTTGAAAGCCGAGGAGGCGATGGACGCCGTCCGCTCCCGTTTCGGGGTGAAGAGCCTCGGGCTCGGCCGACTAATGGGACCCTCCACTACCGAAGCACGCGGCGATCAGATATTCTGATAGGGCAGTAATCTAGCGGCAAGAGGTGAGTAATGGCCCTTTCTGATTATGAGCGTAAAATGCTCGCTCAGCTTGAAGAACAGCTCAGTGGTGAGGACCCGAAGCTGGTTCAAGCACTTGCATCTGAAGAAGAGCCCGAGATGAGTCTCGGCATCTCGCCCAAGAATCTCGTCTTGGGGTTGATTATTGCGGTTCTCGGCCTAGGAGTCGTGCTCCTTGGCGTAGGGTTTGAGCTTGTCCCGATCGGGATTGTTGGTGCCGTGATCGTGTTCCTCGGGTTGTGGTACGTGACGGCGGGGACCAAGCGTACGCCGAAGGTTGCGGCTGGCGGACCGAAGAAGCCGAGTCCGAGCAGCTCGTCCGGCGATTTCATGGCGCGTCAGGCGCAGGAGTGGGAGCGTCGCCGGCAGGAGCGTGACCAGAGCGGTATGTGATGCTCATATTTTGACTGTATGAGGCAGGGTTTCGACCCTGCCTCATTTTTTTTGTGCTATTTCCCTCCACTTTACTTTTGGGCGGAATATCGCCGTTTTGTCGGATTAATTTGGCGGTTTTCAGTTGCAAAGGGAGAAAAGTGGAGTAAAGTGGTGGAGTAATCCAAGACAGGGGGTGAATTGGGATGTTTTTAGGTACGTACGAGCCGCGACTCGACGATAAAGGGCGTCTCATTTTGCCTTCGAAATACCGCGACCAACTTGCGGGTGGATTGGTGCTCACGAAGGGTCACGAGCACTGCTTGTACGTCTATCCCCTCGACACTTTCGAGCAGCTCCTCGTCGCCCTTCAGAAAGCTCCAGCTACCTCCAAGGAAGCCAGAACGTACACTCGTGTCTTTCTCTCTGGAGCAAACGACCAGATTCCAGATAAGCAAGGGCGAATTAACGTGCCGGCATCGCTGCGCGAATACGCGCATCTCGAGCGAGAGCTCTCTGTGATCGGTGCGGGAGACCATGTGGAGATTTGGGATCAGGCCACGTGGAACTCCTACTTGGACGGAAACGAAGCCAGCTTCGCGGACCGTGAAGAAGAACTGATTCCAGGGGTCTTTTAATACACGAATGCGCCGTACAAGGGTGTGCAAGAAACGTGATCCACTGTTGATCACTTGCCTGAGGTGATTCCCCGACTTCAGGCAGGTGATGGATAGTGGCACGGCTCTGAGCCCCAATGGCCAAATTGAGGTGAGGAGGGAAGCGTGGCCGAAACTATGCGTGCAGCACACGATGCTTTGCATACCCCCGTAATGCTGCGTCAGTGCCTCGATCTCCTCGCTCCAGCTTTGAGCGAATCGGCTCATCCAGACGAACCAGTTACGCTCGTGGATTGCACGCTCGGTATGGGTGGCCACACTGAGGCCTTTCTGCGGGAGTTCCCGCACATCAGCGTGATCGGGATCGATCGTGACCCGCAAGCGATTGAACTAGCTTCTGAGCGTCTTGCACCGTACTCCGACCGTTTCGAAGCGGTACATGCTACCTACGACCAGGTTCAGGAAATCGTGGAGGCTCGGCGCGCAAGTGGTCGCGTGAGTGCTGTGCTCATGGACCTAGGGATGTCTTCGCTGCAAATCGATCAGCGCGAGCGCGGATTTTCGTATTCGCATGACGCTCCGCTGGATATGCGCATGAACCCCGAGGCGCCGGTGAGCGCTGCGGATCTTGTGGCGCATGAGAGCCAAGAGTCTTTGGAGAAGATTCTGAGAGTGTACGGCGAAGAGCGTTTCGCCCGCGCCATCGCCCGCGCCATCGTAGCAGCTCGCGAGACAAATCCGATCCGCACGACGGGTGAACTGGCAGCGCTTGTGCAGTCAGTAATCCCAGCCGCCGCTCGTCGGAAGGGTGGGAATCCTTCGAAGCGCACCTTCCAAGCCTTGCGCATCGCCGTCAACGAAGAACTCGACATCCTGGAGGCAGCCTTGCCTGCAGCGATCGCCGTCTTGAGGATTGGCGGGCGCCTCGCGGTGGAGTCCTACCACTCGTTGGAGGACCGCCTCGTCAAACAAGCTTTCGCGCGCGGCACACAGTCGCGCACCCCACCTGGCCTTCCAGTGGACTTGCCAGAATACGCTCCATATCTCGCGTCACTGACGCGCGGAGCGATGAAGGCGCCGGAGGAAGAGGTGGATGAGAATTCGCGTGCAGCGTCAGTTCGGCTGCGGGCAGTAGAGAGAACGAGAGATCAAGGAGCAGTGAAATGAGCGTGGCATCCACTCAGCTGAAGGTGCGCCCAGGCGTCCAGGGTCACTCGCGCCCCGTCGTCTCTGCCCCGAACCTCTCGGTGGTACCGAGCCCTGCTGCTCCACGAGGCTTCTTCACTACTGTCGTAATTTGCGTCATGCTTTTCGTCGGCGCATTGGCGGCTTCCTTCTATCTCAATACTGCGATGGTCCAGGGCGCGTACGATATTTCCGCCCTGAATAACGAACTGGCGACGGTTCGCATCCAAGAGGAGACTCTCGCGGGACAAGCAGCCGGTGCTGCCACTCCGGAAAAGTTGCAAGCGCGCGCTGAGCAAATGGGCATGGTACCTGCCAAGAGCCTCGCTCAGATCGATCTTAAGAACGGCACCGTGACCTCCATGCAGAACGGAAACTGAGCATGACCCAAGGAAATGAGTTCGCTACTCAGCGCCCGACCCTGATGGACCGCATGCGTGCGGCTGGCCATGGGGGAGACCGCGCGGCGGAGCGCGCCACGAATCGGCGTATTCGCTTTACGCTCGCCGTCGTGGTGGTAGTGGTCGCCCTGCTCCTCACCCGTCTGACCTTCCTCCAGGTCGTTCAGGCCGATACGCTCTCAGACGTAGCTCGAGATTTCCGCTCCCAGTCCTATGTGCAGCAGGCGCGCCGCGGCGATATCGTGGATTCGCACGGTACCGTGCTCGCAACTTCCGTTCCGCGCTATAACGTGCGCGCGGACCAGTACGATCTGCAGAATTACGTTCAGTATGACGACGAAGGTGAGATTATCGGGGTAGGGCCGGCTGCGGCTGCTGCCCAGTTGGCGCCGATGCTCGGTCAGGATCCAGCGAAGCTCGGTGGTCTGCTCATTTCTACCACGGATACTTATGATCGTTGGAAGCTGATCGCTTCTGACTTGGCTCCTGATGAGTGGGCTGCGATTGACGAGCTCGGTATTCACGGCATTTACTCTGAGCGCTTCATGGATCGCCAGTACCCGAACGGAAACTTGGCTGGTGACGTGCTGGGCTACATCGGCCAGACCGAGGGTGATACTAGTGCGCAGGGGCGTTCGGGTATCGAGGCACAGATGAATGAGGTGCTTGCTGGAAAAGACGGTTCCACCACCGTGGAAGTCGGTCCAAACGGCACGGTATTCCCGCAGTCTGAGCGCGATGAAGTCGAGGCTCAAGATGGTCGCACCGTAATGCTCACAATCGATTCTGACCTGCAGCGCGTGGCGCAAGATAGTCTCGACAAGACGATCGCAAGCGTTGGTGCAGCTTGGGGCAGCGCCGTCGTACTGGAAATCGGGTCTGGGCGAGTGCTTGCGATGGCGGATTCGAACGTTACAAACCCTGACAAAATCGGTGAGACCGGTAAGTGGGATATCGCTGCTACTCAAAAGATCATGGAGCCTGGCTCGATCGGGAAGCTGCTGACCTTTGCCTCGGTCCTCGATCAGGGCAAGGCTAATCCGCTGGACTTGGTTGAGGTTTCGAGTACGCGCACCATGCCTAATGGCGAGACGTTCCAGGATGCTGAGCCGCACGAGACTACGCGCATGACCTATGCGGGTGGCCTGTCCATGTCGTACAACACGGCTATTGTGCAGATGGGTGATTTGATCTCCGACGACGTGCGCTACGACTACATGCGCAAGTTCGGTTTGGGCTCGCTCACCGGTATTGATCTTCCAGGCGAGCAGGCCGGTATTTTGGCCTCGCCAGATCAGTGGGATAACCGCCAGCGCTACACCACGATGTTTGGCCAAGGCGAAGCCATGACGACTTTGCAAATGGCGCAGATGGTTGCCGTGATCGGTTCGGGTGGCGTGTGGAATCCTCCGCATATCGTGGAGGGTTACAACGACGAACACGGTCAGTTCGTGCCGTCGGTGATGGGCGAATCCCATCAGGTCATTTCCCCAGAGACGGCGAAGACCATGCTGACCTACATGCAGGGCGTCACGGATGACCGATTCATGGGCGATTTCGCTAAGGTCAAGGGCTACAACGTAGCTGGCAAGACGGGTACCGCTCAGCAGACCAGCGCCGGCGGTGCGCTCACCGATTATGCCGGTACCTTTGTGGGTCTCGTTCCTGCGGAGGATCCTAAGATTGCCGTAGCCGTGTCGGCCTACTCCTTGCCGTGGAAGCAGTCCCACGTAGGCACACTCCCAGTCTTCACAAAGGTCGCAGAATTTGCGATGCGCCAAATGAAGGTTCCACCTTCTTCGGAGCCGCAGGCGACGTTCCCTTGGTATGAAAGTGAAATGTGATCGAGTATGATTCCAATCCCGCTCAGCGAAATCGCGGCACTTCTGGACTCGACAAGCTCTGATTCTGCCCAGATCAGCGACGTGCCTGTTACTGGGGTGAAGGCTGATAACCGGCTTGTGAGCGATGGTGACCTCTTTGTAGCAATCGCGGGTGAGCGCGTGAATGGCAACGATTTTGCTGCCAAGGCGCTGGAAGCCGGCGCTAGTGGGGTGCTCAGCGATGATCCTGCGCGCGCACTTGCGAGTGGCGCGAGTGCGGAGCGCGTGATTGGGGTGCCTGATGTGCAGCTTGCGCTCGGGACCTTGGCGCGCGAGGTGCTCGCTCGCGCCCGCGAGATTGGCAACCCAGCGCTGCGGGTACTCGCCATCACTGGTTCAATGGGGAAGACGACGACCAAAGACTTACTGGCTGCGATTCTGGCGCAGCGGGTGCCGCTGGTTGCGACTGTTGGCTCGCTGAACAATGAAATCGGTCTGCCGATGACGGTTCTCGGTGTGGACGATTCCACGGCCACCATGGTCTTGGAGATGGGTGCCGACCATATCGGAAACATCGAGTATCTCACCAGCATTGCTCCGCCTGACGTAGCGATCGTGCTCGCGGTGGCGCGCGCTCACGTGGGCGAGTTCGGCGGGATTGAGAACGTCGCCAAGGCCAAGACGGAACTTGTGCTTGGCGCTCGCGAGGGTGCTCCGGTGGTCCTCAACGGCGATGACGTGCGTGTCGTCGCAATGAGCGAGTTCGCGAAGGGGCCGGTTCTCTACTTCTCGACCCGCGGGCGGGTGCTCGAGGCAGGCTTGGAAGCTGACGTTTACGCCACCGATATTTCTCTTGATGACGCCGAACGGGCCAGTTTCGTGCTGCACGTTCCTGGAGGAGAGGCTCACGTGAGCCTGCGCCTCGTGGGTGAGCATCATGTGCATAACGCTTTGGCGGCGGCTGCGGGCGCGTGGGCTTTGGATGTACCGCTCACCCGCATCGCGCACGCGCTGAGCACGGCTGAACCAGCGAGTGCTCATCGCATGGCAGTCCACGAGATCGATGGCATTACTTACATTGATGATTCCTATAACGCGAACCCAGACTCGATGCGAGCTGGGCTTGTGGCACTTTCGCATCTCGCGCGCGGTCGACGCTCGATTGCGGTACTTGGGCAGATGCTGGAGCTGGGTGATAGCGCACCAGCAGAACACGCGGGCATCGGTTCCTTTGTAGCAGAGCAGGGGATTGACGAGCTGGTCGCGGTAGGTGACGGGCTCGAAACGCTGGTAGCTGCTGCGAAAGCCGGAGGCGTCGCCGTCACCGAAATCGAGCAGTCGAAGGAGACAAGCGCCTACCTTCACTCACATTTGCGCGATGGTGACGTAGTCTTGTTCAAAGGGTCGCACGGATCAAATGTCTGGGCGGTTGCTGATGCGATGATCGAGGGTGAGGAGGCGACGCACTAAGATGGTTGCAATTTTGCTCTCGGGAGCATTCTCGCTCATTCTTACGCTATTTGGCACTCCACTTTTTATCCGTTACTTGCGTTCACGCCACTATGGGCAGTTCATTCGCGAGGACGGTCCGACTTCGCACATGACTAAGCGTGGCACCCCAACTATGGGTGGCGCCGTGATTATTGGTGCGACCGTCATTAGCTATTTCCTCGCGAATCTCATCGACGGTCGTATGCCGCATGCCTCAGGCATCTTGCTGCTGTTCCTGATCGTTGGGATGGGTGCAATCGGCTTCCTCGACGACTTCATCAAGGTGCGCAAAGAGCGCTCGCTCGGCCTCACCCCGATGGCGAAGATGATTGGCCAGGGCGTCGTGGGCGTGGTGTTTTCAGCTTTGGTGCTGCGCTTCCGCGACGAATTCAACCGCACACCAGCTACGCTGCGCGTTTCGATCGTGCGCGATACCGGGATTAACCTTGCGTTCGCGGGCGTCGCAATTGGCGTAGTGCTTTTCATCATCTGGGCGAACTTCTTGATTACGGCATGGTCAAACGCCGTCAATCTCACCGACGGTTTGGACGGTCTTGCTGCAGGTGCGAGTGCCATCGCATTCGGCTCCTACGCCCTGATCACGATTTGGCATTCGTACCAGACCTGCGCTTCGCTGGTGGCGCCGCAAGCGGGCTGTTATGACGTGCGTGACCCGCGCGATCTTGCGATGATCAGCGCTGCGATCGTAGGTGCGTGCCTCGGCTTCTTGTGGCACAACACGTCGCCGGCGAAGATTTTTATGGGCGATACTGGTTCGCTCGCGCTCGGTGCAGGGTTTGCTGGCATGTCGATTTTGACCCAGACGGAAATCCTCGCCGTCTTCATTGGCGGCCTCTTCGTCGTCATCGTATTCTCCGACGTCATTCAAATCGTCTCCTTCAAGACGACTGGAAAACGTGTGTTCCGAATGGCGCCGCTACATCACCACTTTGAGCTGCTGGGCTGGAAAGAAGTCACGATCGTCGTACGGTTCTGGCTGATTGAAATCCTGCTGGCGGCCGCTGGTATTGGTCTGTTCTATGCGGAATGGTTGTCGTGGCAATGAGCAAAAGTATTCCTGGTGCACAGAAGTTTGAAAACGCGCGGGTGGCAGTGCTTGGCTTGGGTAAATCCGGCCGCGCTGCCATCGATGCGCTTGCCGAGCATACTAGCGCGGTAGTGAGCGCATGGGACGCGAACGAATCAGCTGTAGCACCGTACCTCAGCGACGAACGCGTATCTTACGCAGCTTGCGATGCTCAGCCTGAAGCTCTCGTGGAGGCTGTGATTGAGTGGGCGCCCGATTTGGTCGTGATCGCCCCAGCTTTCCGCGAGCAGGGCGTGGAGTGGGAGCGCCTGCAAGCAGCACAAATTCCAGTGTGGTCTGAGATCGAGCTGGCTTGGCACTTGCGCGCCCAGCACGAGGACGGCACTTATGCGCCGTGGCTCGCTATTACTGGTACGAACGGCAAGACGACCACCACTACGATGACGGCTGCGATCTTGAAAGAGGCGGGCCTCGGCTCGGTTGCGGTCGGCAACGTCGGAACCCCCGTCGTCACTGCTGTGAGCGATACGAGTGACGACGCCCCGCGCGCCTTCGCTCTGGAGCTCTCGTCCTTCCAGCTCTTTTCGACCTATTCGATGAGCGCCGCCGCGGCGATCTGCCTCAATCTCGCTGACGACCACCTCGAGTGGCACAAGGGCTTCTCGAGCTATCGCAATGCAAAGGCCAAGATTTACGAGAACGCACAGGTGGCTTGTCTCTATCCAGTCGGGGATAGCGCAGTGCAGTCGATGGTCGACGAAGCTGACGTGGTCGAAGGTGCACGGGCGGTCGGCTTGGTGCTCGGCGTGCCTAGCATCGGCCAGATCGGGATCGTAGAGGGCGTGGTAGTTGATCGCGCATTCGGTCCAAACCGCGATTCTCAGGCCGTGGAGCTTTTCACGATCGACGATATCGCGCATCTCGCGCCGGCCCACAGCGGCCTGCCGGCACATATTGTGAAGGATGCTCTCGCAGCTGCAGCGCTTACCCGCGCAATCGGCGTGGACCCGATCCACATCAAGAATGCGCTTGCGAATTTCCCTTCGGGCGCGCATCGAATCGAACTCGTGGCTCAGACGCGCGGCGTCTTTTGGGTTGACGATTCCAAGGCGACGAATGCGCACGCAGCGCTCGCCTCACTGCGCGCTCAAAACGACGGCGAAGTAGTCTGGATCGCCGGTGGTCAGCCCAAGGGCTCCCGTTTCGTGGAACTCGTTTCGCAGGTCAGCGCAAAGCTCAAGGCAGTTGTGGTGATTGGCGTGGACCAAGAGCCATGGCATGAGGCACTCGCCGATCTTTCGGTACCAGTTGAGTACATCGCTCCAGAAGTAGCAGCGCCGATGCGCAGTGCGGTCATCGCTGCAGCTGGATATGCGCAGCCAGGAGATACTGTGCTGCTCGCACCGGCAAGCGCTTCGATGGATCAATTTACGTCATATAGCGATCGCGGGGAGCAGTTCGCCCGTTACGCTCTAGAACTAGGGCAGGAGTAGCGGATGGCAAGTTCTCAGGCACGACGACAGGGAGCACAAGGGGCAAGGAGAGCGGCGCAGCAGCGCACGCCGCGCACGTCCACCGCGACGCCTAGCCCTCGGCTGCGCTCGGTTCCGGTGACAAACCGCAGGTCTCACCCTTCGGCGCTACTTGCTACTCCGGCGTCACCCCAGCTTCGGATTACTGGGGAGTTGAACGACCGGCAGAAGCGCGATCGCGATGCTATCGTGCGCTCGCTCGTGGTGATGCTGATCAGCTCTACAGTGCTGGTGATTCTCGGCGTCATCATGGTCTTCTCCGCCACCTCTGCTACGTCGATTAACGCAGTAGCGGTGTACGGGCCGGATGTGGAGCTCTTCAGCGTAGCGATCAAGCAGGCGATTTCGGTCGGGATCGGTCTCGCGCTCGGCCTCATGATGGCGGTGATTCCGTACACGTGGGTGGAGCGCCTGAGCTGGTGGATTCTCGCACTTGGCCTCGGGTTGCAGGCGGCAGTGTTGCTCGTCGGTACGTCCGTGAACGGTAACAAGAACTGGCTCAACCTCGGCCCGATGCAAATCCAGCCTTCGGAGTTTCTCAAGCTAGCCATGATTGTGTGGCTTGCCCACACGCTCGCGCGCTTGCAGCTCAAAGAGATCCATTCGGAATTGACGCTTGTCCTGCCTGGCCTTGGCTTCGTTGCGGCTTCGGCGCTGGTAGTCGCCGGCGGCGATATGGGCACCGGCATTATCTACGTGCTGATCGGTGGAGGCATGTTCTGGATTGCGGGTATCCGCAACCGCGTGCTCTTTATCTTGGGCTTCTTGGCAAGCTTCTTTGCGGTGGCCATGATTGCGCGCGCACCATCGCGTATTTTGCGCGTGCGTGACTTTATCTCGAATCTTTTTAGCACGCCAGATGCTATCGACCCGACCCAGTCTGAATTCGCGCAATACGCCTTTGGATCCGGTGGCGTAACGGGCGTGGGTCTCGGAGCCGGCCGCGAAAAGTGGAGGGACCTCGCCGAGGCACACACCGACTTCATCTTCGCCGTGATCGGCGAAGAGCTCGGCCTCTTCGGTGCAGTTACGGTGATCGTGCTCTTCCTCGCGCTGGGCTGGTCGTTTGTGCACATGATCGCGCACCTGCGCTCGCGCTACGCCCGCCTGGTCGTGATTGGCGTGGCGCTCTGGCTCTGCGGACAGGCACTGATCAATATGTGCGTCGTCACCGGTCTGCTACCGGTCTTTGGCGTGCCACTGCCGTTCCTCTCACAGGGCGGCTCGTCCATGATGGCCTCGCTGCTGGCCTTGGGCGTGGTATTCGCGTGTGGGCTTGGCGCACCGGGCGTGCGTGAGGCACTGACAATTCGTGGATCGTTGGCGCGCCGCGCGCGTTCGGTGATGAGGAGAGGATGACAATGGGCGCTCGTATCGTACTCGCGGCTGGTGGCACTGCTGGTCACGTGAATCCAATGCTGGCCACTGCCGCTGCGCTGAAGTCGCTTGACGAGAGCGTGGAGCTGACCGCAGTCGGCACCAAGAACGGGATGGAAGCCGGTCTCGTGCCAGCAGCTGGTCTGGAGTTCCGCACCCTCGAGCGCGCCGCGATGCCGCGTCGCCTGAACCTGCAGGCCGTGACGTTCCCGAAGAAGATTTCGCAATCGATCGTACAAGCTGATCGGATTTTGGCTCAGGCCGATGCGCAGGCAGTGATCGGGTACGGCGGTTACGTCTCCACCCCGATCTACCTCGCGGCTCGCAAGCGCCACATTCCGATCGTGATTCACGAACAAAACGCGCGTCCAGGTATGGCGAACCGTCTCGGTGCAAAGTTCGCCGACGTCGTCGCCCTCACCTTCCCCTCCACGCCACTGAGCGCGAAGCACGGAAGCACGGTGCACGTGGGGCTTCCGCTGCGCTCCCAGATTGTGGATCTGGCGCATGCTCGCCAAGACCCGCATGAGCGTGAGCAGCTGCGGGCCCGCGCAGCGGCGAAGTTTGGTCTCGATCCTGCCCATCCAATCCTGTTGGTGACGGGTGGTTCCTCGGGCGCCCTGCACCTCAATGAGGTAGTGGCGAGCGCAGCGAGTGAGATTTCCGCCGCTGGCGTGCAGGTCTTGCACCTGACCGGCAAGGGCAAGGGCGAAGCGGTACAGGCCGCGATCGCTGGACGCACCCGCCAGCCATACGTGGTGCGCGAGTATTTGAACGAGATGGAAGACGCCTACGCGATCGCAGATTTCGTCGTCACTCGTTCGGGCGCAGGGATGGTTGCCGAGCTCAGCGCTCTGGGAATCCCAGCCGTCTTCGTGCCGCTCCCGATTGGTAACGGCGAACAGGCCCTGAATGCGGCGGACGTCGTGAAAGCCGGTGGGGCGCTGATGGTGGAAAATAAAGCTTTCACCCACTCGTGGTTCCTTGACCACACGCTGCTGCTCCTTGGCAGCAAGAAGCTGGAGCAGATGGCCCAGCTCGGGAAATCGATTTCGCCGCTCGATGCGGCTGAACATTTGGCCAAGCTCGCGCTCGAAGCAGCGCAGGCAGGCAAAGCACCGAAAGGTTCGCGGCGGGCTCGCGGAGGTAAATAAGTGAAGTACTATCTCATCGGTATTGGCGGGGCCGGTATGTCGGTCGTCGCCCAGCTGTTGGTCGCTGAAGGGCACGAAGTGCTCGGTTCAGACCGCGAAGAATCGGAGAATACTGAGCTGCTGCGCGGCATTGGCGTAACGGTTTACATCGGTCACGAAGCAGCGAATGTGCCTGAAGACGCGGTACTCGTCGTCTCCTCGGCGATCAAGGAGAACAATCCGGAACTGGCAGTTGCGCGCGCTCGCGGGCAGCAGGTTCTGCACCGCTCTCAGGCGTTGGCACTGGCTGCGGGGGAGCGCGATTTCATTGCCGTTGCCGGCGCTCATGGGAAGACGTCCACCTCCTCAATGCTTGCGATGGCGCTCACCAGCCTCGGCCTCGATCCTTCCCGCGCGATTGGCGGTTCGATCGTGGGCGGGCTCTCGGGCGGTTACCTCGGGCAGGGAAATGTGCTCGTTGCTGAAGCCGATGAGTCGGACGCGTCATTCCTGAACTACACTCCGCGCATCGCGATCGTCACGAACGTCGAGCCGGATCACCTTGATCACTACGGCACCAAAGAGAACTTCGAGCAGGCTTTTGTGGATTTCGCGCACTGCATCGTGCCTGGCGGTCTGCTGATTTGCTGCGGTGACGACGCCGGCGCGCTTCGCCTCGCCCAGCAAGCGGCGAGTGAGGGCGTGCGGGTTCGCACCTATGGCCGCAAGAGCGTGCAGGTGCGCGGCGCACACTACGAAGGTCACGTGCAGCTCATCGATACCGAGGACGCTCTCGACGATCAGGCGCTGCTTTCGAGTGACGGCGCGCAGTACCAGTTGCGTCTACACGTGCCAGGTAGCCACATGCGGTTGAACGCTGCAGGTGCGTGGTTAGCAGCAGTGGAATTGGGCGAGAGCGGTGAGGACGCAGCTAAGGCGCTCACTGATTTTGGTGGTGCTTCGCGCCGCTTCGAGCTGGTCGGTGAAGTGGCAGGAATTCGCGTGATCGACGATTATGCGCATCATCCCACGGAGATCGCAGCGACGCTCGAGACGGCTCGCGACGTATGCAAGGGCTCCGTGCGTGTGCTTTTCCAGCCACACTTGTACTCGCGCACCCGCAATTTTGCGCGCGAGTTTGCGGATGTGCTTTCGCGAGCGGACGACGTCATTATCACCGGAGTGTATGCGGCGCGTGAGGTACCTAGTGACGGCGCTCAGGGCAATGTGATCTCTGATCTCATGGATGGCGTGCCGTTCATTGAAGACCGCTTCGATGCTGCTCGCGAAATCGCGCGTCACGCCGAGCCGGGCGACTTGGTTCTCACGGTGGGCGCAGGGAATGTGACCCAGACTGGGGCGACGATTGTCTCTGAGCTCGAGCAGCGCTACTCAGCAGCCGAGAACGGGCGTCAATAATGGCCTTTGCGATGGGCGAGCAGGTTATCGAGCTCGAAGAGCGCCGAGAGGAGCGACGACAAGAGGAGCGCGCTGAGCGCAAAAGGGCTTTTCGCAAACGGGTCCTGATTCTGGCACTTGTCGCTGCAGTCATCCTCGGGCTCGCGTGGCTGCTCTTCCTCTCGAGGATTTTCGTTGTCTCGACTGATCGGCTCGTCATTGAGGGCGCGAGGGGCACGTCAGTCTCGGTTGAGGCAGTGACTGAGAAAGTCGCTGAGCATCAAGGCGAGAACCTGATCCTCTTCTCCTTGGGCGGTCTCGAGGGTGAAATTGCTGCGCTGCCGGATGTGGCTGAGGCGGACGCGAGTATCCGATTCCCGCGTACGCTGGTGGTGCGCGTGACTGGTGAGGCGCCGTTCGTGTGCGTGATGGATGGTGAGAACTGCCTGCCAGTCTCTTCTCAGGGCGAGATGCTCACCGTGACCAAAGATGAGCTGAAGGTTCCGGTGCTCAGCTATCCAGCTGATTCGCTGGAGCTGGCGCAAGCGGCGAACGTGGCATGGAAGGTGCTGGGTGCGCTCGATTCGGATTTGAAGGCGCAGCTCAAGGAAGTCGAAGTAAACGCTGCCTCGCAGGTGACGCTGACAACGAACGAGGACCGCACAATCGTGTGGGGCTGGACGGATATGGCAGAGCAGAAGAGCGAAGTGCTCAAGGTTCTGCTCACGACTGATGCTGCTTTCATCGACGTTTCGGTGCCCGCAGTGCCCGTCACAAAATAGCCTCGCGACACTTTTGCGACACACCTTTCTGGTGATTGATTTTTCCTTTACACCCCTCTATTTTTTGCACGACAAAAGCGGTGAAAAACTTCAAGTTGAGCTTGAAGTTTCGAAAGGAAAGCATCATGTACTCACTGAATAATGCTGCAGATATTAAGGTAATCGGCGTAGGTGGTGGCGGCGTAAACGCGCTCGACCGCATGATTCAAGATGGTCTTGCAGGCGTCGATTTCATTGCAGTGAATACCGATGCTCAGTCCTTGGCGAAGTCTGAGGCCGAGACCAAGCTCGACATCGGTCGCGAGGTCTCCGAGGGTCTTGGCGCTGGCTCTGACCCAGCCGTGGGCCACCGAGCTGCCGAAGAGAATATCGACCTGATCAAGGAAGCTCTCGACGGCTCGGATATGGTTTTCGTGACGGCGGGTGAAGGCGGCGGTACCGGTACCGGCGCGGCTCCAGTCGTGGCAAAGGTTGCACGTGACCTCGGCGCTCTCACCGTTGGCGTCGTCACGCGCCCATTCACCTTCGAAGGTCAGCAGCGCACCCGCAATGCAAATAGCGGTATTGCTGAGCTTCGCGAGGCAGTCGATACGCTGATCGTGATCCCGAATGACCGCCTGCTCGAGATGGCTGACGGTGAAGACATTGGCGTAATCGAAGCTTTCCACCGCGCTGATGAGGTGCTGCAGTCGGGCGTGCGCGGCATTTCCGACCTGATCACCAAGCCAGGCTTGATCAACCTCGACTTTGCTGACGTCAAGGCGATTATGAAGGACGCTGGCACGGCTCTCATGGGCATCGGTAGCGCAACTGGCTCCGACCGCTCCGTGCGCGCGACCGAGAACGCAATCTCGTCGCCGTTGCTCGAAGCTCGTATCGACGGCGCACACGGCGTACTGCTCGCCTTCACCGCTTCGACCGATCTCGGCCTGCGTGAGTACTCCGAGGCTTCACAGCTGGTCAAGGAAGCCGTGGATCCGAACGCAAACATCATCGTGGGTCTCATGATTGACGAATCGCTCGGCGATGAAGTGCGCGTGACCGTGATTGCGGCCGGCTTCGACGAGTCCGACGATTACCTGATGGCTTCGAGCCCGAAGGAACAGCCAAAAAAAGCTGAGCCAAAGCAGCCAGAGGCATCGTACGTCTACAACAAGACCGCTCAGAGCGCCCCGCGCCCAGCCGCTCCAGTGAACAACCCGACGATTGTTCCAGCGGCACCAGCTCCAGCGCAGCCAGCGGCTCCTACGCAGAACTCGCAGCAGTTCGACGTGCCTCCGATTCTGGAGGAGGAGAGCGGGCACAAGCGCCCAGATCTCGACATCCCGCCGTTCTTGTTCGGTGAAGAGTAATTAAAACTCAGCACTGAAGCGGTTCGGGCGAAATCGCGACACACCAAAAAATGTGTCGCGCATTTCGCCCGATATTGAATACCGTAAAGAGCAGCGAGTACAAGGAGCAAAAATGGGATTTATCGATCGACTCACGCAACGAGCAAATGCCTACGATGAATTCGAAGACGAATTCGATGAGCAGGAACTTGCTCCATACGATGAGTATGAGGAAGAGAGCGAGGGGAGCGTATCTCCCATCCATCCAGTTCGCAGCACTGAGGTGGCTCGTATCGTCACCGTGTGGGTATCCTCCTACAAGGAAATCCGCGATTTTGCTGTAGAGTACCGCGATGGTCTGCCGGTGATTCTGAACCTCTCGAAGGCTGCAGACGCCGAGCGTGCTCGCATCGTAGACTTCGCCTTGGGCTTGTGCTTCGGGCTTGACGGCAACTTCTCTCGTATCTCCGATGACGTATTCTTGCTGACCCCACATGCGGTGAAGCTCGAATCGCACGGTGAGAACGAGGTACACGATTTCTCTCGATGAGTCATTCATCAGGAGGGGTAGCTGCGATTAGCGGTTTCATGTTTCATACGTTTTCGACTAGGTGGGCAGAATAGATGGTAACCATTGGTCTTTTTCTGCTCACCGTTTGTCGTCTCTACACGCTGATTTTGATCGCGCGTGTGGTGCTCGACTTTATTCAGATTTTCTCGCGCACGTGGCGTCCGACTGGTCTGCTGCTGCCGGTGGCAGTATTCGTCTACAAGGTGACGGATCCTCCGCTGCGCTTGCTGGCCCGCTATATTCCGCCGTTGCGCTTGGGTGGGGTTTCGCTCGATATCGGATTTATCGTGCTCTACTTTGCGGTGCAGCTGCTTGAGATTCTTATTCGGATGTTCTTCCTGAGGTAACTTTTTCCAACTTCGCTATGTGAATTTCGCCGTTTTTGGTGTTGCAATTGTGAAATGTGGTAAAAATGAAGCTGTACTGACGTGCAAGGCAGAACTATAGCTTGGCACTCTCATGAGGTGTGGGAGCTGATTTCGCCGTGTACACCAAGGATCATAGACGCGTAGTTTCCTACGCCCCAAACTTGAAACAAGAGGTATAACCTATGGCAATGCTGACGGAACATGACGTGGTCAATCAGCGCTTCAAGGAACCGCAGCGCGTAGAAGACGGCTACGATCAGGACGAGGTGGATTTCTTCCTCGATGAGGTAGCAGAGACTATCGCTCAGTTGACCAAGGACAAGGCTGATCTCGAAGCTCAGCTTCAGGCTGCACAGGCTCGTATCACCGAACTGGAGAACGCTGCAGGTCAGGCTGCTGCCGCCCCAGCTGCTCCAATGGACGCCGCTCAGTCGCCTCAGCCACTGGCAGCTCAGCCAACCGACGACGCTGCTACAGCGACCGGCATGCTTTCCCTCGCTCAGCGCTTGCACGATGAATACGTGGCAAACGGTAAGGCCGAGAGCGAGCGCATCATCGGTGAAGCTGAATCGGAGCGCGAGCGTATCAAGCAGGAGACCGAGGATCACCGCAACTCCACTCTGACCAAGCTCGATGAGGAGCGTTCGGTGCTCGAGCGCAAGATCTCCGAGCTGCGTGAGTTCGAGCGCGATTACCGCACTCGCCTGAAGAGCTACTTGGAGTCCCTGCTTTCGAACGTGAACGGCGACCAGCCACAGAACTGACAAGCGCAGGATAACAAGCACTAATTTTCTAGGCGCGCGACGTGGATTCAACTCGTCGCGCGCCTTTTTCTAGAGGTGAATGAATGGCAGCAGGGAAGCTCAGTAATGGTCATAAAGCGATGCTGATCGCGATTGCGATTGTGGCTGTAGTGGCAGATCAGATCACCAAATGGTGGGCTACACAGGCACTGAGCGAGGGGCAGACCATTCCACTTGTGGGCGATTTTATCTCGCTGCATTTGATCTTCAACCCCGGCGCCGCGTTCTCGCTGGGCGAGGGGACGACCTGGATTTTCACGGCGCTCGCAATCATCGCATGTGTAGTGCTGCCATATTTTGTGTTGCGTATGCGCAGCGCGCTCGAGCGCGTCGCAATGACGTTTGTGTGGGCTGGCGCTTTCGGCAATCTGATTGACCGTCTGTTCCGAGCCCCTGGCCCTGGGCGCGGGCACGTAGTAGATTTCATCAACTACAACGACTGGTTTATTGGCAACGTTGCCGATATTGAACTTGTCGTTGCCGTGCTGGTCTTGGTTATCTTCCAAGCTTTAGTCGGTGAGCGCGCAGACGAAGCTCAAGCGCCGAAGGAGTGAGGGAGGTCTATTCGAAATGGCTCGAGTGTATCCCGTACCTGAGGGTGGAATCGGCGAACGCATTGACGTAGCGCTCGCGATGATTACCGGCTTATCGCGATCGAAACTCAGCGCGATTATTGCCGATGGGGGCGTGCTACTCAACGGGCGCGCCGTCACCAAACCTTCAGTCAAGGTGAGCGAGGGAGACATTCTCGAGGTGGAAATCCCCGAGCCACGCACGCTTCAGCCACGAATCGAACTCGTAGACGGCCTCGATATTCTTTTTGAAGACGACGACCTGATCGTCGTCGACAAACCCGTGGGCGTCGCGGCCCACCCGTCCCTCAACTTCGAAGGACCTGATGTACTCGGCGCGCTTATGGCCGCTGGGGTACGAGTGAGTACGTCTGGACCTGCCGAGCGCAAGGGGATCGTGCACCGTCTCGATGTAGGGACGACGGGGGCGATGGTCGTCGCCAAGTCCGAGCTCGCCTATTCGGTTTTGAAGCAAGCCTTCCGTGACCGCACGATCACCAAGATTTATCACACCCTCGTGCAAGGGCGCCCCGATCCCAGCTCCGGTACGATTGAGGCTCCGATCGTGCGCGACCACCGGCACCAGTGGAAAATGGCCGTTGGCGAAGGCGGGAAGTTCGCCGTCACTCATTACGACACTCTGGAAGCGATGGCTGGTGGCGCTTTGCTCCAAGTCCATCTGGAGACCGGGCGCACCCACCAGATTCGCGTGCATATGAGCGCCATCCACCATCCGTGTGTGGGAGATGATATGTACGGCGCGGATCCGGCGCTTTCACGCAAGCTGGGCCTGGAGCGTCAGTGGTTGCACGCCGTCACGCTCGGTTTTGAGCATCCGCGCAGCCACGAGTACGTGGAGTTCCACTCGCAGTATCCAGCGGATCTCAGTGACGCGCTGGAGGCAATGCGCGCTGGGGTGTTCTAAGCCCGAGAGCCCATGAGACGATCTGCCAGACGAACGGGCTTGCGAGCAGGACCCAGAGCAGCGAACCTAAGGTGTCGGTCGGGTAGTGCACGCCGACGGTCCAAACGGTCGTGACGATCGCGACGATAGCGAGCGGGGCCAGGACCAGCAGCCAGCGGGAGGGGCGGCCGTGGCGGGCGAGACTGTAGAGGAGCGCCGTCACTACTAAAGCAGTGATGATCGTCGTGTGCCCGCTCGGGAAGGACCAGTCGCTCGGAGGGCCGAGCTGCGGGTGAACCAATTTGAGTGCCACTGGGCGCGGGCGATGGATGATCATTTTGACGAACAGTACTGGCAGCCACGTGAGCCCGACAGTGAGGCCAAACTGCAGACCTGCGCGCAGCGAACGGCGCGCAAAAGCGATGAGCGCCGCAATCGCAATCACGATCACCGGCGCCCATCGCGGGGCGAACACCATATAGATGCCCACGGCAATTGATCCCCAAAGCGTGTCTTGACTTTGGGTGAACCATTGAGTGACGACTTCATCGGCGCTCCAGCCGCGCACGATGAAACCAAGGACAAAAAGAGCTACGCCTCCAATGAGGGCCATAGCAGCTGCAAGGGGAAGTTTTCGAAGAATCATACCCCATGCATACTAGCCGAAGAGGCGCTCGCTTGCGATTCTCGCACCTTCGACGAGGCTCTCGAGCTTCGCCCAGGCGATGTCGCGGTGCAGGCGGCCACCGAGGCCACAGTCGGTCGAGGCGATCACGGATTCTGGGCCGACGAGCTGCGCGAAGCGTACGATGCGCTCGGCCACCAGCTCCGGATGCTCAACCACATTGGTGGAGTGCGAGACGAAACCTGGCACGATCACCTTGCCCTTTGGCAGGCGGTCGTTCTCCCAGACCTTCCACTCGTGGGCGTGACGAGCCGAGGAGGCTTCGAAGCTGAAGTACTTGGCGTTGACCTGCAAGCACTGGTCCACGATCGCCTCGAACGGAATATCGGTCGTGTGCGGGCCATGCCACGAGCCCCAGCAGATGTGCAGGCGCACCTGCTCCTCTGGGATGCCCTCGAGGGCGCGGTTTGCGGCATCGATTCGCAGCTGCAGCCAGTCTTGGAAATCCTTGATCGTGGGCTCAGGGTTGATCTGGTCCCACGCTTCGGCGAGGTCTGGAGCGTCGAGCTGTACCGTAAGGCCAGCGTCGGTGATGATCTTGTACTCCTCGTGCTGCGCGTCTGCGAATGCATCCAGCAGCGCCTGCTCGTCGTGGTAGTACTTGTCCTTCAGGCGCGCTGCAGCGCCAGGGGAGAGCGAGGCGATAAAGCCTGTATTTACGCCGTTCTTCTTGAGAGCTTCGGTGAGCAGAGCGACGTCGGTCTTCGTCGCCTCCTGACCGATGTACGTCACCGGACCTGTGATTTCAGGGTTTGGCACCGCTGCGCGGCCGGTGAGAATGCCGGTCGTGAGATCTTCGTAAGCATCCTTGAAGCTGGTGCGGTCGCGCCGGTCTTGGAACGTCGTCAATACAATCTTCCCAGGCTCCGAGCGATAGACGGAGGTATCGGCCCAGCGGTCGAGCTCCGAGAGCGTGAGGCCACCGAGGCGCGAGAAGGAGTAGTTCCACCAAGCTCCGTAATCCACGGCGCCGGAGGTGATGTGGCCGTACTCGCCTTCGTTGATGATATCGAGGCCGATTTCTTTCTCACGCTTGACTACCTGATCCACGGAATCGGTGAGGATCTGGTGGAATTCTTCGGCGGAGATCTCCTGCTTGCTCAGGCGGGAGTTGGCCTCGAGAAGTTCTGGGGTGCGGGGGAGGGAACCTACGTGGGTGGTCAGAATGCGGTTTTCGTTAGCCATGATCGTTAATCTTTCGTTTCAGGAATTCTGCAATTGGATAGATGTGTCCCTGAAGCTGATGAGTCAGCTGAAATTACATGGCAGACCAAGCGGGCGCGCGCAGCGTCACAAAATAGGGAGCGGACTGAGGCCTGCCATGCCCTGCATTCGCTGCATTCGCATCACAAATGCTGATGCGCTGCGCACAGACTGAGCAAGCATGCCGACCCCTTTCCAAATATCGCGCCTTGAAGTGTGAGCATCTGCTCACGTTGCTGATTACTTTAAGCACGGCGCGTACTTCGGTCAAATTGTGACTGCTGGGTTTTCGCTGAGCGTGAGGCGGAGCGCCGGCCGCGAGAATTCGCATATGGCGGGCGCTAGACTAGTGGGCATGACGAAGACCGATGACTTTGTACACTTGCACGTACACACTGACTACTCGCTGCTTGATGGCGCTGCCAAGATCAAGAAATTGGTAGCGGAAGTGCAGCGGCAGGAGCAGAGCGCCGTCGCCATTACGGATCACGGCTACCTTTTTGGTGCCTTCGATTTCTGGAAGTCGGCGAAGGCGGCGGGCATCAAGCCAATCATCGGTCTTGAGGCGTACATGACGCCGGGCACCTCCCGTTTCGACAAGTCTCGAGTTACGTGGGGGCGGGCTGACCAGTCGAGAGACGACGTCTCGGCCCGTGGCGCGTACACGCACATGACGCTCTTGAGCGAGAACAACACTGGCATGCACAACCTTTTCCGCATGGGCTCGCTCGCATCTTTGGAGGGGCAGCTCTCCAAGTGGCCACGTATGGACCGTGACCTGCTTGAGAATTACCACGAGGGTCTGATCGGCACGGCTGGGTGCCCTTCGGGAGAGATCCAGACCCGCCTGCGTCTTGGGCAGTATGATGCGGCGGTAAAGGCAGCGGGGGAGCTGCAAGATATTTTTGGCAAAGAGAATTTCTTTGTCGAGATCATGGATCACGGCATTGAGATCGAGCGGCGCGTCATGACCGACTTGCTGCGCCTCGCAAAGGAAGTTGGGGCGCCGCTGATCGCGACGAACGACTCGCACTTTGTGAATAAAGAGGATGCGCGCGTGCAAGATGCGATGCTGTGTATCAACTCTGGTTCTACGCTGCAGGATCCAAACCGTTTTCACTTTGACGGCGAAGGGTATTACTTGCGCTCTACGGCCGAGATGCGATCGCTCTTCGCAGACTACCCAGAGGCGCTCGCGAATACACTGGCGATTGCTGAGCGTTGCAACGTCACGTTCCAGACCACCAAAGAAGGCGCCAACTTCATGCCAGCCTTCCCAGTGCCGGAGGGAGAGGACGAGACTTCGTGGTTCATCCGCGAGGTAGAGCGCGGCTTGCACAATCGCTTCGGTGAGGTGATTCCAGATCACGTGCGTAAGCGCGCAGATTACGAGGTCGGCGTGATTGTGCCGATGGGCTTCGCTGGCTACTTCTTGGTGGTGGCTGACTACATCAACTGGGCGCGCGAGCATGGGATTCGCGTGGGACCAGGGCGCGGCTCGGGCGCAGGCTCGATGGTGGCCTACGCTCTGGGCATTACCCAGCTCGACCCGATCGAGCACGATCTGCTCTTCGAACGCTTCTTGAACCCCGAGCGCGTCTCCATGCCTGATATCGACGTGGACTTCGACGATCGTCGCCGCATGGAAGTCATCCACTACGTGGAGGAGAAGTACGGCAAAGACAAGATTTCGCAGGTGGTCACCTTCGGTACGATTAAGGCGAAGCAGGCGCTCAAGGACTCAGCGCGCGTGCTTGGCTACCCCTTCGAGATGGGTGATCGACTGACGAAGGCGATGCCGCCGAGCGTGATGGGCAAAGACATTCCGGTAAACGACATGTTCAACAAAGCTCATCCGCGCTATGCGGAGGCCGGCGAGTTTAGGAACGTCATTGAGACAGACGCCGAAGCTAAGACCGTCTTTGACCTCGCGACTGGCTTGGAAGGGCTGGTTCGCCAGACTGGTGTGCACGCCTGCGCAGTGATTATGTCTTCGCGCACGTTGACTGACGTGATTCCAGTGATGCAGAACCTGCGAGACGGTTCGATGCTCACCCAGTTCGAATATCCGCAGTGCGAGGAACTCGGTCTGCTGAAGATGGACTTCCTCGGCCTCTCGAACCTCACCACTATTAACGACACCTTGGCGAATATTGCGGCGAATGGCAAAGAAGCGCCGGATATCGATAGTGTGCCACTCGATGATCCGCTCACCTACGAGTTGCTGGCAAAGGCTGAAACCCTTGGCATCTTCCAGCTCGATGGTAGCGGCATGCGCACGCTGCTCAAGCAGATGAAGATGGATAACTTTGCCGATATTTCGGCAGTGTCCGCACTCTATCGCCCAGGCCCGATGGGTGCGAACTCGCATACAAACTACGCGCTGCGCAAGAACGGCTTGCAGGCGATTACGCCGATCCACCCAGAGCTCGAAGAGCCGCTCAAGGAGATCCTCGGAGGCACCTACGGTCTCATCGTCTTCCAGGAACAGGTGATGAGGATCGCGCAGAAAGTCGCCGGCTTCTCGCTCGGCCAGGCAGATATTCTGCGCAAGGCCATGGGTAAAAAGAAGAAGGACGTGCTGGAGCAGCAGTTCGCTGGCTTTGCTCAAGGCATGCGAGATAACGGCTACTCGGAGGAGTGTATCCACACGCTCTGGGATATTCTCGTGCCGTTCTCGTCCTACGCGTTCAACAAGTCCCACTCTGAGGCATACGCCTTGGTCTCGTACCAGACCGCCTACCTCAAGGCGCACTTCCCGGTGGAGTTCATGGCAGCTTTGCTCGCCTCGAATACGGGCAAGGTGGAGAAGATCGCGACCTATCTCGCTGAGTGCCGCCGCATGAATATCGAGGTGCTTGTGCCGGATGTGAACGAATCTCGTGCCAGCTACTGGGCGGTAGGAGATCAGATCCGCGTAGGTTTCGCGGGCGTGAAGAACGTCGGTTCCAACGTCATCGACGGCATCATCCAGGCCCGTGAAGAAAAGGGCAAGTTCACCTCGTTCCAAGATTTCCTCGACAAGGTTCCGCTGCCTGTGTGCAATAAGCGTGCCCTCGAATGTTTGATCAAGGCCGGCGCCTTCGATTCGATGGGCTATTCGCGCCGCGCCCTCATGGCGATCGTGGAAGAAGCTGTGGACGCCGTCGTGCCACTGAAGCGCAACGAGGCTGCGGGGCAGTTCGACCTCTTCGCAGGGCTGGGCGTGGAGATGGAGTCCAGCTTCTCAGTGTCTGTGCCAGACCTCGAAGAATGGGACAAGCGCCAGAAACTGAACTTCGAGCGAGACATGCTCGGCCTCTACGTCTCGGATCACCCGCTATCAGATAAGGCTGCGTTCCTCTCGCGGGCATCGGACACGAGCGTGGTACAGCTGATGGACGACGAATCCATGAGCGATGGCCATTCGGTGAAAATCGCCGGCTTGGTCTCTTCGGTGCAGACTCGCATCGCGAAGAAGAGTGGTCGTACCTGGGCCACTGCCGTGATTGAAGACCTCACCGGTTCGACTACCGTGAACTTCTTTGCCAAGACCTATGAGCGCGTTGCGCCACTGCTCATGACTGACTCGCTGGTGGTGCTGAGTGCTCGCGTCTCTATTCGTGACGGCGCAATCTCGCTTAACGCCCAAGATCTGGAGCCGGCCCCAACTGAATTTGCTGCTGATGCGCCAGTGCATCTGCAGGTTGCTGAACGAGCGTGTACCACGGAGCTCATGAACCAGCTCGCTGGTACCCTCCTGCAATATCCAGGTCAGGCGCCGGTGATGATGCACGTGCTTCGGCGCGAGGGGACGACGGTCGTGCAGTTTGATCCGCGGTTTAATGTAGCGCCTGAGCCGGCTCTGTATTCGGACCTGAAGGTATTGCTCGGGCGAGATTCGATTCTCTCATAGAAGGCTTTGGCCTTCAGAGACCTGAGTTAGGCGCTCAGTCCGCGCTCCCGAGCTCGGCCGAGCATTTGCTGCACAAGCCGTAGAGCTCGAGCGAGTGCGAGACGTGAGAGAAGCCATGGCGGTGGGCGATTTGCTGTGCCCAGTCTTCTAGCTCGGTTGGCTGGATCTCGACCGTAGTTCCGCAGTTGCGGCATACAAGGTGATGGTGGTGGGCGTCGTCACCGCAGTAACGGAAGAGCTGTACGTCGGTGCCTTCGGGGCGTACGACGTCAACCTCGCGAGTGGTGGCGAGATCCTGGAGGTTGCGGTAAACGGTCGCAAGACCAATCTTCTCGCCCTTGAGTGCAAGACGGTCATAGAGATCCTGCGCCGAGACGAAGGACTGGTCGGCCTTGAGTGCTTCCACGATGGCCGTGCGTTGGCGGGTAACTCGCTGCATGGTGTGTGTCAACTCCTTTACTTGATCGTCATCTCACCGCACTGTGGTGCTTGCTGTGCGTGCAACTGGCGCAATCCGCGCATATGCAGTGCGATTGGGCGCAGTAGGGTGACGATGAGATAGATGCCCACGGCGAGCAGCACGATCATTGCGCCTGGGCTGAACGGTACGACGTACGTAATCACCAAACCAGTCACGCACACAACTACGCCGACGCTGATTGCGATGCGCATCGTGCCGTGGAAGGAATTGGCCATGAGCTGACCGATGGCGACTGGGATAATCATGATTGCGCTCACCAGGAGGGCGCCAACGACTCGCATACTCACGCTCACGGTGAGAGCCGCGAGCATCGCCACGGTAATGTTGAGCATCGAAATTCGAAGGCCACTCGCGCGCGAGAATTCTGCGTCGTAGGAGAGCGCGAAAAGTGGGCCGCGCAAACCCAATCCAACGACCAGAATGAAAGCAGTAAGGCCGATCGTGTACCACACGTCCGTCTCGCTCACGGTGGCGATGGAGCCGAAGAGATAGCTCGTGAGGTTCGTGGTGGTACCGCCGGCTACTCGAATGAGGATGACGCCGCCGGCGATGCCACCGTAGAAGAGCATGGCGAGAGCGACGTCTGAGCCAGTACGGCCCTTTGAACGCAGCAATTCGATAGCGATTGCGCCGAGCATTGATGCCACGATCGCGCCTGGCAGTGCGAGAGAATCGGCGGGGTCCATCCCCAGCGCCGAGCCGATGAGCCAGCCGAGGGCTACACCAGTGAGCGAAATGTGTCCGATGCCGTCACCCATCAGAGCGACCGAACGCTGCACGAGATAGGTGCCCACAATCGGTGCGCTCAAACCAACCAAGACTGCCACGATGAGGGCGCGAATCATCAGTGGCGACGAAAGCATATCCATAATCCACATGTGCGCTGCCTCCTTAGTTCCCGGTGAGCCGAGGTGCGTGGTGCCGGTGGTGCCGAGGGAAGAAATGGTCAGCCGGCTGCATGAAGACCGTGTCGGGGAGTTCGGAAGGGGAGCCGTCAAAGGCGATGGCGCCGTCTTCAAGATACAAAACCCGCGAGACGAGCGGCGCAAGTTCGCCCATCTCGTGCAGCACGATGATCATGGTGACGCCGGCTGCTCGCCTTGCCTCCAAAATGTCTGCGACCGCTGCACGGGAGGTTGCGTCGACCCCCGCCAGTGGCTCGTCCAGCATGATCAAATCTGGCTCGCGCACCAGAGCGCGGGCGATAGCAAGGCGCTGGGCCTGACCGCCCGAGAAGATCTGGACGTGATCGTTTGCGCGCTCTGCCAGACCGACCATCGCAAGTGCATTCATGGCCTTGGTCTTTGCGGCGCGACCGTAATTAGCAAAGAGTGATCCGCGAGAAATCAGACCGGATCGTACGACTTCCAGCGCGGTGGCAGGTACACCAAAGCTCGGTGTCACCCGCTGCGGAACGTACCCGATTTTGCTGTATGGCATGTTGGCACTGCCTTGGTCAGCACCGAAAATCTTGATAGTTCCCGAAGTTGCCTTGTAGATGCCGAGCAGAGTGCGGATCAGAGTCGATTTGCCGGAGCCGTTCGCGCCCATAAGCGCCACTACTTCGCCCGGCTGCACCGAAAAACTCACATCAGTGAGGATAGGGTTTGCGCCAAGGACGACTTGGACTCCGCGCGCCTCGAGGATAGGAGCGCCAGCATCCGCGCCAGAATTGGGCGCGAACGATGAAGAAGATGGGGTATCCATAGTGTGATGCTTACTCAACTTTGCCGATAACGATTCTAAGTTTCTTTATCAAGTGTACAACGGGGCAGGGCTACAAGCCCTGCCCCGTTCGTTTGAGGAGAGAAAAAGTGCGGATTACATGCAGCTAAGAGCCGACTGCAAGTTCGCGAGGTTTGCCTCCATTGCCGCGATGTAGTCGCCAGCTTCTGGCTGGGATTCGATCGGGGAGAGCACGGCGGTCTTCGCGCCGGTCTCGTTTGCTACAGCCTCGGCCGTCTTAGGAGAAACGAGCTCTTCGGTGAAGATGGTCGTGGTACCAGTTTCGGCCACAACTTCCTTCACGGCTGCCAACTCGGCCGGCGAAGGCTCGGACTCTGGGTCAACGCCGGAGATCGACGTCTGCTTCAAGTTGTAACGGTTCGCAAGGTAGCTGAAAGCAGAGTGCGAGGTAACGAAGGTAGAAAGCTCACACTTCTCAAGGCCGGCGGTGAACTTCTCGTTCAGAGCATCGAGCTGCGATTCGATTTCCTTTGCATTGGCGTCGAAGGTTGCTTTCATATCTGGAGCCGTCTCGCTGAGCGCTGCTGCTACTGCTACGGCTGCGTCCTTCATACGCACTGGATCGAGCCAGAAGTGCGGGTCGAGGCTGCCGTGATCGTGCTCATGGGCGTGCTCTTCACCTTCGGCCTCGTGATCGTGGTCGTCAGCGTGCTCTTCGCCCTCGGCCTCATGATCATGGTCGTCAGCATGCTCTTCGCCCTCAGCGCCGTGGTCGTGCTCATCTACGGCGGCTGGGTCGGCGGCCATCAAGTCCACAGCATCAGCCAAATTCACGACGGATGGGCCGCTCACGTTAGCGATCGCGTCGTCGAGGGAAGGCTGGAAGCCCTCTACGTAGAGGAGCAGGTTGGACTTGCTCAACGCGTCCACGTCAGCTGGAGCGAGCTCAAAGTCATGTGGTTCCACGTTTGCTGGGGTCACGGAAGTGACGGCGACGGAATCGCCACCGATCTTCTCAGCGAGCCATGCAATCGGGTAGAAGGAAGCCGAAACGGCGACCTTGTCCATGCTTTCAGCGGAAGTAGAAGAGTTGGAGGCGGAATTTGCATCGCCTTCGCCGGCCGTGCCAGTGGAGCTGCAGGCTGCCAGCGCGAGGCTGGAAGCGCCAAGGAGGGCCAGCAGGCGCGCCGAGCGGCGGCGCGCGTTATTGAGATTGATTGTCATGTAGATCAGCTTAAGTGCAAATGGGAATCATTCGCAACCATCGATATATGCTGGACGGCTAACTGTGACGTACTTCAACGCTAGTGAGAGGAGCCAACTTCCTCGACTTGCAGCTGCACTCGTAGAATGGATAGGTAACGCAACTGCGCTCTGCATCAGCCAGATGTGGAGGACGAAAGGTAGAGGTTAAAACCGATGGCAAAAGCAGCACCATCCGCGCTCGATAATGTAATTTCGCTGGCGAAGCGTCGTGGATTTGTGTATCCGTCCGGCGAGATTTATGGCGGCACCCGATCGGCCTGGGATTACGGCCCGCTCGGCGTGGAGCTCAAAGAAAACATCAAGCGCCAGTGGTGGCGCGCGAACGTGACGAGCCGAGACGACGTCGTCGGCCTCGACTCCTCGATCATCCTGCCACGCGAGGTGTGGGTTGCGAGTGGTCACGTTGCCACCTTCTCGGATCCGCTCATTGAGTGCCAGAACTGCCACAAGCGGCTTCGCGAAGATCAGCTCATCGAAGAGTACGCCGCGAAGCACGGGGTAGATGAGCACGAAGTGTCGATGGACGATATCGCTTGCCCGAACTGTGGCGTGCGCGGGCAGTGGACCGAATCGAAGCCGTTCTCCGGTCTGCTCAAGACCTTCCTCGGCCCAGTCGACAACGAAGAGGGCCTGCACTACCTGCGCCCAGAGACCGCCCAGGGCATCTTCATCAACTTCCTGAACGTCGTCACCTCCTCTCGCAAGAAGCCACCGTTTGGCATCGGCCAGGTCGGCAAGAGCTTCCGCAACGAGATCACCCCAGGTAACTTCATTTTCCGTACCCGCGAGTTCGAGCAGATGGAGATTGAGTTCTTCGTCAAGCCTGGCGAGGATGAAGAGTGGCATCAGAACTGGATTGATCGCCGCCTCGCTTGGTACAAGGACCTTGGCATCGCCGAGGAAAACCTGCGCCTCTACGAGCATCCAAAGGAAAAGCTCTCGCACTACTCGAAGCGCACCGTGGATATCGAATACAAGTTCGGTTTCCAGGGCAGCGACTGGGGCGAGCTCGAGGGTATTGCAAACCGCACCGACTTCGACCTTAAGTCGCACTCGGAGGCTTCGGGCAAGAAGCTCGAGTACTTCGATCAGGCAAGCGGCGAGCGCTACATCCCATACGTCATCGAGCCTTCCGCAGGTCTGACCCGCTCGATGATGGCCTTCTTGGTTGAGGCTTACACCGAGGATGAGGCTCCAAACACCAAGGGTGGCGTAGACAAGCGCACGGTCTTGAAGCTCGATCCGCGCCTCTCGCCAGTGAAGGCTGCGGTGCTGCCACTTTCGCGCTCGGAGCAGCTTTCTCCGATCGCGCGCGAGCTGGCTGCGAAGCTGCGCCAGCACTGGAACGTCGATTTTGACGATGCCGGTGCAGTGGGCCGCCGTTACCGCCGTCAGGACGAGATCGGTACTCCATACTGCGTGACCGTTGACTTCGACTCGCTCGAGGATCACGCCGTCACCGTGCGCGACCGCGACACGATGGCGCAGGAGCGCATGCCGATCGAGGCCGTGGAAGGCTTCCTGGCTGGAAAGCTGATTGGTGCTTGATCCGATTCAGATCGGGGAGGTGCGCCTAGACGCGCCTTTCATGCTCTCGCCGATGGCAGGGGTGACGAATCCGCCGTTTCGTCAGCTCTGCCGCGAGTCGGCTGAAGCTGCGCTCGCGGCCGTGGGTCTGGAGACTCATGGCCGCACGAGCGGAACTCGCGCATACGCGGGTCTTTTCGTATGCGAAATGATCACCACCCGCGCCCTCGTGGAGGAAAAGCGCGCCACGCTGGAACTGGTGCAGCCAGATCTCGGCGACCCTGTGCGTTCGGTGCAGCTCTATGGTGTACAGCCTAAGATCACGGGTGCAGCCGTGAAGTATCTGATCGAGCACGACCTGGCTGACCACATTGACCTGAACTTTGGCTGCCCGGTGCCGAAAGTAACGCGCAAGGGTGGCGGTTCGGCGCTCCCGTGGAAGCATGATTTGATGGCGGATTTGCTGCGCGAAGCGGTGCAGGCTGCCGAGCTGGCTTCGCGCGGGAAGTCGCACGTGGTGCCAGTGACCGCCAAGATGCGTATTGGTATTGACGCCGACCACGAGACTTTCGTGGACGGGATCCGGATCGCTCTGGACGCGGGGATTTCGGCGCTCACTTTGCACGCGCGCACGACTGCTGAGCACTATTCGGGGCAAGCTCACTGGGATCGAATCACGCAGGCCGTTGAGCTTGTGGACGGGCGGGTGCCCGTCTTTGGCAACGGCGACGTGTTCGAGGTGGGCGATGCTCAAGCGATGATGGAGCAAACCGGCTGCGACGGCGTGGCTATTGGTCGCGGTGCCCAAGGGCGGCCGTGGATTTTTGGCGATATGGCTGCGTGGTATGCCGGCTCGGATGTGCGTTGGGAGCCAACGCTGGCGCAGGTGGCGGATGTGATCATGCGCCACGCGCAGCTGATGGTTGAGCATTTTGGCGATGAATTCCGGGCGGTTCGCGATATGCGCAAGCACATTGGTTGGTATTTGCGCGGGTATTCGGTTGGCGGCGAGGCGCGCCACCAGCTGGGCTTGGTGAGTTCGCTCGAGGAGCTGCGTGAAAAGCTCGATGCGCTGGATTTGAGCCAGCCTTTCCCTGCTGCGGCAGCTGGCCCGCGCGGGCGAGCAGGTGGCGTGAAGCAGCCACACTTGCCAGAGCATTGGTTGGATTCGCATCTGCTCAGCCCTGAGCAGGCCGCCCGTATTCACGAAGCGGAGATCGGCGTCTCGGGTGGATGAGTTTTGGGACAGAGGGTCGGGTGTCCAGACCCAAAATGGGACCGGGCACCCGACCCCCGTCTCATTCAATTTGCTCGCTATGATAGAGGCATGAGCAACGAGTATAGTCAGGCCGACCGCGAACGCTGGGTGGCCGAGCCGCCAAAGAGCAAGAGCCGCACGGATTTTGAGCGCGATCGCGCGCGCGTGCTGCATTCATCGGCGCTGCGGCGCCTTGGCGCAAAGACTCAGGTGCTCGGTCCAGAGTCAGACGACTTTATTCGCACGAGGCTGACCCATTCGCTCGAAGTGGCCCAGGTTGGACGATCGCTTGCGAAGAACTTGGGCTGCGACCCAGACATCGTCGAAACCGCATGCCTGTGTCACGACATCGGCCACCCGCCGTTCGGGCATAACGGCGAATCCGCACTCGCGCAGGTAGCCGCTGATTTCGGTGGCTTCGAGGGCAACGCCCAGACGCTGCGGGTGCTGACCCGACTCGAGCCTAAGCGCTTCCATCCAGACGGTCGCCCGGCGGGCTTGAACCTCACTCGTGCCACGCTCGATGCCACGATTAAGTATCCGTGGGCGCGTTACGAGGGGCCGAAGGGGGAGCGTTCCCCGAAGTTTGGCGCGTACGCCGACGACCGCGAGGTCTTCGAGTGGGCGCATGAGGGCCGTGGGTTTGCGCGCTCGGTCGAAGCGCAGATCATGGATATTTCCGACGACATCGCCTACTGCGTGCACGACACTGAGGATGCGATTGTGCATATCGGCGTGCAGGAGGCTTCAACGATCTCTGTGGACACCCGCGCGACGGAGAAGATTCTCGGGCTGCGCGGGTCGCGGCGCCAAGCGGTGATTGAGGCGACGACGAGCTGGTACGGAAACGCCGTAAGTGAAGACCAGCTCAGCGCGGCTTTCGATCGGCTGGAGAAGTTACCTTCGTGGCCGGAGAGTTTTAGCGGCTCGATGCGAGATTTGGCGCGGCTCAAGGACCTCACCTCGGACCTTATCGGGCGTTTCGTCTCGGGCATGAGCGCGGCGACCCGCGAGCGTTTCGGCGACCGGCCGCTCTATCGCTACGAGGGTGGGATTCTCATTCCTGACGATATTCTTGCTGAGATCACTGCGCTCAAGGGTTTGGCGGTCTATTTCGTGATGGCGCCGCGCGAGAAGGAGCCGACCTACTACGATCAGCGTTCGATGATCTTTGACTTGTACGATGCGATTTCGGAGGACCCGTTGGAGCGCTTGGAGCCGCTGATGGCTGCTGCGTGGCAGGAGGCGGGTGACGCCGATGCGCGGGCTCGCGTGGTGGTAGACCAGATCGCCTCGCTCACCGACCTTTCGATCCGTGCCTGGCACGCCCGCTACTGCGGGATGCTTCGGCACTGAAAATTTGCCTAAGCTGCGCGCTAGAATATTCGCATGCCCGGTTTGATTAAGCGAGAAACGATTGAAGAGGTGCGCGCCCGCGCCCGGATTGACGACGTCGTCTCGCAATACGTCACGCTCAAATCGGCCGGGGTGGGCTCGCTCAAAGGGCTTTGCCCGTTCCACGATGAGAAGACTCCTTCTTTCAATGTGCGCCCGCAAGTGGGGTATTTCCACTGTTTTGGTTGTGGTGAATCTGGGGATGTCATCGCATTCATCGAGAAGATTGAGCATGTGCCTTTCGTTGAGGCGGTGGAGTTGCTCGCGCGCAAACTCGGTATCGAGGTGCGCTACGACGAGTCGGGGCGTGGCCGCGGGCAGCAGGGGAGTAATGAGGTCAAGCGGGCGCGGTTGATTGACGCGCACCGAGTGGCCGAAGATTTTTACGTGAGTCAGCTGCGCACTCCGGCCGCCGAGGCTGGGCGCGAGCTGCTTGCTGCGCGCGGATTTGACCGCAGCGCGATTGAGCATTTTCGGGTTGGGTATTCGCCAAAATCGTGGAGCGCGCTTTTGGACGTGCTGCGCAAACATGGGTTTACCGAGAAGGAGATCGCGGCCAGCGGGTTGGTATCGAGCGGCACGCGGGGTGCATACGACCGTTTTCGTGGGCGGCTGATGTGGCCGATTCGTTCAATTACGGGTGAGACGATCGGTTTTGGCGCGCGCAAAATTGGGGATGACGACGACGGCCCCAAGTATCTCAACACTCCCGAGACGATGATCTACAAGAAGTCTCAGGTGCTCTACGGGCTTGATCTTGCGCGTAAGTCGATTGCGCAAAACCGTCGGATCGTGGTGGTCGAGGGATACACGGACGTGATGGCGGCGCACTTGGCTGGCGTGACGGAGGCGGTGGCCACGTGTGGTACGGCTTTTGGGCATGAGCACACGAAGATCGCGCGCAGGCTCATCGGTGATTCTTCGAGCGTGGCCGCGGGCGTTATTCTCCATACTGGTCAGGGCTTTGGCGGTGAGGTGGTCTTCACCTTCGATGGCGACGACGCTGGTCAGCACGCAGCCCTCAAGGTTTTCCAAGAAGATCAGGCTTTTGGCGCGCAGACCTTTGTCTCGATCTTGCCTGATGGGATGGACCCCTGCGAGCTGCGCATTGCTGCGGGGGACGGGGCCGTGCGCGAAGCGATTTCTTCGCGCGAGCCTTTGTTTGCTTTTGTCATCCGCTCAATTCTCAAGGATTTGCCGCTGCGCACGGCGGAGGGGCGTGCCGCAGGTCTGCGGGCGAGTGCGCCCGTGGTTGCCTCGATTCGTGACCGCGTGCTCCGTGCTGAGTATGTACGCCAGCTCGCCGGTTGGCTGGGGATGGAAGAGTACGTGGTGCGCGTCGCCGTCACCGAAGCGCAGCGCAGCGCCTCACGCGCGTTGAACCAACTAACCGAACGTGCGGAGCGGGCAGTTCAGGAGTCCGGAGGCCGCGACGGAGAGCGCGAATGGGGCGATGGTGAGGCGGCGCCGTCACCTCGCGAGTTCGATGCCTCGGCGGTGGAGGGCTCTGGTAGCGGGAAGATGGTGGATCGCGCCGCGCCGGTTCTGAAGGAGCGTGCGGCGATTAAGGATCCAATCGAGCGCACCGAGCGCGCTGCTTTGGAAGTGATCATTCAGCTGCCGCGCCTCGCAATGGCTGCGAATTCGCACTACTTGCCGCCAGAATCTTTTACGGTGCCGATCCACCGGACGATCCATGACGCGATTCGTGCTGCGGGCGACGTTACGGCCCATGACGCGAAGATGAAGGAACTCAGTGCTCAGGGCATCGACGCCGAGCAGGCTGAGGTGGCAGCGACTCAGTGGTTTGTGGGTGAGGTGGCTGCGCAGCTGGGGGAGAGCGTTCGAGGAGCGGTGTATCAGCTGGCGGTGGAGCCGTTGGCGCAGGAGCGCCCTGAGGAGATGTGGCGCTACGTGCGCGGCGTAATGATGGCGCTGATTCGGCAGGGGTACACTCGCCAAATTGGCGACTTGCGCTCGGAACTGCAGCGGTTGGGTGACGACTCGCCGCAGCAGCGGGTGCTTTTTGAGCGTCTCATGGAGCTGGAGAAGCGTCGCCGCGCTTTTGATGAGACCGACAGCTAGTTTTGGCAGCCTTTGCTGATTGCCATTACGATTAGAGCGGTCTGAGTGCGAAGCTCAGCGCCAATTAGCCCCTGTAGCTCAGACGGTTAGAGCAGGGAACTCATAATTCTTTGGTCGCGGGTTCAAGTCCTGCCGGGGGCACCATGAGGAGGCTGAGACAACGCGAGCTTGCTCGCGATTGCGAAGCCGACGAAATGGTGCGCAATCGCACGAAGTGCGATTGCAAGCACAATGAGGAGCGCCGCAAGCGCTTGCGCTTGCAAGGTGTGAGCGATTGAGTGTGCGCAAAGGTTTGCGGAGCAAATCTTTGCAAGCACAATGAGGAGCGCCGCAAGCGCGACTGTGATTTTCGATCGCCCAAGATTTTTCGTGGGCGAAGCTTCCACCACGCGCCTAAGATAGGCAATGGCAGTATTGTTTCTTCGAAGGAGCGTTGATGGCTACGTTTACTGATACCACTGTGGAAGATCCAAAGGGCTTGGCCGTGTTGGTGCCTGGCATTGCATACCCAGTGCAAATGCCACAGTTGTATTTTGCCAAGCAGGTTGCGCTGGCAAACGGCTGGAGCGTGCGCGAGATCGCGTGGGAGCCAGGGATGGAATGGACCACCGAAGCCGTTGCGGGTGAGTTTGAGAAGGCGATTTACGGCGTTGACCTCCCGATCCTGATCATGGGCAAGTCGATTGGCTCGCTCTCGTCCGTCGTGGCTGCGGAGAAGTCTCTCCCCGCCGTCTGGATTACTCCGGTTCTTGAGCGTGAAGACGCCGTGCGTGCGATCGGCGCGAATGCCGCGAAGCAGCTGGTGATCGGTGGCACTGCGGATGTGGATCACTGGGATTCTGATGCGAGCAAGACGTGGCCAGAGAACGTAGAGGTTTTGGAGTTTGACGGCGCCGATCACTCGACTTTGGTCGCGGGCGATCCGGTGCGTAGCGGTGAAATCGCTGCCGAATACACCAAGGCAATGCACGAGTGGCTGCAGGCCCTCTGATCTTCTTAAGCGACCGACCGATGTACGTCGGATAGGGATTATCCCGAACTAACTGTGGGGCATGATGGCTAGAACCGTCACGCCCCACAGTTCTATGCTGTCCGCTGTGTTAGTGCTAAAACAAACATACATTTTGCACCTATCCCACAGAATCATCTCGGGAGATGCGCAAAAACGCATGCAGTTTGGTATGCGGGCCAGAAGGCCTGCGCGCTTGAGGGGTAGTTTTTGTTCAATTTCGCGATTTCAGTACGAGTGAAACACGAAAAGTCGCCCTCAAGAAGCGGACCTGGAAGTATGCCCCACCGGAAAGTGAGAATCGGGACCTGGTCCCAACGTCTCACTGCCCTGCGTTTTATTTACAGCTCATCTGCCAGCCACGCTAGAGCTTCGGAGGTTCCCGCCGTCACGTGGTATTCGGCCCACTTGTCTGCCTTAGTGGCTCCACGATTGATGACGACGATCGGCTTGCCGTCCTTGTGGGCTTGCCGTACGAACCGCATCGCCGATCCCACTGCCAACGAGCTGCCAGCCACGAGCACGGCCTGAGCGTCGTCGATGATTTCCGCGCCGCGCGCATAATCCTCCGGATGCACAGACCCGCCAAAGAAAACCACGTCCGGACGCAACACTCCGCCGCAGTATGGGCAGGGCGCCACCACGAACCCGCCGGTGTTTTCCACTTCCGCATCGGCGTCGGGCGTGAACTCCATGCCATGCACGCCCGGAATCTCCCAGTGCGGATTGAGCCGATCGAATTCCCGAGCCAGCCAGGTGCGCGCAATCCGCTTCCCGCATTGCGTACAAATCACCTGATCATAGCGCCCGTGCAGATCCACTACTCGCCGCGAGCCTGCGCGCTCGTGCAGTCGGTCAATATTCTGGGTAATCACGCCTACGACTACTCCGAGGCTCTCCAAGAAAGCCAGCGCCTTGTGTCCAGCGTTGGGCTCAGCATGCTCTGGCCCGCGCCAACCAATATGGTTGCGAGCCCAGTAGCGCTGCCGCCAATCTGGGTCGGCCATAAACTGCTGCAGCGTAATCGGGTGGCGTGGCGGCCGGCCCGGCGAGCGGTAGTCAGCAAGCCCAGAATCGGTCGAGAGTCCAGCGCCGGTAAGCGCCGCGATTCGTTTGCCAGCGAGCAAGTCCGCCACCGGCGTCAACGCCGCATCTAAATCAGCCACATCCGGCACTGCTGCGCTGAGCGGTGGAGCATCGATTCCCAGTACGCGAATGTGCGGAGCGCCGCCGTGCGGGAAGTAGTCCTCGATGCTGATTGCCATGCATCTAGGGTAGGACGAAACGCGCTGAATTGCTCGCCGACTGCAGCCCGCTCGCCGTTACCCGCGCGGCGCAAATTGCACTTCGTACATCACCGGCCAAAGTTTGCCCGCGAGGTAGAAGTGGTCGCTTCCGGGGATGTGTGCGATCCCGTTCAGCACGGCTTCGTTGTTTGACTTCGTCTCGGCTGGTCGCAGCGCGCTCGCGTCGATCACGCCGGTCACCTTGCCTTCCGCCGGGTCAATGCGCAGAATCTGGTCGGTCGTAAATACGTTCGCATAAATCCACCCATCCGGCGCGCACGAAAGCTCGTTGATGAGCCGTTGCGGTTCGCCTTCGAGTGTGACGGCGATGCGGCCCTTTTCGCTGAAATCTTCGGCGTTCAGCAGTCGAATCTCGTCGCTGCCGTCGCTCATGTACATCTCGGCATCGTCAAAGCTGCACATGCCCCAGCCCTCGCCCTCGTAGCTGGCGGTCGAGAGCAGTTCGAGGCTGGCGGCGTCATATTTAAACGCCTTCCCCGCGCGGTACGTGACCTGCCAGATTGCGTCCCCGACGCGCGTAATGCCCTCACCGAAATACTCAGGTGCGAGTTCGATCCTCTGGGTGACGGCGCCGAGTTCCGTTTCGCTCGTAGGGATCCGCTGGCGTACCAGCGCGCTCTTGCCTTCGAGCCCAGCTGAGATCCAGATATCTTCGCCTTCCACTTCCAACCCTTCGGTGAAAATAGATGAGTCGAAAGGCAGCTCGCGCAGCACTTTCACCTCGAGCTCTTCAGGAGCGGCAGGTGCTGCAGGCTCAGGCGCAGCAGGCTCCGCCGAGCTAGCAGGCTCAGGGGCTGCGGTCGGTATGGCAGGGCTGCACCCAGCGAGGGTGATGCCGGCAACTGTAAGTCCAAGGAACGCGCGGGAGTGGAAACGCAAGCTAGTCATATCTCGATTATGCCTTAGCGGGTGGGGGAGTATGCTGGCAGCGTGTATTTTTCATCCCGCGTAGGTTCAGCCAGCCTCAACGCCGTCACCGCCGCCCAGCTTGAGGCGCGGCGCGAGGGCAGGCGGCTCACCAATCTTTCGGACTCGAATCCGACCCGTGCAGGTCTGGCCCCAAGCGTAGTTCCGGAGATTTATAGCGCGCAGCCGCGCGGTTCGCTCGCTGACCGTGAGCTCATCGCCGATTTCATTGCACGCACCGAATCGCGCACGGTCACCCCTGATCAGCTCTACGTGCTGAGCTCTACTTCCGAGGCGTATGCGTGGATTTTCAAACTGCTCTGCGATCCAGGAGATATCGTGCTTGCGCCCTCGCCGGGCTACCCGCTGGTCGAGCAGATCGCGCGCCTCGAATCGGTGCAGACACGCTACTATTCGCTCGGTCTCCCAGGGGAGTGGGAGATCGATACCGGTCAGATTCGCGAGCTGCTCGAATCGTCGGAGGGTGAGCGGATCCGCGCAATCGTGGCGATTAACCCGAATAACCCAACAGGCAGTTACGTCAGTGCGGACGAGCACGAGCGATTGGCTCAGCTTGCCGCTGAGTACTCGGTGGCCCTGATTGCCGATGAGGTGTTTTTCGACTATCCGCTCGATGACCGCCCCCGCCAGCGCCTCGCGGGGGAGACAGGCGCGTTGACTTTTGCGCTCGACGGGCTTTCCAAGCATCTGGCGGCGCCGGGCGCGAAAGTGGCGTGGATTGAGGTCTCGGGCCCGAGTGTGGACGTGCGCGAAGCCCAGTGGCGCCTCGATATGATTGCCGACGCTTATCTTCCGATGAGCACTCTCATCAGCCGCGAGCTGCCAAAACTGTTGGCGGCAGTTCCCGAGCATCAGGAGGTCGTGCGCACCCGCTGCGCGCAGAACCTGGCCGCGCTACAGCATTTGGTCGATAAAGACCCGCACGGGCTTGCCACGGTTTATGCTCCGCAAGGCGGTTGGAGTGCACTGCTGCGTTTTCCGGCGTCAATCAGTGAAGACGAACTGGTCACCACGCTCATCGCTGAGCAGGGGATTACGGTTCAGCCGGGCTACTTCTTCGATATGTCGATCCCGGGGTTTGTGAGCGTTTCGTTGCTGCTCGAGCCTGAGGAGTTTCGCCGCGCCACCGAGCAGCTCCTCGCCACAGTCGCGCGCTTGGCAGTGTGACGGCGAAAAACACGGCTAGTCGCCTAGTGCAGCTCGTTCGTCGCCACGTATCCGAGCAGGTTGATGGAATCCTTGGTGTGCCCAAACTGCGGAGCGTAGGCGAGCTCCAACTCAGCGAGATCTTCGGCGTCCATCTGTGCGTGCAGAGCCGCTGCCAGCACGTTAATCTGCTTGTCCACGCTATCGGCGCCAACGACGCTCGCGCCCAGCAGCCGATCATCCGCGCGGTCAAACCACGCCACCACATGTAGCGGCTGAGAGCCAGGGTAGTAGCCGGCGTGCGTCGTGGTATCGATCCGCACGCGCAGCACGTCATCGCGCGCATCGAGCTCAGCTGCAGGAATACCGGTTTGTGCAGCGGCCCAATCGAAAGCTTGCACGATTTCAGTGCCAAGCGCCGGTTTCGGGTCGATCGAGAACGGCGGCTCCACGCTCGATTCGCCAGCGGCAATCGCATCGAGGAAGATCGCATCGGCAACCCGCCTGCCGCCGCGATTCGCGAGACCAGCGAGAGCGGCCGAGCGCTTTGAACCATCGAGGTACTCCACGGCTGCTACGTCTCCAGAAGCGTACACGTCTGGATTCGATGTACGGCCATAGCCGTCGGTGATGATGGAGCCATCGGGTGCCAGTTCCAGCCCGATCTGTTCTCCCAGTTCGCTTCGCGGGCGCGCCCCCGCCGCGTGAATCACGAGGTTTGCCTCGAGCTCCGTTCCATCGGCAAGAAGAACTCGCAGCTCCGGCGTATCGCTTACCTTCTCAATCGCCTGCGCACCCTGACCGGTCATCACTGTAACCGAGTGTGCCTCAATCCGCGCCTGCACGAGATCGGCGAGTTCGCCGTCAATACTCTTGAGAATATGGGCAGGCCGGCTGACGAGCGTTACGCCAAACCCGCGGTGCGTGAGGTTTTCTGCCATCTCGACGCCGACCGGTCCAGCCCCGATCACCACCGCTTTCGGGGTGCTCACCGCGCGCAGAATCTCGTCAACTTCCGTGGCAATTCGGTCCATATCCTCGATCGAGCGCAGCGCGAAGCCGTATTCTGCGCCAGCGATGGGAGGGATGAGAGCGCGCGAGCCAGTTGCGATCACTAGCTTGTCGTAACCGAGCTCATAGCCTTCGGGATCGTCCGCCGTCACGACAGACACAACCTTGCGCTCTGGGTCGATGCTAGTTACGCGCGAGTGAATCCGTGCATCGATCCCTTTGGCGGCGAAGTATTCAGGCGGGCGGGAGAGCAGGTCTTCGCGCTCGCTGATTCCGCCGATCATGTAGGGCATGCCGCAATTGGAGAAGCTGACGTACCCGCGCGCTTCCAATACAATCACTTCAGCATTCGGGTCGATTCTCTTGGCGCGTGAGGCCATGCTCATGCCGCCAGCTACCCCTCCAATTGCGACAATCTTCATGGCTCAGTCGAGAACTTTCTGCAGGAAGACGAGGTCGTCATACTCAGGCAGACGCCATTCGCCCTCGAACTTGTCTCCGTGCTTTTCCAGCCAGCCACGGACCATCGGGCAAGCTGCCACCACGACTTTCTCGGCCGTTGCGGCGTCGTTCGTGGCCTGCTCGGCGAGGACGCTCGCGAGCCCGCGCCCGCCGAATTCCTTGCTCACCTCAGTGTGGAAGAAGATGCGGTCCTCAGAGCCGCCCTGCTCGTGGTCGAGGAAGTATGCACGACCAGCCTCTACATTGCCCTCCGTGTAGGAGATGACGTATGCGTTGAGCTCTGGCTTGAGCTCAACCTTTACCTCGTTGCCGAGTTTGTCCTGAAGCGTCATGGTGACCAGCTTTCTCTAAAGTCTCAGTTGTATTCTGGGCGGGCGACCGGCTCTGGGTTGATGCGCGGCTTGAGATTGCCGGGCAGTTCCGGAGACGGAATGCGCGTCGGCCCCTTTGGATCGTGGCCGATGTACCCGTGTGTGGGGTAGAAACGCGAACTGCCCTCTTCCCATTCCTTGCGGAATTCGCGGATCTCTTCGTTGGAGCGGCCGATGAAATTCCAGAACATCATGATGTTCTCGGTAAACGGCTCGCCGCCCAGCACGATGAAGCGCGCATCCTCGCCTGAAGGGTTCTCAAGCAGCAGCTGCTTTTCCCCAATGCCGGTGTAGGCCATCTTCGTTGGCGTGATATCTACGCCTTCTACTTCGAGGGCGCCTTGGTCGAGCAGGAATCCGTGCTCGAATTGGGGGTCGACGTCGATCGCGATCTTCGCGCCCGCAGGTAGCGTCACCTCCGCCCCCAGTAGCGGGCTGAAGGTGCTCACTGGAGAGCTGAGTCCGAAGAGCGAGCCGACAAACACGCGAGCCTTGGCTCCGGCGTCAAGCTCAGTCAACTCCGGTGCGAAATGGTCAAAGCGAGGATCGGTGAACCGGCTGGAGTCGGGGAGTGCGGTCCAGAGTTGTACGCCGTGCAGCGCCTCGGTGCTCTGGGTGGAGACCTCTGAGTGGGCGATGCCTTTGCCGGCGGTCATGAAATTTGCCTCGCCTGGGAGTACCACTGCGTGGTTGCCAGCCGAATCGTGGTGGGTCACTTCGCCTTGGAAGAGCCAAGAGACGGTCTGCAAACCGGTGTGCGGGTGTGGAGCTACATCCATGCCGCCGGTGTCTACCACACAGTCTGGCCCGTAGTGGTCCGAGAAGCACCACGCGCCGATAAAGGAACGCTGGCGCTGCGGAAGAATGCGGTTCACCGTCATGGCTTGGAATCCGCCAAGAGGCACGGCACGAGGATTCAGGATCTCAACTCGAGCGCCGCCTGCGCAGTGCGGTGCATGGGGTTCGAGCGTCGTAGTTTCGGGATGCGGATCTGAATTCGACATGGCGTACCTCACTATTAGTCGGTGATGGACTAACTATAGCGCTCACCCATGTGTACTGCTTGGCAGTTTTTCGCTCAGGGATGGTGCTCCTAGGCGTAGTGCGGGAACTTGCCCCACTCCGGCGGCCGTTTTTCCAAGAAAGCATCGCGGCCTTCTTGCGCTTCTTCCGTCATGTACGCCAAGCGGGTCGCCTCGCCCGCAAATACCTGCTGGCCAGCAAGACCGTCATCTGCCAAGTTGAAGGCAAACTTCAACATGCGGATCGCCTGCGGGGACTTGGTCGAAATAATGCGCGCGTATTCGAGCGCAGCGTCCTCGAGCTCGGCGTGCGGCACGGCCTCGTTCACCACGCCCCAGCGCTCGGCCGTAGCTGCGTCATACTCGCGGGCGAGGAAGAAAATCTCGCGGGCGCGCTTATCGCCGATTTGGCGGGCGAGCAGGGCGCTGCCGTAGCCCGCGTCGAAAGAACCCACATTCGCATCGACTTGCATGAAACGGGCGTGCTCGAGAGAAGCGATTGAGAGATCACAGACCACGTTGAGCGAATGTCCGCCGCCAGTCGCCCAGCCACTGATTGCACCGATGAAAACCATCGAGGAGGTGCGCATCAGGCGCTGGACTTCCAAAATATGCAGGCGGCCTGCGCGCGCAGGATCAACGGACTCACGAGTCTGGCGGTTCAAAGAAGTGTCGTCCCCGCCGCCGTCATACCGGTAGCCATCGCGCCCACGAATCCGCTGGTCGCCGCCCGAGCAAAAGGCCCATCCGCCGTCACGCGGGCTCGGGCCGTTTCCGGTGAGAATCACGGAACCGATTTCGCCGGTGAGCCGTGCGTGATCGATCGCGCGATAGAGCTGGTCCACGGTCTCGGGGCGGAAAGCGTTGCGCACCTCAGGGCGGTTGAAGGCGATGCGCACGACCGGAAGATCGATCTCGCTCACCACGTTCCCATCCGCATCCAGCTCGCGGCGCACGCCGCGGTGATACGTAATATCGGAATCGGGAAATCCGGGCACGGAGCGCCACTTCATCGGATCAAAAGTCGTGGAAACCTGCGCGGGAAGCGCGCTCGGCTGATGCGTCTCAAAAGTCATAGCTCCATTGTGCCAAAACCTCGAGCGCGCGGTCAGCTCAGTGGGGTTTAACTAAAGACGACGGTGCGAGACCCGTTGAGGAGGATCCGGTGCTCGGCGTGCCACTTTACAGCGCGGGAGAGTACGGCGCGCTCCACCTCGGCGCCCATCGCCTGCAGGTCGGGTGGGGTATCTCGGTGGCTGACGCGCATCACGTCCTGCTCGATGATCGGGCCTTCGTCGAGATCGGCGTTTACGTAGTGAGCGGTGGCGCCGATCAGCTTTACGCCGCGGTTGTGTGCCTGCTCGTACGGGCGCGCGCCTTTGAAGCTGGGGAGGAAGCTGTGATGGATGTTGATGATGTTCCCTGCCATGCGCTCGGTTAGCTCCGCCGAAAGAATCTGCATGTAGCGCGCAAGCACGATCAGCTGGGTATCGGTTCGCTCCACGATCTCCATGAGCTGCGCTTCAGCCTCAGGCTTCGTTTCGGGCGTGATCGGTACGTAGTGGAACGGTACGCCGTAAAAATCGGCGAGTGGGCGGAGCTTTTCATGGTTGGAGACGACGCCCACTACGTCAATGGGAAGGCGTCCGTCGCGCTGTTTGCTGAGCAGATCGCTGAGGCAGTGTGGCTCCTTACTCACCATGATCAGAGTGCGCATGCGCGCTCTGGCCTCCGAAATCTCGTAGGTCATGTGATGATTGGCCGCGAGTTGCGCGAAAGCCGCGCCGATCGTCGTCACCCCGCCAGGCACGTAGGCGCGCACCCGCACGAAAAAGAGCCCTGATTCTGGGTCATTGAACTGCTGGGAATCCAAGATGTTGCCACCGACGGTCGCGAGCAAGCCAGTGATCGCGTAGGAGATGCCGGGTTTGTCGGGGCAGGAAACCGTGAGTACAAGCTCTTCAGAATCTTTCATGTCTCAAAGATTAGCTGATCTCATGGCGGGAACGAATTGTGGTGAGGATTGTCTCGCTGATTAGATTTCGCCTGCGCAGGGCGTGCACGCGTAGACTCGTTGCATGGCAGGTACAGCGAAAAATTCTGTAGAGCGTGAATCGCTCACGTGGGATCAGTTTGGACATGCGGCTCGCGAGATTGCGACTGAGATTTATGAATCGGGTTGGATGCCTGATCTCGTCGTGGCGATTGCGCGTGGTGGGCTCTTGCCGGCAGGCGCAATTTCCTATGCGCTCGGCGTGAAAGCAATCGGCACAATGAATATCGAGTTTTATACCGATATCGCTGAAACTCTCGAAGCTCCGGTGCTGATTCCGCCGCTGATGGATACCAGTGCGCTCTGTGGCCACAAGGTGTTGGTCGTTGATGATATCGCTGACTCTGGTAAGACGCTTGCACTCGTCATGCAGATGGTGCGCGAGCTGGGTATTGCGAACCCAGACGGTGGCGAGCCGATGCGTGTCTCTGAGGCACGCAGCGCCACGATTTACCACAAGTCTCGCTCCGTTATTGAGCCTGACTACGTGTGGAAGCATACCGATGCATGGGTGAATTTCCCGTGGTCGACGCTTCCTCCAGTCGGCCGCCCAGATATGGAAGCTGCATAACTCCAGTCCACAAAGCGGGCTGTTTGTTTTCAGTATGTGGCCAGTGGGCTCTGGGCGCGGGCTCGGTGGAATAATAGGGTGCGTCGCGTTCCTTTGAGGGAGGATTTTTATGCAGGACAATCTGCTAAACACGTCACTGGCTGAGCTGGATCCAGAAATTGCACAGGTACTCGATCAGGAGTTAGGTCGCCAGCGCGGCACTCTCGAAATGATCGCGTCGGAAAACTTTGTGCCACGCGCGGTGATGCAGGCGCAGGGCTCGGTGCTCACCAATAAGTATGCGGAGGGCTACCCAGGGCGACGCTACTACGGTGGCTGCGAATTTGTAGACGTAGCAGAGAATCTCGCGCGCGACCGTGCTAAGGCAGTTTTCGGCGCCGGATACGCGAACGTACAGCCACACGCAGGTGCGCAGGCGAACGCCGCGATCTACCACGCGCTGCTCACTCCAGGTGATACCGTGCTCGGTTTGGAACTGGCTCACGGCGGTCACCTCACCCATGGCATGAAGCTCAACTTCTCGGGCAAGAACTTCAACGCGGTGAGCTACGGCGTACGCGAAGAAGACTCGCTGATCCATATGGAGGACGTGCGTGCCCGCGCCCTCGAGACCAAGCCAAAGATGATCATCGCTGGCTGGAGCGCCTATCCGCGCATCATTGATTTCGCGGCGTTCCGCGAGATCGCCGATGAGGTCGGTGCCTACCTTTGGGTTGATATGGCGCACTTTGCGGGACTTGTGGCGGCGGGGCTGCACCCGAACCCGGTGCCGTATGCAGACGTCGTCACCACAACAATCCACAAGACTATTGGCGGTCCGCGCTCGGGCATGATCTTGGCCAAGGAGTTCGAGCCGCTCGGCAAGAAGCTGAATTCTGCGGTGTTCCCTGGTCAGCAGGGCGGTCCGCTGATGCACGTGATCGCGGCGAAGGCTGTAGCCCTGAAGATCGCACAGAGTGAAGAGTTCAAGGATCGCCAGCGCCGCACGCTGGAGGGCGCCAAGATTTTGGCGGACCGGTTGATGGCCGAAGATACTCGCGCCGCCGGCGTCAATGTGCTCACCGGTGGTACGGATGTGCATCTTGTGCTCGTGGATCTGCGCAAGTCGGAGATGGACGGGCAGCAGGCAGAGGACTTGCTGCATGAAGTGGGCATCACCGTAAACCGCAACGCCGTGCCGTTCGATCCGCGCCCACCGGCCGTGACCTCCGGTCTGCGTATCGGCACTCCGGCGCTCGCGACCCGCGGTTTTGGTGCGAAGGAATTCGAGGAAGTTGCGGACGTGATCGCTACGGCTCTGCGTGACGGCGCCAATGCGGATGTGGACGCGCTGCGGGCTCGCACCCAGAAGCTTGCCGACGAATTCCCGCTCTACCCAGGTCTTGACCAGACGCACTTTGCGGCGTGAGCTGGGCGTGAGGTAGCCGATGGCCGCGACAATTCTTGACGGCAAGAAGGTACTCGCAGATATTAAGGATGATCTGCGCCGCGAGGTGGCTGCGCTCGAGGCGAAGGGGATCGTACCTGGGTTGGGCACGATCATGGTCGGCGAGAATGCCGCTTCGCAGATCTACGTAAACGCCAAGCATCGCGACTGCAAGGAGGTGGGCATCCGCTCAATGCGGGTGGAGCTGCCTGAATGTGCCTCCATGCATGACGTGCGCGCAGCAGTGGAATCGCTCAATAATTCTCCTGCCTGCACCGGTTTTATCGTGCAGCTGCCACTCCCAGAGCATCTGGACGTGAACGAGATTTTGCTCGGGATCGATCCGAAGAAAGACGCTGACGGTCTGCATCCTATTAATTTGGGAATGCTGGTGCTCTCCACGCTTGGGCCGCTCGAGGTGCCGGCTCCGTGTACGCCGCTCGGAATTATCGAGCTCGGTCGGCGCGGAGGCGTGAACTGGGATGGTGCCAACGTCTGTGTAGTAGGCCAAGGGAAGACGGCGGGTCGGCCGTTTTCGCTACTGGCCTCGCGCGCAGAGGTGAACGCAACCGTGGATTCTTGCCATATCGGTACCCGCGATTTGGCCGAGCATACACGCCGAGCTGACGTGATCGTCGCGGCAGCAGGGGTGGCGCACTTGATCCAGCCTGATATGGTGAAGCCAGGTGCGGCCGTTTTTGATGTGGGCGTGACTCGGAGCCCCGATCCTGAGACGGGTAAGTCGAAGATTGTGGGTGACGTCGACCCAGCCGTAGCTGAGGTCGCGGGCTGGCTTTCGCCCAACCCTGGCGGCGTAGGACCGATGACGCGCGCTATGCTGCTCGTCAACGTAGTGGAGGCGGCGAAGCGGGAGGCGCGCTCTCGCGGAATTGTAATTGAGGGATAGCGATGATTATTGCCACCGTGAACGTCAACGGTATTCGCGCGGCGGCGCGCAAAGGCATGGGCGAGTGGATCGAGGGCGCGGCGCCGGATGTGCTGCTGCTCCAAGAGGTGCGCGCTCCTGAGGAGATTACTCGCGATCTCATCAGTGCTGAGTACCAGTTGGTGTGCAACCCCAGCGAGCTTGCTGGGCGCGCAGGTGTGGCAGTCGCCGTCAAGAATGGAATCGAAATCGGAGCCGTGCGCTCCGGTTTGCCTGCAGGCCTCGGCGAGAGAGAATCCGAGCCCCCAGTCGACACCGGCCGCTGGCTGGAAGTTGACCTCCCAAAACTGGACCTCACCGTCGTCAGCGCGTACTTGCATTCGGGTAACGCGAGCGACGAGGCGAAGATGACGGCGAAGTACTCACATCTCGACCGAGTTTCGGTACGTCTGGGCGAATTGGCAGATCCGGCGCAGCGCCCGCTGGCACACGTGCTCATGGCCGGCGATTTTAACGTGGTGCACGACGAGCGCGACATCAAGAATTGGAAGCCCAACCACAACAAGACCGCGGGCGTACTCGATCCAGAAATCGCATACCTCGATCGGTGGATGGGTGCGCAGGGTGACGGCGACGGACTCGGCTTCGTGGACGTGCAGCGCGCCCTGGTAGGCGATGAGCAGGGGCCGTACTCGTGGTGGAGCCAGCGCGGCAAGGCCTTCGATAATAATGTGGGGTGGAGGATTGACTACCAGCTCACGAATCCGGAGTTTGCGCGGCTTGCGAGCCGCACGCGTATCGACCGAGCCGCGAGCTACGACCTGCGCTGGAGCGACCACGCGCCCGTCGTCATCGAATACGAGGTGTAAGCCCGCCCAGTATAAGCCCGCCCACAGTTTCCACTCGGTTGGGGGCAAATCGGACAGCGCTCACGGTAGAGTTGGGGCATGGGTAGAGCAGCGGAAGAATTAGTAGCAGCAAATCGGGAGCTCGGCGGGGCGTTGAAAGATACCTCCACGTGGGCGAACGAGGAAAAGAAAAACTCTCCACACGGCGGAATCGCTGGTGTGATCGGGCGCGTGAGCGCGTATGCCATGGGCTTCCGGCCTGTGCGCGCGATTCAGCGTTACGGCGCCGCGAGGGGAGCGCTGCTTGCGGGCGGCATCGCGTACTCTGCTTTATTTGCTATCGCTGGTGCGCTGGCTATTGCGTTTACCGTTTTTTCGGTGATTTTGGGCGGGAACCCAGAGCTCTTTGATTCCGTAGTGGGCCAAATTGATAAGGCGCTGCCGGGAGTGCTGAAGACGGGTGGCTCTAGCGAGGGCTTGCTCGATCCGCAGTCGCTTATTTTGCCCAGCGGCTTCAATCCGGTCACGATTATTTCCACGATCGTGCTGATCTGGAGCGCGGTGGCTTTGATGACCAACCTGCGTATTTCGATTCAGGCGATGTTTGGTATTTCGCGACTGCCCGTGAATTTCGTGGTGAGTAAGCTGCTCGATCTTTCGGGATTCGTGATTTTGGGCGTTGCGATTGTGCTCACTACGGCGCTTTCGGCAATTACCGGTATTTTTGCGGACGTCGTTTTCCAATTCCTTAATATTCCGAGTTCGTGGGGGAGTGCGCTGCTCCGGATCGCATCGCTCGCGATTGCGCTAGTCGTAGATATGGGCGTCTTTGCCTTCCTCTTCCGCGTAATGGCAGGGGTGCGTGCTCCTTGGAAGGATCTGCTGGCAGGCGCATTCGTTGGCGGTTTGGCTTCGGCGCTGGTGCGGTTCTTGGGCACATCTGCGGTTGGTTCGGTGGCGGACAAGCCGCTGCTCGCGCCATTCGCTGCAATTATTACGGTGCTCTTGTGGGTGAACCTGGTCGCCCGTATTACTTTGATCGCGGCTGCATTTACTGCGAATCCGCCGGAGCAGATGGTTCTGAAGCCAGAGTATTTCGAGCATCATAACGAGACTCCAAATTATGTAACGAAATCGGTGGTGGAGACTCTCGCCTGGGATTTTGATCCGATTTCGGGCGTCGTCATTCCTGACCTTGAGGTAAACACCGAAGAGGTGCCGGAGTGGAAGGGCTTGCGCGGTAAGTTGGCGAAGCGCAAGCTTGAGGCCGCTCGCAGTGCTCTCGACGAGGCGAAGGTTCGTGCGCGCGAGGCGGAGCAGGAATACCGTGACGGCGCGTGGCGGGCTTACACCAAGCGCACCCGACCGAGCACGAACGGTGCGGCGAGTGCAGCGGCCGTGCGTGCGAAGCGTGCTAAGGACCAGCAGGGCCTTGAGGACTTCGTTAAGGGACAATCGGCCCACGTTGAGGGTGAGAAATAGGTAACAGTTTGATAACGGTTTGAAAGTCTGGGAAGAAAATCACTTCGAAAGGGTGAGAATCCCGTGAGCTTTGCGCTAAATTAACTATTGTCCGTTGCGCCTTTGGCGCAAGGTGAATAATTTCAGGAGATTTACGTGAAGAAATTCAAGACTTTCGCTGCGCTTGCAGCTGTGAGCGCTATGGCACTCAGCGCTTGCTCTGGCAATGCTGATACCGCTTCGGATTCCGGTTCGGGCGAAGCTGCAGCTAGCGGCTCTGACTTCAAGGCATGCCTCGTTTCTGACGCAGGCGGCTGGGATGACAAGTCCTTCAACGAATCTGCATTCAACGGCTTGAAGCAGGCTGAGTCCGAACTCGGCGTGATGATCAACACCGCTGAGTCCAGCTCGGATGCTGACTTCGCTCCAAACACCCAGTCCATGATTGACGACGGCTGCAACCTCGTGATCGGCATTGGCTTCAACTTGGCCGCTGCTACCACCGCAGCTGCTCAGGACAACCCAGATCTCGAGTTCGGCTTGGTTGACTCGACCTTCTCCGATGCAGATGGCAACCCAGTGACGCTCGACAACGCACGTCCACTGCTCTTCAACACCCAGGAAGCTGGTTACCTCGCTGGTTACGTAGCTGCTGGCACCACCAAGACTGGCACCGTGGCCACCTTCGGCGGTATGAAGATTCCTTCCGTGACGATCTTCATGGATGGTTTTGCTGATGGCGTGAAGGCATACAACGAAGCTAAGGGTACTGAGGTAAAGGTGCTCGGCTGGGACAAGGACGCTCAGGAAGGCTCCTTCTCGGATACCTTCGATGATCAGGCTAAGGGCAAGACCCTTGCTGAGGGCTTCATCTCCCAGGGTGCTGACATCATCATGCCAGTGGCTGGTCCTGTAGGCCTCGGCGCTGCTGCTGCAGCTCAGGCTGCTGGTGACGTCTACATCGTAGGTGTGGACTCCGACTGGTACGAAGCTAACCCAGACTACGGCTCGATCGTTCTCACCTCGGTGATGAAGCAGATCGGCGCTTCCGTCATGGATACCATCAAGGCTGGCATGGACGGCAAGTTCTCCGCTGATCCATACGTTGGCACCATTGCTAACGGTGGCGTGAGCATCGCTCCATTCCACGATCTCGATTCGATGGTTTCGGATGAGGTCAAGTCCGAGGTAAAGGCACTGCAGGAGAAGATCGCTTCTGGCGAGCTCGTCGTCGAGTCCCCATCTGCTGTTCAGTGATTTGATCCATCAAAATCTTCGGTAGTGATACGGGAGATGATGATACATATATGCGGGTGAGACTCAGTTCCCAACGGGAATTGGGTCTCACCTGTTTTTCAAGAGTCTTTTTAACTATGCAATCTAGGTCTTCGGGGCTGGGTGGCCTGCGCCACTGCGGTGTATAGTAGATCAATCACTCAAAGTGAATGTGAGACTCATTGTCGAGTTGAAAGGGGTTCAGCGTGAAGCTGGAGCTAAGGGGGATTACGAAGCGTTTCGGTCCTCTCGTGGCAAATGACCACATTGACCTTGTTGTGCAAGAAGGACACATCCACGCACTCTTGGGCGAAAACGGAGCCGGTAAATCGACGCTGATGAACGTGCTCTATGGCCTTTATGAGCCCGAGGAAGGCGAAATCCTGCTTGACGACAAGCCGGTAAAGTTTAAGGGACCAGGCGATGCAGTAGCCGCTGGTATTGGCATGGTGCACCAGCACTTCATGCTCATTCCAGTATTTACTGTGGCTGAGTCTATTGCTCTGGGCTACGAGCCGACCAAGAAGTTGGGTCTGCTCGATATGAAGAAAGCCCGTCAGACGGTGAAGGAAGTTTCAGAGCGTTTCGGCTTTGACCTTGACCCAGACGCATACATCGAAGATCTGCCTGTTGGTGCTCAGCAGCGCGTGGAAATTGTGAAGGCACTTTCGCGCGATGCAAAGATTCTGATTCTTGACGAGCCAACCGCCGTGCTCACTCCACAGGAGACGGACGAGCTCATGGCAATCATGAAGCAGCTGGCTGAGGCGGGCACTTCCATCGTGTTCATTACTCACAAGCTGCGCGAGGTGCGCGCGGTAGCTGATGACATTACCGTTATTCGCCGTGGCGCAGTGGTTGGGGAAGCGAACCCAGCTTCCTCTGAATCTGATCTGGCTACCATGATGGTCGGTCGTCCGGTCATGATGCAGGTCGAAAAGGACGCTCCAAAGCTTGGCGAAGTTGGCCTCGAGTTCAAGGATGTAACGCTCTTGGGCGATCAGGGTCAGCACGTTCTGGATCACGTGAGCTTCGATGTACGCCGCGGCGAGGTGCTCGCAATTGCAGGCGTACAGGGCAACGGCCAGACCGAGCTTGCTGAGGTCATCTTGGGCTTGCACACTCCGACTGGTGGCGACGTCACCCTCGATGGCAAGTCGCTCCGTGGTAAGACCGTGCGCAAGGTGATCGACGCTGGCGTGGGCTTCATCCCAGAAGACCGCTCGAAGGACGGCGCTATTGCTTCCTTCTCGATTGCTGAAAACCTGATCGTCGATCAGTACAAGAACCAGCCATTCGCTTCTGGCTTGGCAATGCATCCAAAGGCAGTTGCCCAGAACGCTGACAAGCTGGTCGAAGAATTCGATATTCGTATTACTTACATTACCGATGCGATTTCCACGCTCTCCGGTGGTAACGCCCAGAAGGTCGTTGTGGCTCGCGAGCTTTCGCGCGATCTGCGCCTCTTGGTCGCCAACCAGCCGACCCGTGGTGTAGACGTCGGTTCCATCGAGTTTATTCACAAGCGCATCGTGGACGAGCGTGACGCCGGTACCCCAGTGCTGCTTGTGAGCTCCGAACTCGATGAGGTTGTAGGTCTGGCAGACCGTATTGCAGTCATGTACCGCGGTCGAATTATTGGCATCGTGCCTGCAGATACTCCGCGCGATGCGCTCGGCCTGATGATGGCTGGTGTGCCGCAGGACGAAGCTCTGGCTTCGAGTGGTGCGCCTGCAGCTGAGCAGGAGGTCATGTGATGGCAGAAAAAGTGAAAAAGGCAGAGGGCTCGATGTTTAAGGCCCTGATGCATGTGAGCGCACGCTCCGGCTGGCTCGTGGGTATCTTGGCAGTGATCATCGCCTTCGCATTGGGCGCGATCCTGATCGTGATTTCGGGTGCGTCGGTGCTCGATGCTTACGTAGCAATGTTCAAGGGTGCAATCTTTAACCCTGACGTACTGGAAAGCCGTGGTTTCGCGCAGGCAATCCGTCCGTTGACTGACTCGCTGCGCTTCGCCGCACCGCTGGTCCTCGCAGGCTTGGGCTTGGGCTTCGGCTTCCGCGCTGGTCTGTTTAACATCGGTGGCCAAGGCCAGATCATCTTCGGTGCTCTTGCAGCAATCGGCGTATCGATCTTCTTCCCAATGCCGCCAGTGCTGCACCTGATCGTGGCTCTCGCAGCTGCAATCATCGCCGGTGGTATCTACGCTGGCATCGCCGGCTTCCTGAAGGCGAAGACGGGCGCAAACGAAGTGATCATCACGATCATGTTGAACAACATCGCCGGTCTTGCGCTTTCCTTCATCCTTTCGCAGAGTGCATGGCAGAAGCCAAACCAGAGCAACTTGATTTCGCCAATCGCGCGTGACTCCGCTGCTCTTCCTTCGATTCTCCCAGCACCATTCAAGCTGCACTTGGGTATCATCATCGCAGTGATCGCAGTAGTGGTTTACTGGTGGTTGCTTGAGCGTTCGACCTTCGGCTTCGAGGTACGCGCTGTAGGTGCGAACCCGAACGCAGCCCGTACCGCCGGTATGAACATCGGCAAGGTGACGACGATGACGATGGTCGTCTCTGGCGTATTCGCCGGTCTCGCTGGTGCAAACGAAGCTCTCGGTACTATGTACCACGACAACACCGGCGTATCGATCGGTATTGCCGGCACCATCGGCTTCGACGCGATTACCGTGGCCCTGCTCGGGCGCAACAAGCCATGGGGCATCTTCTTCTCCGGCCTGCTCTTCGGCGCTTTCAAGGCTGGCGGCTTCAAGATGCAGACCCAGGGCGTGCCGATCGACATGATCCTGATTCTCGAATCGGTGATCGTGCTTCTGATCGCAGCTCCGGCTCTCGTTCGTTGGATCTTCCACCTGCCACGTCCAGACGGCAAGCCACTGCGCGAAGTAGTTGCGCAGATGGGTGCTGCTCAGGAAGTAGCAGAAGTGGGTAAGGCAGCTCCTCGTCACAAGGCAGAGCCAACCGCTTTGGATGGCGAAGATGCTACTGGAAAGGGGGATGAGGCATGAGCAACAACGCACTTGAAAACGCCGTGAAGACGGCGAAGGAGAATACGCTCGCCCAGGTTGACGTGAAAGAAAAGCTCAGCTGGAAGATGCCAATCACCTACACCTTGGCCGCACTTTTGGTCTTGGTATTCGCGATCAAGTCGAGCGGTGACACTCTCGTGCGCCTGCAGGACCGCCGTGCTGGTTACACTATTCCAGACTTCTCGGTCCCTGCTACCGCAACCCTTTGGGTATTCTTCGTGATCGTCGTGATCGCAACTCTGTGGAGCTACTACTCGGTAGCTTCGCGTGGCAAGCTTGGCCACACGGGTCGGGTGCTTGATCGTGTCGCAGTGTTCGTCGTAGCACTCCTTACGGTTCTGGGCTTCCTGATCTTCGCCGGCGCTGGATCTACTGGTGCTCTCGCGCTGACCACCGCACTTGGTGCCACGGTTGCTATTTCTACGCCACTCATCTTCGGTTCGCTCTCGGGCGTTGTATCCGAACACGTGGGCGTGGTCAACATTGCAATTGAAGGTGACTTGCTGGTTGGCGCATTCATGGGCGTCATGGCTGCGAGCATCTTCAAGAGTCCATACGCTGGTTTGATTGCTGCTCCTATCGCGGGTGCACTGATCGGCTGCCTGCTGGCGCTCTTCTCGGTGAAGTACGGCGTAGACCAGATCATCGTGGGCGTGGTGCTGAACGTGCTGTGCTTGGGTCTGACGACCTTCTTCTACGGCACGTTGATGACCGACAATGCTGAGCTTCTGAACACGAACCGCCATTCGCTTTCGGCGATTCGTATCCCAGGTTTGGCGGACATCCCAGTTATCGGCCCAATGCTCTTCGACCAGACGATCCTCGTCTACATCATGTACGTGGTCGTGATCGTGCTGACGATCTTCCTGTACCGCAGCCGTTGGGGTCTGCGTATGCGTTCCGTGGGTGAGCATCCACGCGCAGCCGATACCGTGGGTATCAACGTGAACCGCACCCGCACTCGCAATGCGATCCTCGGCTCGGCACTTGCTGGTCTGGGCGGTGCGTTCTTCACCATCGGCCAAGGCTTGGCCTTCACCGACAACATGTCTGCTGGCAACGGCTATATCGCCCTCGCAGCTATGATTCTCGGTAAGTGGCACCCACTCGGTGCTGTAGGCGCCTCGCTGATGTTCGGTTTCGCTACGGCAGTGGCTCAGATGATGCCAAACCTCACCAACGCGATTCCATCGCAGCTGGTGAACATGATCCCTTACGTGATCACCATCATCGCAGTGGCTGGCTTCGTGGGCAAGAGCCGCCCACCGGCCGCGGAAAACATTCCGTACGTAAAGTGAGAAATGTAGAGGCGGAGCGGAGCTTCAAGCTTCGCTCCGTCTCAATTTTATTTATTCATCACGTGTGCAGAATCGTGATAAAGGAGAAAGTGTAACCCGTGGCAGATATGAATGTGGATTGGGACAAGCTGCTCGAGACGGCGCGTGAGGCAGTCACTCATGCCTATGCTCCGTACAGCGGATACCCAGTTGGCGTAGCGGGTCTCGTAGATGATGGTCGCGTAGTTTCCGGTTGCAACGTGGAAAACGCCTCCACCGGCTTGGGGCTGTGTGCAGAGTGTGGCATGGTTTCCGACCTTGTTCGCAATGGTGGCGGAAAACTGATCGCAGTGGCGTGCGTGAATGGTAACGACGAACCACTCATGCCGTGTGGTCGCTGCCGTCAGCTTCTGTGGGAGCATGGCACCCCAGATACTCAGGTGCGTCTTGCGCGCGGCATCGTGAAGATGAGCGAACTGCTCCCAGATGCGTTCGGTCCAATGGACCTCGCGCAGGTTCCTGGAGCGGTCGACGTCACCCACAAGTGAGACTCAACTAGACCATATTTTTCGTGAGGTGGGCGCACGATTCTCTACCCACATAGCAATAATGCAGGGCCACAATGAGTGGCGGACAAAGAAGATGAAACTATGGCAGAGAAATTTGATGCAGTAGATGTAATTCGTCATAAGCGTGACGGCGAGAAGCTCACGCCAGAGGAAATCGCATGGATGATCGATGCTTACACCCGTGGGGTAGTAAAAGATGAGCAGATGGCAGCCATGGCTATGGCTATTTTCCTGCGTGGTATGGACCGCGAGGAGATCTCGCTCTGGACTCAGGCAATGATTAAGTCCGGCGAGCGTATGGACTTCTCGAAGCTCGGCCGTAAAACTGCAGACAAGCACTCGACGGGCGGTGTGGGCGACAAGATTACGCTTCCACTCGCTCCACTCGTTTCTGTTTACGGCGTAGCCGTGCCACAGCTCTCCGGTCGCGGGCTCGGCCACACCGGCGGCACCCTCGACAAGCTCGAGGCAATTCCAGGCTGGCGTGCAGACCTCTCCAACGATGAGATCATGTACCAGCTCGGCCTTGAAGGCCCAGGCGCCGTCATTTGCGCGGCTGGCACCGGTTTGGCTCCAGCTGACAAGAAGCTCTACGCGCTGCGTGATACCACCTCGACCGTAGACTGCATCCCGCTGATCGCAAGCTCGATCATGAGCAAGAAGATCGCGGAGGGCACCGATTCGCTCGTGCTCGACGTGAAGGTCGGCTCCGGTGCATTCATGAAGGATCTCGATAAGGCTCGTGAGCTCGCCAATACGATGGTGGACCTCGGCACCGACGCTGGTGTACACACCGTAGCGCTCCTGACCGATATGAGCACGCCACTGGGTATGAAGGTTGGCAACGCGCTCGAGGTGGAGGAGAGCCTCGAGGTGCTCGCTGGCGGCGGTCCGCGTGACGTCGTTGACCTGACTCTCGCACTCGCTCGCGAAATGCTCACCGCAGCTGGGCAGCCAGACGCTGATATTGAGGAAGCGCTCAAGGATGGCCGTGCGATGGATAAGTGGCGCGAGATGATCAAGATGCAGGACGGCGATCCAGATGCGCCGATGCCACGCGCTACCGACACGCTGGATGTGTACGCTGAAGCTGACGGTACGCTCGAGGTGCTCGATGCGCTCGCCGTGGGCGTAGCAAGCTGGCGTTTGGGCGCTGGTCGCGCCTTCCAGGGTGAGCCGGTACAGGCTGGCGCTGGCATCGAGATTTTCGCAAAGCCAGGCGATGCAGTGAAGAAGGGCGAGAAGCTGCTCACGCTGCACACGGATGAGCCAGATCGTTTCGAGCGTGCACTTGAGTCCCTCAAGGGTGGCATCGTGATCGGCTCGTCGGCTCCTCAGACCCACAACGTAGTGCTGGATCGCGTAGCTCGCTAAGCATCTGCTGGCAGCGCACTGATGAAGATTTCGACGCTGAGTGACATCGCTGCTCGCGTGCTACCGACGGTAGCACGCGAGCCGATGGTACTCACTGCCGGGAGTAGCCGTAGTGCAATGAGGGCGATGCCCGCCGAGCTCTTTGGAGTGCGGCTGCGCCAGAGCACGGAGCAGACATGTGGAGCGATGAGCCTTTTCATGGCCACGCTCGAAGTGCTGCCGGGCTACCGTGAATCTTTTCGATCACTCGCTGCCAATCGCTCGGAACTAGCGCAGGCGATTGCGCACTCGGAATCGTCGATGTACCAGCGGGCGCGGCGCTCGGCGCTCGGTCTGTTCTCGTGGCCGGCAGCTTTCGGCACTCCGCCGTGGGGCTTAGCTCGGGAACTGACCAAGCTGTGGAATGCGAACCACGAGAGCGCAGTGCAATACCGTTCGATCCCAGTGCCAAGTGATCCTGAGGTTGTGCGCGGCGTACTCATGTGGGCGTACCACGCCAACCGCCACGGCCTCCCAGTGGCTCTCTACACTGGAAACGATCTCGAGAGTGGGGTAGTGAATGCAGTGCCTCGGCATGTGGTACTTGCGATGCCCCAGGTCGCCGAGGCACCGAGCGTGACGCAAGGTAATTCGCAAGCCGAGCCGTTGCTGAGAATCTACGATCCGGCGTCTGGATTCATATATCCGCTCGCGATCGAAAGTCTGATCGAAGGTACGCAAGCATTTGCAGCATTGGGGAATTGGAAGCGCGTCGTGTGGGCGCTGCTTCCGGAGCCGCAGAGATAACAGAAAACTTAGTTACTGCTATTGCAGTAATGATCGTAAAATTGAAAAGAACAACCAATAACTAAGGAGAAATTCCATGCCAACTCGTGAAGAAGTTGCAGGCATCATCGATCACACCCTGCTCAAGCCAGAGGCCACGATGGACGACGTGCGTAAGCTCGTCGAGGATGCTAAGGAACTGGGCACCTACTCGGTCTGCATCTCGCCTTCGATGCTTCCACTTCCAGAGGATATCGACCTTGGCGACCTGCATCTCGCCGTGGTAGCTGGTTTCCCGTCCGGCGCCGTCGCTTCGAACATCAAGGCTCAGGAAGCCGCTACCGCTGTGGCTGCTGGCGCTGACGAAGTAGATATGGTCGTGAACATTGGCCTCATTAAGGCCGGCGATTGGGACGCAGTCGCTTACGACATCGCTTCCGTGCGTGAGGCAATCCCATACTCGGTGCTGAAGGTCATCATCGAGTCGGCAGTGCTCACCGATGAGGAGATCATCCAGGTCTGCCAGATCGCTCGTGACGTCGACGCAGATTTCGTCAAGACCTCCACCGGTTTCCACCCAGCGGGCGGCGCTTCGGTGCACGCAGTAGAGCTCATGAAGGCTACCGTGGGTGACGATCTCGAGGTCAAGGCTTCGGGCGGTATCCACGACGGCAAGTTCGCTGCTGAGCTCATGGCTGCTGGCGCAACCCGCCTCGGTCTCTCGGGCTCTCAGAAGGTGCTCGACACCCTCTGATTCCAGCGCGATAGCTGATTAGAACTCAAATCGGGGACGGATCACATGATCCGTCCCCGATTTGCATTCTCAGTGACGCAGAGTGAGAAATGGGACCAGGTCCCGATTCTCACTGTGCCAGCAGATCGATGGGGATCGCCCACATGTCATCGGAGAGTTGGCGTACATCGCCGCCCGTGTAGACGACTACGCCGCATAGGAACCGGGGGTTAAGGTTCTCGCGTAGCCACCGTAAGTGCTTAGCATCGCTATTTTGTACTTGCGTCGCAGCTTTAGTCTCAAACGCAATAAGGCCTTGTGGTGTGTCGAGGAGAAGGTCAACCTCATGTGCCCTTCCGCTCGTGCGGATGTGATACATCGCCGCGTTTACAGAGCTTGCCTGTGGTCGTAGTTGCGCTGCTACATAGGACTCAAAGTAGCGTCCTAAAATCATCGGATCGCTGAGTAAATCAGATGCAGATAATCCGGCAAGGGCAAGCGATAGTGCTGTATCTACGAACAGTCGTTTCGGATACTCCGTGATGCGAGCCAAGCGGTTTGAGGAAAAGGCTGGGAGGGGCGCGGCAAGCCATGTGCGGGAGAGTAAGTCTTGATAGCTCTTCCATGTGGCTTTATTGATGTCGGCTGCTTCCCAAACTCGCTGGTCCGGTACTGCTTGTGCCTCTAATGTGGCGAGAACATGGGCTGTTCGATAGAAGCGTGTTGCGTCTCGTCCTTCGTCGCCCGCTCTTTGGGATACTGTGGCAGCATAGCTTTCTAGAAACAACGATGCATCTGGAAGCATACGTGCCGCCGGAAAACCAGTTGTGAATAGCTGATCAATACGAAAAGAACTCGACACGCCAGCAGTATTGCGTAAGGATTTGTCATTAATCAGACGGGACAAGAAGGTGGATTCACCACCACGCCCGTGTATTTCACTGGCACTCATTGGCCACATCGTGACTCTTGCAGAGCGACCGGTAAGTGGGTAGGTGGGACCATATCGAGCCGGTTCCACACTTTCAGTAAGGATGAACGAGCCCGGTGCAGGGCTAGCGTCTACAAGACCTTTGAGCGTCCAAAGAAGATCTGCTCCAGCAAGCTGCCATTCATCAATAAGGATTGGCGGTTCTAGGCTTCGCAGGAATTCCTCTGGATTGATTTGTAAAGATGGCAAGTCCTGAGGGAAGCGAACAATTGATTTTGCAAAGCGGCTAGCTGTAGTGGTCTTTCCCGCTGCACGTGGACCTTCAAGCATTACGATGGGGAAGTGATGCAGTGCGTCAGCTAGCTGCGAATCGACGATGCGAGGTAAATAGTCTTTCACATCCTCATCTTATCAATAATTGCATTTTCGGCTAGTCAATAGCCGATAAAACAGATAGTAAATAGCTGAAAATGCAGCGCAGGTGAGAAAAGGGATGAGAAATGGGACCAGGTCCCGATTCTCACAAAAAATGAGAATCGGGACCTGATCCCAACGTCTCAACGCCTCAGCGTCAGAGCTTCAGAGCTTCGCTCACATCCTCGCGGAAGCGGGCCAGGCGCTCACGCGCAGCAGCCTTCGCATCCTCAAGTGCTTCTGGGCCAGAAACTGGCACGATCACTTCGAGGTAGCACTTCACCTTTGGCTCGGTGCCCGATGGGCGGATCATTACGCGATCGTTTGCCTCAGTGTGGATCATGAGTGCATCGGTCGGAGGCACGCCCAAGGCTTCCTTAGCTGCGTCAGCATCGGAGAGATCCACGATCGACGCTACTGGCGAACCAGCAAGCTCCGAAGGTGGCTCCTTGCGCAGCTTTGCCATGGTGGCAGGAATGATCGAGAGGTCTTCCACGCGAACCGTCACCGGCGCCGTCAAGTACACGCCGTGCTCGAGAGCGAGACGATCAAGCTCGTTCTGCAGCGTCTTGCCCTGCGCCTTGAGGTTAGCGGCCAGCCAAGAGAGCAGCGAACCGCCGGAGAGGCCGTCCTTGTCCTTGACTACCTGTGGGCTCACGCAGAAGCCGATAGCTTCCTCGTAGCCGAAGAGAATCTCAGGTGAACGTGCAATCCACTTGAAACCGGTGAGCGTTGGTACGTAGCCCAAGCCGTGCGAACCAGCGATTTCCTTGAGCAAGCGCGAGCTCACGATCGAGGAAGCGAGGTTGCCCGTGCGGCCCTGCTCCACAGCCAAGGTTGCCACACACTCGCCGAGCAGCGAGCCGATCTCGTCGCCCGAGAGCTGGCGCCATTCGCCGTCACCCGTAGGAATCGCGGCCGAGGTGCGGTCAGCATCTGGGTCGGAAGCGATTACGATGTCGGCATCTTCCTTCTTTGCCAAAGCGATGGCGAGGTCGAGCGCGCCGGCCTCTTCTGGGTTCGGGAAGGAGACGGTCGGGAACTCTGGATCTGGGCGCAGCTGCTCTGCGACAGTTACGACGTCCTTGAATCCGGCCTCTTCGAATACGCGCAGGATTACCTCAGCGCCTACGCCGTGCATTGGGGTGTAGACGATCTTGAGGTCGCGTGAGGTGCCCTGTGGCAGGTTGCCAGCCGTGGTCTGCACGTACCAGTTGATGTAATCCTCGTCGATGGTCTCCCAGCCACCTGCGGCGAGTTCGATCTCGTCGGCCGGACCGGTCGCCTTGATCGCTGCAGCGATTTCCTTGTCGATCGGAGGTACGATCTGTACGCCGTTGCCGTCTTCATCTACAGCGCGGCCGCCCACGTACACCTTGTAGCCGTTGTCCCACTTCGGGTTGTGGCTCGCCGTCACCATCACGCCAGCGTCAGCGCCGTAGTAGCGCACGGCACCAGCGAGCAGCGGGGTAGGGAGCTTGCGTGGCATGAGCTTGGCGCGCAAGCCAGCAGCAGTCACAATCGCAGCAGTATCGCGAGCGAACTCTTCCGAGTGGTAGCGAGCGTCGTAACCGATGACGACGAGGGCGTCGTCACCCACCTTCTCCTTCAGCCAATCGGTGAGACCAGCAGCGGCCTTACGCACCACGGCGCTGTTCATGCGGTATGGGCCAGCAGCCATCTTGCCGCGCAGGCCAGCGGTACCGAACTCGAGCATGCCCTTGAAACGGTCGCTCAAGTCAGTGGCAGCTTCGGCGTCGCCTCCTTCAGCCTTTTCGAGCAGCGCTTCCAGTTCGGCGCGGTTCGCCTCATCTGGGTCGTGCTTGATCCAGTCTTGTACCTCAGATACT